>JAEEGL012061193.1_pt1 | contig 53731 bp, 39 predicted proteins | sample 9134231 | NCBI WGS metagenome assembly JAEEGL01 (sample SAMN16246548, study PRJNA631951) | gut metagenome | biome: gut microbiome; feature: rumen; material: fiber-attached | host: Bos | place: Iran: Karaj | collected 2018-10 | reverse complement strand
CAGCTTAATCAAATAAAAACTAAATTGAACAGTATTGCAAATGCTATTTGGAGCAGAAATATGGATGCTAAATTATTCAGTTTAGATCTTTCTGGGGTAACAGGTCTTACAGCAATTCCTAATGAACTGTTTTATGCTGGTATTGATTATAAGGAAATATACCCTCTTGAAACAATAAAATTGCCTTCAACTGTAACACAAATCGGAAATAAAGCATTTGGTTTAAATCATAATTTGAAATATGTTAATATACCTGATGGAGTAACATCAATTGGTTATGAGGCTTTTAAATATACTGTAATAGAGAATATTACTATTCCAGATACAGTTACTACAATTGGTACTGGTGCATTTACAGAGTCAAGTATTAAAAAGCTTATAATTCCAGATAGTGTTACATCTTTAGGAGTTGAAGTTGCTTACAGATGTCATAATCTTGAAGAAATTCGTTTTCCGGATAATTCTAGTATTACAGAAATCCCTGAATCTTCTTGTTCATCTTGTGAAAATTTGACAACAGTTACTTATGGTTCTTATATTACAAAAATTGGAGAAAGTGCTTTCTCTGCTTGTCAAAGTCTTGAGTCATTTGAAATTCAACCTCAAATAACAGAGCTTGGAAGATGTTCATTTAGTAGTACTAATAGTTTAAGTTCTATTACCATTCCAGCAAACTGCAGAAAAATTGGAGAATATGCATTCTCTGGAAGTGGTTTGACTAGTATTTCGTTTGAAGTTACCTCTGGATGGAAAAAATCGGAAGATAATACCCCTGTAAATGTTACAAGCTCTGACTTCCTTAATGATTTAACATATTCAGCTAGTCATGGTATTTCAGGCCAAATGCCTGAATTAGTTAGATAATAAAATGTCTTTTCCCTCTTTTAGGATTCTGCTATAATTAAGTGATATGAAAGACGATTTTGTTGTAATCCGCGGTGCTAGAGAGCATAATCTTAAGAATATTGACGTAACTTTTCCGCGGAATAAGCTGGTTGTAATTTCCGGCTTGAGCGGTTCCGGTAAATCTTCGCTTGCTTTTGATACGCTTTTTGCTGAAGGACAGCGCCGCTACATGGAAAGTCTTTCTTCGTATGCAAGGCAGTTCCTCGGGCGAATGGATAAGCCTGATGTTGATTTGATTGAAGGACTTTCGCCTGCTATTTCTATAGAACAGAAATCTACAAATAAAAATCCGCGTTCTACTGTGGGTACAATTACAGAAATTTATGATTTTTACCGCCTGCTTTTTGCACGCTGCGGACATGCTCACTGTCCTGAATGCGGACGCGAAATCCGGGAGCAGTCTGTTGACCAGATTATTGATACTGTTATGGGCTGGGAAGACGGCACTAAAATGCAGATTCTTGCTCCGGTTATCCGCGGTAAAAAGGGTGAGCATCAGAAGATTATTGATGATGCTAAGGCTTCGGGCTTTGTTCGAGCACGGATTGACGGCGTAATGGCTGAACTGGACGATGCAATCAAGCTTGATAAACAGAAAAAGCATACAATCGAAATTGTTGTAGACCGAATTATAAAAAGCGACGAGGTTCGCAGCCGACTTGCAGACTCTATTGAAATTGCGCTGAAAAATGCAAACGGCATTGTTGTTGTTACCCGCCGCGTGGGCGATAAGGATGAAGAAGTATTCTTCAGTCAGAAAAATGCCTGCCCGGACTGCGGTATTTCAATTCCGGATTTACAGCCTCGACTTTTCTCTTTTAATAACCCGTTTGGTGCCTGTCCTGAATGTACCGGACTTGGCGAAAAAATGGAATGGGACTTCAATAAGATTTTACCGGACCGTTCTTTGTCGTTTAATGAACGTGCCTTCCCATTCTTTAATCCTGAAAGTGAATGGAACCACTGCATGTTCCAGGCTGTAGCCGATGCAGAAGGCTTTACACTTGATACTCCGATTTCACGTCTTTCTGCCGAACAGTTTGAGTACCTTTGGAACGGAGATCCTGACCGCAAAATCCGCTGGGTTTATAAAAAGCAGAGCGGCGAGGGCTACAGTGAATATAACCGTCCTTGGCCTGGAGTACTCAACGAAATGAAGCGCCGCTATGCAGAAGCCTGGGGCGATTCAATGCGTGCTAATATAGAAGAAAAGTTTATGAAAGTAGGCCACTGTTCGTGCTGTAACGGGCAGCGCCTTCGCAAGGAATCTCTCGGCGTAACTGTCGGTGGTAAAAATATCTGGGAACTCTGCTGTCTTTCTGTAAGTGATTCCATAGATTTTTTTGATAAGCTTGAGCTTTCCGAAAATGAACAGAAAATTGCTGCTCAGATTATGAAGGAAATCCGTGCACGTCTGCGCTTTCTGCGAGATGTAGGCCTTGATTATCTTACAATGGAGCGTGCCGCAGAAACTTTGAGCGGCGGTGAAGCACAGCGAATCCGTCTTGCAACACAAATCGGTTCTGCGCTTTGCGGAGTAATGTACATTCTTGATGAACCAAGTATCGGGCTTCATCAGCGCGATAATCAGCGCCTTATAGATACACTTCTAAGCCTCCGCGATAACGGCAACACAGTAATCGTAGTTGAACACGATGAACAGACTCTGCGTACTGCAGATTATCTTATAGATATCGGGCCGGGAGCCGGAGTAAACGGCGGCCGCGTAGTTGCCGCAGGAACTCCCGCAGATGTTGCTAAAGTAAAGGAAAGTTTAACAGGCCAGTATCTTGCAGGAACTTTAAAAATGGACGTTCCTAAAACACGCCGTAAAGGTAACGGAAACTTTATCAAAGTAAACGGCGTAACAGAGCACAACCTTAAAAACGTAAGCATTCAGATTCCGCTTGGAACCTTTACTTGTATTACTGGTGTTTCCGGCAGCGGAAAATCAACGCTTATGAGCGACGTGCTTTACCCGGCTCTGAGCAACCGCATTATGCGTACTAACTACGATGTAGGCGAGTGTGAAAGTGTAGAAGGCTTTGAAAATATAGATAAAGTAATCAATATAGATCAGTCTCCAATCGGCCGAACTCCTCGCAGTAACCCTGCAACCTATATTGGTGTGTTTGATTCAATCCGCGATCTTTTTGCTTCTCTTCCAGAATCAAAAGCGCGCGGTTATCTTAAGGGACGCTTTTCATTCAACGTAAAGGGCGGTCGGTGCGAAGCCTGTCAGGGTGCGGGAGAAAATGTAATAGAAATGAACTTTTTGCCGGACGTATATGTTCAGTGTGAAGTCTGCGGAGGAAAACGTTTTAACCGCGAAACTCTTGAAGTTCAGTATAAAGGAAAATCAATTAATGATGTCCTTAATATGAGCATAGATGAAGCCTGCGACTTTTTTGCTTCCATTCCGCATATTGCCCGAAAGCTTGAGACAATGAAGTCTGTAGGACTCGGATATATTGAACTCGGACAGAATGCACTTACGTTAAGCGGCGGAGAAGCTCAGCGCGTAAAGCTTGCAAACGAGCTTGCCCGCACATCTACAGGAAAAACTCTTTATATAATGGATGAACCTACAACAGGACTTCATTTTGCAGACGTAAAACAGCTTATGAGTGTAATTCAGAGGCTTGTGGAGCAGGGAAATACTGTTGTTATGATTGAACATAATCTGGATGTAATCTGCCAGGCTGATTATATAATTGACCTTGGGCCTGAAGGCGGTTTCCGCGGCGGTAACATAATTGCTACCGGAACTCCGGAAGAGCTCGCCCGCGTTTCTAAGAGCTACACCGGCCAGTTTATAAAAAATCAGCTGGGACTTTAATAAAGCTGTCGTGCAGCTTAAAGATTTTTTGATATGGGAGATTTTTAGGATTTTTCGGCTTTTATGAAAAAAGTGTTTTTGCGGACATTTGTTTTTTTTCTCTTATATTTTTTTATTCAGCCTCTTTCTGTTTTTGCGCAGAATGAAAACAGCGAATCAAAAAAAGAACCGGAAATTACAACAATCACAATTAAAAATGCCCGCGAAACAGATTATAAAAAAAATGAAGAAGGACAGGATTGTATTATTCTTGAAGGTTCTGTCCGTCTTATTGTAGAAAAAAATGGAAATGAATCTGAAATTAAAGCAGAACACGTAACCTATAACAGATCTACAGAAATGCTTTTTGCGCAGGGAAATGTTACTATTACTACCAAAAGTTCAAATTCCGGTGGCGAAACAACAACTGCAACTTCACTTTTGCTCAATACTTCTACACTCGAAGGTGTTTTTGACGGCGGAAAAATTATTCAAACCCAGTCAGATGCAATTAATCTTCCGGGCGGTTCAACCCTGATTGTTTTTTCTGATCTTTTTGGTAAAACCGGAAACAACGTAATTACCTTTAAGAATTCAAGCCTTACATTCTGTGATGATGAAAATCCTCACTGGCACATTGATGCAACAAGAACCTGGCTTTTGCCCGGCGGTGAATTTGCATTTTTTAATGCGCTGCTTTACGTAGGCGTTGTCCCGGTTATGTATTTTCCGGCATTTTATTATCCAAAGGATGAACTGGTTTTTAATCCTGTTTTTTCTTTTACACCACGAGCAGGTTACAGCATTCAGACAACATCTTATGTTTTTGGAAGAAAACCACTTGATGCGGCAGTTTCTACATCAGATCCTTCACAAAATAAAGATGATTCCGAGGACAGTACCGCCGCTGAATCTATAAAGGCTCTGTATAATTTTATGAAGCCAACTACATTAAAGGAACAGGTTCAGGAAGGAATTGTTTTACATAATTTAGATCAGGATTATAAAGGCGACACTACAAATTATGTAAAGGTTATGGGCGACTGGTATTCTAATTTAGGATATCACGTAGGTTTTGACGGTAATTTACAGCCGTCTAAAACTTATCTGACCAGCCTTAAATTTAATTTAAATCTTGGCTTTTCAAGAACCGTATTTTTAGATCAGATGAACGGGCAGTATTATCCTTTTTCTACAGTTACCGGATTAACTTATAACGATAAATCTGATTTTCTTGGAATGAAGCTTCCGTTCCGCTATGCTGCTAATATTGACTTAAAGCTTAATAAACCTCTTTCTGTTTCTCTTTCTGTGCCAATTTATTCAGATCCGTATTTTTCTTATGATTTTCTTAAAAACCGTTATGAAACTATGGACTGGATTTCTTATATGCTCGATAACATTAATGGAAACGAAAAAAAAGAAGGACAGCCTTCCGAAATATCTAACTTTGAATGGAAGTTCACTACATCTGCAAATCCTTCTGTGAGTGTATTAAATCCGTATATTTCTTCTGTCAGTTTGAATCATAATTCATCTGTAAATATCAGTTCAAAGGAAGCAGATTTTACCAAACATATAAGTCCGGATACCGGATTGATAGAATTTAATTACGACGAATATGAATCTTTGTGGAGTTATTATACTCCTCAGAGACGATTTTATTATCCTTCTTCTGTAACGCCGCTTTCTACAAATATGAGTGTGAGCGGAACAATTTTTTCGTGGCCTGTAAAGCGAAATAATAGTATTAAAAAAACAGATTATATCACTAAGTTAAATATGCCGGATTTAGAAGCTTCGGAAAAAGAAAATGAAGCTTCGGAAGAACAGAATTCAGAAGGCGAAGACTCAAGTCAGACCGCAGAAGAAGGCGGAGAAAAAGCTGAAGGTGAAAATGAAGACGACAGGCTTGATTTTGATTTAAAGAATACAGAGCTTTCTTATGATATTCCAAAGGTTCCTCTTGCAGACGGATTTGCCTATAAGCTTTCCTATTCTGTCCGAGGTAATTTTATGAATCAGTATGCTTATTCATCTTTAAATTTAAAGATTCCTTCTGATTTTGACTGGAATAATTACCGTTCATATATGTACACAATTAAAACTCCGGTAACTTTAAGCAGTAATACAAGTTACGGCGGAAGTTTTATTTCTATGGTAAATGATTTTACCTATTCACCGGTTTTTCAAAGCCATCCGTATATTTCCGATAAAACTGAACCCGAAGGCGGTTATACCGACCGCCAGCGTGAAGCTTTAAAACTTGCAGACTACAATGCTGAAGCACAGGATATTTTAAATAATAATACTGTAACTTTAAAACCGTTTGTGTATTCTTCTGTTTTATCTGATTCATCTTTATCCTGGAATATTTCTGAAAAAGTATTTAAGCGGACCTTTATAGGAACTGTAGATGAACCGGAATGGAAAAATGAAACAGTCGATTTTACAGATGAAAAATTTGTAACGTCGAATTCTCTTACAGCAGTAATTGCCTGCGCAGAATTCAATAAAAAATTAAGGCAGAGCCTTACACTCGGTGCAGTTATGAGACCGCTTTTAATGCAGTATACTGCTTCTGCAAATGTTACGTTCCCGCATTTAAGTGTAACTGCAGGCAGCGGAATTAAAGAGGTTACTAAGGAAGATGTACCTTATGAAGATAAATGGAAGAAAAATCCATTTACTCAATCTTTAAATCTTCATTTCTTTGATTCAAATTTATCGTTTACCGAAGATTATATTTATAACCTTGAAGAAAACTATCATGACAGTTTAAAGCTTTCTCTTTCTGCTTTTAAAATGCTTCAGGTTATTTATCTTCATTCTTATTCGTACGGCTATGATTTTTCTAAAGAAACCGGCTGGAAGCAGAAGCAGGAAAAGGAATTCATTCCGTATTCTTTGACTTTTTCTTTTGCACCGGAAAAAAAGACTTATTACCGCTGGTTTAACAGAGTTTCTATTGCGCCAGGCCTTAATATGAGCCTTGTTGCCGATTTAAGGCGTTCTACAGACAGTTACTTTACTTTTTCTCCGTCGTTGTCCTTTAAGATTTTTGAATTCCTTGAGCTGACATTCTCTTCTACTTCAAGAAACTCTGTTTTGTACTGGTATTTTCATAACGAAGAAGGCGATTTGTACAGTGAATGGGGCGGCCTTCCTGGAAATATCGTAAAAGATTTAATAGATTCATTTAATTTTGGCGACGAAAAGAAGCGTTCCGGTTCAGGATTTAAATTAAAGAGTTTTGAACTTACAGCAAGTCATGACCTGCACGACTGGAAAATGAATATGCAGCTTAAAATTGAACCTCGTCTGCTCAAAGAAGCCGGTCAAAAACCTCGTTATGACTTTAATCCATATTTTACAGTCGGTATTATATGGAATCCAATGGAAAGTATTAAGACAAGCATTATCGATGAGTACGGTGAATGGAAGATTGAGTAATTTTGTGTACACAGTTGACAATAAACATATGTTAAATAATAATATAATTGAATAGTAAAAAATTTATGAATGAATATACAATTGTCGTTCCAGATAATTCAGTCTTAGCTTGTGTTTGTGGAACAAATGATAGAAATCTCCAGCTCATAGAACAGCATTTGGGTGTTCCGGTTTTTACAAAGGGAAATGAACTGTCTGTTCACTGCGATGCACCTGAAATTTGTCAGAAATTTCAATTTATTGTTGACCGAATAGTAGATGAAATTCAATTGGGCGGTTTTGACAGCGAAGAAGTTGTTCTTTCGGTTTTAAATACAGATAAAAAAAATCCGGACAGTCGTAAAACTACCGGCGAACTTTGCATTGTTGTGCCTGGTTCCCATAAAAAAGTATATCCAAGAACTCAAAATCAGTCGGATTATATAAGACTTTTACAGAATTATGACATGGTTTTCTGTTCCGGAAGTGCAGGAAGCGGAAAAACCTTCCTTGCCGTGGTGTATGCTTTAAGTCTCGTGCTTGCACACAAAAAAAATAAGCTTGTAATTACAAGACCAGTCGTAGAAGCCGGAGAAAGCCTTGGATATCTTCCGGGAGATTTAAAAGATAAAATTGCCCCTTATCTAAGACCTTTAAGGGATGCAATGGAAGCAGTTATTCCGCCGGAATCCGTAAAAAAACTGTTTGAATCAGAAGTTATAGAAGTTGCTCCTTTGGCTTATATGCGCGGCCGCACTTTAAGCGATAGCGTAGTTATCCTTGATGAAGCTCAGAATACAACAATTGCACAGATGAAAATGTTCCTGACAAGAATGGGCGAAAATTCAAAGGTAATTATAACCGGAGATCTGTCTCAAATTGATTTACCAAAAAAACAGACTTCGGGTCTTTTACATGCTTTAAATATACTTCATAATATAGATGATATTGGATTTATGGAACTTACAGCAGATGATGTTGTAAGAAATCAATTAGTAAAACGTATTGTAAGGGCATATGAAAATGAAGAACAAGACTAAAAAGGAATCCGAAAAAAAGAGCACGGCAAAAATCTTTTTTTCAGACGCCGGGAAATACATGAGGCAGCGTTATAAGTATCTGCTTTTACTTTTTATAGGATTTATTGTTGTTTCTGCAGTAAATTTTGTAAGGGTAAGTACTTCTCAAACTATTGCAAGTTTTTCTCTTTCAGATTTTGAAGTTGGAATGGTTGCCGACCGTAATATTGTTGCAGACCGTTCTCTGCCGCCGGATGAAATTGAAAGTGTTAGAATAGAGAAGGGTGAAAAAATAATTAAAAAAGGCTGGCCTATAACAAACGAAGATTATGCAAAATTAAAAAAGCTTGCAACTTCTCCTTCGTATATAGATTACAGGGCCTTTGCAAACAGCGAACTGTTTCTTCTCCTTCTTGCAATAACCTGGTATCTTTTGTTTTCTTTTATTCCTTTTCATAGAAAAATTACGTTTGGTGAACCGCTGCTTCAGACAATACTTTTTGTATTTGTTTATACAATTACGGCGTTCTGTCAGAAGTTTGTAATTTTTTCAACTCCTTATTCAATATGTATAGTAATTCCAAGTGCCTTGTGCATAATGCTTGTTGCAATTCTATATGGTAATCTTTCTGCAGTGCTTCTTTCATTTATTATTTCTCTTGGAGTTTTAAATGTTACAGGCTGGCAGATAGAAACCTTTATTTTTACATTAACCGTAAGCTTAGCTTCTGCAGGAATTGTAAGAAAAATTGAACGTCGTATAGATTTAGTTTTGTCTTCGCTTATGCTCAGCGTTATGGAAATTGTGTTCATGCTCATTAACTTTGTTATTTTTAATGACATTATTTCCGAGCTTCCAAAGCTTGTAATCGGTATGGCAATAAACGGCTTTATTTCCGGAATCTTAACACTTGGACTTATAACTCCGCTGGAAATTATGCTCAATACAGCTTCTGTTTTCCGCCTTATGGATTTGAGCGATTTGAATACTCCATTAATGAAAAAGATGCTTATACAGGCGAGCGGAACATACAATCATTCTATGATGGTTGCACAGCTTGCAGAAAATGCATGCCGCCAGATAGGTGCAAATGCTCTTGTTGCAAGAGTTGCCGCATACTATCATGATATTGGAAAAATAGAACAGCCTGAATACTTTGTAGAAAATCAGAAGGGTGAAAATAAACACGACGAAATAAACCCGACACTTTCGGCTTCTGTAATTAAAAGCCATGTAAGAAAAGGCGTAGAAAAAGGTCATCAGATGCATTTGCCTCAGGTAGTTATAGATATAATTGCCGAGCATCATGGAACAAGTGTAATTGCATATTTTTATAATATGGCAAAGGAAAAAGATCCGAGTCTTTCGCCGGAAGATTTTTCTTATCCTGGACCACTTCCTTCTACAAAAGAATCAGCAGTTGTAATGCTTGCAGATACAGTAGAAGCAGCCTGCAGAACTCTGGAAAATCCTTCTGTTACACGTCTTGAAAAATTCATTACGACATTAATAAATGCAAAGGCAGAGCATAACCAGCTGGACAATTGTGAATTAACATTCCGCGATATTTCTAGAATTAAAGATTCTTTTGTTCAGATGCTCGCAGGCTATTACCACAGCCGAATTGAATATCCTGATCAGAAAGATCCGGACAGTAATCCGAATAATTCTGCAAACACTCAGACTTCTCAGGTAAGCCAGAATGTACAGAGTTCAGCGCCTGCAAAAAAAGTTCAGCCTGCACAGAGTACTTCTGCACCTGCTAAAAAAGTACCTGCTTCGCAGACAGGCGTTCAACGTACTGCTTCTGCTTCGCGTACAGGCCCAGCCCAGCGTTCTGCCGAATCTACTTCAAAAAAATCATCTTCGGTGGGAACAAAATCATGAGTGTAACAAACAGGGTTTTAATTTCTTTTATGGAAGAGATGGAAATTCCAAAGGAGATTTCTGAGAAAATTTCTTCCCTGCAGCAAAATATAGAAGCTTTTATTCAGAAAGTAATGTCAGAGCTTGGTTTTACCAATCAGGAAGTTTCTGTATTTTTTTGCGATAACCCTTATATAAAAGAATTAAATAAAACTTACAGAAATATTGATAACGCAACAGACGTTCTTTCCTTTGAAAACGGCGACGAATACGAAGATGAAGAAGGAAAATGGAAATGCGTTGGTGATATTGTAATAAGTTTTGAAACTTTACTCGAAAATTCAATTTATTTTGACGAGAATAAAGATAACGAGTTTAAAAGACTTTTAGTTCATGGACTTTTGCATTTAAATGGTATGGATCATGGAGAAGAACATATAGAAAAGGGTGTAGAACCTGAATGTGAAATGCTTAAAATCCAGGAAAATATTTTGCAGAAATTAAAGGATGAAAAAATTATATTATGAGTTTTTTTAAGAAAAAGAAAAAAACAGAAACTGAAGGCGAAGAAGAACAGATTCAGGAAAAAATTCTCATTGAAGAAAAAAGAGATATGATTCAGGGAGTTGAAGACTTATCTAAAACTTCCGTAAAGGAAGTTATGGTTCCCCGAATTGACATAGATTTTATTTCTTCAGATACGAGCGAAAATGAATTATTTTCAAAAATAGTTGCAAGCGGTCATTCGCGAATTCCTGTTTACACAGATTCTATAGATAACGTAATTGGTGTTCTTTATGTAAAGGATTTAATTAAATGCCTTGCAGATAAAGTTGATATAGATTTGCAGAAACTTGTAAGAAAGGCATTTTTTGTTCCTGAATCTAAAAGAATAGACTCTTTGCTCAGGGAATTCAAACGACGTCATCTTCATATTGCGATTGCCATTGACGAATACGGTGGAGTTTCCGGCCTTGTTACAATGGAAGATATTATTGAAGAAATTGTCGGTGATATTCAGGATGAGTTTGATAAAGAAGCAGAAGATATTATCTGCGTCAGCGAAAATATCTGGCTTTGTGATGCAAGAACAAATCTTGATGATTTGAATGAATCTATTGATGCAAAATTCCCGGATGATGATTTTGACAGTCTTGGTGGTTTTGTATTTGATTTATTTGGAAAAGTTCCTGTAAAATATGAAAAGGTATCATGGAAGAACTTTGATTTTATTGTGCAGGATATGGAAGGTCACAGAATTAACCTTGTAAAGGTTATTAAAAATTCTGAACAAGAGAGCGATAATGAATAAATTTTCAAGAAGATTAAAAGCAGGCATAATTTCAACCTTATTTTTTGTTTTTAGTTCCTATTCAATTTTTGCCCAGGATTCTCAGTCGGCACTTTCGCTTTACAATAAGGCAGTTTCTCTTGAACAGGATGAACAATGGTATGAAGCCTCTCAGTATTATATGGAAGTTGTAAGCATAAATCCTGCATTCAGCGATGCGTGGTTTCATCTTGCAGACTGTTCTTATAAGCTTGGAGAATTTGACCTTGCTTTTTCTTATCTTGAAAATGCAGAAAAATACGAAAAGAATAATTCAAACATTCAGAATTTAAAAGGAATGATTTGTATTTCTCTTGGCCGCTTTGACGAAGCAAAAGAAATTTTCAATGAAGTTTTAAAAAAATATCCTAACGATATAGATTCACATTTTGGACTTGCAGAGCTTGAACTTTTTGAGGGTAAATATTCAGGCGCGGAAAAACAGTATGAAATGGCTTTAAAACGTCAGGGCTCAAACAGAAAAGCTCTCCTTTCGCTTGCATTGCTTTGTGCTCAGACAGAGCGTTATTCTCTTGCAGAAAATTATTTAAAACGCGCTATGTCTTATTATTCTGGCGAAAGCGAAGTTCATTACCTTGCATCAATTATTTACATGATGAAGGGTGATTATTCTACTGCAGAAAAACATGCGCGCATTGCTGTAGAAATTAAAACAGATTATAACAAAGCTTATGAACAGCTCGCAACAATTTTGTATCTGGAAAACAGAAACGAAGATGTAATAGATATGTGCGATTATCTGATTTATCAGGATCGTTCAAATTCTCTGGCATGGTATTTAAAAGGAATTGCACAGGAAAAGCTTTCCAAACATGAAGATGCTGTCGTAACCTGGAATGCGGGCCTTAATATTCAGCCGCAGGATGAGTTCATGCGTATGATGCTTGAACTTTCTGCAAAAGAAAATGTTTCTTTAGATGATTCACGACGTGCAGTCTGGGCAAATTACCATATGGAAAATGCAAAGCAATACGAAAGCCGTTATGATAAATCGGGTTCTCTTTACGAATATCAGAAGGCATTGATTCTTAACCCTTCAAATACAGCTGCGCGTTTAGCTTATGCAAATATTCTTGAACTGAATGGAATGCACGAGCATTATCTTGATCAGCTTCAGTTTATTAAAAGTTTGAATGAAGGCAATATTTCTACATCCATAAGCGATACAATTGAAGCTTATGAAAGTCTTCTTTCGGATACACTTGCAAAAAAATGGAATATAGAACCTTTCTATCTTGATAAAACAAGATGGAATATTGCAGTCTTTTATATGACAAGTGATGCTTCGTTCAGACATGCAGACTTACAGCGCCTTGCGGCCCTTGCATGTTCAGATGTATTTACAGGCGTTGCAATTACAAGCGTAAAAACTCAGGTTACACCGGTAAAAAGCTTTTCGGAAGCCTTCCAGAATGCAAGAAAAAATTCCTTTGATTATTTTATAATAGTTTCTGCAAGCGAAGGCGATGATGATATAAGCCTTTCTTCCGTAATGTATAATGCAAGAAGCGGGGTAGAGGCAGATAATAAAAAATTCTATGCAACAGGAAATAACAGACTTTCTACAGTTTTAAGAAGATTCAGAAATTCTATTCTGGAAAATCTTACAGTCCGTGGAAAGATTCTTGCACGTAATGGAAAAACTGTTTTAATAGATCTTGGCCGTTCAGAAAATATTTCAGAAAACTTTGAATTTAAAATCATACGTAAGGGTAAACTAACAACAGCAGATTCCGGCACAGGACTTTTTTATAAAGACGATGATGTTGTAGGAACTTTAATAGTTACAAAAGCAGGCGAAGAGGTTTCTGAAGCACAGATAACTAAAGCAGGTTTTTACGACAGAATCAATGTTGATGATGAAGTTGTTCTCGTTGCAATACCGGAAAAAGATGATTCCGGAATGGATACGGTTCCAAATGCCGATGAAAACGGAAACACAATTGTAGACAATAATGTATCCGGCGAAGAATTTATTACAGAAATCAGGAAGGCTGTTGACCGCCCGGCAATACTCGATTTACTTAGAAGTATTTTCTAAAGTCTGTCCAGCGAAGAGTTCAGCCATTTTTTAATTAAAACCGGATAAACGTTTTCAAGCTTTACAAAGGTTTTTACGGCATCTTCGTAATGGCCCATCATATATTGAGCTTCACCAAGATAAAAATATGTGCGGTTTCTTGTACTGTCGTTTATATTTGTACCGGCAAGTCTCTGTAACTGAACGGCTGCTTCTTCATATTTTCGCTGGACAAAATAATCCTTTAAAATATTAAAAAGCAGATAATCATCACCGCCATCCGGCGAAATTAAATCTTCTTCAAAAATATATTGAGACAGAGGTTTTTCTTTTGTTTTATTTTTAGTTATTAAAGAATTCGTTTTTGATTCGGTCGATTCAGAAAAATCGGCTTCTTTTTTATCCATTTCGCCCGAAAGATTAATTGAAGGAAGCGGAGTTTCTCTTAAAACTCCCTCAGGATAAAGCTTTTCGGAAATTGCCTCTTCTTTAGGAAGATCTTTATATTGTTCCTTTAGTTTTGCGCCTCTTACAGTTGAGTTGTAAGAAAGCAGAACCATTTGAACAGGCTTAGAAGTAACTGTAATTACAGTATAAAAATATTCATTAAAATCATTTACAGTGTCGGCATAGCCTGTTGTTTCGCTGGAAACTTCATCAACAGGCTGCAGGTTCTGTATCTGAGCATATGAGGTAATTTGGCTGCGGGTTCGGTAGATTTTATATCCTGTAATCTGGTTTTGCGGATCTTTTGGATTTTCCCATTGAACAGAAATTTTATTTCCTTTTCCGCCAAAAGCCTGAATATCCTGAACAATCAGACTTTGTGAATATGCACTGAAAAATAATACAAATGATAAAGTTAACGAAAATATTTTCTTCATAAAATAATAATATAGTTAGAATTGCAGAAAATCAAGTTTACTGATATTCTATGTGATATGTTAGAAGAAATAAAACAACCTATAGAACAGTTACGTGAAGATATTATGAATGTTTGGGGGCGTCTTTGACTCTGCCACAATAGATAAATCAATTGCAGAAAAAGAAAAATTAACCGAAAGCCCCGGATTCTGGGATGATCATGAAGCTGCAGAAAAAGTGATGTCTCAGATAAGAAAATTAAAAAAACGTGTAGAACCATGGCGTGCCTTAATTGCAAATGTAGATGACCTTGAAGCAATGTTTGAACTTGCAGAAGAATCTGGATCTGCAGATGATGAAAACGAAGTACGCACAATGTATGATTCTGCAAAAGAAGAATTCGAAAAACTTAATATATTAAATCTTTTGAGCGACGAAGTTGATCAGAACGATGCCTTTCTTACCGTTCATGCTGGAGCAGGCGGAACAGAAGCCTGTGACTGGGCCTTTATGCTCAGCAGAATGTATTTGCGCTGGGCAGAACGTCACGGTTATAAAACAGAAGTTGTTGATGAGCTTGAAGCAGAAGGCGGCTTAAAATCTATTACGGTTCAGATAAGCGGCGATTTCGTTTACGGCTATTTAAAAGGCGAAGGTGGAATTCACCGTCTTGTTCGCATTTCTCCGTTCGATGCAAATGCCCGCCGTCACACAAGCTTTGCTTCTGTTTATGTATATCCTGTTCTTGACGATACAATTGAAGTTGAGGTTAAGCCAGAAGATTTGCGTGTAGATACTTATCGCGCCGGCGGAAAAGGCGGACAGCATGTAAATAAAACAGATTCGGCCGTACGATTCACTCATATTCCGACAGGAATTGTAGTTGCATGCCAGACAGAGCGAAGCCAGTTAATGAACCGCCAGACTTGTATGAACATGCTTAAAGCCCGGCTTTATGAATATTACAGGGAACAGAAAGAAAAAGAAAATTCAAAATTTGCCGCTGAAAAAAAGGACATTTCTTTTGGAAGTCAAATTCGTTCTTATGTTTTCCAGCCATACACAATGGTAAAAGATCATAGAACAAAATTTTCTGTTGGAAATATTCAGGGAGTTATGGATGGCGACCTGGATGAATTTATGAATGCCTATCTGGTTGCAAAATGGAAAGGCCTTCCTATGGATTCTTCGGGAGATGATGACGACGAGGCTTAATTTACACAATAAAAATATAAAAACCATATTTGTATTTTTATTGCTTTTATCTGTAAATTTAAAATGCTTTTCTCAAGATGACGGAAAATGGACTGTCGGTGCCGTAAAATTTAACATAGCAAAAGGACAGTCTGCGGATTCCGTTATAGAATCAATGTCTTCAGAACTGCCGGCTGCAATTCTTTCAAGAATCGGACATTTACTGGAACGAAATATAAAAATAGATGAAGTCTATGAAAGAAAAATACAGGAAGTAAATGAACAGTTAATCAGTCTTGCCCTTCAGCTTTCTGCCGAAATTAAAAAACGCGATTCACTTGTTTTAGGAAATTTTACGGAAGGACAGCTTAAATCAAAAATTCGCGAAGAAGATAAAAAGATAAAGGAAATTCACGATAAGATAAATGCGGCGTTAATTGAAAAGCAGGAGCTTATAGAAAAATCACAGATTGAAATTGAAGAAGCCATGTATAAAAATTCTTCTGACCTTACGGAAGGCGAAAAATGGCTTAATCTTATTTCACACTTTTTTATAAAAAAAGATGCATTGTATTCTTCGGAGAATATTGTTTTTTACAGGGAAGATCCTTCTTCGCTTTATTCTTCTGATTATACAGATCCTTCATCGGCCGCTTTTGCAAGACGTGCATATTCAGAAAATATTAATGCGCTCATTTCCGGCGAAATTTCCGTTTTAAATGATTTCTTCTCGGTTTCGATAAAGGTTTATTCATATCCATCCGGAAAAGTTATAGGCGAGCTCGTAGAAGTCGGATTAATTTCTGACTATGAAAGTGTTGTTGCTTCTGCAGCTCAGAAAATAATTCCTTTCCTTACAAATTCAATTCCTCTTCTTTTGAATGTAAAAATCACTCCGCCTCAAAAGACGCTGCAGACTGAACAGCTTGAAGGAGAGATTGCAGAAACTGTGGAAGCTGAACCGGCAAAGTTAGATGACATTACTGTTTTTATAGATGATATAATTGTAGATTATAAATCGCCGGTTACTTTGGATTCGGGAGTGCATACAATTCTTGTTTCTTCAGAAAAATATAAAACACTTTCTACTACATATTTTTTTGAAGGTAACACCTTGTACGATGCCGAGTTTACTTTGGAGGATCTGGAAGAAAACTTTTTAAAAATTTCTACAAAGAAAGGAAACGAAGGACGCTTCCTTCTTAACGGAATTGAAATTTTTAATGAAGAACTTTCTTCTTCTGTAACAGGAAACATTACGATTAACGGTAAAAATATTTTAGGACAATTTGTAAATAGCGATGGCGCTTCTGCGTTTTTCTATATTCCGGAAAAGCTTACGTATAATGGAAGCAGCGTAACAATCAATCCGAAAATATTTGACAGGGATGAGTATATAGATACAAGACGAAAGATTATGTATGCAAGCTACAGTCTTTTTATTCTTTCTCTTATTCCAACCTTTTATAATTATGGAAATTATTTAAATCAGGTAAAATTATATAATAAGGGCGTAGTTGAATATTCTACGGCAGTTAGGGCTCAGAATACCCTTAAAATCTGCCAGGGAATTAGCATTGGCTGCGCAGTTTTTTGGGGATATGAACTGTTCCGTTATTTGTTAGCTGCAAATTCTGTTCTGCCGCAAAAAGCCGTTATGGAAAAATAAATTTTTTAAGGAATAAAATATGAAGAAAAGTTTTGGAGAAAAATTAAAGTCTCTTTTTACAAAAGATTCTCAGTCTGAAGATTTTTATGACGATCTTACTGATCTTCTTGTAGAAGGTGATCTTGGTGCAAAGACTTCTTACGAGATTGTTGAACAGCTTGAAAAGGAATGTAAAAAAGATAAATTAAAAGAACAGAAAGACATTCTGGCAAAATTAAAAGAAATGCTTCTTGTTCATGTGAAATCACAGGATCTTGAAATTCAAAAAGATAAAGTGAATGTGTGGATGATTCTTGGTGTAAACGGAGTTGGAAAAACAACTTCTGTTGCAAAGCTTGGAAAGCTGTTTTCTTCTAAAGGTGAAAATGTTGTTCTTGCCAGTGCAGATACTTTCCGCGCTGCCGCAATTGAGCAGCTTGAAATGCATGCAAATAATCTTGGAATTCGTGTTGTAAGTCATCAGCATGGTTCAGATCCTTCTGCTGTAGTTTTTGATGCGGCCGAAGCAGTAAAGGCAAAGGGAAGTGGAATTGTTCTTGCAGATACAGCAGGACGCCTTCATAATAAAGAAAATCTTGTTCGTGAACTTCAGAAAATAGATAAAACCTGCCGTTCAAAAGCAGATGAAGGCTGCTATAAAAAAATAATTGTTATTGACTGTACAACTGGTCAGAATGCTTTGAGACAGGCAGAAGTTTTTAATGAAGCTGTCGGCCTTGATGCAGTTATAATGACAAAATACGATTCTACTGCAAAGGGCGGAGTTGCCGTAACAATTGGAAAAGAATTAAATCTTCCGGTTGCCTATGTGTGTACCGGAGAAAAATACGATGACATTCAGAAATTTGATGCTGAAAAATATATAAATGAATTTCTTGGCCTGTAAGTAGAATGGTGTTTGTAAGGGTGAACTAACAGATGAAAGATTGCAGTACGAAAAAAACAAAATTTATTTTTCTTCTCTTAATTGCTTTTTGTTCTGCAGTTTTATATGCCCAGAATTCCGTGGAAGATCAGCTTTCAGAAAGTGATGAAGCGCTGGAAGTTTTTGATTTAAAACCGCGGTCTCTTGAATATTCATCAGAGTCAAACGGTTTAGTTTCCATGGAATTTGAAGGAGAGCTTTTTGTACCGCACAGAACTTCAGCCGGCCTTGAAATAGTTCATTCAAGTAATACAGATGTAACAAGATTTTTTTATGATAATTTACTGCGCATTACAAAAAAAGAAGTCTGGCAAATAAGAAATGCAGAAAACTACAATGCAGTAAGAAGCGTAATTTACGAATACAATGCAGAAAATTTTTATCCTTCAAAAATTACAAATATTGAGAATGAATTTAAAGACATAAGCCTTTACGACAATTCAAAAAATCTTCTTGAACGAAAGAAATATGTAACCTTTAAAGAAAAGGAATTTTTAATCTTACAGGAAAAATATCTGTACGATGAAGAGAACAGAATTATTAATTCAATAATTCAGGAAAATAATTATTCAGAGGATTATAAAAAAATAAGCTATAAGTTTTTAAAGGAATACCGCTATTCATACAATGATTTTGGACAGAATCTTGAATACTATGAAAATTCAGTTCTTAAAAATCAGATAAAATATACCGGAGAAAATGAATATTATTCACAGGTTTATTTTGACGGTGGCATTTCAATTTCTTCATTTTTTAAGGATTCAAAAAAAGTTTATGATAAATATATTCAGAATTCAAAGGTAATCAGGGAAGTGAAGTATGAGTGAAAAGAATTTGCTTTCCAGCATAAAATGGATTTCTCTGGTTTCCAAACGTTTTGCACGTGTTGACCGTAAAGGCCGTTCTGCGGCAACTTCATTTCTTGCAACTCTTGGAATTGGTTTTGGAGTTATGACTCTTATTGTCGTAATGAGCATAATGAACGGTTTTCAGATGCATTTTATAGATTCTATTCTTGAACTTTCTTCTTATCATCTGCGTATAAAGGATTTGCCTTCTAATGAAGAAAATGCGCTGATGAACTTTTGTGAAGAAAATTCAAAAATACGTTCCTGTACATATTTTTACGAAAGCCAGGCATTAATGGCAGGCGATAATGGCGGAGAATCTGCTGTAATTCTTCGCGGAATAAATCCTGAACTTCAGATAAAAGATGAAGGATTTATGAAGGAGCTTGCAATTATTTCCGGAAAATATGATCTTAGCGAAGAGGATTCAATTATTCTTGGAAGTACTCTTGCAAGAAATCTTGGAGTACGAACAGGAAGCAAAGTTAATCTTTTGCTTATGAGCGGTGGAAGTGATGTTGAATTATTTTCGCAGGACAGAATTTTTACGGTAAAAGGAATTTTTTATTGCGGTTATGCAGAAATAAATTCTTCCTATGCTTTTATTAATGAACAGAGCGCATTGCGTTATTTTGGAAAAGACAGCAAAAAAAACTGGGGAATTAAAATTCAAAATCAGAATGATGATATGCATTTTGTTTCTTCTTTGAAAAAGAAGTTTTCTTCTGCAGATATTTCTTCCTGGCGCGATTATAATAAAACTTTTTTTGGCGCTCTGCGCATAGAAAAAAATATGCTGCTTCTTCTTGTTGCATTAATTTTTGTTGTAGTTGCCGTAAATATTTACAACGGAATGCGCCGTCTGGTATTTGAACGAAAAGTAGAAATTGCAACGCTTTCTGCACTTGGTGCAAGAAATTTTGAAGTAAAATGTATTTTTATAATGAAGGGATTATTGACGGGACTTATAGGTTCTTTAGTCGGACTTGTTCTTGGCCTTTTAATAAGTAAAAATACAGACGTTGTTTTTAATGCTGCAAGTAAAATTATGTATTTTATTCAATATGCTTTTACTGCAATAACAAATCCGGACAATCTTGTTTTTTTATCAGAAAATTCTTCTTATAGTTTATATGCGCAGATTCCTGCAAGAATTTTTGGTGGAGAAGTTGCCGCAATTACTTTATTCGGAATTTTCAGTCCGCTTGCGGCTTCTTATCTTGCAAGCAAAAACGTTTTAAAAATGAATGTTTCGGAGGTTTTGCATAATGAGTGATATTATAGTTATTAAAAATCTTGAAAAAACATATTCTACGGAAAGCGAAAAATTAACGGTTTTAAAGAATCTTGATTTGACCGTTCCTGAAGGTTCAAAAATTGTAATTACAGGCGAAAGCGGTTGCGGAAAAAGTACGCTCCTTAATATAATTGGCGGAATTGATAAGCCTACAAGCGGTTCTGTTTTATCTGGAAAATGGAACCTCAGCAGTCTTTCAGAAAAACAGCTTTCAGATTACCGTTCAGATTTTCTTGGACTTATTTTTCAGTTTCATTATCTTCTTAAAGATTTTACTGCCCTCGAAAATGTTTACATGCCTGCAGTTATTGCAGGAGTTTCCAAAAAAACAGCAATAGAAAAAGCAAAGAGCTTACTGGAAGATGTCGGCGTTATAGAAAGAATGAATCATCTTCCGTCGGAGCTTTCGGGCGGAGAGCGACAGAGAGTTGCAACAGCACGCGCTTTGATAAATGATCCGACATTAATTCTTGCCGATGAACCTACAGGAAACCTCGATCCTGCAAATGCAGAAAAAATAGGGGAGCTTTTATTTTCAATGGTCGAAAAATATCACAAAACTCTTCTGCTTGTTACTCACGACATGAACCTTGCAAAGAAGGGCGAAAAAGTTTATAGAATTGCCGGAGGCCATCTGGAATGACATTTTCTTCTTGTCTGGCCTTTGCAAAAAGTCTGGTTTTCCCGAAAACAGAAAAAAAATCTTCCGCACGTAAGAGTCTTTTTGGCGCCATGCTTTGTATTGCGCTTAGTATAATTCCTCTTATAGTTGTCGTTGGAATTACAAACGGAATGATAAACGGAATGACCGAAAGAATCATAAATCTTTCTTCTTCTCATATTCAGGCTTATGTTGCTTCTAATATCAAAAAAGTTGCTTCTAAAGATTCGTTCATAGAATATTCCAGCGGGTTGTTAAAAGTTGACGGAGTTTTAAATGTTTATCCGCAGGTAGAACTTTCGGCTCTTGCAGCAGGAAAACAAAAACGAAGCGGAATAGAAATCAGGGCACTTGAGCAGGATATATTCAAAAAAAATAAAGGCTTTGTTGAACTGTTTGAAATAAAAGATGGAAACATTTATGATTTTATTGACGGGGAAGATAAGGTTGCTGTGATTGGAGAAAAAATGGCAGCCGACCTTGAATTAAAAGCCGGAGACAGCTTCAGAATAATTACGACAAAAAAAGTAAACGGAAGAATTGCGCCAAAACTTACGAGCTTCCGTGTTGCTGCAATAGTTTCTTCAGGCTATCAGGAACTGGATCAGTTCTGGGTATTTATTCCAATGGAATATGCATATTCTTCATTGTATCTCGAAAATGCTTCTTATTCAGTAATGATAGAAACAGAAGATGCCTTTTCGCCGAACCTTGTAAAGACACAATACAAGGTAAGTGATTATTTTGGAAAATATGCAAATGTATACCGCTGGGATCAGATTCATACTGCGGAGTTTGAAAATTTTTCTTCAACAAAGGTTATGCTTGTTTTCGTGATGATGATGATTGTTCTTGTAGCTTCCGTAAATATTTCTTCGGCAATTATCATGCTTGTTATGGAACGAAAAAAAGAAATTGCAATCTTAAAAAGTCTTGGAGCAACGCCAAGAGGAATAACTTTTTCTTTTCAGCTTGCAGGACTTGCCTGCTGTACGGGCGGACTTTTATGTGGAATTCCTGTTGCGCTTGGAATAAGCTACAGTGCAAATTATATTGTCCGCGGAATAGAAAAATTTGTTAATTTATTCACAAAACTTGCTCATAAAGGCGAGGTCCGGTTAATGGATCCTGCTTATTATCTGGCTAAAATTTCAGTGGAAATTTCATTCGGACAGATACTTGCCATCTGCCTTTTAACGTTATTATTGTGTATAATAGTAACGTTCATTCCCTGTTCAAAAGCAGGAAAAGAAAAACCTCTTGATATCTTAAGGAAAAACTGATGAAAATTTGTAAAGGCTGCGGCTGTACTTACGAAAAAATTGTTGAGACTCAAAAAATCGGTTGTGCAGAATGCTATTATGAATTTAAAGATGAATTCAGAGAGGTTTTGGAAGGGCTCGGCGTAAAAAGCAAATACAAGGGAACTTTGCCGCTTCATATTTCCGGTTATCGTTCTATTTTGGTAGATAAGATGGTTTTACAGCAGAAACTCGAAGATGCTGTAAATAATGAAGAATTTGAAAAGGCAGCTTTGTACAGGGATTATCTGCAGGCATTGGAAAATGGAAGAAAAAACTACACAGAAGGGTAAGGAATCTTCGTGGATTTATAATCCCGGCAAAGATGATGATGTAGTATTATCCTGTCGTGTAAGATTAATCCGCAACCTTGCTGATTTTAAATTTCCTCAGTTTTTGAGTTCAGAAGAAAAAGAAAGAATAGATTCTCTTGTTTACGATGCTTTAAATGAAACTGGAAATATAACTGGCCTTAAAAAAGAGCAGCTGAATGAAAGAAGCATTGAAATCCTTAAAATGAACGGGTTTATTAATGATGAGGATTTTTCTTCAATTTATATAAGCGAAGCAGATGACAGTTTTTCCTGCCTTGTAAATAACCGCGATCATATAAGGTTAAGTATTTTTTCAGAAGGTAAAGAATGCGAAAATATCATTCAAAAAATATATAATTTCGACTCTCTGCTTCAGAAAAAGCTGCAGTTTGCTGCAAACGTGGAATTTGGATACCTTACTTCCAATATAAAGGACTGCGGTTCGGGATTAAAAATATCGTTCAGACTTTTTATACCTGCAATTATTCTTTCAGGCCATTTTGAAGATGTAATTGCGTTAGTTCAGAATGGAAAATTCTGCCTTAGACCTGTTTTTAAGCCTGTAGAAGGCATTCCGGCCGCATTTTATAACACAATATTTGAATTATATACGAGTTTTTCGTTCAGCGGCACGGAATTTGACCAGATGGCAAATATTCTTGGTGCGGTTCAAAATATTTTAAACACAGAACGCAAGATTCGGGCCAAATTTGCCGATAATAATTCTACCGTAGTGTTGAATCTTTTTAAGCAGAACTATGCTAAAGCTATGTATTCAATGTTACTGACCTATGAAGACGCTGTAAATGCCGTTTGTGCCGTAAAGTGGGGACTTTCGCATAAACTTATAAAAGGTATTTCAGATTCATCGTTAAATTCCCTTTTTCATAGGACAAAAGATACATATCTCAAAATTATGACCGAAGAACAGGAAATAAGTTTTGAGGCAGATATTCAGCATAGCACTGCATTAAAAATTCAAAGATTACGGGCAATATTATTACAGCAGTCTTTTGAGGAAATTGAGAATGAAAACCCTGTCTCCTAAGGCAAAACGTGTGCTTCATATATTTGCACAGGATGAAGCAAGAAAACTTGGAAGCCCACAGATTTTACCAGAACATGTTGTACTGGCTATATTAAACAACAAGGCCTGCATCGGATATTCTGCAATACTTAAATTGAATTTGAATCCGGATGTTTTAAGGGAAATGCTTCTTGAGCATTTTGAAAAAGATCCTGTTTCTCCAACACTTCAGGATATTCCAAAAAGCCGCAGATTTCAGTTTTTAATAGATATTGCCGACATTGAATCTTCTGCTTTGCATAATAATTATATTGGAACAGAACATCTTTTACTTGCAGCCGTTCGTGAAGAATCTGGAATTACTGCACATTTTTTTGAAGAACAGAATTTTAATATTGAAGACTTAAGACTTACTGTAATGGAACTCCAGAATGAAGGATATTCTTCAATTCATCAGACTGCAGCTGAATCAATAGCCGATTCAATATTCCGAAGCCTTTTAAATGACGGTGAAGGCGGCGGTTTATTCGGAGTATTTGATCAGGAAAAAGATAAAAAGAAGAAAAAGGAAGATAAATCAGACGAAGGAAAACCAAAGTCTTTCCTTGAAGAATACAGCCGGGATTTAACAAAGATTGCAAAAGAAAATAAAGGCGATCCTGTAGTTGGCCGCGATAAGGAAATTAAAAGAGTTATTCAGATTCTTTCGCGCAGAACAAAAAATAATCCTGTTTTGACCGGTGAACCTGGAGTTGGAAAAACTGCAATTGTAGAAGGACTTGCCCAGCATATTGCCGGTGGAAATGTTCCTATAGGACTTTTAAATAAACGCATACTTTCTCTTGATCTTGCAGCAATGGTTGCAGGTACAAAATATCGCGGTGAATTTGAAGAGCGAATGAAAAAAATGATGAAGGAGCTTCAGGAAAATCCTGATATCATTCTTTTTATTGATGAGCTTCATACAATAATTGGTGCCGGTGGTCCGGAAGGAACAATGGATGCTTCAAATATTATGAAGCCTGCACTTTCGCGCGGAGAAATTCAGATAATCGGTGCAACAACTACCAAAGAATATACAAAGCATATAGAAAAAGACCTTGCCCTTGAAAGACGTTTCCAGGTTGTTAAAGTTGAAGAACCGGATGATAAGGAAACAGAGCTTATTCTTGAAGGCATTAAAGAAAAATACGAAAACTTCCATCATGTAATTTATGAAGATGATGTAATTCCTGCAATTGTAAAACTTTCGCGACGCTATGTGCCGGAAAAAGTATTGCCGGATAAAGCAATTGATATTCTTGACGAAACCGGAGCTGCTAAAAAGATTCTGGAAGAAATTCGTCCTACTGAATTAACAGATCTTGAAAGCGACATTACAAAATTAATTGAAGAAAAAAAGAAACTCGTTTCTAAACAGGATTACGAAAAAGCAGCGTATGTTCGCGATAAGGTTGTTGAATTAAAGCACACCCTCGAGGTTTACAGAAACTACTGGCAGGATAATATTAATTCAAAGGCAAAAAAAGTTACTGTAAGCGATGTTGAAGATGTAATCAGCGAAATGACAGGAATTCCAGTTCATAAGCTTTCTTCTTCGGAAAATGAAAGAATTGTGAATATGGAAAAAGAGCTGCATTCAACTGTAATCGGTCAGGAAAATGCCGTAAGTATAATTTCAGGTGCTATAAGACGTGCAAGAGCAGGAATATCATCTCCGCAGCATCCTGTCGGTTCATTTATTTTCCTTGGTCCAACCGGCGTAGGAAAAACACAGCTTGCAAAGGCACTTGCTAAATATCTTTTTGGAACAGAAGAATCATTAATCAGAATAGACATGTCTGACTTTATGGAAAAACATACAGCCAGCCGCTTAGTCGGAGCTCCTCCGGGATACATCGGTTACGAAGACGGCGGTGTACTTACAGAAAAAGTTCGACGTCATCCATATTCTGTAGTTCTCTTAGATGAAATTGAAAAAGCGCATCCAGATATTTTTAATCTTCTTCTCCAGCTTCTTGAAGAAGGCGAGCTTTCTGATAATCTTGGACATACAGTAAATTTCCGCAACACTGTAATTATTATGACAAGTAATGCGGGCGCAAGACAGATTACCAGCGAAGGCCGCGTAGGATTTGGAAATAGAGAAGGGCTGCTGTCGTATGAAGAAATCAAAAGCGATGCAATGAATGAACTCAAAAAATTCCTTAGTCCGGAATTAATGAATCGAATTGATGATGTTATTGTTTTTGATGCACTTTCTAAGGAAGAAGTTTCTAAAATACTTGATATTCAGATGAATGAACTTTCTGAACGCGTAGAACAGAAAGGCTTAAAAATTGAATTGACACAGCCGGCTCACGATTACCTTGTAAAGAACGGATACAATCCTGCTATGGGAGCACGACCAATGAAAAGGCTTCTCAGAAAAGAGGTTGAAGATCCGCTTTCAATGGAAATTCTTTCCAAGCCGTACAAGCAGTATAATAAAGTAAAAATTGACTGCATAGACGAAAAGCTTTCCGTTAAGCTCGAGTCTGATTTAATTGAAAGCCAGTCAATCATAGAAGAAAAACTTCGCCTAGTGCAAAAATAGCCTTTGTGTGTTATAGTTAATGGTATGCAAAGTGAAATGCAGATTTTGTCGTTGTCAAAATCTGCTATCTCGCGCATCCATGCGCGCCCGCTAACGCGGAGTTTTGGAGGAAGAATGATTAAAGAGTTTTTGCCTTATGAGACTGTTAGAAATGATGCTTTAAAGCTCGCTCATAAAATTTATAAAGACGGATTTATTCCTGATGTTATTTACTGTTCACTTCGCGGCGGTGCTTATATGGCAAACGTTATAAGTGAATATTTTAAAATAATTTCTAAGGTTGAAAAATTTCATCCTGTTTTATATGCCGGAGTTGTTGCCCGTTCATATTCAGATGTTGCACAGCATACAAAGGTATTTATAGACGGCTGGACATATCCGCCGGAAAATCTCCGTCCTGGTGATAAAATTCTTCTTATTGATGATATTTTTGATTCAGGAAGAACAATTAACTGCCTTGTAGAAACTCTTATTAACAGTCGAGGACTTCCACGGGAAGATATAAAGGTTGTCGTTCATGATTATAAATATTTTACATATTACGAAGAGCAGCTTCCTATTCAGCCTGATTATTTCTGTAGAAAATTTATAATTAATTCTCCTGAGGAAAACCGATGGATTCATTATATGAGTCATGAGCTTGTCGGACTTTCTGAAGAAGAACTGCAAAAACATTACTATAATGTTGATGAAGAATTAAAAGAAGTTCTGGAGCCGTTTTTAGGAAAAGAATAATGTTCGGAAATTTTAAAAGAAAAAATTTATTTATAGTTTTATTTCTCTTTTTAAATTTTTGTCTTTTTTCTCAAATAAAAATTTTAAGTCCGGCCGAAGGCGTCTGGTCCAATCCGCAGATGCTTGTAATAGAAAACTTTACCGACGGAGAAATTTTTTATTCAGTTGACGGTTCAGATCCTGAGCTTTTTGGCTTTGCTTACGAGACTCCTGTTCTTCTGGAAAAGCCGGGAAAAACCTGCCTGAAAATTTCGCATGTTTTTAAAGACGGTCATAAAGAGTATCAGGAAATAAATTACGAAGTTCAGAATAACCGTGCAAAAAATGCTTCTTATTTTGATTTCATTCAGTCATTTTTTGACAGCGGTTTAATTAATTATAGCGCGGGTTCAATTCTGGAAATTCCGCAGGAATTAAAATATTCGCTTGAAGCTTCTGAACAGGAAGACGTAGAAAATTTTATTCAGGGAACAAAGCTCAGTCTTAATGCATCCTGCGTTCAGACAAGATTTATCCCATGTACTGTTTATGATGAACTTTCAAAAAATTATTATCGTTTTATAATAAGAACATTACCGCAGACAGCCGGTGTTAATACAAAACGCGAAGTTCCTTTTTCAATTGAAAACTGGGAAACAATTAATTTTGAAGATGATTCCTTAATTTTTAAAGTAGACACAGAATACTGGTATATGCCTTTGGAAAGCCGTAAAATTGACCGCAGTAAAAGTCATATAATTTACTGGCAGCCTGTTGATTATAAAGAAGACAATCCAGTTGAATTTTTTGTTCTTCCTCCAAAGCCTGAATTTGTTCAGAAAAATAATAAGGATGGAAGCATAACTTTTTCTGTAAGCGGCGATTCCTCTTATATGATTGGTCTGCTTTCTGCCGGTGGTTCATCATATACCGGAAGTCAGAATCTTAAAAAATCTAATGTTGAATTATTTAATGAAATTTCTATAGATGCGTTTGTCGGCGAAAAAATTGACGGAACTGCACAGATTGGAATTTATTCCAATTCAATTTATCAGGGAAACTTTTCTTCTGAATTTTTTATAGATAAGCGTCCGCCTGCCGTTCCAAAAATTACTTCGTCAGCTAAATCATTTTATTCAAGGAATCCGGCAAGAATAGAAATTTCCTGCCCAAAGGATTGTGAGCTTTATATTTCATTCAGTAATCCGTATTCATTACCAACTTCGGAAGAAATGTATACTCCACAGAACCCGCTTTTTGATGAAATAAAGATGGGTGAATTTAAAAAGATTTCTAAAAATTCTTTCTCCGTAAACTGGAATCCAAGAAATTCAGAAACTGTTTATTATAAAGTTCAGGCATATACCAGACGTGGAGATAATGTAAGTAAAACTGTTGAATACAGTTTAATTATTGATCAGACAAGTTATTATTATAACAGTTCAGCATTAACAGAAAATGCCGAAGGAACTTTGGAAAATCCATTTACTGCTTTTGATCAGATTTACGAAGCTTTAAAAGATGTTCGTTCTGCAACAATTCATGTAAGTGGAAATATGATAATTGCAAAAGAATATCTTCTGAATACGAATTTTATTTTTATAGGCGAAGATAATGCTTCAATAACATTTAAAGATTCGGGCTGTTTAAAGCTTAAGGGCTCAAGTTTTTCATTCTCGAATTTCCATTTCCAGAATGAACAGAATTCTTCTGCAAAGGAAAATTCAGTTCTACAGCTCGAAAACGCAGTATTAACGCTTAAAGACAGCACAATGGGATTTAATTACTTAAATAATGCAAATGTAATCGATTCCTTTAATTCAATCATCAATATTTCATCTTTGACCGCGTCTGTTAATTCAAAAGCTTATTGTTCGTTTTTGTCTTCCGTAAAATCACGAATAGAAATAAAGAATTCGTCTGTAAGTACAAGCTCAAATACATGCGTTGTAATTTCTGCGAACGAAGGAAATTTATCCTGCCTTAATAATTCATTTATAATAACAGGAAAGTCCGGACGCATTGCTGAATTATTTGGCGTTAAAGGAAATTTAAATAATAATTCATACAAAGTAAGCGTTGATTCATCGGCAAATGCACAAAGCATTTATAAAAACGACAGCTGCAGAATTACAGAAGAGGGGAATAATTTAATTGTCTTCTAATATTCTTTATGCAGGTTTTGATGAAGCAGGTCGCGGTCCGCTGGCAGGTCCTGTAAGTGCAGCATGTGTAATTTTACCTTTTGATTTTCCTGTTGAAATTTTAAACGATTCTAAAAAGCTTTCCGTAAAAAAAAGACTTGCGGCCGAAAAAATTATTCTTGAAAAAGCCTGTTATGGACATGCTTTTATAGATCATAAAAAAATTGATGAAATAAATATTCTGCAGGCAAGTTTACTTGCAATGAAAAATGCTTATGAAGCTATGGTAAAGAAATTGCCTGAGTGGGCAAAGCAGAATAATATTGATTTGAAGGACTTTACAATATCTGGAATTACCGACGGCAATTTTATTCCTGATGTAATAATTGAATGTCGTGCTGAACCAAAGGCCGACGCAAAATACCCGTGTGTAATGGCTGCAAGTATTATTGCAAAAAATGAACGTGACCGTTATATGATAGAAATGGATAAACTCTATCCTGAATACGGCTACGCAAAGCACAAAGGCTATCCGACTAAGTTACACAAGGAAATTTGTAAAAAGCTTGGGCCTTCACCAATTCAACGCTTATCTTTTAATGTATAAAAAATCCGGGCATTTAATACCCGGATTATTTATAAACGCATAAACTGCTTTTCTTTATTGTTTTTTGCTTACAATGTGAACGCGTCCAGTTCTTTTTATTCCGTCATCTGCTTTTGCAGGTGTTTCCTTTTTAACTTTGTAAATCTTTTTTCCTTCAGCAGAGTCTTTCTGAGCTTTCTTTTCTTTTATTGTTTTCTGTTTTGTCTTACGGTCTTTTTCAATAAAATCAAGAGCTTTTTCCATTCCCTGAAGGAATTTCTGCATGTCTTCTGAAAAAATTGCAATCTGATGTCTGTCTGCTTCTACACCGTCACGGTTTTTGCTTTCTACAATCTGCATAAAAACATCTCCGGAGCGGTTTTCTTTTACATTAAAAAAATATGAACGATTATCAAGATAGACTTGTGTAGTAAAAAGTTCTCCTCGAGCTCCCATAAAAAACTCCTTATATTAAGGGAGAGCCCTTAAATAAAACACAAAGAACCTTCCCTAAGAATTAGATAATATAGACAAAAAGAATATATCAGAACAAAGTTTTTTTTTCAACTGTTGAACTGATTATGTATTGAACTGTTGATTCACCGCTGCAACTGCATTCAATAATTCGTCAACAGCTTTTTTTGTTGTGTGCGGCCCAAAACTAAACCTTACGGCGGTTTCACGTATTTTAGAATCTACATTCATTGCTTCAAGAATCGGACGTGAATTTTTCTTTGTAGAGCAGGCACTTCCGGTAGAAATATAAAAGCCCTGAGAATCCAAAGCCCTGAGCATTACATTTCCCGGAATATTTTCAAAAGCGGCCTGAATTACATACGGTGAATAATTCTGTGGATTTTCGAGTCTTGCTTCCGGAACAATCGTGCAGCCTTTTAATTCAGAAAGTGATTTTACAAACGAAACTGTAATTACTGCCTGCTCTGAATTGTCTTTATTATAATAGCGTTCAAGACACTTAGAAAAAGCTACAGCTCCCATTACATTTTCGGTTCCGCTTCTAATTCCGTTTTCCTGACCGCCGCCTTTTAAAAAAGGAGTTAATGGAACTTTATTGTATAAAATTCCAATTCCTTTTGGACCGCAAATTTTATGAGCACTAAAGGCTGCGCTGTCTATTCCATCATGATTTAAATTAAGCTGAATTTTTCCTGCTGCCTGAACGCAGTCTGTATGAAACTTTGGTTTTCTTTTACCGGCATAAGTTTTTGTCAATAAATCTGCAATTTCATAAACCGGCTGAATCGCACCTGTTTCGTTATTTACTGCCATTACACAAACAAGCATTGTATCTTCAGTAAGGCATTTTTTAACGGCCTCTGGAGTAATAATGCCTGCTTTATCAGAAGGAATTTGAACAATATTCCAGCCGCAGTTTTTTAATGCAAGTGCCTGTTCCCTGATTGCCGGATGCTCAATTGAACTTATAAGAATTGTTCCTGCCTTTGGTTTTTCCAGCATGGAAAGAAGAACTATCTGATCGCTTTCTGTTCCACCGGATGTAAATGTAATCTGATTAGATTTTACCCCAAGCTTTAAAGCACATAATTCTCTTGCATCTTCCAATAGCTTGCGTGCATTTTTTCCTTCTTTATGTGCACTTGATGGATTTGCCCAGTTATTCAGGAATAAATCAAGAGATTCCTTTAATATGTCTTCATCAGCGGGACTCGTAGCGGCCCAGTCAAAATAATGTTCAATATTCATAAATTATTTCAGCCCAGGAACAATTCCTATTTTAACACGGAAAGAATTTCTGAATCAGTACATTCTTCGATTACTGTATTGCAAATATCTTTTTGCATAATAACCTTAATGTTCTGATTCTGATTCTTTTTATCGGAATGCATAACTTTAATTAAACGTTCTCCAACGCCACCGCCTTTTATGCAGTCTGGAATTGGATTTGTTTCCCAGTTATACATTTTTAAAATATTCAGAACTTCATCCTTATAGGAACTCATGCATAAATCTTTTTTGTAGGAAAGCTCAAGACATCGACCAATTCCCCAGGCTACGGCATAACCGTGAGTTACGGTTCCAAAGCCAGCAACCGATTCCAGCGCGTGACCGAATGTATGGCCAAGATTTAAGTGAGCTCGTATATTCTGTTCCGTAAAATCTTTTTCAACATAATCTGCTTTTGCTTTTACGCATTTTTGAATAATGGTCTGCAGAATCTGAGGATCCCTTTTATTAATTTTTTCAGATTCGTTCTTAAAAAGTTCATAGAGTTCTTTATCCGCAAGCAAAGCGGTCTTAAAAGCTTCTGCAAGTCCGGAATTATATTGATTTTCGCTTAAATACTGAACAAACTGCGGAAAATAATAAAGTTTTTTTGCAGGAAAGAATGTTCCAATTATATTCTTGCAGTTTTCAAAATCACAGCCGGATTTTCCGCCTATGGAAGCATCTACCATAGAAAGAAGTGTAGTAGGAACAAATTCAACACTTGCGCCTCTTTTAAAGATAGAAGCCGCAAAAGCTGTTATATCACAGATAACGCCTCCGCCAATTCCTATAAAAGTATCTTTTCTTGTAAGGCCTGCTTTTACAGCTTCAGAAACAATCTGAAGTACACTTTCTATGGTTTTATATTTTTCGCCGGAGCCAAGAATTAAAAGCGTATCGTTTTTAAAACTTCCGTCTTCAAATTTCTGAATAAATGGTTTTACGCATTCAAGAGTTGCAACAGTTGAATCTGTAACAAAGAATCTTTTTCTTTCGCTGTTTTCTGCCTGATTATCTGAATAAAAGACAGAATATAAATCTATTGAATCATTATAAAAATTTATAATGGACTTATCTGTTCCAGAATGGATTGTAGGGTAGTTAATTGAAAAATTTAGTGCATTCATAATGCGGCTATTCTAGTATTTTTTGTCCATATTGTTAAGTTCATTTATGTTTTTTTCTACTCTTTCTATTTCCCTATTAAGCATAGTTTCGTAATTTAATTCACCGTTTTTAATTCTTTCGCGTTCATCTTCCCAGTTCTGAAGGTCTGTAAGGAACATAAAGTTAAAAGAAGGTGCATCTGCCTTTTCGTACCAGAGTTTTGCTTCCTGCCAGTATGCAAGACCTGCCTTATAATAGGTAAGAGCAGTGTTCAAATTCCTTAAATATTCATCTTTCCAGGGAGAATCATAAAAATATATGCATTTTTTGTCATAAAGACGCGCAACTCTAAGATGCTGCTCAATAAGCTTTAAATTAAGGTGCATCTGAAAGAGATAGCGGTATTTTTCCCATTCTTTTTCTGTTTGAATTTTAGCATTTGCATAAAGCGGATTGCAAAAATCTGCCTTTGTTGCCTGTTCAAGGTAATAAATATTTTCAATGCAGTCGTCAACGTCCTGCTGGTAGTGAATATGATAAAGTCTGTACCAGTCTTCCTTATACTTTACCATATATGCATCAAGCGGCATTGTAAAAAAAGAAAAAAATGTAATTAAACAAATTAATGATAAAATAGATTTTTTCACGTTTATATTATCGGAGAAAAATGCGTTTGCCCTGAAGCCTTTTTTTATATATACTTAGGCTATGGTATTAAAAAATTTTATTGTATTTGAAGGAATAGACGGCAGCGGAACCACAACTCAGATAAAACTTCTTGCAGAAACTAATCCCGATTTATATTTTCAGACAGCAGAGCCAACTGCTCTTCCAACCGGACTTTTTTTAAGAAAAATGCTTAAAGGTGAATTTTCTGTAGATGAAAAAACCAATGCTTTTTTATTTGCAGCAGACCGATGTGAGCATATTTACGGCAAAGAAGGAATAATTAATCAGATAAACAACGGTAAAATTGTTATAAGCGACAGATACTTTTTTTCAAGCCTTGCATACCAGTCTATAAGCTGCGGAGAAGAATTTCCTGCAATGGTAAATTCCCTGTTTCCGCTTCCTGAATACCTTTTCTATTTTAAGATAGATGCAGAAACTGCGTTAAACAGAGTTAACAGCCGTAACGGCCAGAAAGAAATCTACGAAAAACTGGATCTTCAGAAAAAAATAGCGGCCGAATACGAAAAAGTAATTTCAATGTATGAAAAAAAGATGAATGAACTGCCTGATAAAGAATCAGATCAGAAAATGAAGATTATAAGAATAGATGCTTCAAAAAGCATTGAAGAAGTTTCAGAAATCATAAATTCATCATTGAAATTGCAGTAGATTTCCAGCAGTTATCAATTAAATACAAAATTCCTCAGCACTCTCTGTTTTTTGCTCAAATTTTTACGTCTATATTTTTCTCTGAATTTTTGATATAATTATTCGGCTAAAATGGGCGTATTGTCTTTTATTCGGCGGGTCCGAAGCTACATTATGATTTTACTCGTTATTGTTGCGCTTGCAATTCTGGTTCCTGTACGAAACCGCATAATATCTTACGCACATGCCCAGATAGATGAATTCAGCGAGCAGGTTTATGATTTAACCGGACTGCGTTTTACCTTTGATTCACTTTCGCCTTCTATACTTTCCGGCGTTTATATACGAAACATAAATTTTTATGATGAAAATAATAATTCAGTACTTTCCATAAATAAAACAAAAGTTGGAATTAAGCTTTCCAAATTATTTAAAAAAGACGTAAGCAATGGTATTTACAGCGTAGTTGTTGATGGAATTAAACTTGATATTGACGGCGCAATTGATTTTGGCCTGAGAATGAAAGAAATTTTCGGCGTAAGAATAATTGAATTTGAAAAGATAAAGCAGAATATTCCATCGCTGATAAAATTGAAGAATGTAACGTTGTTTTATACGCAGGATGATTATGATGTTTCTCTGGCTGTAAAAGCAGCGTCTCTTTCCAATTCTTCTAAAAAAGATTCACTTGAACTTCATTTGGACGGAATTGCAAATGCAGAGCTTAAAAAAATAAGGCAGAAGATTAACGGAAAGGTTCAGGTTTCTTTAGTTGTTCCGGGAACTTTAGACGGTTCTTATCTGAATGCTAAGCTTGAAAACTTTACAAACGGCGACATAAAATTAAACAGGCTGAATCTCTTTGCTTCGTATGAAAATAAAAAAATAGAAGTAAGAACCGTTCAGTCTGTTAATCCAATTTTTATTGGTGCAGTTTATTCTATAGATAATTCAGATTTAAATATTCAGATAAAAGCCGAAAACTTAAAGCCTGCTTCGCTTTTCTCTATAAATTCAAAACAGAAGGAATTGAATAAATATAAAAATGTAATTATAGATACGGATTCAATTTTAAAGTATCAGGTGAAAGATAATATTTTTAATTATTTCTGCGATTTTTCCGGAACAGTTCCTTCTTCGGTTGTAAAAGGCGGCCTTGATGTAAATGCGTCTTTTTATGGAGATGAAAAACACGTTGAGCTTACCGACTTTGATGTAACCGGACTTGGCTGTAAGGCAAACGGAGCTCTGGATTTTGTCTTTGATTCTTTCAGGGCTTCGGGCTTTCTTTATATTCCGTTTATTACTTTAGAAAACGGAAACGAAATTTCAACGGAATTATTCTTTGAACCTGGACAAAAAGACAAGCCGGATGAAAAAGGATTTGTAGCCTATGCGCCAAGCCTTATGATTGGACTTCAAAACCTTTCGGACATTCAGCTGTCTGTTAGCCCTGTAAATGATTCTTTTGACTTTATTTTACAGGCTTCTGATTTTTCTCATTACGAAGAAGCCGGTGAAGGCCAGATTCGTGCAGAAGGAAGTTTTATTACTTCTTCTGCTTATCTTCAGTCTAATATAACAACAACATCGCTTTATGCAGACAGCATTGTTTCTATTGTAAAGGAATTTTTGCCTTACGATGCGGCTGAAAATGTTGAAAAAGTAATTCCTTCATTAACGCCTTATGTATTTTCTAACGATCTGTATGTTTCTACCGATTTTAAGAGTCTTTCTTATAACATGCCTTATATCATTCTTGCTAATACAAAAAAAGAAAATCAGGTTTTAATGGCAGGTTTTGACGGAAATCTGGAAAACATTCAGATGAATATGTTTTCTTTAGTTTTAGGAAAACATTCCGTAGAAGCAACTGCTTCTTTAGACAGAAATCCAATGTCATCTGACTTCTTCTTTGATCTTTCACTTAATGCAGATTCAATTCCTTATCATTTTTCCGGATCGTGGTATTCTGATGTCTGTTCAATTGTCGGCGATTACGGAGTGCAGTCAGAAATCCGTTTTGATAAAAACAAAATTCATGGAAATCTTGCGGCCGAAAATTTCCCGATTAAGTTAACTGACAATCCTTTAATAATTGCCGCCGATACAGCCTTTTCTTTTGATAAGAAAAATGGTCCGGAAATTTCTGTAAAGCATTTTGAAGTAGAGCAGGCCAGTTCACTTTATTCCGTAAATCCGCGATTAACATTTTCTGCAGAAGTTTCGAAGTATGGTGCAACAGTTTCTTCAATTTCATATTCAGATATTTTTTCTGTTCTGGAAGGTTCTGCTTCGGCACTTGTAAATATAAACGATGGAATTTTTAATTCAGCAAATATTCAGATGCAGCTTGCAAATCCTGTCGGCGATGAAAAAATATCTTTAGACGGAGAATTTTCTAATCCGGATGAAAAAGTATTTACTGCAGATAATATTCTAGATTCGCTTTACATGAATCTTATGATGAATATTAATTCCTTAAGTTTGAACCGCTTTACTGTTCAGCAGAATGAAGATAACGCGCTTACCGGTTCAATTTTTGCAACCGGAACAATTCTTCATCCGTTCGTTTCTCTTTCCATAGAAAAAGCAAATATTTTAATTTCTTCGGAGCTTCTGCATTTAAAAGGCGACGTAGTTCTGGAAGACCGGGAACTTTCCGTAATGGATTTTTCCGTAAAATATGCAGACGTTTCTGTAAATCAGATTTCGGCGCATGCTTCTGTTTCTGATATGACACTCGATGCTTCCGGAAATCTTTCATACGAATTGTTAGGAAAAAAACTTTCTTCTCCGCTTACATTATCCATAACCGATTCTTATGTTCCGGAAGGAAAAATCCTTCCGCAGTCATTTACGGCAAATCTTGAAGCCGTAAAATTTTCCGGCGATTTACTTAAGAAAAGCTTCCCGCTTTCTGTTTCCTTAATGTATTTTGATAAAACCTTTAATATCTGGTCGTCGGATAACATAGGGCTTTATGGAAGTTATGATGCATCTAATTATCTGGAGCTTTCTTTGGATAATAAATCATTTGCGGCATTCAAGCTTGATGGAATTGTAAACAGAACGGAGGCAAATCTTGCTTTATATGATCTGTCCGTAAATCTTGCTTCTGTTTTTTCATATTTGAATTTTGACGAGCTTATTTCAATTAAAGAAGGTAAACTCGAAGGAAATATAATTCTTTCGGGTTCTCTTTATGATCCAGATTTTTACGGTTCAATGGAAATTGCTGAACCTGTAATAAATTTGCCTTCACTTACGCGCAATAATCTTTCGACTCAGTCTATAAATGCAGTCCTGAATCATAATGAAATTCTTTTTGATCCGTTTATAGTTAAAGCAAAGAATAATCAGAGAGTTGAGCTTTCTTTGAACGTATATTTAAATAAATGGCTGATGGAAAATCTTGATGGAACCGTAAAGACTTACAAAAAAGATTTATTCCCTCTGTATATTAATTCTCCAATTGTAAAACTTGACGGAGACGTTTCCTGCGATCTTTCTTATTATTTCGAAGACAGAACCCTGGATGTAAAGGGAAAAGTCTATGGTGAAAATATAGATATTACTTCGAGCGTTGGAAATACATTTGCAGAGCTTACAAAAACTGAATCAAAACCGTTTCCGATTTTTGTAAAAACTGATATTGAACTTACTATAGGCTCTCATTCTTCTTTGAATTTTGAACCGCTTTTAAGATGTGTTTTTGTTCCTAACAGTTCAATTAATGTTCGCATGGATATGGAAGATGCATTTTATTCTGTAGACGGCGCATTAAAGATTAAATCCGGCGATATTGCATATTTAAGCCGAAGCTTCTATATAAAATCCGGAGAATTAAAATTTAATCCTGCAGAATTAACTAACCCGATTTTAACATTAACTGCAGAAACCCGCGAAAAAGATAATAACGGCCAGACTGTAAAAATTTCTATGAATATAGAAAATCAGTATTTACAGGATTTAACGCCTAAATTTACAGCGGTTCCGGCAAGATCGGAAAGTGAAATAAGAAATATGCTTGGACAGATTGCCATAGCAGATGCTATGACTCCTACCGATTTAATAACAGCGGCCGGAGATTATGCCCTTCAATCTGTTGTAGTAAGACAGGTAGAAAATGCATTGCGTCAAGTCCTAAATTTTGATATATTCTCAGTCAGAACTAATGTAATTCAGAATACGGTTAATCTGCGCCTTTCTGACAATTATGGAAAAGGAAATATTACTTTAGGTAACCTTTTTGATAATTCAACTGTTTATATTGGTAAATACCTGGGAAACGCATTATATGTTGATGCAATGCTTCATGTTTCTATGGAAGACAATCGTATCAATGAATATACGAATACTGGTACCTTAAAATTTCAGCCTGAATTTGGGCTGGAACTGGAATCGCCATATGCAAACATTCGTTTTAATATGGCGCCAGATATAAAAGCTTTATTTAATAATCAATTTGTACCTTCCACGTCTTTGACGCTATCCTGGAAATTTACATTTTGATTTTTTTAGGAGATATTGATGCATCGACGGCTTGTTTCTGTTGTTTTCATTTTTTTCGCTGCTGTTTTTTTTGCCAATGCACAGAGCAACGAATGGTTTTGGAATCAGAAAGTTTCTAAAATTGATTTTGAAGGATTAAAAACTGTAAAAAAATCAGAATTAACCGGAATTACTTCTACATACATAGACAGGCCTTTTTCAGAAGACTTGTATAATGAAATTCTGGACAGACTTTATGCCCTTGAATTTTTTGATGATATTACACCTTATGTAAAGCATGCTTCTAAAAACAGCAGTGATGTTCTTCTCGTTTTTGAAGTTGTTGAACGCCCGCTTATTGCAGAAATTAATTTCGTCGGAAACCGAAAGATCAGAAATGGTGAATTACGCGAAAAAATAAAATCTAAAACCAGCGATATTTATATTGAAGCAAAAATCCTTCTTGATGAAAGAACAATAAGAAACTATTACCTCGAAAAAGGTTATACAACATCTACTGTTACACATACAGTAAAAGAGACAGAAAAGGGTGTTGTAGTTTCTTTTGATATTAATGAAGGTCAGAATACAATCATTAAAGAAATTCATTTTTCGGGAAATACAATTGTTTCTGAAAGAACTTTGCGCAGCAAGCTTAGTATGCGTGAAATTGGTATTTTCGGTTTAATTCACGACGGTGCTTATAAACCTGCAGCAATTGAACAGGATAAGCAGAAAATCGTTATGTATTATAAAGATAAGGGTTATGCCGATGCCAGCGTTCTGGATGTAAACATAGTCACAAATTATAATGCAGATAAACAGAGAAATGAACTTATATTAACTTATATTGTTTCTGAAGGTTCTTTATACACTTATGGTGGAATGAAAATTACAGGAAACGAAGTTTTCTCAGAAAAACAGCTTTTAGCAGAAACAAGATTAAAAGCCGGAAATACATATAACGAAACAAAATTCCAGGAAGACATGATGGCAATTACCAGTAAGTATTATGAAAACGGCTACATGTCTGCACAGTTCTATCCAATTACAACAAAAAATACAGATAAAAACGAAATTTCTTATGAAGTTGGAATTATAGAAAATTCAAGAGCGCATATAGAAAACATTGTCATTAAGGGAAATACAAAAACAAAGGAATATGTAATCAGAAGGGAAATTCCTATTGAATCGGGAGATGTATTCTCTCAGGACAGTATTATAAATGCCTTCAGAAACTTAATGAACCTTCAGTACTTTTCAAGTATTATTCCGGAACCTGGTCCTGGAAGCGAAGAAAACCTTGTAGATCTTGTATGGACTGTAGAAGAGCAGTCAACTGCAAACGTTCAGTTTGGTTTGACATTTACAGGCGTTACTGAATCTAATGCACTGCCAATTTCTCTGTTTGCAAACGTTGAAAATACTAACCTTTTTGGTGAAGGAAGAACAGTTTCTACAGCCGTAAAACTTGCTTCTGATAATCAGTCGTTTGAATTAGGATATGGTCAGAGCTGGGTTGGTGATTTACCGATTGCCTGGAGCGAAAACTTAGCATTCTCGCATGAAAAAACATATTCTTCTCAGTTATTCTTCGACAGCTTTACAGGTACTTTGGAGCAAGGTGCTTTGAGTATGTCTTACGACAATTATTCGGCAACTCTTTCTTCTGCTCTTTCAAGAAGATGGTATCCTAACTATGCTATCATTACTTTAGCAGGCGGTCTTACAAATTCCCTGCAGTATAATGCATATGATGCAAGCCTTAATGTTCCTGTAAATACCGGTCTTTCTTTCTATGAAAACAGACTTGGACTTTCGAATTCTATATTTACAAGTATTTCTGTTGATAACAGAGACTTTATGTATGAGCCTTCAAAAGGATGGTTTGCAAACGAAAGAGTTGCATGGTATGGTATTCTTCCTTCTGTAGAAAAAGAATTCTTTATGAGAAGCGATACAAAACTTGAAGGTTATGCTAAATTGGCTCAATTCTCATTCTCAGATTTCTGGACATTTAAGCTTGTTCTTGCAGGGTATACAGGAGTTTCTTTTGTATTGCCGACAGATAAATCAAGTTTAAGCGATTCAAATAAACTTTATATAGACGGTTTGATTAACGGACGCGGCTGGACAGGTGCATTTGCTTCTTCCCGCGGACAGTTCATGCTTTCTAATAAGCTTGAACTTAGATTACCGGTAATTCCAAGCATAATCGGTATTTGTGGATTCTTTGATGCCGCTTATACAAAACCGGACTTAAAGCACAGCCTTATGCCAAAAACAGAAGACTGGTACTTTAGCTGGGGACCTGGAGTCCGCTTCTTAATTCAGCAGTTCCCATTGCACATTCTCTTTACGTTCAGAGGAAAAGTTTTTGAAGATGAATGGCATACTCTGCCGTTCCAGCTGGTACTTTCATATAATATCGTAAATCGCTAAAATAGAGATATTCAGTGAAATTACAGAAACAATTGGAGTTTTGTTATGAAATCAAATATTAAATTTTTTGCAATTTTATTAGTTCTGTTCTGTTCTGCAAAAATGTATTCTCAGCAGATTACAAAATTCGGCGTTGTAGATACTTCAAAGGTTTATAATGCTTATTATAGAAATTCAACTGCAATCAGAAATTACGAAAAGAAAAAGGCTGAATTTCAGGAAGAAATCAACAAGCAGACAGATGCTTTAAATGAATTGCAGCAGAAGCGTCTTGAATATGTTAATTCAGGAAACGACAGTGCTGCATTAAAGATTGAAGCAGAAATTACAAAGAAAAAAGAATATATTACAGAATATGCAAATGCAAAGAATGTTGAATTAGAGACTATGCAGAAAACCCTGCAGACTTCTGATGATTTTTACAAGAAGCTTTACAACGTACTTGCAAAAATAGCAGAGAGCGGCGGTTATAGTATGATTTTAAGCCTTCAGGATGCAAATTCCATCTTGTGGTACAGCTCTTCTGTAGATATTACAAATCAGGTTATTTCTGAATTAGGTGGTTATTAATTTTCCATGCCGGAGATTCAGTCAGATACCCCGATGATGATTCAATGGCGGGGAATTAAAGAAAAGTATAAAAATGAAGTATTGTTCTTCAGACTTGGTGATTTTTATGAAATGTTTGAAGACGATGCTAAAGAAGTTTCCAGATTATTAAATCTTACATTAACACATAGAGCCGGAAGGCCTATGTGCGGTGTTCCTTACCATGCATCTAAAATTTATATTGCCCGTCTTTTACGCTTAGGTAAAAAAATTGTAATTTGCGAACAGGTTGGGGATGTTCCCGCAGCAGGAAAAGGAATTACCGAAAGAAAAGTTGTAGAAATTATTACTCCGGGAACAGCTATAGAAAGTGAATACCTGGATGGAAATAATGCTAATTTTCTGGCAGCCTTAAGCATAACAAAAGCTCAGGCTGCATTTGCTTTTATAGACGTTACAACATCTGACTTTCAGGTTACAACCTGGCCGGCCAGCAAAATGGCTGAATATTTTAATAAGGAATTAAACCGGGCAAAACCAAGAGAGCTTCTGCTTCCAAACTCCTTAAAAAACAATGATGTCATAAAAGAAACAATTGCGCAGAATACAAATCTTTCGGTTTCTTATTATCCGGACTGGGATTTTTCTCTTGAATTATCTTTTAAAAAACTTACAGCGCAATTTAATACAGTTAATCTTAAAGCTTTTGGAATGGAAGAAAATGATCCTGCAATTGTTCCGGCAGGCTTCCTTCTTGATTATCTTGAAAAAACTGCAAATGCAAAATTAATTCATGTTTCATCAATTAAAAAATATTCAGACTCTGATTTTTTGATTATGGACAACAGCTCCAGAAAGAATCTTGAAATTACAGAAAATATGAGGGATGGAACTTCGGCTTATTCTTTGCTTGACTGTGTTAATTACACACAGACAGCAATGGGCTCACGTCTTTTACGAAAATGGCTTTTATTTCCATTAACTCAGTTAGAGCCGATAGTTGAGCGGCAGGAGAAAATTTCAAAATTCTATAATGACAGAAATCTTCTTTCAAAAATAAATTCAGATTTAAAATCAATTTTAGATGTAGAACGACTTACAGGCCGTATTGCAATGGACAAGGCACATGCTAAAGATTTGCAGGCCTTAAGACAGAGCCTTGAGTATTGGGATAAAATAAAAGGCTATCTTACAAATTATGATTTTTCTTTTGTAGATAATGAACAGTCATTGAAAATCTGCAATATGATTGAAAATGCAATCCTTGATGATCCGGCTACTTCATTAACAGACGGCGGAATTATTAAAAGCGGTTGGTCAAAGGATCTGGATTACTGGCGCGGAATTCATGACAATTTTAACAGCGTACTTGATGAATATGAAGAAGAGGAACGTAAAAACACAGGAATTTCAACCTTAAAAATAAAATATACAAATGCATTCGGATATTTTATAGAAGTCAGCAAAGGAAAGCTTTCTGCAGTTCCTCCTCATTTTATTATGAGGCGTGCGCTTGTAAATGGAGACCGTTACACAACAGAAAAACTTCAGTCTCTGGAAATGCAGCTCAATGAATCTTCTACAAAAATACTTGAGCTTGAAAGAGATTTGTTTGTAGAAATAAGAACAGAACTTCACCAATACATAAATTATCTTTTGCAGATTGCGGGCGAAATTGCAGATACTGATGTATGTTCTTCGCTTGCTTATGCGGCAATTGAACACGGCTGGACAAAACCCGAGCTTGAAAATTCAACAATTTTTGACATTAAAGACGGACGCCATCCGGTGGTAGAAAAACATCTTCCTGTAGGCGAGTTTGTTCCAAACGACAGCATGCTTTCCAGCGAAAATGATGATTCACCTTCTTTTGATTTAATTACCGGTCCGAATATGGCGGGAAAAAGTACGTATCTGCGCCAGAATGCCTTGATTGCTTTACTTGCGCAAACAGGTTCATATATTCCTGCGTCTAAAGCAAGAATCGGTCTTGTAGATAGAATTTTCTGCCGTGTCGGCGCATCTGATAATCTTGCAAAAGGAGAATCAACCTTCCTTGTAGAAATGACAGAAACTGCAAATATCCTGAATGCTGCTACAAGAAAATCGCTTGTTATTATGGACGAAGTAGGGCGCGGAACTTCTACAGAAGACGGGCTTGCAATTGCCCGTGCTGTTTCTGAATATCTGCTGGATACAATAAAATGCAGGACTTTATTTGCAACTCATTATCATGAACTTTCCAGAATGGAGCATCCTGCCTTAAGAATGCTTTGTATGGATGTCCGCGAAGAAAATGGAGCTGTAGTATTTTTGCGTAAAGTAAAAGACGGTGTTACTCAAAATTCTTATGGAATTCATGTTGCAAAGCTTGCAGGTCTTCCGCCTTATGTTATTCAGAGGGCTTCGGATATTCTTTCATATATTCAGTCGCTTGCAAATGAAAATCCTTTAGTAATGGATAACATTCCTGTTTCTGAGCCTAAAAAAGATAATAATGTTTCTGCAGGTCTCTTTAGTGATGAAGAAATAATTATTTCTGAAATTCTTTCCTGTGACCTGGACAATATGACACCAATGGCAGCCCTTCAATGTCTTTCAAGATGGAAAAAAGAGCTTTCGGGATTGTAAAAAAATAATACGAACATACAACAATGAGCACTTTTTTGCGCATCAAAAAATGCGTAATTCAAAAAAAACACACATTTTAGTGTGTTTTTTTTTGAATATACTTCCTTTTTTTAATAGTTTTTGCGTTTATATATATGTGAACAAATTTTTCTTTGAAGCGCAGCAGTTCCTGCTTTCATTTTTGCGGTTATTCAATTCATACTTAAAAGGCGGATATGATTGCATTATTTGCGGAAGGAAAACATTTTTAAGACCTTTGTGTCCTGCATGTCTGGATTCTGTTTTTAATGTTAATTCAGCACTTGAAAATGTGAGGTGTGAAAGATGTGGAAAGGTGCTTGTTTCGGCGGAAAAATTCTGTTTTAGCTGTCGGGAAAAACCGGTTCTGTATAATGTCGATTTGATGCTGCCTTTGTTTTCTTACAGATTATGGAACAAAGAATTAATGTTTTTATGGAAGAGCGAAGAAATAAGAAGCATTTCTTCTGTGTTTGCCGGATTGATTTTTAAGGTTTTGAAAATTCAATCAGAAAAAAACGGGGAAGGTAAGCTGAATGACGTTTTTATTGTTCCTGTGCCTCCAAGAAAAGGTAAGATTCAGGAAAAAGGTTGGGATCAGATAGAAGATTTGTGTCAGTTCCTGGAGTTCCGATTTGGTTTTAGAATTTTGAGAATTTTGCAGCGTAATTCAACGGTACAGCAGAAGAAGTTAAACAGGAAAGAAAGGCTTTCTCATATTCGGTCTGCGTATTCAATGAAAAGCGATGCTGAAGTTCAAAGAATTCTAAAACCTTTTAATATGCAGCTGCCAGAGGAAGTCTGGCTTATAGATGACGTATGCACAACAGGTTCAACTATAGAATGCTGTGCAAAAATTTTAAAAGAAGGAGGTGTTAAAAAGGTAAATACTGTTACTTTATTCATTGTAGATTAATAATTCAGCAATTATTAAAGATTACAAAACTAAAGATTGCAAAATTTACCTTTTTGGACTATAATTAAATAGTTAATCTTATGCATTGACAGATTTATTATATTTCTGCGCTTGCGGATTTTGGGAGAAAATATGGCTGGTGAATCTCAGTTTCAAATGGTAACATTTCATCTTGGTGAAGAATTGTATGGTGTAAACATCATGGATGTAAAAGAAATTGTTCGTTTACAGAATGTACGTGTAATTCCAAATGCTCCTTATTATGTGGAAGGAATTATTAATCTTCGTGGAGAAATTATTCCTATAATTGACCTTCATAAGCGCTTTAAAATTCAATCAATTAATAAATCAGCTGATATCGAAATTGAGGGTGGTTTTATTATTCTTAACATAGATGGCGGTAAAATCGGTATTATTATTGATAAAGTAGAACGAGTTGTTACTGTTCATAGTGAAGATGTAAAAGAGCCTCCTCAGATGCTCAGTGGTATTGGTACAGAATATATTGAAGGGGTAGTCCGTGAAAATGACGGCTATCTCATCATGCTCAATACTCGAAAGCTTTTCAATGCAAAAGAACTTCAGAAAATTATTGAGAATCAGTAAACAATGATAAACACTTATAGTACAACAATCCGCAGAAGAGAAATGGACGCCGTACTTACATGTATGGTAGATGAAAAAATTGGTCCTGGTGATATTAATGTAAAATTAATTCAACAGTTGAAGGAATTTATTAAATGTGATGGTGCAATAGCATTAAGAAGTCCGTCTATTGCGCTTGAATATGCTTTAAAGGCATTAGATTTACCTAAAGGTTCAAAGGTAATGATTTCTGCTTTAGCACCAAGCTGGCAGTATACTTCATTAATTTCTTTTGGATACGAACCTCTTGTTCTGGATGTTCAGGAAGAAAATGCTTTGGTTTCTGCTCAGACTGTAAAGGCTGGAATAGAAGAGGGCGGTTCCCTTTTAATTTTACATGAAGCCGAAGGTATCCTCCCTGATTTTGATGGAATTAAAGAACTTGGAATTCCTGTTATAGAAGATATTTCGCAAAGTGCAGGTGCTTCTGTAGAAGTAAAATCAGATGATGATTCTGCACAGCCAGAAAATGCTCCAAGAATTAAAGCCGGTCAGTTTGGTATTTTTACGATTCTTGGCCTTGAAGAAAAAGATGTTCTTACTGCAGGCGGGGGAGCAATTCTTTTTGCAGCAGGCAGAAGAGACTGGATTGTTTTAAAAAAGTTTGTTGATGTTGCGCCATTAACAGATCTCTTGCCTGATATTAATGCAGCTTTGGCTTGGGTTCAGTTTAAGGAATTTAATAGAAACGAAAAGGCAAGAAAAGAATTGTTTGCAATGTATCAGCATGCCTGTTTGATGGGAAAACATAAAATGCTTGTAAGAGAGATGGATGAAGGTTCAACTATATGTTCATTCCCACTTGTTCTTTCAAGTTCTTATAAAGATGTAAAGCAATATACTTCTAAAAAGGATATTGAAATTCAGCTTGCATTTGAGAATTCTGTTATTGCAAAAAATGACGAATTATCACAGAAATGCATTCATGCGAAATCTTTATATTTGCGATGCATTCATGTGCCGCTTTATTCCAGATTAACTCATGCAGAAAGCGCAAAGATTGTAAAGGTTTTAACAACATTGCCGTAAGATTTTACTTTTGTAAAAATCTTTTTATGGAATATGAAAAAAGTTCTTATTATTGTTAACACAGGTAAAAAAGAATCGGTTGCTCTTTCTGTTCAGATTAATGATTTTCTGCAGACGCAAAAAATCGTTTCTGACATTATAAATTTTGACGGCAAAAAAATAGACGTGGATTTTTCAAAATACAGTTTTATTGTAACTCTTGGCGGAGACGGAACTGTATTGTTTGCTGCAAGAGGCGCCGTTCAATATGGAATTCCGATTTTTCCTGTTAACTTAGGACAGTTTGGTTTTATAGCTTCTGTAGAACCTTCAAACTGGAAAAAGCCTTTGGAAACTTTTCTTGCTGGAAAAGCTTTTTTTGAAGAACGTTCCATGCAGAAAATTCAGGTAAAACGAAATGATAATATAATTTTTGAAGCGCTTGCATTAAACGACAGCGTAATTTGTGCTTCTAAAATAACTTCTACCGTTTTGCTCGATGTAACTTATGATAATCTTCCTTTGTGTCATTTAAAGGCAGACGGAATTATTGTTTCTACGCCGACCGGTTCAACAGCATATTCTGCAGCAGCCGGCGGGCCGATTGTAGATACTCATCTGGATGCTTTTGTAATGACTCCAATAAATTCATTTTCTTTATCTGGAAGGCCTATTGTTCTTAGTACCGATGGCGCTTTATCCATTAAAATTACAAACAGCCGTGCTAAAGAGATGAGCCTTACAGTTGATGGACAAAAGCCATTTCCTCTTTGTTTAAATGATGAAATTATAATTACAAAGTTTAATAAAAAGGTTAAGCTTATTTTTGCATGCCGGGAAAGATTTTATAATGCTCTTCGTTCAAAATTAAATTGGCTTGGAGGACCTTATGCTTGAAGATTTAACAGTAAAAGATTTTGCGCTGATAGATTCTGATTATCTTGAATTTTCAAAAGGGTTTACAGTTTTTTCCGGAGAAACCGGAGCAGGTAAATCTATTCTTATTGGTGCATTATCTTTTCTTTTGGGCGGAAAAGCAGAAGTTTCTCAAATTAGAAGTGGAAAATCAGAAGCAACTGTAAGCGGAACTTTTCTGTTAAAGACAGAACCTGTGCGGGAAAATATTTCTGAGGATGAAGAACCTTTAAATGCAAGTGAATGGCTTTTTATTCATGGAATTCAACCTGATAATAACAGGGTTTTATTAAGACGTTTTATCCGCGATTCTGGAAAAACCGGTTCGTGGATTAATGACACTCCCGTTACAAAAGCTGAGCTTGCTGATTTTTCTTCTTTTCTTGTTGATATTCACGGCCAGCATGAACATCAGTCGCTTATGAAGGTTAGCGAGCATCGTAAATATCTTGATGCAAGAGCCGGCATTGTTGACGAAGTTCAGAAATTTACAGGCCTTTATTCATCGCTCGTTTCTAAAAGAAATGCGCTTGCACAGTATTCACTTTCTGACAGCGAAAGACTGCGTAAGCTTGATATGATGAGTTTTGCAATTAAAGAAATTGAAGAATTAAAGCTTAAAAAGAACGAAGATGAAGAACTTGAAAGTGAAGAAGCAAGACTTCTTTCTTATGAAAAATTATTTTCTGATGTTCAGAGCGTAAATGGCGCGCTGGAAAATTCCGAGAATTCAATTCTTGCTCTTTTGAAAAAAGCTTTGCGCGACAGTTCACGAATTTGCGATAACGATAAATCTGTTTCGAATCTGAATGAAAGACTTGAATCTGCTTTTTACGAGCTTTCTGATATTTCTAGTGAATTCCAGAATTATGAAAGAAATTTAGTTTTTGATCCTCAGAGACTTTCAGAAATTCAGGAACGCTTGTCTGTAATTAATAATCTAAAGAAAAAGTATGCAGCTTCGGTAAACAGTTCGCTTAATGAAGTTTTTGCATATTATGAAGAAGCTAAAAAATTTGTAGAAGATAATTCCAACGGAAATGACCAGAAATCTGTTCTGGAAAATGAAGTCCGTGTTCTTGAAAAACAGGTTCTTACACTTGCCGATTCAATTTCTAAAAAGCGAAAGGAAACTGCTTCTGTCCTCAATTCGGAAGTTGATTCTATATTAAAAAATCTTGGCATGAATGGTACGCATTTTGAAGTAAGCCTTAAAGAAAAAGAATCTTCTGATGCAATTCAAAAATGCGGCCCGTATGGAAAAGATGATATTGAATTCTTAATAAGCGCCAATCCGGGAAATCCGCTTTTGCCTCTTGCAAAAATTGCGTCGGGTGGTGAACTTTCTCGTGTAATGCTTGCTTTAAAGACAATTTTTGCACGAAACGACGGGGTAGAAACCTTAATTTTTGATGAAATAGATACAGGAATTGGTGGAGAAGTTGCTGTTGCAGTTGGAAAACACCTTCAAAATCTTGCTAAAAACAGGCAGATTTTTTGCATAACACATCTAGCGAGTATCGCTGTTTATGCCGATAATCAGATAAAGATCGAAAAAAGCGTAACTGGCGAGATAACGTCTTCGAATGTGTTTGTTGTAGAAGGAGAAGACAGAGTTACCGAAATTGCACGAATGCTTTCCGGCGATTCTGACACTCAGCAGTCTCTTGAACATGCTCGAACGCTTCTTGCTAAGTATAGCGGAGGTATGTAATGGCAAAGGTTTCTGAAGAGTCAAGACTTCAATTCGGCGAAGCAATTATTCCTTACAAAGAAAAAATTAACGGATTGCTCGAAAAAGAAAAAACTATGCTTAACGGTACTCACAAAGGTGATATTGATTACGAAAATAAAAAGCTTATGCTTTGTGAGGATATGATTTATCTTTGTTCTCTTTATGTTGCACTTAATTCTCTTTCTTTAAAAATGATGGATGTAAAGAATAATGATGCTTTAAATGATGCAAGAAAAATTCTTTATAAGGCAATTATTTATCTTGAAGATATTGTTACTGACGTTATTGATGTTTCTTATGGCGATTTAACTGATTACTGGGAAAGATTAAAGAATGTTTCAATTCACAGACGTTTTTTAATTGTAAGAAAGTTGGGACTTGCCATAAATATTCTTAAAGATGCATTTGGCGATAACAGTAAATGGAAGTGGTCTTTTGTAGAAATTGAAGGACGTTTTACAACTGTTGCAAAAAATATTCTTGATATGCGTAACAGTACAAAAGATTATTTTGATCCAAATTCAAAAGATTATGAAACTACTGTTTTGTTTGTTCGCCTTGTAGAAAATCTTTTAAGTGAATCTGCAAATGCTTATCGCGATAAATATGAACTTTCTACCAGACGTATTGATGATATGAAAAATGCTATAAAATATCTTCTGGCTCAAAGAAAATTATATGTTGCTTTGGGAAAATCAGAACAGGCAGAAGAAACTAAAAAGAAAGCTGTTGTCTGGAAAGATAAAATGGATGCAGATCACAAAAAAGGACTCAGTAATTAGTTTTTATGGAAAAAGAGCTTGCATTTAAGATTTTCGAAGGATTTTCTATTCAACGCTGGAATGATTTGGTTCGCCCTTTTGATATTGTAGAGATGGATAAAGCCGGCGAAAAAATGGTCATTGCCTATATTCTTGGAAAATTTGAAGAAAACCGCGGCAAGAAAATCGACTGGCTCTGGATAATCTATGCTTCTTTATTTGATTTATTAAGAAAAATTTCCCTCTGCGATATAAAATCTCCTGTTCAGCAGATGCTTAAAAAGCAGTTTCCAAATGAATACATGCGTCTTAATGAATGGGTTTTGAACCAGTACCGCTCAATGATAAAGGATGAAAAGCTTTTTTCGGAATTTACAATTTATGTAGGACAAAAATCAGGTTCATTTCCAATTGCTGACGAACTTATACCTTCTGTAAGGGTTTATAGTGCTGCACACAAATATTCTACAATCCGCGAAATGGAAATGCTCGAAGTTGTAAACGAAAAGGAGCGCTTCCTTGATATAAAAAAAGAGCTCGAAAAAGAAATACAGCCTTATCTGGATCTTGAAGGCCTGCAGAAATTAATGACGCATCAGAAATCTTATCAGTTCCTTTTAAAAATCGAACAGTTAAGGTTCCAGACAAGATGGAATCAGACACCACGAATTCCTGGTACTTCGGTTCTTGGGCACTGTTTTTACGTAGCAATCATGACTCTTTTGCTTGGCCGTGAATGTTATCCTGATATGTGCCGCCAGCGCGTTATAAATAATTTTTTCAGCGCTTTGTTTCATGATCTTCCTGAATCTGTAACAAGAGATATTATTTCTCCTGTTAAGCAGGCAACCGATGCTCTTCCAAATATTGTTAAAAAAATTGAAGATGAAATTGTAAATAAAGAACTTGTTCCTCTTATGGAAGATTTCTTTGTAAATGAATTGATTTATTATACAAGTGATGAATTTTCTGACCGCATAGTTGATGAAAAAGGAAAAATACAGCATGTATCGTGGGAAGATTTGAATCAAAAATATAATGAAGAAAAATTCCAGCCTGTTGACGGCCGTTTAGTCAGGATCTGCGATCATTTTTCTGCTTTGATGGAAGCAGATATTTCTATAAAATATGGTATTTCTTCTGCTCATTTAACTTCCGGCAGGGAATCTATTTTGAATCATTATGCAGAAGGCGAGATAATCAGCGGAATAGATGTTAATTCATTTTATAGAAATATAATAATGTAAATGATTTTCCCGTTCATATTTTTTTTCTTCTCTATAACTAATTTCTAAATTACCGTAAATTTCTGCCGATAATATAGTTATGAAAACTTTTTATAGAAAATCAATTGTAATTTCCTTTATTCTTTTATTAAATACTGTATTATTTGCAGAAAATACATACAAGGTTGATAAAGGAGATACTTTATATTCAATAAGCAGAAAATATCAGATTACTGTAGCTGAACTTAGAGCCGCAAATAATCTTTCTGAAAATGACGTTATTAAAGCCGGACAAAAACTTATAATTCCAGATGCTGATATTGGAAATGCAGCGGCTTTGTCTTCTACTTCGAAATCAAATAATTCAACAATTAAGACTACAGAATATACTGTTCAGAAGGGAGATACTCTTTACAGAATTGCAAAAAACAACGGGCTTACAGTTGCAGAGCTTCTTGCAATTAACAATTTTGATTCAAATACAGTAATTAAAGCGGGACAGAAAATTAAGGTTGCCGCAATTAATTCAAATGGAACTCTTTCTTCTGCGGCAGATAATTCAACTTCAACTAAAACTGTATCGACTCCTCCGGATACAAGAACTTACGGAAATACAATTACCGCAGATTCTTCAATTAAGTGGCCGGTTTCTAATCCTGTAATTACACAGGTTAAAGGTAAGGTTTGGGGCGTTCAGCTTTCTGCAAAAGAAAATGAATCTGTAAAAAGTATTGCCGAAGGAACTGCAATGTACGTCGGTGTTTACAGAGGCTTTGGACAGGTTGTATTTGTTCAGAGTAAAACAGGCTTAATCTATGCTTATACAGGCCTTGGAAACGTAAAGGTTCATAAGGGCGATTATATTCTTTCGGGCAGTGAAGTTGGAACTGTTGGAATTGATTCTATAAGCCAGAAGCCTCAGATGACATTTATGGTTTTCCAGAACGGTCAGCCGATTGATCCTTCAAAGGCTCCAAGAAACTAAAATAACGACAACTGATTATCTTCATTCTCTTTTTTGCTGAAAGATGGTTTTCCATTAGGGTAAAGGCATTTTTCAAAAAGCATCATGCAGGTTTTTGCATCGTCCAATGCTCGGTGAGAATTGCCTTTGTCTATTCCGAATGTGTCAGCAAGAAATGACAGCTTATGAGATTTATAATCCTTAAATACAATTCTGGAAAAGCCTAAGGTATCTATAAATTTATTGTTCGTTCTTTTAAGGTAATTTTTTGCACATTCTGAATTTAAAAAATCAATATCAAACTGCGCATTATGAGCCACAATTACAGTATCGCCAAGAAAATCAAGAAAGTTCCTGATTTTTTCTGATAATGGTGGTTTATCTTCCAGCATTGAGTCTGTAATGTGTGTAAGCTGTGTGATTTGTGGTGGAAGTTTAATTCCGGGATTAAAAAGTTCGGAATAAGTTCCAATGATTCCATTGCAATCGAACTTTACGGCTCCGATTTCTATTATTGTTGAATCTATTGGTCTTAATCCGGTAGTTTCTGTATCAAAAGCTGTAAAGACTGTACCAGCTTCGTAAAGCTTGTACAGTCTTTTATAATCAGCTAATCTTTTATTTTGCTGCATCAATTATTTTCTGAATGTCATTTGAGATGCCGTCGCACAAAGCTGCTGCTTTTTTCTTTGCATCTGCAAACCATGCATCTGAACCGTCTCCAGCAGGAACCATTGAGTTAATATAGAATTTAATCTTTGGTTCTGTTCCTGAAGGTCTTGCACTTACAATTGTACCGCTTTCAAGATAGAACTGAAGAACATTGCTCTTTGGAAGATTTGGATCGTTCATGCAGTCACGGATTTTAACAACCTTTTCGCCGCCAAGAGTTGCCGGTGGATTTGCACGCATAGATGCCATCATATTCTTCATTGTTTCGCCGCCGGAAGCTCCTGGGAAGTTCTGAGAAATTGCCCTGTCTTCAAAGTAACCGAATTCCTTGTAAAGTTCATCAAGATGTTCAAGAAGACTCTTTCCCTGACTTCTCCAGTAGAGAATCATTTCTGCACACATAGCTGCTGCAGAAACGCCGTCTTTATCCATAACTTCTTTTTCTACTTTATAGCCGTAGCTTTCTTCAAGACCGAATACATAATTATATGAACCGTCTTTTTCAAAGCCGTCTTCTATTGCGGCAATCCATTTAAATCCTGTAAGACATTCAAGCATTGTAACGCCGTATTTCTTACATATATAGTCGCCGAATGGAGAAGTAACGATTGAACGGATAATTGCAGGATTAGCAGGCATTTTGCCGAGTTCTTTTCTTGAAAGAAGAACGTAATCCATAAGAAGCGCACCCATCTGGTTTCCGCTTAAAAGTACAAAGTTTCCGTCCTTGTCCGGGAATGCAGTTCCAAAACGGTCTGCATCAGGGTCTGTTGCCATAAGACCGTCTGCCTTTTCTTTTGTTGCAAGTTCAACAGCAAGTTTAAGGGCTGGTTTTTCTTCCGGATTTGGTTTTTCTACAGTAGGGAATTTTCCGTCCGGTTCTCTCTGTTCAGGAACTGTAATAACATTTAATCCTAAATCACCAAGAACTTTTTCTACGTGCATAGCACCTGTTCCGTGAAGAGGAGTGTAAACAATTCTTACGTCCTTTGCCTTTGCCTTAATTAAATCCGGGCGGAAGAGCTG
>JAEEGL016363107.1_pt1 | contig 53733 bp, 40 predicted proteins | sample 9134231 | NCBI WGS metagenome assembly JAEEGL01 (sample SAMN16246548, study PRJNA631951) | gut metagenome | biome: gut microbiome; feature: rumen; material: fiber-attached | host: Bos | place: Iran: Karaj | collected 2018-10 | reverse complement strand
CTTCGCACCTCAAAAATTCAGATTTCGGTGTTAAAACAAGGCAAAAAGCGCAGGAATACTTTGTGTATTCCGAGCATTTTTAACGAAGTTTTACGCCGAAGGATGTTTTTTGAGGCTGTTAAATCCCTAAGTTGCGCGCCCGAAGGACGGTCCTTAATTAACGATTAACCGAAAAGCTGCGAAATCTTTGCGAAGAGACGGGTGAAGAACATTATAAAAGCGTTCTTCTCGGTGGCGCTGATTTCGGGGCTTGCGTTTTTGGTGGAGGCGTTTACCTTTGCGGTGACCTCCTGAGTTTTGCCTAAGAATTCATAGGTGTAATATTCAACATAATCCTCAACAACGAATTTGGTGCTTGTGAAGATGGCGTCAGAGGAGCTTACGCCCGCGGCGTTAAGCGCCTTTGCCCTGGCTTCGGATTCGTTGATAAGTCCGCTTTCGCCCTTGGGGATGAGGAGTTTCTTTGACTCATAGCTGTAGTTTCTGATAAGTCCCGCGCTGTCAACGCTGATTTTGTAGGAGATGCCGTTAAATCTGAAAGTGATTTCATACTGGTCGGCGGTAAGGGTTAATCCGCCGAGGCTGACGACAGTGACCTTAACAACTTCGCATTTGTAGTTGCTCAGACTGTCGGCTGAGGTGCCGATATAATCGGCGGCAATCTTCTTAACCTCTGCGTCGGTGTAAGCCGAAGCGGGAGCGGACATGCACATCATAACCGAAAAGACGGTTACAAGCGCGAGAATGAGTGATAATGTTTTTTTCATTTTCTTGAAATTCCTTTCTTTTTTATGATTCCATTATAGAACAAAAATAAATTTTGTCAAATCACCTGAATATTTCGCCGCTTTCATTATAAAGGCAGGCCCTTGAAACAAGGCGGCTTTCGGGCGATAATCCCGTCTTTTCATAAAGAGCGTCAAGGAGCAGATCCGGGTTTAAATTGAGGGTGCTGCCCGTGGGCAGAACGGTTTTTATTCCCGCTTTTTCGCTCTGCTGTTCAATCTCAAACGAGTTTATCATTTCGCACAGATTGACGGTTTTCATACCCTTTTTGCTGCGCTTTTCGGCGGTAAGCTCACCGCTTTCGATTGCGGCTTTCGCCTGTTCGCAGAAAACTCCCGCTTCTTTTTCGTTTTCAAATTCCAGAGTGATATTGTAAAGCGCACAGGCGATTTCGGCGCTCTTCATTACAGGGTCGTAAACCTCGGTGACCTCAATGCCCTGCGGCATTACATTTGAAAGCGATTCCTTTATTTCATCGTTTGATATTTCGCCCTCTATACGCAGGTCAAGCGGCTCGGCGAGCCCCTCCTGCCCCAGCGCCAGCGGACACAGGAAATTCAGATAGGGCTTGGGATTGAAGCCCTCCGTGTACCAGAGCGGAATCTTAGCCCTTATAACCGCGCGGGAGAGGCAGCGGTTCATATCGAGGTGAGAGATGTAGATGGCGAGCCCTGTTTTTTTAAGCAGTATTCTTACGGGTTTCACTGCACTCACCTCCGTTTATTGCCGCCGCTCCGCAGCCGGCGCATTTTTCACGGCACGACGGGGTTGTTACTCCCTCGTGCGCCTTTTTGTTTTCACGCATAAGGAATGCTTTTGTAACGCCGAAATCCATATGCTCCCACGGCAGAACCTCATCGAAGGAACGGGTGCGGGCAGTATAGAAATACGGGTCAATACCGAACTCCTCAAAGGTTTCAATCCAGGTGTCGAACTTCAGCATATCGTCCCAACTGTCAAATTTACAGCCTTTTTCCCAAGCCCTTTCAACAACTTTGCAAAGGCGTCTGTCTCCGCGCGAAAACACGCCCTCGAGAAAACTTGTTTTTGGGTTGTGTTTTGAGAGAGTTATCTTTCTTGAGCGGATATATCCGAGAAGCTTCTGCTGCTTTTCGAGCGTGATATCGGGAGTTATCATCGGCTCCCACTGGAAGGGAGTAAAGGGTTTGGGCACGAGGGTTGAAAGCGAGACGGATACATTTACGCCCTTGCCCTTCGGCTTGTCGGGATTGTTGTAAAACTCGTCCACAACCGCCTGGGCGAGGTTGGCTATGCCCTCTAAATCCTCATCCGTTTCGGTGGGCAGACCTATCATAAAATAAAGTTTAACCGCCGTCCAGCCGCCTCTGAAGGCGAGCGCCGCGGTGGAGAGCACCTCTTCCTCGGTTATGTTTTTGTTTATTACATCGCGAAGCCGCTGTGTGCCCGCCTCGGGAGCGAAGGTAAGTCCGCTTTTGCGCACGGCGGAAAGCTTTTTCATAAGTTCCTCGGGGAAATTGTCGGCTCTGAGTGAAGGCAGGGCGACATTCACCTTTTCGGGAATCGTCCACTCCAGCATTGAATTGAGCAGTTTTTCAAGCCCTTTGTAATCGCTTGTTGAAAGGGAGCACAGCGATATTTCATCATAGCCCGTGTTCTCATAGATTGCCCTGCACTGCTTTTCAACGGTTTCGGGCGATTTTTCCCTTATAGGGCGGTAGAGGAAGCACGCCTGGCAGAACCTGCACCCGCGGATGCATCCCCTGAAGGTTTCTACCGTTGTTCTGTCGTGAACAACCTCTATAAAAGGAACAACGAAGCTTGTGGGGGCAAACATTGTGTCGAGGTTTTTTACGGTTCTTTTGGTTACTTTTGCGGGAGCGCCGCAGGTGGGAGTAATGCTTTTTACGGTGCTGTCCTCATTGTATTCGACATTGTAGAGAGACGGCACATAAACGCCGGGTATTTTAGCCGCCTCAATGAGAAATTCTTTCCTTGTCGAGCCCTTCGCCTTGTGGATTTTAAAGAGGTCTATAATCTCGTTTGTGACCTCCTCGCCGTCACCGAGCGAGACGAGATCAAAGAAATCCGCCATCGGCTCAATATTGCAGGCGCAGGCGCCGCCGCCGACAACAAGCGGAGTGAGCCCTTCGCGGTCCGCCGAGCGCAGAGGCACACCGGCGAGAGAGAGCATATTGAGAATGTTCGTGTAGCACAGCTCATACATCATGGTAAAGCCGATAAAATCGAAATCACGGACGGCGTCTCCGCTTTCCAGGGCATAGAGAGGCACGCCGAGCGCCTTCATCTGCTCCTCCATATCCTGAGCGGGAGCGAAAACGCGCTCGCACCAGGCATCCTCACGCTCGTTTATGAGGGAGTAAAGAATCTTCATTCCGAGGTGGGACATACCTATTTCATAGGTGTCGGGAAAGCAGAAGGCGTAGCGTACATCGACTTTGTTTTTATCTTTTATTACGCTGTTGAGCTCGCCGCCCGTGTATCTTCCGGGCTTCTGCACCTTGAGCAGAACGGGCTCGAGTTTTTTCGGAAACATATAACCATACCTTTTAAAGTCATTTACCGAAAAGATATTTTACTATATTTTTCCCCATTAATCAATAATCAGGGGCATTCCCGATTCTTATATTTCTATTAAGAATTGCAATTTTTACTGCATTTTTGTTCGGTTTTGCATAATTTCTGTTAAAATTCTTTTAAATTAGTATAAAAAAGGTTGTTTATTTAAAAATAATGTGTTAAACTACAATCCCATTAAATATGGAACGAGGAACAAAAAAATGAAAAAACTGAAAAAGGCACTCGCGTGCGTACTGGCGCTCTGCATAGCGGCATCGGCGGCTTCGGCTTTTTCGTTTGCCGTGTCGGCGGCTCAGAGTGTGGGCAGTCTGTTTATTTCCGAGGTCTGCTTCAACCCAAATTATGAGGCGCTGAGCAGCAAGGTTGTGAGCAACAACGACTATTTTGAGTTTGTTGAAATTAAAAATGTCGGTTCGTCCGCGATTGATATGAGCGACCTTACCCTCAACTACAGCAAGGAGGGCGCGTCATCATCAACCTGGTATAAGGACAGCGTTGTGTTTGACAGCGAAAACACAAAAACGATGAACCCCGGCGATGTGTGGGTAATCGGCGTTTATACAATAGCCACTCCCGTGCTCGGGCTCGGCTATTCGACCGACAGCGAGCTGAAAAACTACTGGAACGCTTTCAATAAATACTACGGCGTTACCACCTACGCTTCAAAGCGCGCTCTCGCGGTCGCTTCACCGAGCAAACAGGAAAGCTGGCTTTCCGGCTCCACAAGTCTCCCGAATTCGGGCACGAACGGCGCCCTGAGGTTTGTAAGCGCGGCGGGCACTCTCGCAACGGTCTCCTACGCTCCGGACACCTATTCGCAGGACGGCTACGCGCTGCAGAATGAATACACCGGTTCATCGCTCAACATTCTCGGCATATCCGGACCTACTCCGGGAACGGTCAATTACAGCCAGCTGCCGTCAAGCCGACCGGCTGCGTCGGGCACTTCCGTAAACCTTGTTTCGCTCAATGTATGCTACGACATAAACGGCGTAACACCCGCAAACGGCTCGGCGTCGGACTACTCGGTTGAGAAGCGCGAAAAGCGTGTTACCGACTGGCTTTCGAGAACCTCCGCGGATATTATCTGCCTCTCCGAAATAAGCGCCCCGTGGTGGAGCAGCATTAACTCGGTGCTCACATCCCGCGGCTTCGCGTTGAGCGGTAACTACAGTTGTTACGGTATGACGGACGGCGCGGCTCACGAAAGGGCTACAGACTCATACAATCCCGTTTTCTACAACAGAGAGAAATACACAAAGATTGACGAAGGTCATTTCTGGCTGCTGGAATCCACACCCTCCGTAGGCAACAAAATATGCAACTGGGTGCTTCTGAAAAACAACTCGGATTCAACCGTGTTCTGCCTGTTCAACACCCACCTTTCGGCTAACGACAGCGGCAGCAGCACAAACTTCACAGCCAGATACAACGAAACCGAACGGCTCGGTTCACAGATAAGCAGTACGCTTTCGGGATTAGGAAGCAAATATAAATCGGTTCCCTACATAGTAAGCGGCGATTTCAATATCAACGAACAGAGCCCCCTTTACAGGGAACTTCTCAAGGTTACAAAAACAAGCGACCAGAAATTCATTGCCCGAAATTCAGCCACGAAGGCGACCTTCAACAACTGGGGCAACTACACCGAATCAAACGGCACGGTTATTGACTTTGTGCTCGGCAGCAACGGCGTTGACTGTTCAACATACAACACGGTGAATGTTACGGGCAGCGACGGTTATCTCGCCTCGGACCACGCGGCTGTGATAGTAAATCTCGCGGTAAACGCGAGTTCAAGCGGCGGTTCAAACAGCGGATTTGAAATACCCGATTTTGATTTCAGTTCCATTCTCGGCTGGATAAAGACTATAATAAACATTATAAAAGCGATTATCACCTTTGTACGCGAAATAACATCTTCAACACAGGGTTAAACAAAATCAATTAAAGCGCAAATGCCCCATGCCAACCGGCGTGGGGCATTGTTTTTGTTATTGAACGATTCTTCATCTGCAACTCGTAATATAGCGAGCGGCTTGGTTCTATGCTTTGATTTAAGGTCTGCGCGTTTTACAATAAAACATAAGAGCCCTTCCCGTTAAGGAAGGGCTCGTTATTATTTTGCGGGGTCAGTTTACGCTGAGGTTATACAAGTTCAACTCTGGAGCCCTGAACGCCGGACGCCTGGTTGATTGTTGCCTCGTAGTTGACAACCATGTTGACATACTGTGCGTCGGTTGCGGTTATTTCGCCGTCGCCGTCGATGTCAGCCGCCTCAACATAGGAACCGCCGTAGTAGTCGGCTGAAAGGTTACCTGTGTTGGCTGCGTTGATTGCCTTGGCTTCGATGTAAAGTTTGTCGGTACCGTCGATACGAGCGTCGCCGTTTACATCGCCGAATACAACCGCGTAGAACTCGAACTTGTTGATACCGCCGTCGTTAGCAGCGATCTTGGTGCCTGTGCCGTTGCCGTATGAAGTGTTTGTGATATCCGCGTTAGCGCGGTTGATACCTACAACTTCAAATACCGCATCGTCGAATGTAAGACCTACGCCTACGGGAAGACCGTAGATGTAACCCTTGTTGGCGCCCTGCTGTACCCATCTGTCAGCGATTGCGATTGAGCCGCTGTAGTTCGAGAGAATCTGAAGGTCGGGAGCAAGGAGATATACAAGGTTCATGGCACCGATAAGTCTCGATGTCTGAAGGTCAACTCTCTGCTGTTCGTCAAGAGTAACAACTTCATCGAAGAGGTTGGATGCGCTTGCAAGAACTGTTACGAGGTTCTGGATTGAAGCGGCTGTGAATGTATCGTTAAGTGCGGGATCGTTCATGATTCTTCTTGCTGCGACAATCGCGTTGTAAAGAGCGAGTTTGTCGGCAAGAGCGCCTGCTTCGATAAGATTATAGAACGCTTCGATAAGACCGGTACGGGCCTTTGTAATCATGGACTGAGTTGTCTTTGCGCTTGCCATGGGCTGTTTTGCCTGAGCGATAAGGTCAACGGCGCATTCATAAGCAGCCTTGAACGCTCTGTAGGTCTTCTCTGTGTAAGCGGGAGTGATAACGCCTGTTACGGGATCGGTTGTGCCGTTCTGACCGTTGTTGTAAGCGTCATCGCAAAGGGTGTGGATAACCCACTCAAGAGCGTCCGTGGTTGTTGCGGTGTAGCTCTTTCTGCCCTGTTCAGCTGTTGACAGGTAGTAGTTGATGCCGTCGTAGTAGTTGTTGAGGTTGTTGGAGTATTTAACAACTTCCTGGCAGTATTTATTCCATGCCTTGTAGATTTCTTTCTGGGTATCTGTTGTGCCTGCGTTGTCCGCTGTGGGAAGAGTTGCAAGAGGAGTTGCGTTGCCGTCACCGTGAGTGTTGGTTGTTGAGGAGGTGATGAACGCGCTTGCGCCGTATTCAGCCTTGAAGTCAACAATTGCCTGAAGGCTGTTGAACTGTGCGTTTGTAACGCCCTGTTCACCTACGCGGCGGTCATACACATCGGAGTTGGATGAATAGAAGGGATAGAAGTCGCTCGGTGTGCTCTCGCCGCCTGCGAAGTATGCCTTCCAGGCGTCGGCCGCATCCTTCATATCCTCGATGAAGCTCTTGTATTCGCCGATGAAGTCCTGAGCATCCTCAATGAAATCGTTGAAGTTGTTGTAGTCGAACATCGCGGTGGGGAAGTCCTCCTGCTCGCGGTAAACATAGAAGTCCTGACCGCTGATGGAGGTTGAGTATGTGCCTACACCGTTCTGTGCGCCTGCAGCGCTGTAGATACCCATTGCAAGCTTATGAGTTTCGGGATTGTAGGTGTCCATGTAACCGAAGGAGACATCGGAAACAGCCTTCTTATAATAATCCTTATTCTCATTGAAGTTTGTGCCGGTGCCGTTGAGAGTTACGGGTGAGTAGGAAACTGTCTTGATAAGGTAGGTACCTGTGCCCGATGCGCCGGGAAGAGCTTCCGGATGGGTGTAATATGTTGCGCTTGCGCTGTACTGATCAGGAAGTGTTACGCCTGACGAAGCACTCTGCGAAGTGAAGAACTTACCGTTTGTGGAAGGTGTAACTGTTGCGGCGATGAAGTCTGTTGAATAGTAGGTCTGGTTGGGATCGTAGTTTGAGCCGTCAAGAACTACCGATTCATAATTCTCGGTCGCGACATATACACCGTAGCCGTTGTTGTATTTTGCGGAGTTTGTGTATCTGTCAATATCCTGAGCGCGTACATACTGCTCTTTGTAGTAGGTCTTGGTCGGGTCGAAGTTGTTGCCGTCAAGAACTACGGTCTGAACAGTGTTGGTGCTGTCAACATAGTAGTAGGTGCCGGTTGTGGTTTCATCAACATCAGCCTGAGCGTAGGGGATGATTATTGAACCCTGCTGGTTGATTTTGTTGATAAGAGCCTCAAGGTCGGCTACTGTGATCTGACCGCTCGAAAGGATGTTTGTACGGTAGGGTTTTACATAATCGCTCGAAAGGAGCAGAGGAAGTACGGTTTTAAGAAGGGGAACAGTCTTTGTGTTGATATTGAATGATGAGCTGCTTCCGCCGCCGAGACCGTAAATAAGGTATTTAACAAGATTTGTGAAGTTCGTCTTGTTGGTAAGGCCGTTGGAGCCGCTGCCTAAGGAGGTGATGGATGTTGCCGTGCCGTAGGGGTTTCTGGAGCCCGCATTTGCGGGAAGAATTGCGTATTTGCTGAGGGCTATGTAAAGAACACGGTCAACAACTCTGAGAAGAACTGTGAGGGTCGGGTTGTTGAGCTCAGCGCCCGAGGATGTGTTCCTGCGGAAGATTGAAACAAGTTCTCTCAAGTCGAAGTCCATTACGGAGCCGAGGAGCCAGCCGCAGACAAGGTCGCCTGAGGACTTGATCTGGAATGTTGCTGCGCCGTTTCTGCCCTTGGTGTCATATTCAGCGTCCATGGTGTAGTCAGTGATTGACGCGGGAAGCCATGAGGTGGGAAGAAGGCCGAAGAGAACTTCATCGAGTAACTTCCAGACATCTGTGTAACTGGAATACTTCAGAGGATTGCCGTTGGAATCCTTGATGCCGTAAGCGTTGTTGAACAGAGGAACATATTTGTCGATAACCCAGTCAACAAGAACCTTGAAGAATTTCTCGAAACGAACTGTGGCTGTTGCGGCGCCGGTGTCGGGAACCGCGTCGAAGTTTGCGGTGGTAAGACCGTCAAGGAAGTACTTACCGACTGTAACGCCCATATCAACAGCGGCGTAGGGGATAGCGTAAGTTGCGGTGTAGTCAACCCATGTTGAGCCGTTGAGATACTGACCTGTGAAGGTGTAGTTCGAAACGAAGGGAAGAGGAGTTACGGCGTTGCCTTCCCAGTCGTAGTAGGTCTCGCCGTCTTCAGCGGCGTAGTTAGCGTCAAGCTGGTCAATGTAGTTGATGTCGGGGCAGATACGCGCGCAGAGTGAAGCGAGGCAGTAAGCGCCGACTTCAGCGATGGAATCCGCTCTGGGGTTGCAGTAGTAGCCCTGAACAAGGTTGGAAAGAAGAATGTTGACAAGCTGAGCGTAGCACGCTTTGTTGGTGATGTAGCCTTCCTGGCCCTCTTCGATTGCGAGATCGTCCGAAGAGTAGATAAGGCTGGGAGGAAGGTAATCCATACCTAAACCGTAAACCAGCGGAATAGCAAGACGGATGATGCTGTCAAGAAGGTCGATAAGACCCTGCTGGATTGTGATACCCTGCTGGTCGATTGTGATGAACTCGTTCATACCGCCTTCAAGGAAGAACCATGTAAGAAGGGTTTCAATCTTTTCACCGGGGTAACGGCAGCCGGAGTAATCGGGATGAGTCTGGGCGTTCTGAAGAAGATCTTCAACAATGCCGAGAACCATTACCATTGTGGAGTTGTTCATTTCAGCTTCCGTGCCGTTCGGGTAGGCGTCGGAGGTTTCAATGTTGAACGCGTTAAGAAGAACTTTCTTGAGCAGCGGAACAACCATGTTGTGAAGAGCCGATTCAATAACATTGTTGACCATATCATAAAGTGAAACGGTCTTGATGTCGATGTCGGCAAGGGTAAGGTTGAGACCGCCTTCGAAGTCGAGGAGGTCGGCAAGCTTGTCGTTGAAGAGCCAGAGGAGAAGATCGTTGAGAGCGGCGTCAAGGTCTACTGTGTAGCTTTCGCCCTCTGCGAATTCTCTGCCCGTCAGTTCCTCAAGTTTTACATAGAGAAGGTCTGAAAGCCAGCCGGTAAGGTTCGTGATAAGGGGCGGGAAGTCAACGAAATTGTCAATAAGACCCCAACCGAAAGAACCGTCAACTATTTTGCAGAGAACTTTCTCGTTGTTGTCCCAGAGGAAGCCTACAACGTTGTAAATGCAGTTGTAGTCGTAATTCGTGGTGTCTGTTCTTCTGATGTAACCGCTGAGACGGTTGACGTTAAGATCGTCAAGGTCGCCGGCAACACCGAGTGTGATAGCCAGACTGATAAGACCGGAGTTTCTGAAGTCATAAACCGACTGCAGAGCAATGTCATAATTCTGAAGTGTAAGTGTGTAGGATTTGAGCTTAAGGTCAATCTTGAGGTTTTTACCGTTGTTGACCGTAGAAAGAAGCTCGTCGATGAGGTCCATAACATAAGTTGCGGACTGCTCGTAGGTAAAATAGAATTTACCATTTTCGTCGATGTTGGGCGTTTTGTAGTCAGCCTTCTTCGCGAATGCCGTTACGCAGGAAGCGGAAACGAGCATTACGAAAGCGAGTACAAGCGCCAAAACACGCATGGACTTTCTTTTCATAGTTTGCACCTCCATAAAATAGCCCTTTCGGGCAGTTGACCGGTGAGTGGATACACCGATCCCCTTTTGATACACTTATACTATAAAGAGCGCTTGTTGTGACAAGGATGCAGAAATGTAAATGATTTGTAAATTAAATGTTAACATTTTGTGAACGCTGGCAAAATTATATAAATCGGTTCTGTTTTATTTTATTTTGAATCGTTTGTAAATTTTTCGGGAAAAATCTGTTGTGCGGTTTTACCGGTGTCACTCTCATAAAAAACGGGGGAAACCGCCCTGTTTTATTTATAAAATCTATAAATAAAACGGCGGAAAACGGCAGTGATTCATCATATTTCGCTTTACTTTTTCGGTTCAATAAAAATTATTTGAAAGGAAAACGGGCGCCCGAAGGCACCCGTTATATATGTAATAAATTATTGCGCGTATTATATTACTGCGCGGACTTTTCGAGCGCCTGAGCCACATCGGCGAGGATGTCGTCTATATCCTCAATACCGACGGAGAATCTGATGAGATCCTCATAAACTCCGCACGCCTCAAGTTCCTCGTTTGTAAGCTGGCGGTGGGTTGTGCTGGCGGGATGCAGGCAGCAGGTTCGGCAGTCGGCAACGTGAGTTACTATGGAGGCGAGTTCGAGCGAATCCATGAACTTTGTAGCCGCTTCCCTTCCGCCCTTGATTCTGAACGAGATTACGCCGCTTGAGCCGTTGGGAAGATACTTCTGCGCCAGTTCGTAATCCCTGTTGCCGGGAAGACCGGGGAAGGTGACCTCTTTGACATACTCGCTGCCCTGAAGGAACTCGGCAACCTTCTGCGCGTTCTTGCAGTGGCGGTCAACACGCAGAAAGAGCGTTTCAAGACCCAGATTGAGAAGGAAGGCGTTCTGGGGCGAGGGAATGGAACCGAGGTCTCTCATAAGCTGGCTGAGCGACTTTGTTATATAAGCGGCTTTTCCGAATTTTTCGGTGTATGTGATGCCGTGGTAGGATTCGTCGGGAGTGGTGAGACCCGGGAACTTGTCGTTCTGAGTCCAGTCGAAGTTGCCGCTGTCAACAAGCACTCCGCCTACACTTGTGGCGTGGCCGTCCATATATTTTGTGGTTGAGTGAACGACTATATCCGCGCCGAACTCAAAGGGGCGGCAGTTAATCGGAGTGGGGAAGGTGTTGTCAACAATCAGCGGAACGCCGTGCGCGTGGGCGCATTTCGCGTAAAGCTCAATGTCAAGCACATTGAGCGAGGGGTTTGAGAGAGTCTCGGCGAAAACCGCCTTTGTGTTCTCTTTGAACGCGGCGTTTAACTCCTCCTCGGTTGAGCCGGGGCGTACGAATGTGAAATCAATACCGAGTTTACGCATTGTGACATTGAAAAGGTTGAAGGTTCCGCCGTAAATAGCGGAGGAGGCGATTACATGATCGCCCGCGCCCGCGATATTGAAAACGGAATAGAAGGAAGCCGCCTGACCCGAGGAAGTGAGCATAGCCCCTACACCGCCCTCGAGAGCCGCTATTTTGGCGGCAACGGCATCGTTGGTGGGGTTCGCGAGACGGGTGTAGAAATAGCCGCTCTTCTCAAGGTCGAAAAGCTGACCCATCTCAACGCTCGAATCGTATTTGTATGTTGTGCTCTGATAGATGGGGAGCACTCTCGGCTCGCCGTTTTTCGGGCTGTAGCCCGCGTGAAGACATTTTGTATTTATTTTCATTATAATACCTCCTCAGCATTCGCCGAAAAATTTTCTTATAAGATTGTGACCCGGCTCAATGAATATGCCGGTAGTCTGAGCGGAGTTTTCGTTTATCGATTCAATTCCGCTGTCGGTCTCGCCGTTTTTGTGATAAATCATATAGGGCACGGGATCGCCCGCGTGAGTCATTGTTACAATCGGAGTGGGATGGTCGGGCAGAATCATAACCTTGTAGTCATCGCCGCAGTTGTCGAGATAACCGAGAACCACGGGCAGAACGACCTCGTCTATGATTTCAATTGAGCGCACCTTGTTTTCCGGCTCGTTGCGGTGCCCGCACTCGTCGGGCGCCTCAAAATGAACATAGACAAAATCCTTGCCTTTTTTAAACTCCTCAACGCACGCCTGCGCTTTGCCTTCGAAGTTTGTGTCGATATAACCCGTGGCGCCCTCCACTTCGGGGGTTGACATACCCGCCGAAATGCCGATGCCTTTGAGAAGGTCAACGGCTGAGATGACGCTGCCCCTGAGACCGTGCAGGTCATAGAAATTGTCAAGCTTCGGGCTTGTGCCCTCGCCCCAGAGCCAGATTGAGTTGCCCGGGCGCTTGCCCTCGGAAACCCTGCGTTTGTTTACGGGATGATCCTTTAAAAATTCATAGCTCTCGCGCATCATTGCCGTAAGTTTCGCGGCGTTGGGATGTGTTGAAATATATTCGCCGACAACCTTTCCGGATATGTCGTGAGGCGGAGTCATATTGCCGAGTTCGGTTGTGCCGCCGTGATGGATAAGGCAGTGGCGGTAGCTCACTCCGCTGTAAAAGTCGAACTCTCCGCCGCCGAAATGCTCCTGTACGGCTTTGATAAGCTCAGCCGCGTCCTCGCTTGTGATATCGCCCGCGGAATAGTCAACCATTGTTTTTTCGTCGTAGTTTTCCTCGTCACTGAGCGTTACGAGATTGCACCTCATCGCTATATCGTCATCCGCCATTTTAACGCCGATGCTGACCGCTTCAAGGGGCGAACGCCCTGTGTAGTATTTTTGGGGATCGTAGCCCATGACGCTGAGATTCGCAACATCGCTTCCGGGCTTGAGACCCTTGGCGACTGTGCGCACCATCCCGACCTCCCCTTTTGAGGCAAGGCGGTCGAATATCGGCTTTTTCGCAACCTCCATAGGAGTTTTGCCGTTCAGGGCGGGCACGGGGTAGTCCGCCATTCCGTCATAGAGCAGAACAAGGTATTTCATAAATATCACCTCTGATACAGAGAATTAATAACCGTTTATGTTTTTGCGCTGCATGGCGCCGAGAATTTTGTTCCTGACATCGCCGTATTTTCTTTCATACGACGAGAGAAGTTCTTTTATTTCCTGCCGTTCGGTGTTGCCGTCGGCGGGGCATTTATTTTTTACAACAGGCAGATTGCCGCGCCTGACAACCCTCGCGCAGTCGCTCTCACGAGCGAAAATCATAGGTCTTATCATATAGATTTCTTTACGCGAGAGGTAAGTTACGGGGCTGAAGCAGTCGAGCGTACCGCCGTTCAGTAAATTCATCATAAAGGTTTCGGCGACATCGTCGAGATGATGGCCGAGAGCGATTTTGTTGCAGCCGTTTTCCTTTGCCGTGTTGTGAAGGATTCCCCTTCTCATTCGCGCGCAGAGGCTGCAGGGTCCGCCGTTTTCGCCGGATTCAAACACGATTTTCGCAAGCTGAGTGCGCTTTATGACATAGGGCACATCAAGTTCTTTGCAGAGTTCCTCAAGAGCCGAATAATCCGTATCCTTATCGTCAAATCGCATATCGAGAGTTATGGCGACAAGGTCGATTTTTTTCGGGTAGAACGAGCGCAGTCTGGCAAGAGCCGCGAGCATCGCCACGGAATCCTTGCCGCCCGAAAGCCCTACGGCTATGCGGTCGCCCTCTTCAATCATATTGTACTGCTGCACGGCGGAGCGCATATAACTTAAAAGCTTCTGCATATCAGCCCTGCTGCTTTCTTCTGTCCTTAACGGCGGTTTTGTTGCCGTTTTCGTCAACTATGTATGTGTTGTCAAGCTGTGAAACGAGGTTTGCCCTGAACGCTTCAACATATTCCCTGCGAAGGCGCGCCTGCTCCTCCTTCTCTTCGGCGGTGAGTTCGCGCTCCCGGGAAAGATGATAAAGCTCGTTTATTCTCTCAATTCGTTTTTTCATAATTACTCCACGCAGACCGCCTCGGCAGAGAGCGTTCTGCCTGTTTTTTCGTCAACCTCGAATATACACCCGCACATAAAGCAGCGCCCCTTCGCGGGCATAAATCTCACGGGCATACCCGTTTTAAGCCTGCCGGCGGCTATGTCGTAATCAATGCCGAGCACGGAGTCGGCAGGGCCCGTCATTCCGAGGTCGGTGATGTAGCCCGTTGATTTCGGCAGAACCTGGGCGTCCGAGGTCTGCACGTGGGTGTGCGTGCCGAACAGGGCGGTGACTTTTCCGTCAAGATAAAATCCCATGGCGCGCTTTTCGGCTGTCGCCTCGGCGTGAAAATCCACAAGTATTATTTTACAGGCGGAAAGTTCGGGCAGAATCCCGTCAACACAGGAAAAAGCGTTGTCCGCGAAATCCATAAACGCGTTGCCCGAAAGGTTTACAATGCCTATCTGCACGCTGCCCTTGTCAAACACGGTGTATCCCCTGCCGGGGTTGCCGCCGTGATAGTTCGCGGGGCGGACTATATCGCCGCGGCTGTCGAGAAACTCATAAATCTCCCTGCGCTTGTAAACGTGATTGCCCGTTGTTATCACATCGACTCCGCTTGAAAAAAGATGCTCGGCGGAAAAGGGCGTAATACCGTTGCCCGCGGCGGAGTTTTCGCCGTTTGCAACAGTAAAATCAATTCCTTTGAGTTTTTTGAAAGCGGGCAGAGAGCGCCTTAAAAATTCGCACCCCTCCTGCCCCACAACATCGCCGATGGCAAGAATATTCAAAGGTATTCTCCTTCAAGAAAAAGGGCTGCCCGGGGGCAGCCCTGATGGATTATTTTGCGAAATCAACCGCTCTGCTTTCCCTGATAATATTGACCTTTATCTGACCGGGATATTCAAGCTCTTCCTCAATCTTCTGCGCCACATTGCGGGCAAGAAGAACCATATCGTCGTCGCTGATTTTTTCGGGTTTGACCATAAGACGGATTTCACGGCCCGCCTGAATGGCGAAGGTGCGTTCAACGCCGTCAAAGCCGGAACCGATTTCCTCAAGTTTTTCAAGACGCTTGATGTAGTTCTGTACATTCTCGCGTCTGGCGCCGGGTCTTGCCGCCGAGATGGCATCCGCCGCCTGAACGAGGCACGCGGTGATAGTTTTTGCCTCAACATCGCCGTGGTGCGCCTGAATGGCGTGGATGACCTGTTCGTTCTCTTTGTATTTTCTCGCGTATTCAACGCCGAGCTGAACATGCGAGCCGTCAATTTCGTGGTCGAGCGCCTTGCCTATGTCGTGAAGAAGGCCTGCGCGTTTTGCAAGTTTCGGGTCAATGCCGAGTTCCGACGCGAGAAGACCCGCGATATAGGAGACCTCAAGCGAGTGGTTGAGCACGTTCTGACCGTAGCTTGTGCGGTATCTGAGTTTACCGAGCAGTTTGACGAGTTCGGGGTGGATTCCGTTTACGCCTGCGTCGACAACGGCGCGCTCGCCGGTCTGCCTGATTGTCTGCTCGACTTCCTTCTTGGATTTTTCGAACATCTCCTCAATTCTGGTGGGATGAATTCTGCCGTCCGCTATGAGTTTTTCAATGGTGAGTCTCGCCACTTCGCGGCGCACCGGGTCAAAGCTCGAAACGGTGATGGCTTCGGGAGTGTCGTCAATTATAAGGTCAACGCCCGTGATAGTCTCAAGAGTGCGGACGTTTCTGCCCTCTCTGCCGATTATGCGGCCCTTCATTTCATCGTTGGGAAGGGGCACAACCGAAACGGTCGCCTCCGCGGCGTGGTCCGCGGCGCAGCGCTGGATGGCTGTTGAAATGATATCCCTTGCAATCGCTTCGGATTCGTCCTTGGTCTTCTGCTCGAATTCCTGAATGCGAAGGGCTTTTTCGTGGCCTAAGCTCTGCTCAAGAGCGGTGAGAAGATATTCCTTCGCCTGCTCCTTTGTGTAGCCGGAGATTTTTTCAAGCTGCTGGAACTCGCTGCGTTTTACCGCCTCGACCTCCTCGAGTTTTATCTCCGCCTGTTTGATTTTTTCGTTGAGAATTTCGTCTTTCTTTTCAAGATTTTCGCTCTTTTTGTCAAGTGATTCCTCTTTCTGAATCAGCCTGTTTTCGGTTCTCTGAACCTCTTTGCGCCTTTCGCGGAGTTCCTTTTCCGCTTCGGTGCGCTGCCTGTGAATCTCATCCTTCGCTTCAAGGATGGATTCCTTCTTTGTTTCTTCAGCGGTTTTGACGGCGTCGTTTACTATACGCGCGGCTTCTTTTTCAGCCGAGCCGATCGCCTGCTCCGCAACCTTCTTTCTATGTGACTGACCTGCGCTGTAGCCGATTATCAGAAATACAACGGCAGCAACAACAGCGATTATTGCAGCTACAAGAATTGAAACCTGAGGCATCTGAAAGCATTCCTCCTTCATTAAAATTTTTTCAAAAGTAAAAGGCCTATTGCAAATTCAATAGCACTTATTGTATATTTCAGGCCGGAATCCACCATCCCGGCACAAAATAGCACTATTAGGATAAATATATAGCATTTAGATAAATATGTCAAGTTTTTTGTTTATTTTAATATAAATTAAATGTTGACAATTATGTGCCGCGGTGTTAATATTATAGCAATCTTTTCAAAACGATGATGCAGACAGTTTTACTGCACACGCTTTTTCCAGAGAATCCGCGCCGTGGCTGTGAGCGCGGGTAAAAGAGCGGTAAAACCACCTTCTGCGGAGTGCGCGGCGAGAAAGCAAGCCGTGCCGGCGGGCACCGTTAAAAGCCGAATGAGAGGCGGATTTTTTTCCGCAATTACGGGTGGAACCGTGGAGCGTTCAAAGCTTCATCCTGTTATTCGGGATGGAGTTTTTTTATTTTTTAAATTAACCACAGGAGGTAAAAATATGATTAATGTTACTCTCAAAGACGGAATCGTAAAGGAATACGAAAACGGCACAACCGCGATGGACATTGCGAAGTCGCTCGGCATGGGGCTTTACAAAGCCGCGTGTGTCGCTAAAATCAACGGCGAGGTAAAGGATCTTCGCACTCCCCTCAACGAGGACTGCGAACTGCAGATTCTCACCTTTGACGACGAGGACGGCAAGCGCACATACCGCCACACCGCTTCGCATGTTATGGCTCAGGCGGTCAAGCGCCTTTATCCCGAGGCGAAACTCGCCATAGGTCCCTCAATTGAAAACGGTTTTTACTATGACTTTGATGTTGACAGCCCCTTCACTCCCGAAGACCTCGAAAAAATCGAGGAGGAGATGAAGAAAATCATCAAGGAGGACCTTCCCCTTGAGCATTTTGAGATGTCTCCCGAGGACGCGATAAATCACTATAAGGAACTCGGCGAAATCTATAAAGTTGAACTTGTTGAGGAGCACGCCGACAAGGGCGAGAACATAAGCTTCTACAAGCAGGGCGAATTCACCGAACTCTGCGCCGGCCCTCACATTGCGTCAACGGGCAGAATAAAGGCGTTCAAACTTCTCAGCGCGACAGGCGCTTACTGGCGCGGCAGCGAGAAGAACAAGATGCTTCAGCGCATTTACGCCACGGCGTTCACAAAGAAAGAGGAACTCGACGCCTATCTTGAGGCGATTGAGGAAGCAAAAAAGCGCGACCACAGAAAACTCGGCAGAGACCTCGACCTCTTCGCCTTCCGCGATGAGGCGCCCGGTATGCCCTTCTTCCTTCCCAACGGTATGGTTCTGCGCAACACTCTCATAGATTATTGGCACGAGGTTCACAAGAAATGGGATTATCTTGAAATCTCGACTCCGCAGATTATGAAGCGCTCGCTCTGGGAGACTTCGGGCCACTGGGAGCACTATCACGACGATATGTACACCACGGTTATCGATGACGAGGATTTCGCGATAAAACCGATGAACTGCCCCGGCAGCATTCTTGTTTACGACCTTGAGCCGCACTCATACAAGGAGCTTCCGCTGCGCTACGGCGAGCTCGGCAAAGTTCACAGAAACGAGCTTTCCGGCGCCCTTCACGGCATGTTCCGCGTGCGCTGCTTCACTCAGGATGACGCGCATATCCTTCTCGCTCCCGAAATGATACGCGACGAGGTTATCCGCATTGCGAAGCTCTTCGACGAGGTCTATTCGGTATTCCAACTCCCCTACACCATTGAACTTTCCACAATGCCCGAGGATCACATCGGCAGCGTTGAGGACTGGGAAATCGCCACAAAGAACCTCGCCGACGCCATAACAAGCATAGGCAAAACATATATAATCAACGAGGGTGACGGCGCCTTCTACGGCCCGAAACTCGACTTCCATATTGAGGACTCCCTCGGCAGAACCTGGCAGTGCGGCACGATTCAGCTCGACTATCAGCTGCCCGGCAGATTCAACCTCGAATACACGGGCGCGGACGGCGAAAAGCATACTCCCGTTATGATTCACAGGGTTGTTTTCGGCTCCGTTGAGCGCTTTATCGGCGTTATCACCGAGCATTTCGCGGGCGCTTTCCCGCTGTGGCTCGCGCCCGAACAGATAAGAATTCTTCCGATAGCCGACCGCCATCACGAGGCGTCCGCCGAACTTCTCAAAAAGCTTGAGGCACAGGGCTTCAGAGGTACGGTTGACACAAGAAGCGAAAAGACGGGCTACAAAATCCGCGAGGCGCTTCTCAAGAAGATTCCGTACATCATCGTTCTCGGCGACAAGGACATTGAAAACGGCACGGTCTCCGTTCGCAGAAGAGGCGAAGAGGGCACAACCGCAATGAAGCTTGAGGATTTCATCGCCCTGGCGAAGGAACAGGTTGAAAGCAAAGAAATATTCTGATTTGAATTTCCGTTTCTGTAAAATAAAAGGTGAGGAGGTAAAGCCGTGAAAAAAGCACTGTTCGCGCTTGCGCTGCTTCTGATATTCTTTCTGCCGCTTACAATTTCATATCACGCGATGACGGCAAAGCAGAACGCCGCGGCCGAAAACGGCGCCGCCTCATCCGCCCCCTATGATTATTCAACCGCCTCCACCGTTCTGAGTGAGGCGACGGGCAGAATCATTCCCGCGCAGTTTCTTGAATCGCTCCCGACCGAGGAGATAGACGGAATGCTCTCCCAGGTTGAGTCGGGAAGCGGAATCATAAAGGGCGCAAACGGCGAATCGATAAATGTTATGCTCTCGCGCTTCGGCAACGAGATTGACGGCAAAACGGTTATCGACCTCGGCTCAAACGGAAAGAATTATTTTGAGCTCGGCTTTACCGGCGATATGAATTTCACCGAAGAGGGCTACATTATGCCTCACGCCAGGGAGCTTGCCAACGGGGTGCTCGACTGCATTGACAGCGCGTTCAAAAATGTTATGAAATCGGTTGACATTATGCTGGTCAACAACGAATTCACATATTCAGAACGCGGAACGCCGATGGCGAACAAACAGTATACTTTCCGCGCGGATCCCGACAGTGTAAAGTATTTGACCTTGCTGGGTGTTGACATTGTTTCGCTCGCTAACAACCACACCTACGACTACGGTCACGACGCCTTCGTTGACACGCTTGAAACCCTTGATAACGCGGGGATTGCGAGAGTCGGCGCGGGTGAGAATCTGAATGAGGCGTCAAAGGAAATCAGTTATATAATCAACGGGTGTAAAGTAGCATACCTTGCCGCCTCAAGAGCGGAGAGCATCCGTTTCACCCCGGTTGCGACGAAGGATTCCGAAGGCGTTTTCGGCTGCTATGAGGGCAGCGAGGAACTGATAAACAGAGTAGCCGAAGCGAAAGCCAAAAACGATTATGTAATTGTTTATGTGCACTGGGGAGCGGAGTATTCCACGGAGCTTACCGACCCGCAGAAGGAGCTTGCGAAAAAATATATCGACGCGGGCGCGGACGCGGTAATCGGCGCTCACCCGCATATCCTGCAGGGTATGGAAATCTACAACGGAAAGCCCGTTGTTTACAGCCTGGGCAACTTCCTTTTCGGCACAAAGACACTCGACTCGGGGCTTGCCGTGCTGAGGATTGAAAACGGCAATATATCGCTCAAATTCATGCCCGGCAGGCAGGAAAACTCCGAAGTCAAATACCTCGGGCTTGACTCCGAACGCGACAGAATTTTCAGTAAAATAATCGACATTTCCCCGTCAAAAATAAAAATCGACAGCGAGGGAAATGTTACGGCAGGGTAAAAGATTAACGGCTTGCAGATGTGACTGCAAGCCGTTGTTTTTTTATTGATTAATAGAACTCATTTTCCAAGCAATCCATACAATACATTGCGTCTTCATCTATATAGCATCCGCATTCACGACATCTTTTTGAATGGACAACACAACAATTTGTATCTCCGGATGAAGCAATATAATTTGAACATCCGGGATGCGCACATCGTGTTGAAGCGTTTCCGTATTTATTGCTGAAATATGAGTAGTTCTTTGTGTATTCTCTACTTTCATTGTAATTGTTGAATGAATTGTAGGTTGTTGTATTTACAGTTCTAACAGTTGTTTTTTCAATTATTCTATTATGGTTGTTATAACCGCTTGCCACTAAAAAAATAATTATAATTACAACAATGCAAACAATTGAAACCATTCCTAAAATCAATAAACGTTTATCTTTAAACTTATTCATATTTTTTCCTTTTAATTCATTGCTTCTGCTACTCGATTAATCTTGTCATTTACAACATCGGGATCTTCGCCATATGCACCTGCAATATCATAGACATTTCTATCATATTCATATCCTCTGCCATATCTTCCGCGATCGGAATATGAATTAGACGAATCATCATTATATAAAGAACCGAGAAACATTGCAATTAAAAGGAAAGCCCCAATTATAATTAAAATCATTTTTATATTTCCTTTTGTGGTATGTTTCATATTATCCCCCTTTTTTCTTTATACGAATTAATATACTCTATATACCGACAATTGTCAAGTTATTGAGTATTGCTTATCGTTTAATCAGGTGATGAGAATGATAAGCTATGAACCGTTTTATGAAACACTTAAAAAAGAAAAACATAACCACATATAAATTGATAAAGGATTTCGGCGTAAGCCGCAGTCTGATTGACCGCCTCAAGCTTAATAAACCGCTCAGCACGGTAACCCTTAATGACCTGTGCAATTATCTCGGTTGCAGAATTGAAGATATTGTTGTATTTATACCCGACGAATAAACGGCTTACGGAAAGAATCCGCAAGCCGTTGTTTTTATATTCTGTTAAATCATCATCCGCCGAAAAACACGTTTTTGATGAATATTTCAAGACCTATGCCTATTAGGATTATTCCGCCGAGAATGCCGGCTTTCCCTGCGAGTTTCGTGCCCGCCTTTTTGCCGATCGCGAGCCCTGCAAAGCAGATTATGAAAGTGACTGTTCCTATAACAGCGCAGGAGACAAGCGCCTCGCCGACGGTGTAGTCCGATATTGTGAAGCCGACCGAGAGGGCGTCAATCGAGGTTGCAACGCCCTGAAGCATAAGCCCTCCGAGACCGACGGCGGGTTTTTCATCCTCCGCTTTTTTACTCACGCTTTCATAAATCATCTTTCCGCCAATGAGGGAAAGCAGAATGAGGGCAATCCACGGTATAAACTTCTGAAAAGCAACGAAAATGTGGGCTACCGCCGACACGCAGAACCAACCGATAAGCGGCATAACAAACTGGAACCCGGCGAACACGCCCGCGATACCGCACATTTTGGCACCCTTCATTTCCGGCTCATTGAGACCGTTGGCGAGCGAGACGGAAAAGGCGTCCATCGCGAGACCGACACCGAGCATTACGCCTGTTATGAAAAATGATACCGTCAGATTCATTTCAATACCGCCTTTGGTTTGATAAAGTGGATTGTGTTGTAAATGCAGGGCACGGATTCTTCCGTGCCGCTTATGTTAATGAGCAATGAGAAAGGAGAAATGAGCAATTAAAGGAGGGCTTCGCCCTCACCCTTTTATCAGTCCTCACGGACATCCTTGTTGCGGGCGGATGATATCCGCCCCTACGGTTACACTGTAATTCATATGCATGCAGGGCACGGATTATTCCGTGCCGCTTATATTAATGAGCAATGAACAATTAAGGAAGCCGCGACGAACGGAAGTCTTGTTTTAACAAACGGCGGGATGAGAACATCCCGCCATACTGTTGAATTTTAAAATTTCGGCTGTGACACCGTGTTTTACTGCTGGTGATAATCCTTCAGGAAATCGCCGAGGTCGCGCATCGCCTTCGCGAGCACCTCCGGCTCGGGGAGCATAACGATGCGGAAGTGGTCGGGTTTGTCCCAGCTGAAGCCCCTGCCCGGGATAATCATAACATTTTTGCTGTGGAGATAGTCCATCGCGAACTGCTGGTCGTCGTGGATGTTGAACTTTTCAATGTCAAGTTTCGGGAAGAGGTAGAAAGCCGCCTTGTTCTTTACGAAGGTGAGGCCTTCGATTTTTTCAAGCTCGCGGCAGGTCGCCTCACGCTGCTCGTAAATTCTGCCGCCCGGCACCATCATTGCCCTTGTGCTTTCGGGGTCGGCAAGAGCCGCGGGAATTACAAGCTGAGTGAGGGCGTTGGCGCAAAGACGCATTGCGCACAGACCGTTTACGCCCGCGATGAAATCCTTTGCCGCCTCCTTGGCGCCGCTGAATACCATCCAGCCGCAGCGGAAACCGCAGATTATGTGGGATTTTGAAAGACCGTTCATTGTAACAACAAGGAGGTCGGGGGCGAGAGTTGCGGTTGAAACATGCTCGAGGTCGTCCATAACAAGACGGTCGTAAATTTCATCCGAGAAGATTATAAGCTTGTTTTCCCTCGCTATCTGCACGAGTTTCTCAAGGAAATCCTTTGAATAGAGAGCACCGGTCGGGTTGTTGGGGTTTATGATGACAATCGCCCTTGTTTTGGGGGTGATTTTCTTTTTGATGTCGTCGAGGTCGGGATACCAGTCGGACTGCTCGTCGCAGATATAGTGCACGGGTTTTGCGCCCGCGAGCCAGACCGAGTTGGTCCAGAGCGAGTAGTCGGGAGCGGGAACGAGAATCTCGTCGCCGTAGTTGAGAAGCGCGGTGAGCGACATTGTAACAAGTTCGCTTACACCGTTGCCGATGAAAACATCGTCGGGGGTGATACCCTCAATGCCCTTGCTTTTGTGGTAGTTGCAGATTGCCTCGCGCGCCTCGGGCATACCCTTGAGGTCACAGTAGGCAACCGCTTTGTCGGCGTTGTTGAGAAGGGCGTTCTTTACGCTGTCGGGCATACCGAAGCCGAAGGTCGCGGGGTTGCCCGTGTTGAGACGGAGAACATCAATGCCCTCCTTGCGCATACGCATTGCCTCGACAAATACGGGGCCTCTGATGTCGGAATGGACATTTGCCAGTTTGTCACTTCGCATAATGGGTTCCATTTAAAGCGCCTCCTTGTTTATTATTCGATAATTATTTAATCATACCCTCAAGCCAGCTGCCGTACGGCTCAATGCCGAATATCTGCGCCACGGTGGGTGCGACATTGGCGAGGCCGAAGCTGCCGTCCTTGATTTCGTAGGTGTTCTTCGAACAGATGATAAACGGAACGGGATTTAACGAGTGGGCGGTTCTTACCTGAAGTTCGCCCTTCTTGTTCTTTTCGAGCATTTCGTCCGCGTTGCCGTGGTCGGCGGTGATAAGCACGGTTATTCCGAGCTCGTCGGCGACTTTGAGCACTCTGGCAATGCCGAGGTCAACGGCGGCAACCGCCGTGATTGTGGCGTCCAGGCTGCCGGTGTGGCCGACCATATCGCCGTTGGGATAGTTGCAGCGGATAAAGTCGTATTCGCCGCTCTTCATCGCCTCGATTACGGCGTCGGTTACCTCTGCGCTCTTCATCCACGGGCGCTCGTCAAACGAGACCTTGTCCGAGGGAATTTCAAGGTAAGTTTCAAGTTCCTCGCTGAATTTTCCGCTCTTGTTGCCGTTCCAGAAATAGGTTACATGGCCGTATTTCTGCGTTTCGGAAACGGCGTACTGCTTCATTCCCTTTGAAACGAGGAGTTCCGAGAGGGTATCCTTTATTTCGGGAGGATTTACAAGATATTTTTCGGGAAGCTTCAGGTCGCCGTCGTACTGGAGCATACCGGCATAGACCACATCGGGCTTAGCGCCTCTGTCGAACTTGTCAAAATCGTCGTAGTCAAACGCCATACTGAGTTCAAGGGCTCTGTCGCCTCTGAAGTTGTAGAGAATGACGCTGTCGCCGTCGTTGATTGTTCCGAGGGGCTTGCCGTCCTTCGCGATTACGAAGGGGGGTAAATCCTGGTCAATTACTCCGGGGATTTCGGCGCGGTAGGTTTCAATCGCCTGCTTCGCCGAGTCAAACTGCCTGCCGAGACCTTTTACATGGGTGTCCCAGCCGAGCTTAACCATATTCCAGTCCGCCTGGTAGCGGTCCATTGTGATTTTCATTCTGCCGCCGCCCGAAGCGATATCCGCGGTGAAACCGCCGTCGTTGAGTTCGGCTATCTTCTGCTCGAGCATATCGATATAGACAAGACCCGAGGTGGCGGGAACATCCCTGCCGTCAAGAAGAGCGTGAACATGGGCTTTCTTAATGCCGCACTGCTTTGCCTTTTCGAGCATCGCGAAGAGGTGGCTTATGTTTGAATGGACATTGCCGTCCGAGAGAAGGCCTATGAAATGAAGCGCGGAATTCTTGGAAACGCAGTTGCCCGCGAGTTCCTTCCAGGCGTCGCTTTCATAGATTTTGCCCGATTCTATGGATTCGTTTACAAGTTTCGCGCCCTGCGAATAAATCTGACCGCAGCCAAGCGCGTTGTGACCTACTTCGCTGTTGCCCATATCGTCATCCGAGGGAAGACCCACGGCGTCGCCGTGCGCTTTGAGGCGGGTGTTGGGGCACTCTTTGAGAAGTCTGTCAAGCGTGGGGGTATTCGCGAGAGTTACGGCGTCACCGAGCCCGGTTTTTGAGAAGCCGACGCCGTCCATAACAATTAAAACAACTTTTTCTGACATATCCGTTACCTTTCAAAAATGCGGACAAATAAACTTTGCCCGCATTGTGTTTTTATTATTTGCCCGCCGCTTCGACTATTACGGCGAATTTTTCCGCAACAAGGGACGCGCCGCCGATAAGGCCGCCGTCGATGTCGGGCTTCGCGAGAAGCTCGGCAGCGTTCTTTTCGTTCATTGAGCCGCCGTACTGAATTACAGTAGCGTCCGCAACTTCGCTGTTGTAGAGTCTCGCAATAAGAGCGCGGATCATACCGCAGACCTCCTGAGCCTGCTCGGGAGTGGCTGTTTCGCCCGTGCCGATTGCCCATACGGGTTCGTAGGCGATGATGATGTTTTTCATTTCCTCGGCGGTTACACCCGAAAGAGCGACCTCTGTCTGCGCGCTGACGATTTCAGCGGTCATGTCCGCTTTTCTCTCGGCGAGCATTTCGCCCACGCAGAGGATTATTTTAAGACCTTCGTTGAGAGCGGCTCTGACTCTGTTGCGAACGGTGATGTCCGTTTCACCGAAATACTGCCTGCGCTCGCTGTGGCCGATGATAACATAGGGAACGCCCGCCGCCTTGAGCATTTTGGCGGAAACTTCGCCCGTGAAAGCGCCTTTTTCTGCCCAGTGGCAGTTCTCGGCACCGATTTCGATGTCGGAGCCCGCCGCCGCTTCAAGAGCCGCGTAGAGGTCGATGTAGGGCACGCAGAGAACCACTTTGCAGTCCGCGCCCGCAACAAGGGGCTTCATTTCGGCTATGAGTGCCTTTGTCTCATCGGGAGTGTTGTTCATTTTCCAGTTGCCCGCGATAACGGGGGTACGAAGAGCTTTATTCATAATTGTACTCCTTTAAATAATTTATCTGTCGTTGACTGCTTCGATGCCGGGAAGGGCTTTGCCCTCAAGGAATTCGAGGGAGGCGCCGCCGCCGGTGGAGATGTGGGTCATCTTGCTGCCGAAGCCGAGGGTGTTGACTGCCGCCGCGGAATCGCCGCCGCCGATGATTGTGACAGCGTCGGTTTCAGCCATTGCCTTGGCAACTTCAATTGTTCCCTTGTTGAGATTCGGATTTTCGAAAACGCCCATGGGGCCGTTCCATACAACGGTCTTGGCGCTCTTGACAGCGTCGGCGTAAATCTTAGCGGTTTTGGGGCCGATGTCAAGACCTTCGAGATTGTCGGGGATGTCGTCGGAATCGATAAGGATTGTTTCAATATCTTCATCGATGGGGTTCGGGAAGTGGTCAGCCGCGATTGTGTCAACGGGGAGAAGAATCTGAACGCCCTTTTCCTCCGCCTTTTTGAGCATATCTTTGCAATAGTCAATCTTTGTTTCGTCAAGGATTGAAAGACCGGTTGTGTAGCCCTGCGCCTTGAGGAAGGTGAAAGCCATACCGCCGCCGATGATGAGGGTGTCGGCTTTGTTGAGGAGGTTTTCGATAACATTTAACTTATCGGCAACCTTGGCGCCGCCGAGGATGGTAACGAAAGGTCTTTCGGGGTCTTCAACCGCGTTGCCGAGATATTTGAGTTCCTTGCCCATAAGGTAGCCGACAGCCGCCTCTTCAACGAAGGAGGCAACGCCTACGGTTGAGCAGTGCGCTCTGTGAGCCGCGCCGAAAGCGTCGTTTACGAATATGTCGCAGATGCTCGCGAGATCCTTTGAGAACTCTTCGCCGTTCTTGGTCTCCTCGGGGCGGAATCTTGTGTTCTGAAGAAGAACAACATCGCCGTCCTTCATAGCGGCAACAGCGGCCTTCGCGTTTTCGCCCACAACATTGTCGTCAGCCGCAAAAACAACTTCCTTGCCGAGTTTTTCGGTAAGGCGCGCAGCCACAGGAGCAAGTGAGAACTTTTCTTCGGGGCCGTTCTTCGGCTTGCCGAGATGGGAGCAGAGGATAACCTTGGCGCCGTCATCGATAAGCTTTTTGATAGTGGGAAGTGCCGCGTTTATTCTGTTTTCATCCGTGATGACTCCGTCCTTGAGAGGAACGTTGAAATCGCAGCGGACAAGCACTCTTTTGCCTTTTGCGTTGATGTCGTCAACTGTCTTTTTGTGAAGTAAGCTCATAATGGGTTTTCATCCTTTCAATTATATGTAATTTCATTACTAACCAACAATAGATTATATTATATATACAGCCGTTTTGCAAGAGTGAAATTATCGGCGAAAACAACCAACTATTGAAAAAGCATCGCAAAATTATGGTTAAATTAACAATTCGGGGTGCTCAAAAACTATATTCTTGAAATATGAGAATTAAAGTGATATAATACACATTCCAATCATCACTTTAAAGGCGGCGATTTATTGAACATTATCATAGTCGGTATCGGCAAGGTCGGTTACGCGGTTGCCGAGCAGCTTTCAACAGAAGAGCACAGTGTTACGATTGTTGACATAAACGACGCCCCTCTCGCCGACGCGGAGGGCGAACTTGACGTTATCTGCGTAAAGGGCAACGGCGCCACATCCAAAACCCTTCTCGACGCGGGCGTTGACGACTGCGACCTTCTGATTGCCCTGACCGGCAGCGACGAATTAAACCTTATGTGCTGCCTTATCGCGCGCAACCACGGCGTAAACGAAACAATAGCCCGTGTGCGCAATCCCGAGTATCACGAGGAAATAGGCATACTTCAGGAGAGCCTCGGTCTTACCATGGCGGTAAACCCCGAATATGAGGCGGCAACGGAGATTCTGCGCATTCTCACCTTCCCCGCCGCCAAGAACATAGATGTTTTTTCACGCGGCAAGATTGACCTTGTAAGCTTTATCGCCGGCAGGAACTGCGCGCTTATAAACAAGCCCCTCAGGGAATCGCTCGCGAAGCTCGGCAACAGGGCTCTCGCCTGCGCGGTTGAGCGCGACAACAAGGCGTTTATCCCCTACGGCGATTCGGTAATCAAGGAGGGCGACACCGTCGCTTTTCTCGCGGCTCCCGGCGACATCAATCCGTTTTTCAAGAATATAGGTATGCCCGTTACGGGAATAAAGAATGTTATGATTATCGGCGGCGGACGCCTCGCGAGATATCTTGTGGGCAGACTCTGCGCGCTGAATATGAATGTAACGGTTATTGAACTCAACAGGGAAACGGCCGAAAACTTAAGTTACGCCTTCCCGAACGCGAACATCATCTGCGGCGACGGCACAAACCGTTCGCTGCTTCTCGAAGAGGGACTTCGCGAATCCGACGCGCTCTGCTCGCTGACGGGCTTTGACGAGGAAAACATACTGCTCTCCCTCTACGCAAAAAGTATGGCTCCGAAAATCAAAACGATAACGAAGGTCAACCGCACGAACTTCTTAAGCGTTCTCACAACGCTCGATGTGGGCAGCGTTATATATCCCAAGCACACAACGGCAAACCTTATTCTCCAGCACGTTCGCGCAAGGCAGAACAAGATAGGCAGCAACATAGAAACCCTCTACAAGACCTTTGACAACAAGGTCGAGGCGCTCTCGTTCCGCGTGGGCGAGAACAGTTCGCTCAGGGATAAAACCCTCGAGGAACTGCGCATTCGCAAAAATGTAATTATCGGCTGTATCAACCGCGACGGCAAGGTCTTTATTCCCCACGGTAAAGACGACCTGCGCGCGGGCGATTCGGTAGTGGTTGTAACAACTATTCAGGGGCTTGACGACCTCGACGATATCAAGGGATAATTTATGAACAGACGGTTTATACTGAATATTCTCGGCAAGATAATGCTCATTGAAGCGGGGCTTATGCTTCTGCCGATGCTGGTGGCGGCGATATACCGCGAAAAGCACGTGTATTTCGCTTTCGGCATTCCGATTGCGATGCTTGCCGTGTTGGGCGCTCTGTTTGTGAGCGTAAAGGTCTATTCGAGAACGATTTTCGCCCGTGACGGTTATGTTATGGTGGCGGCGGCGTGGATAGTGCTCAGTTTTTTCGGCGCTCTCCCCTTCACCTTCAGCAATCAGATCCCGCACCTTGTGGATTCGTTTTTTGAGACGGTTTCCGGCTTTACCACAACGGGCGCTTCCATACTCACAAATGTTGAGGCACTGAGCAAGTCTATGCTTTTCTGGCGCAGTTTCACGCACTGGATAGGCGGCATGGGCGTGCTTGTATTTATGCTGGCGATTATTCCGCTTACAAACGGAAGCGGCAGCCTTCAGCTTGTGAGAGCCGAGAGCACAGGCCCCGATGTGGGCAAGCTTGTTCCCAAAACCACGCAGTCGGCGAGAATACTTTATATGATTTACGGCGCTTTGACCGTTATTGAGTTTGTTCTTCTGATTGCCGGAAAAATGCCCGTGTTTGACGCCGTTTGCGTAACCTTCGGCACGGCGGGCACCGGCGGCTTCGGAGTGCTCAATTCAAGCGTTGCCTCCTACGGCGTTTTCTGCCAGATTGTAATAACCGTGTTTATGCTGCTCTTCGGCGTAAACTTCAGCATTTTCTATCTCATTCTCTGCGGAAGAGTTAAGGACGCCCTCAAAAGTGAGGAACTTCGCGTTTATCTCGCGGTATATTTTGCCGCTGCGCTGATAATCACCATTAATATAAGGAATATGTACGAGTCTTTTTCACAGTCGGCTCTCGCGGGCTTTTTCCAGACAAGCTCGATTATGACAACAACGGGCTTTTCAACCGTTGATTTTGACGCCTGGCCGGAGCTGAGCCGCTATGTGCTGCTGCTTATAATGTGCATAGGCAGCTGCGCGGGAAGCACGGGCGGCGGCATAAAGATTTCGCGGCTTTGCATTCTGGTAAAATCCGCGCAGAAGGAAATAAGGTGCCTTCTTCACCCGAGAAGCGTAAATGTTGTGAGATTTGAAAAAAGGCGCATTTCCGACAAAATCGTCAATACAACGCACGTTTATCTCATACTCTATGTGCTGATTATAGGCGTTTCTGTTTTCATCGTATCGTTTGACAATTTTGATTTTACCACAACATTCTCGGGCGTTCTGGCAACGTTCAACAACATAGGGCCCGGTCTCGGCAAGGTCGGTCCCACGGCGAACTACAGCGGATTCTCGAACCTCTCAAAACTTGTTTTCTCGCTCGATATGCTGCTCGGAAGGCTGGAGATTTTCCCGATTATAATGCTGTTCAACCCCGCCCTTCTTAAAAATTACAGAATAAGAAAAACAAAAATCAGCGTAACCGATTAAAAAATATGACGGATGGCTTAAATGTCATCCGTCTTTTTCTTTTCTCTTAAATTTTTAAAAAACTCCGTGAGAAGCCCCGCGCACTCATCTTCCATAAAGCCGCCCTCGAGCGCGGGAAAATGGTTGTACGGCAGTTCAAAAAGGTTCACGACACTCCCGCAGGAGCCCGCCTTTTTGTCATAAGCGCCGAACACCACTCTTTTGATTCTTGAGTTTATTACAGCGCCGGCGCACATCGGGCACGGCTCGAGAGTCACAAACATTTCGCATTCGAAAAGCCGCCAGCCGCCGAGGGCCCTGCACGCCCTGTCAATCGCCTGTATTTCGGCGTGAGAAAGGGCGTTTTTGCCTGTTTCGCGCCTGTTTCTGCCCGTCGCGACAATCTCGCCGTTTCTGACAATCACCGCTCCTACGGGTACCTCGCCCTCAAGGGCGCTCTGCCTCGCGAGTTCAATCGCGGCGCTCATAAACACACGGTCATTATTCATAAAACCACCGCCTAAAATGAAACATATTTGCTTGTAATATAGAACATCGCGGCTATCGCAAGAAGCATCGGAATTGTAATGATATACGCCCGCACCTTGCTGCCCGCGGTGAGAGTGTTCAGTTTGTTCGTTTTGATTTTAAGCGAGCTGCCGTATGTTTTTACGAGTATTACGGCTGAGATGACCGCGCAGATGATTATTGCCGCGAGCACACCGTAATATATTATATTCTGATAGAGCGGCGTTGTGACATATTTGAGCAGAAATTCAATTCCGACCGAAAACCCGTTGTTGAGCAGATGAATCACAATGCCCGGCCAGAGCGAATTTGTTTTGCACATCACATAGCCGATTGCCGCGCCCGCCATAAAGGCGAACGGAGTCTGAATGAGATTGCCGTGCATAATGCCGAAGACGAAGGATGAAATGACTATCGCGAATACATCGCCGTATTTGCGAAGCGGCTGCATAACAACTCCCCTCACTGCAAATTCCTCCGTTACGGGGGGCACAACCGCTATGGCGATAAAATAGATAACCCAGCCGATACGGCTGCCGGGAACGCTCGTTTCGGGTTCTATGAGTTCAATACCGGTTCTTTCGATGAGATCCGTAAGAAAGCCCGAAATATAACTTGCCGCCACGCACAGCGCGAAGCCGACCGGTATAAGCAGAAGGGCAAGTTTTTTATCCGCCGGAGGGTCGAGCACGGGAGTTAAATCGGTGCCCTGTTTGCCTTTGAGATACAAGGCGCCGAAAACGAACGGCAGAAGCACGCCGCACACGGAAAAGATTATTCCGACAGCGTTCTGAAAATCCACATTGGCGAAATACACATTGCGAAACGGAGGGTAAAGCCCTATCACAAAGCCGATAAACGCCTGGATGAGCACAAAGGCGAGCACACAGATACCCGCGACATTGCTCAGTGTTTTGAGTTCCTTTCTCTCGGCGTAATAGCGTTCGAGCGGGCCTCCCGGCTGAGCGCCGTATTGCGCGGGCGGATAATAAGGCTGTTCGTTATAGTATTGCTGACGATAATCGTACGCGGGGTATTCGCCGCGGTAATCATACGGAGAGTAACCCTGCTGAGGCGGGTTCTGCCCCGGGTTTACCTGTGGATTGCCGCCGCTGTTGTAATTGTTGAAATTGTTATTGTTGTTATACATAATCAGTTTCACTCTTTCGGTTTCTTGACGGCTATATTATACAGCATATAAAAAAACTATACAATAAACTAATTGTAAATAATTTGCTCATTCGCGGGCTTTTGTATTGAAAAATGATTATATATATTGTAAAATCATATTATCATTTTTGAAAGGAATTATGATTATGACAAACATTCCTCAGGTTAAAGCCGGCATTATCGCGGTAAGCCGCGACTGCTTCCCGATTACGCTCTCCGAGAGCAGAAGAGCGGCGGTTGTTGCCGCCTGCAAAGCGCAGGGCACGGATATTTACGAATGCCCCAAGGCGGTTGAAAACGAGAAAGACGCCCTCGAGGCGCTTGAAGGCGTAAAGAAAGCGGGCTGCAACGCCCTTGTGGTATATCTCGGCAATTTCGGCCCCGAAACCTCCGAGACAATGCTCGCGAAATATTTCGACGGACCCGTTATGTTCATAGCGGCGGCTGAGGATTCGCAGAGCGATCTGCTCGACGGCAGAGGCGACGCCTACTGCGGAATGCTCAACTGCAGCTACAATTTAAAACTCCGCGAAATAAAGGCGTATATCCCCGAATATCCCGTGGGCACGCCCTCACAACTCGCGGAAAAAATCAAGGATTTCATCCCGATTGCGAGAACGATTATCGCGCTCTCAAATCTCAAAATCATATCCTTCGGCCCCAGGCCTCAGGACTTCCTCGCCTGCAACGCGCCCATAAAAGCGCTCTACGGCATAGATGTTGAAATTGAGGAAAACTCGGAGCTCGACCTGTTCGAGGCGTTCAACAATCACGAGGGCGATGAGAGAATACCCGCCGTTGTCTCCGACATGGAAAAGGAACTCGGCGTCGGCAACCTCAAGGCGGAAATTCTGCCGAAGCTCGCGCAGTATGAACTGACTCTTCTCGACTGGGCGGACGCTCACAAGGGCGGACGCGAATATGTGTGCTTTGCCAACAAGTGCTGGCCCGCTTTCCAAACTCAGTTCAAATTCGTTCCCTGCTATGTCAACAGCCGTCTCGCTTCAAGGGGCATTCCCGTATCCTGCGAGGTGGACATCTACGGGGCGCTCAGCGAATACATCGGCGCCTGCCTGAGTATGGATGCCGTGACGCTTCTCGACATAAACAACTCCGTTCCCGAGGATATGTTTGAAGCGGGCATAAAGGGCAAATACAATTATAAACACACCGATACATTCATGGGATTCCACTGCGGCAACACCCCCTCCTGCAAACTCTGCTCGGGCGCGATGAAGTTCCAGAAGATTATGGCGAGAACCCTTCCCAGGGAATTCACAAACGGCACACTCGAGGGCAACATCGCTCCCGGCGACATCACCTTCTTCCGCCTTCAGAGCACGGCGGACACCAAACTGCGCGCATATGTGGCAGAGGGCGAGGTGCTTCCCGTTGACTGCCTCTCGTTTGGCTCAATCGGCGTTTTCGCCATCCCCGAAATGGCGAGATTCTACCGCCATGTGCTCATTGAGAAAAACTTCCCGCACCACGGCGCCGTTGTTTTCGGCCACTACGGAAAACTGCTTTTCGAGGTGTTCAAATATCTCGGAGCCGAAAGCGTGGATTTCAACCGCCCCGCCGGTTACAGATACCGCACGGAAAACCCGTTTGATTGATTTGATTTAATAAAAGATACGCCGCGACCGGTTTTCGGTCGCGGCGGTTTTCTTTCATTGTTTCATTGAGAAAATCATTTTCACTAAGAAAACAATTATCGCAAAAACGGCAAAAAGCACGGCGGGAAAAACGGAATCGCTGCAAAGTGAAAATACAAAAACAGACAGGGAAATAAAAACCATTCCGGAAAACACAAAACCCATTCCGGCCGTTTTCATGTCGGGGTCCGCGCAGAATCTTTTAATAAACAATCCCACAGCAATCATAAGAAAAGCAAGGCAGAGAATGATTATTCCCAAAACAAACATTTTCCTACCCCTCTCATATCGCAGTATGAGTCGAATTTTTTTATAGCCGCTGTTTTTCTTCTTACACTTACCGGAAGAACTGAACCGTCCGTCAGCACCGCTCCCCTGCCGTCAATCTCGGTAATATATTTCATATTCACAACAAAACTCTTATGTATGCACAAAAAATCGGTTTCGGGCAGATGTTCTGCCATTTCGCTCAATTTCCCGACCACTTCGGTTTTTCCGTTCAGTGTAAAAACACTCAGATGTCTGTTATAACTTTCAATATAAAGGATGTCGTCTATACGCACCGCTGTTCGTCTGTTTCTCCACCTGAGTGTTATTGTGCCGCTCATAATAATCCCTCCTTCAAAAAAATAAAGGCATCTCCGAAACCGGAGATGCCGAAAATATTCCCTGCCCTAAGATAAAAAGACACCATACGGGCAGGCAAAATCACTCCTCCGATAAACAATCATATAGTAATTGCGCTCCTGCGCGGGTCGATTGTGCTTATCAGAATACTGTCTCACTTTGCTCACCTGCCTTTTTGAATTAGTGTGTTATGAATATAGCAGTATTGCACAAAAAAGTCAAACGGTTTTTTGACAAAATGCAAAAGTGTTGACTTAAAGTGCAAAAACGGATAAAAGCCCTGTTGTTCAGGCTGTCCAACACTTAAAAACAAAAAAGAAAAAGCCGTCTTGACGACGGCTTTTCGGAAGAAAGGTAAGTATGAAAAAGGAAATAGTCAACTGTTACGCGATGTGATACATCACAGGTTCCGCGGCAAGTACTGTTACCGCGATTTTCTCCTCGGGTAAAGCTTCGGGCGCCCTTGTCTGGGCGGCGGTGGCTGCGAGCTTCTTCTCAAGCGCTTTGCGGCGGCGGTGATTGCGGATGTGAATCGCAACCGCCCTCATGAGTTTATTTTCAAAAGCGATGAGTTTCTTTTCGTTTACAAGACCGGCAATGAAGAGAATGATTGCCGCAAGCTCGAGCACAGACCTGATTAACAATGCGAGTGTCATTTTGTGCCTCCTTTTCATTCGTTCAAAAAGCGTGAACATTTGTTCCTTACAAGTGCTATTATAGCACTCGAACAATTGTTTGTCAATACAAATGTTCGATTTTTTTGATACTTTTTTCATTCCACTTCTACTGTTACATATTACCACAAGATATATGCGCGGTCAAAGTTTTGAACCACAATAAGTGGGATTTTCGGAATTTTAAGAAAAACACAAAAATCTTTTTTGTCAGGGTTTATCTAAGAAAAATTTATTTCAGGGAATATTAAATCATTCAAATCCGCCTGCGGCTCGATTTCGATTGTCACGAACGAATAAGGCGGCAGTGTAATTGCTTTCGTCGTCTTTGCGAACATCTCCGAATATCATTTTACTTTCTTTCGGCTCTGTATTCGCCCGCTTTCAGCACGGTATAAGCCGAGCCGTGAAGAGCGCGCTGTGTTTCATCAATAACGAAGGTCCAGCCGAGAGGCAGGCGTATTGCGCCCTTCGCCTCCTCCGGGCACTCAATTTTAAGCACCGCCTTATCGCCCTCTTTGTTCCACTCGACCTTAACCGTTCCGCAGGGAGCGTCGTAATACGCTTTGGCAAAGCTGAGCGATTCGATAAAATCGGGAGTTATTTCAAATTCGTTGCAGTCGCGGTTTTTCGGGTTTACCCTTATGCCGGCGACTCTCTGGATAAACCAGCTGACTATATCGCCGAAGAAGTGGTGGTTGAGCGACGCGGGGAAATCGATTTCGTTTTCCGGTCTGAAATCCTCGGGCAGAGCCGTGTAGCCGTAATCGATAAAGCAGCCGTAGGACGGGTAATCCTTTCGTGTTATCATTTTATACGCGAGCGCGCCCTCGCCGAGGTCGGAGAGCACGTGGAATATTACGCGCATGCCAATCATACCGCAGTCGAAGTGGTCGCCCTTTTCGTGAACAAGGTCAAGGAGCACCCTGCCCGCCTGCGGCTTTTCGCAGTCGTCAAACACACCGTAATAAATCGCGCACGCCTGGGCGGTCTGGCAGCGGCATTTGACGGTCATTGTGGCAAAATCAACAAGATTCTCCCTGATTGCAGTCCTGAACGAATCGCAGAGACCCGCGGCAAACACATAATGCGATTCAAGACCGAGCGCTTTAAACAGAGCGGCGGCTTTGCGGCAGATATACATTGAAATAACGCTGTCGGTAAACTCAAGCGGGGCTGTGGGATCGCCCGCGCCCTTCATCGGCTGAAGCCAGTCGCCGAGGCCTATGGCTATAAGCCCGTCGGGGCGGCGCTTCTGTGAGATATATGAGAGATAGCGCAGTATGCTTTCACTGCACTCCCGCGCGGGAGTAAGGTCGCCCCTCAGGCGGTAAATCTGCCAGCAAAGTTCGGTGAGCACATTGTCCCACGCGGGACCGTTGCCCCACCTGAAGCCCCAGCCGCCCGTGGGAATAATGCCCGGCAGAGCGCCGTCAATGCGCTGGGCTTTGCATATATTGCGAAGCCACTCCCTGTAGCTTTTTTCGGCGGTAAGGGTGAGAACAACTCTCTCACAGGAGACGGCGGCGTCGCCCGTCCAGCCGTTTTTCTCCCTGTGCGGGCAGTCGGTCGGGAAGTAATAGAAATTGGCTAAATCGCTGACTCTGCTCATATCGCGCAGGGCGTTCATAACAGGGTCGCTGCACTCGAAGTTTCCCCTCTCCCTGAGGTCGGAATTGGCGCGGAGCATAACGAGCGTTTCTTCCGTTATCTGCTCCTCATCGAGCCCGAACACCACGGCGTAGCGGCAGCCGTAATATGAGAAGGAGGGCTCAAATATTTCGTCTTTCTCTCCCCTGCATACATAATACATCGCCTGGCAGTAATCCGCGGGGTAGAAATTTGCTATGTTGTTGTTGGCGGGCTCGCCCTTTGAGTTTATGTATTCGCAGGTGGCTATATAGATTTTCTGACCTTTTCTGCCGTTTATTTTAAGGCGGAAAATGCCCGCCGTGTTTATGCCGAAATCAAAGACCTTTCCCGTTTTGCCCCTGAAATCGAATTTAAACGGCGTGTCAAACACCATTCTGCCGTTGCAGTGAAAATCCTCGCAGTAAACCGCGTCGAATATTTTTACGGGCTTTATCTCCTCCGTTATCACAATCGGATCCGCCTCGCAGAGTCTGCGCTCGCCGCGCGGGTTTTCCGCTTTTTTAACGGGCGCCCAGTCCGAGTCGTCAAAATCCGCTTCGAGCCAGCCGTCTGTTTCGAGGTTCGCGTCATAGAAGCAGCCGCTTCTTATATCGTCAAAAAGAATAGCCGAGGGCTTGCATTTAAAAGAGGTGTCCGCCTCATAAACCGTCTTTTCGCCGTTTTTATCCGTAACGGTGAGCGAAAAGGCGAAGCACGGGGCGTTTCTGAAAGAAGCGGAGTCAAAATCCCAGATTCTGCCGCCCGGAGCGTTCTGCATACCGTTGCCGAGAATGAGGCCGACGGTGTTCTTTCCGTTTATGAACAAATCCGTTACATCATAACTGTCAAAACAGACTATGTCATCGGGGTTGGAAATATAGGGCGCGAGAAGCCCCTTGGTGATTTTTTTGCCGTTTACGAAAAGATCGTAAAAGCCGAGACCGCTCACGAGAATCTCCGCCTTTTCGAAATCCCCCGTTTCGTAAACCTTGCGGATAAGCGGCGCGTTTACGTGCTTTTCATAGGTGTTGAACTCATCGGTTGCCTTGTAGAAAATCTGCGGAAAATCCATAATGACGCTCCTTTATATTTATTGATTGACTGTTCTTCTTCTGTCAACAACACGGTTGACCGTTTCCGTGAGAATGAGGGTTGCCGCGGCGAATAAAACTATCATAAACGGCAGAAGGCGTATGGTCGTTGCCTCGGCGATTTTGCCGAATATAATCGGGGTGAATGTAAAGCCCATATAGGCAAAAGCCATCTGCACGCCTATTACAGAACTTGAGTTTTCCTTGCCGAAATTGAAGGGCGCGGAGTGGACGATGCTCGGATATACCGGTCCGCAGCCGAAGCCGACAAGCACAAAGCCGATAACCGCGGGAATATAGCTCTTAAATGGAATTATGATAAGCAGGGCGGAGGCGATTACAGCCGCGCAGCCGTAACGGATAAGCTGCCTGTCGCCGAACCTGTTCGCGACTATTCCTATAAGCGCCCGGCATACGGTAATGCCGATATAAAAGAGCGACGCGAACCTTGCCGCCTTTTCGGGCGCGAGGGAGTAAACGCTTCTGAAATAGGTGCTCGCCCACACAATCGGGAGTGTTTCTATGGCGCAGTAACTCATAAAGCCGATGAACATAGGCAGAGTGCCCGGTATTTTAAGCACCTGCTTTGTCGAAAGGGTTTTCGTGTTCTCATAGCTTTCGCCGCCCGATTTTTCGTATTTTTTCCACAGCGGAACGGCTATGAACAACACCAGGGTCAGCGCCAGCTGAATGGCGGCGACAAAGCGGTAGCCGCCGTGCCAGCCCGAAGGTCTTGTGAGGGCAAAGCCCATAATATAAGGGCTGAATGTGGCACCTATTCCCCACGAGCAGTGCAGCCAGCTCATATGGCGGGAGGAGAGATTGAGCGCGACATAGTTGTTGAGGCAGGCGTCTATTGCGCCCGCTCCGAAGCCGTAAGGCAGGGCGAAAACGCACAGCTGCCGGAATGACGTTGAAAATGAAAAAGCCATCATTGCCGCCGCGGTGAGAAACACGCTCGAAGCGACAATGATACCCATACCGAATTTTTTGAGAAGACGCGCCGAAAGCAGAGCGGAAATAATTGTGCAGAATGAGATAATCATTGAGATTATACCCGCCGCGGACACCTGCGCGCCCACATCAATATGCATAACGGGCCACGCCGAGCCCAGAAGGGAATCGGGAAGCCCCAGACTTATGAATGAAAGATAGATTATAGCAATGAGAAGTGAAGCCATACCGTTCTCCGTCAATCTGTTTTATGTTATGATTATATCACGCCGTTACGGTCAATTCAATTACTTTATCTATTGACAATACATTTATAAATGATATAGTTAAAGTATATTAAAAGAAGGAGATGCTTTTATGAAAAAAGTATTAAGTCTTGTTCTCGCGGCTCTTATGCTGATGAGCGCTCTTCCGTTTTTCGCTTACGCGGACGACAAGCCCGTCAAGAATGTTATATATATGATAGGCGACGGCATGGGCGAAAACCACCTTGAGTGGACGAAAAAGGAACTCGGCGTAACGCTCACCATGGACTCAATGCCTTATAAGGGCTACCGCATTACCGACTCGCTCTCCGGCCTTACCGACTCGGCGGCGGGCGGCACGGCCCTTTCCTGCGGTCTGCTCGCCTTCAACAGCAATGTAGGCACCTGCTCAATTTCAATCGGCAGCGTAGGAGTTGTAATTGCCAACTATGTAAATCTCTGCGAAGTGTCACAGAAGATGGGCAAAAAGACCGGCGTTGTAACATCCGACTCAAACACCGGAGCAACTCCCGCCGCGTTCAGCGCGCACACGGCGGCACGCGGCGAGGCGGCAAAAATCTCCGCGCAGCAGCTTGAATGCGGGCTTGACCTTCTCTGGACGGCGGCCGACGGTATAATCACCGAAGAATCCGCAACAAAAGCGGGCTGGCAGTTTGTTGACAGCATGGATGAGATTTACGCTCTTGAGCCGGGCAGCAAATCGCTGGCTCAGTTCAGCGGCAAAATCCAGTATGAAACCGGCAGCGAAAACGACGCTCCCCTGAGCAAGCTGACAAACGAAGCAATAAAGCAGCTCGACAACGACGAAAACGGCTTCTTCCTTATGATTGAAGGCGCGCACATCGACAAATACAGCCACTCGAATATCAAAGAAGATATGATGAAGAGTCTTGTTGAGTTTGACAAGGCCGTTGAAAACGCCCTGGCCTTTGCCGAAGAGGACGGCGAAACAATAGTTGTTGTAACAGCCGACCACGAAACGGGCGGTATCACACCCGACGGCGATTCCTACAAATTCACAAGGGGCAGCCACTCCCGCGCGAATGTGCCGCTCAGAGTTTACGGCACCGATGTTATCGTGGGCAACGGCGAAACGGTCAAGAACGTTACAGTGGCGAGAAATGTTTCAAAGCTTATAGGCAATGAAAGCCCCTTCCCGAGCTACAGCTTCGCGCCCAACATTCTCGGCAGTATTTTCAAGGCGCTCTTCAGTCTTTTCAAAAAATAAGCAAAGCAATTAATAAGCCGGATTATATTGCTTTTTCGGAAAAATAATGTTATCATAACCTTATGAGGTAAGTATGGGTATTTCGGATTTTTTCTACGACAAAATGCTGAAAATGCTTGACGCGGTTGACAACAGCCGTTTCACCGGCGAGCCCGTTGAGCGCGGCGACGCCCCCTTCACCTTTGTTGTGTTCGGCGACCCTCAGGTTTCGAATTATATGTTCGCCAGGGAGAACTCGTTTTACAAGGGCTGCAGGGATCTTGCCCGCTCCGCTGTTATTGACGCCCTCGTGCTTGTGGGCGACATAACCGAAAACGGTATGAAATGCGAGTTCCGCACCGTGGCGAGAATGCTCAACGAGATTTCGGGAGTTGTAAACAACTTCTTTCTCATACCCGGCAATCACGATGTGCGCTTCCGCCCGTTTCACAAACAGTTGAACAGATTCCGCAAATTTGCCGAAAGCGTTGTAAACGGTCATGTCCCGGCAAAAGGCGGTTATTACCACTCCCACGATTTTCCGCTGTGCCGTTTTATTATGATGGGCACGGACCGCTCCACATTCGAGGCGGCATACATAAGCCCCGCCCAGCTTGACTGGCTTGACAGGGAGATAGGTATTGCCGAAAGCGAGAAAAAGCCCGCCTTTGTGTTTAACCACCAGACTCTCAAGGGCGCTAACGGTCTGCCCTATACCTGGATGGGCAAGGGCAAATGGCGCGGCTCAATCGGTATGGAAAGCAACGCCGTGAAATCGATTTTCGAAAAGCACAACAACGTGATTTTTGTCACCGGTCATCTGCATTTCGGAACAAGCAAGTATAATTACGAGGATTACGGCAGTTACAAATGCCTTTCGGTGCCCACTGTGGGCGCGGGAAATCACGGCGAATGCTCATACGACACACAGGGTTATGTGATAAATGTGTATGAGGATAAAATCATCGCTAAGGCAAGACGTTTCGGCGACGGTAAATACATAGACAAAACCGTTGACAACGCCGAAATCAGAATAGATCTACAGAAATAAGGAGAAAAAGTATGCAGGCAACACTAAATTTTATATTAAGCATCGTGGTAACCCTTACCTCGCTTTTCGGGCTTTTAGGCGAAAAGTATGAGGTGTTCAAGGATATCCGCTACGGCGAGGCGGAACGGGATCTTGTTAATATCTATGTGCCCGAAAACGCCTACGACAGGGATTATAACGGCTGTATTCTCTACATCCACGGCGGCTCCTGGCAGGGCGGTGAAAAAGAGCACATGTCTTCCCACTGCAAGAGGATGGCGATGAAGGGCTATGTAACCGCCACAATGAGCTATTCGCTTTGCAACGATGACAATTTCGGCGAGGTTACCGCCTACACAATGGTTGACGAGGTCGGCATGTGCATACAGGCGATAAAGGACTTCTCCGATGAGCACGAGCTCAATATAACAAAGGTGGCAACATCGGGCTATTCCGCGGGCGGACACATTTCAATGCTCTACGCCTATGCTCACGCCGATGAGTGCCCGCTTGAGCTTGCCTTCACCGCAAACAGAGTCGGCCCTTCCGACCTCAGCAAAGAAGTATGGGGCAGCTACGGTCTCGCCTCCAGACTTACGGGCGTGAGAATTACAGATGAGATGATTGAAAACGGCGAGGCGGCAAGGCTCGCTGCGGATATTTCTCCCGTGACCTATGTAACAAAGGATTCCGTGCCTTCGCTCTTCTGCTACGCGGGGCTTGATCCGCTCGTTATAGCGGGCAACAGAGAATCCCTGCTCAAGGTGATGAGGGAATCCGGAGCGGTTTACACCTATGTTTTCTATCCCCTCTCCGCCCACGGTCTTCTGCTTGACCCCTGGAGCGAGGTAATCTATTATCAGCACCTCTATGATTACTGTGAGACCTATTTCGGCTATTGATTATTCTCCCCGGTTTCAGAACCGGGGATTTTTCTTTTGAAAGACAAATTCAAAACAGATATTGAATATTGCACCGTAAATATGGTAAAATAAATATATAAAAACCATTCGGGGTGGTGTTTATGAAAAAAGCGAAACGGATAATTTCGGTTCTTCTCAGCCTGCTTCTGGCGTTTTCGGCGCTGTCGGCGGGCGGCGGAAGCGTGCTTTTTATTACCGCGTTCGGCGCGGATTTTTCGGGCGCCTGCGGTGAAAACGCGACCTGGGATTTAAGCCCCGACAGCGGACGGCTCACCATTTCCGGCGAGGGCGAAACGGAGGACTACACCCTGAATATAACCGCCCCGTGGGCTGTGTTCCGCTCACTTATAAAAAGCGTGAGCGTCGGTGAAGGCATAACCACCCTGGGCAATTTCGCCTTTTACAATCTCACCGCTCTCACCTCCGCCTCTCTCCCCTCCTCACTTCTGAAAATCGGCAATTACGCCTTTGCCGGCTGCAGCACATTAAGCGGTATCACCATCCCCGTAAATGTCGTTTCAATAGGCGAAAAGGCGTTTCAGAACTGCACGGCTCTCACATTGGTAAATTTCAACGCCGCTCAGTCAAACAATCTCACTGCAAACTCCGATGTTTTCTATAACGCGGGCAAGTCGGCAGGCGGAATAACCGTCAATTTCGGCAGCACGGTTACGAGAATACCCGCCAATATCTGCTATGTTTCGGGCTCGTCCTACCGCCCGAAAATCACACACATAAACATAAGCAACGGCGTTACGACTATAGGCGAGGGTGCCTTCCGCGCCTGCAACAATCTCACCTCAATCTCCATACCGGACAGCGTTAAAACAATCGGCAGTTCCGTATTTTATTACTGCTCACAGCTCGGCAGCGTAAACCTCGGAAACGGAGTTGAGTCAATCGGCTCAAACGCCTTTTATGACTGCGTTTCACTGAGTGAAATAACACTGCCCAAAAGCATAAAGACAATAGGCGGTATGGCATTTATAGAATGCACGGGACTCAGCCGCGTAAACTATAAGGGAAGCGTAAAAGAGTGGTGCGGCATAACCTTCGGCAGCAACTACGCGAACCCCGTTTCGTACGCGAACAATCTCTATATAAACGGCGCTCTGCTCACTCAGGTTACAGCGGATGATTTAAACACAATCACAAAAATCGGCGCCTATCAGTTCTATAACTGCAAATGCCTTGAAAGCGTAACGATTCCCGCGGCGGTCAAAACATTCGGCAATATGGCTTTCGCCGGCTGCACGGGACTTACGGAGGTAAACTACCTCGGCACGGTCGCAGGCTGGTGCGGCATAACATTCGCCAATAACTCCTCAAACCCCGTTTACACCGCCAAAACGCTCAGCATAAAAGGGAATCCGCTCACCGCTGTCACCGCTTCCGACCTCACGGGAGTTACCGACACGGGCGACTACCAGTTTATGAACTGCCTTTGCATTGAAACGGTGGATATTCCCGACTGTGTCAAAAAGATGTCGTTTTACGGCTGCAGCTCGATTACAAGAGTAAACTACGCGGGCACGGTCGCCGGGTGGTGCGGCATTCAGTTCGGCTCCGCTCAGGACAATCCCGTAAGCTGCTCGCATAATCTCTATATTAATGACGAACTCCTCACGGAAATCACCCTTGAAGATACTCAGGACCTTGAGAAAGTCGGAGATTTCGCTTTCTACTACGATTCCGCCCTCACAAGCGTTAATCTTTCGGAAAGCGTTACGCAGATAGGCGAATCGGCTTTCCAGCACTGCCACTATCTTTCATCCGTCACCCTGCCCGACACCGTAACGGATATGGGCAGTTACGCCTTCGGCTACTGCTACAGCATAAGAAGCATAAACATTCCGTCATCCCTCAGGGAAATAAAAGAGGGCACATTCAGTATGTGCGCTTCCCTGACCGAGCCGGATATTCCTCACGGCGTGAGAGTGATAGACGCGAACGCCTTCAGTCTCTGCTTCAATATGAGAATTGTTCATATACCCGAGAGCGTTGTTGAAATTGGCAGGGACGCCTTTGATATAACGCTTACGGACAGCAGGGTTACCCGTATGCAGAACCTCTACAATCAGGCGGTCTCGGAAGGGCTTGACGAAATTGAGGATATGCCTGTTGATATGCTCGGCAGATGGCTTCGCAACACCGGTTTCAAACTGACAGATGTGTATTACGCGGGCACATTCACGCGCTGGGACGAAATGACCATATTCGGCGGCAACGGCGACCTTGAAAAGGCTAATATTCATTTTCTCGGCTACCACACCCACGACTATTATGAAACCGTAACCGTCGCCCCGACCTGCACTCAGCCCGGTGTGGCGATGTATGTCTGCTACTGCGGTCAGGGAACATATACGCAGGAAATTCCCGCTCTCGGTCACGATTACCACGGCGTTGTAACCGATCCTACCTGCATGAGACCCGGCTACACAACATATTTCTGCTCGAGATGCACAAGCGTATATACGGACGATGAAACGCCCGCCCTGGGTCACGATTTCAGCGCGGGAGAGGTAACGGAGCCCACCTGCACACAGGGCGGCTACACAACATACAACTGCTCGAGATGCAGTGAATTCTACACGGGAGCAGAGACCGAGCCCCTCGGCCACCGCTACGCGACAATAACCGTGTCTGCCTCCTGCGAAAAGGGCGGCTATGTGGAACATAAATGTATAAGATGCCCCTACTATTACAGAACGGATCAGACAGCTCCGCTCGGTCACGACTATGACGAGGGCGTTGTAACCGCCCCCACCTGCACCGAGGACGGCTTCACAACGCACACCTGCTCGCGCTGCCACGGCACAATGACCGACAGTGAAGTGCCCGCATCGGGTCACAATTACACCTCGGCTGTCACAGCCCCCACCTGCACCGAAGGCGGATACACAAAGCACACCTGCACAAAATGCACACATTCCTATATTGACAACGAAAAGCCCGCTCTCGGTCATATCTACACGCACTATGAATACAACAACGACGCCACCACCGAAAGTGACGGCACGGAAACGGCGAAATGCGACCGCTGCGGCGAGCCGAATACAAGAAAAAAGCCGGGCACGAGAATCAACCCGACAAAGGACGCGTCAATAAAGGTTAAATCCGGTGATACCGTCGAATACAGGGCGAATGTGACGGTGACCGCCACAGCTCAGAATGTGCCGGACGGCTATGTGCTCGCCGTATATGACGGCCAGAAGGTCACAAAAGGAAACAACAAATCCGTTTCTTACAATGTCGGTGAAATGACAGGGAGCAATACTCTGTATGTCAAGGTCATCGACAAAAACGGCAATGTTCAGAAGGACGGGAACGGAAAAGACCTTTCCAAGGCGGTTAAAATCGAAGTAAAAGACGGCTTCTTTGACAAACTGATCGCCTTTTTCAAAGGTCTGTTCGGGCTTTTGCCTGAGATTAAAATATAAATAAAAATAAAATACATATTATTATTGATTTTGCGATAAAATATGATATAATGTTGCAGTATTTTAAAACTGAAGATGATTTTTAGATGACGCTTGCAGGAGATGCGCACTGCGCGACCGAAGGAAGAAAACTCTCAGGTGTCCCCCGCGGGATGAAGACTGTAAGCCGATAAAACTTTGGAGAAGCTCATTTGATTGAGTGCCGAAGGGGCAAGGCGATTGACGCTAATCTCTCAGGCAAAAGGACAAAGTCACACTCTTCCCCTGGCGGAAGAGGTATGTCTTGTTTTGCTTAAAAGATGACGGGTCAGAAAGCCCGTCATCTCTTTTTTTCAGGGAGGTTTTCAAATTGAACGGATTACTTGAAAAGATTACGCAGTGTAATGACGTGGTCAACGGCTTTATCTGGGGCGCGTTCGGTCTTGTGCTGCTTATAGGCACGGGCGTGCTTATGACGGTGCTTACCCGCTTTTTCCAGGTATCTCACCTCGCCCACTGGTGGAACCAGACCATAGGCAAGCTGTTCGCGAAGGATACTCATTCCGACGGCAAGCGCGCCATTTCGCCGTTTCAGGCGGTGTGCACAGCCCTCGCAGCCACAGTCGGCACGGGCAACATCGCGGGCGTTGCGGCGGCAATCTGCATAGGCGGACCCGGCGCGGTGTTCTGGATGTGGGTAGCGGCGTTTTTCGGTATGATGACCAACTATTCCGAGAATGTGCTCGGCATCTATTTCCGCCGCAGGAATATGAGAGGCGAATGGTCGGGCGGCGCGATGTACTACCTCGCTGACGGCGTAGGCAAGAAGAAAGGACTCAAGCCCTTCGGCAAGGCGCTCGCGGTGCTGTTTTCGGTTTTCGCCATTCTCGCCTCCTTCGGCATAGGCAGTATGGGTCAGGTAAACAAAATTGTATTGAACCTTGAAAGCGCCTTCCCCGTTGCGAAGCTTGAAAGCATTCAGGTTTTTGAGGGCGTGTCGCTCTATCCCGTTCTTCTCGGCGTAATCATTATGATTCTCGCCTCGCTCATAATCCTCGGCGGTCTCAAGCGCATCGCCTCTTTCGCGGAGCGCGTTGTTCCGTTTATGATTGTGGCGTTTATAATCGGCTCGATTATCATTATAGCGCTCCACTTCCGCAACATAATACCCGCCTTCCGCGAAATATTCGTAACCGCGTTCAGGCCGAAGGCGGCGGCAGGCGGAACAATCGGCTATCTCATAGGCACGGTTATAACTCAGGGCTTCAAGCGCGGCGTTTTCTCAAACGAGGCGGGCCTCGGCTCCTCGGTTATGGTTCACTCCAACACAACCGTGCGCGAGCCCGTTGTTCAGGGCATGTGGGGCATTTTCGAGGTTTTTGCCGACACAATGATTGTTTGCACAATGACGGCGCTCGTGGTGCTGACCTCGGGCGTTTACGACCTCGGCGCGGGCGCGATTGCGGAGGGCAGATCCGACGCTACCCTTGTTGCCGACGCCTTCAACAGCGTGTTCTCTTTCGGCAATATCGGCGGAAAATTCGTTGCCGTCGCAATGTTCCTGTTCGCGTTCACAACCGTTCTCGGCTGGTCGCATTACGGAGCGAAGGCGTGGGAATACCTTTTCGGCACAAAGAGCACAACCGTTTTCAAGGTGCTTCACATTATCACAATCTTCTTCGGCGCGGTGCTTACATCCTCGCTCGCCTGGGATATATCGGACACGTTCAACGGTCTTATGATGATTCCCAACCTCATAGGCGTTGTTATTCTCGCCCCGACGGTTGTTAAAATAACGAACAACTATGTAAACAGAATTCTCAAGAAGAAAGACATCGAACCCCTCCTCTCCGAATTCCCCGAATATCAGAATCCGGAGGAAGAAAACTGAAAGCGGAAACTCCCCGGTTGAATCAGTCAATCGGGGAGTTTTATTAATAAACGCGGTTTCAGATAGCATCATATCGCTATTGATATTAACTGCTGTTTGTATTATAATATGTTTATAAAATAAACGGAGTGATTGTTATGTCGCCTAAAGAACACGAATTGAATATGAGAATTCTTGAGGGCTCATTCAGGGTTGAGGGAATCACTCTGACCGATGACGCAAAAAAGAACATAGCTTTGCTGGCGGAAGGAAAAGCAAGCACTGAGCAAATAGTCCGGGATATTGTATCAAAATACAGCCGGAAAGGTGCGTAACCTATGTTTGGAAAATATGATGTCTATACTACGGTTGAATCCGTTTACTGTTATCGCGGCACCAAAATTCTGAGAAACAAACTCGGAATAAAAGACGAATCAACCTTGAAAGCTGCTGAAAATGAGATAGTTTCCGTCAAGCAGTATTCTCTGCTGATAAACCCGATTAAAGGCAGATTTACAAAAAACCACCTTTATTCAATACATCGATATTTGTTCGGTGACATTTATTCTTTTGCCGGGCACACCAGACTTGAACAGATATCAAAAGGCAACACAACTTTTTATCCTCCCGCTGTAATAGATAAGGAGCTTAAAAAAGCTTTTGACTATATAAAATCCTGCCATCGGTTAACCGATTTCAAAGATAAAGAATTCTTTGACGCGCTTGCCCGAGTAATGGCTGAACTGAATTTCACTCATCCTTTCAGAGAAGGAAACGGCAGGGCAATCCGTGAATTCATCCGTGTTCTGGCTTTGCATAACGGATATATGATTGACTGGAGCCTGGCAAACCATAATGATATTCTGGAAGCTTCTGTTCTTTCGGTAGATGATTACCGGGCTCTTATTCCGATTCTTGTCGAGGTATCAAAGAAAACAATCGACAAATAATTATTGTTTATTATCATTTTTTGCAGAAACATACACCCCAATCTCATACGGGATTGGGGTGTTGTTTTTAGATGCAATCTTTGCTTGCTTTTTTATTGCTTTATATTATAAGCTTCGGGATTAAATAAATGTTTAAAGAACCAAATAAGTTTATCAAAGAATCCGTTCTTGATAGTAACATATTCTTCATCCATAGTTTGGTTTCCATCTTTATCCATTGCTACAATCTGAACCAAATAGCTGCTTGTAGTATTCTTAACGGTCAATGTTTCAGCATTACCAGCTTTTTCTCCATTGACATACCACTGTACACTGCCACCATTGGGAATATTTGCAGAAAAAGTTACAGAAGATCCATAATCATAAGTCTTTCTATTACCCGCACTATTTCCCTTAATAATATCTTCTTCATCAAATTCATATATTTCACGCTTTGGAATTTCAACATTTCTTTTATATCCACATATAGTGCAGACAAAAGTATATGTTCCCGTTTCTTCAATTGTTGCTATTTTTGTAATTTTACCTTCATCAAAGGAGTGATTGGCAATATTTCTTTTTTCTCCACACTTGCAGGTGTTCCAGTGGCTTGTTTCATCGCTAATCCACTCTGTCCCATAATGCCCATTAGGATCTGTAACATTATAATGCCATGAACTGTTAAATAAATATGTGTTATTATTGCCGATTGATATTTTTTCTCTGTCACTCCTGTCACCATAGAAATAAACATCATGTAAACTGGTGTTATTTGAAAAAGCGTTATTATCTATTTGTGATAAACCATCTAATATTATTAAATTATTAAGATTTCTATGATAATAAAAAGTTTGATAACCTAGTTTTTTGACTGAGATACCGTCAATTGAAGAAGGAATTATTACAGTGTCATCCGAGCCTAAATACTTGAATAATTCAACACTTTTTTCGCCATCATTTATTACCTTTATTTTAAAATTGGGATTGCTCGGGCTAACAAAAAGTCCTGAATAGTTTTCTGCAGCTAAAGAATCTGCTCTGAAAACAGCATTTGTATTGGGCGAAAAAGCATCTTCGCCTATGCTTGTAACACTTTCAGGAATAATTATATTTTTAAGATTTGAGCAATACTTGAAAGACTGTGAACCTATTTTCGTTATACTTTCCGGTAAAGTTACATCTGTAATGAGTTCGATATAACCATAGAATGCATAATCTCCTATAATTTCAACTGGAATGCCATCAATGGAAGATGGAACAATCACAGAATTTTTCGTTCCTATATAACGAACTATTTCAATGCTTTTATTAGCATTATTAATTACCTTTATTTTGAAATCTGGATTGGTTGGGCTGACAAAAGCGCCATTATAGTTTTCTGCAATCACGGAATCCGCATTTAATAAAAGAATCGTATCATCTTGAAATGCATCAACACTAATCTCTTTAACAAGAATTCCATCAATAAAAGAGGGTATACTTACAGAACTGTCTGTGCCTATATATTTTACAATTACGATGTTCTTTTCACCGTTATCATCTATTGTTTTAATTTTGAAATTTAAATTGCTTGGGCTAACGAATGAGTCGGTATAGCTATCTGCAATAACGGAATCTGCATAAAAAATTACATTTGTTTCAGCTGAAAAAGCTTTGTTACCGACACTTATAATACTATTTGGGATGACTAAACTAATAAGCTTTTTGCAACCGTAGAATGCATAATTCCCAATAGATGCGACATTATCACCTATGGTTACATCTGTTAATTCTGAACAATAGGCAAATGCATAATCTTCTATACTTATAATGCTGTCTGGAATAACTAAATTTTTGAGTATCTTGTTACTTTTAAATGCATCGCCACTTATTTCTTTAACAGCAACTCCATCAATATAAGAAGGAATACTTACAAAACTATTAGATCCTATATAATTTATTATTTCAATACTTCTTTCGCCATCATTTATCACCTTTATTTTGAAATCGGGACTGCTCGGACTAACAAAAAGACCCGTGTAGTTCTCTGCAGCCAAAGAATCTGCTTTGAAAATAGCATTTGTATAAGATGAGAAAGCACTTTCACCTATGCTTGTAACACTTTCAGGGATAACAATACTATTTAATTTAGTGCAACCGTAAAATGCACCATAATCTATTTTAGTAATACTGTTAGGTAAAGCTATATGCGTAAGATCTTTACTATAACTAAATAAAAAAGCATTATTACCTATACTCGTGACGGGGAGACCATCAACGGATGCCATTATGCTTGCAGATGATCCTGTTCCTATATATCTTATTATCTCTACCTGTTGACCTGTATAATCAGAATACCCCCTGACTATAAAATCGGGTTCATTATTTAGAATCAGTCCAAAGCCATTATTTAATAAATACTTACTGGTTGTAGTGTTTTCATTGCAATAGTTATTCAAACCTTTAATAGCACCTGTGCCTATACTGTTTATATTGTCACCAAGAAATACATAATCGCAATAATTTAATGCAAGCGCTCCTATACTTGTTACGCTGTCCGGAACAATTGCTTTTATAAGTGCGTTACATCCCCAGAAAGCATATTTGCCTATATTTTTTACACCCTCTTCTATTATAACGGTTTCCATTACTCTGTAGTATGGTTTCCACGGAGCAGTGGTAACATTATAACCATTATAATCTTCAGAATTATAGTCGCGCATATTACCTGTTCCGCTAATTGTTAATGTATTTGTATCCAAATCATAGTTCCAAGTAAGATTTGTACCGCATGTTCCACTTGTTGGCGCATCTTCAGCAAAAGCTTTTACACTTATGACTTTTAAAAAAGCATTTGAACCGTTAATACCAACTGCAAAAGTGCTAAATAATAAAATCAAACTTAATACTATCGACATTGCTTTCTTGCCAATTATCATATTGTATTCCCTCCATAAAGAATAATAGTTCCGACAAAAACATTATAAAGCATTTGTATCAGTTTTTGCATATGATCCTAGTGTGTTGCACAAAGCCATTTGTTTTATTGTAACTTATAAAATGCAATGATGTAATAAAAAATATATTATCAAATGGATATTTTGATAAATCATCAAAAGCTAAAGAAAAACTGTATAAATCGAGCAGGCCACCGTCCATCACACAGATACACAAGTCAACCGAAAGAGGAACTTCCGTCAATCTTCTTTTAGTTTTTTCCGCCTTTTCATCAATCGCTTTTTTTAGATTCAATTTAATCTCTTTGATTGATCCACCTCGATTTGAAACAAGTTCTCCGTTTATATTAAAATAACTATCTTTTATTCTATCTTTTTTTAGATTATTCTTTCCTTTTATATATGCTTTTTCGTATTTATATGCTTCAATGGCATTTTTAGGAATTACACTTGTTATTTCTAAAGCGCTACTACCATCCGGTGATATATAATCATAATTATCTGTATCACAGGGATGATAATAATCTAAATATTTTTTGTTGAAAGATAATCCAGTTGTTTTTAATGCAAATGGCTCTAGCACATTTTTATCATACCTATTATAATACTCCATAATGATTCTCTAACTTTGTTTCTCCAATAAATATCTATATATTTATTATATCACTTTTTATTAATAATTGCAATGTGGGTTTCCCAAATTAACTGGTATTATTATTAATAACAAATCCCCCGACTGCCTGAACAGTCGGGGGATGTTTTACAGCAGATGCTGTTTATTATTTCTTGTCCGCAATGGCTGCCTGTGCTGCCGCAAGGCGGGCGATGGGAACGCGGAAGGGTGAGCAGGAAACATAGTCAAGGCCGATCTGGTGGCAGAACTCAACGGATGTCGGGTCGCCGCCGTGCTCGCCGCAGATGCCGCAGTGAAGCTTCGGGTTGACGGGTTTGCCGAGGTCAAGAGCCATCTTCATAAGTTTGCCTACGCCGGTCTGGTCAAGCTTCGCAAACGGATCGCTCTCGAAAATCTTGGTGTCATAGTAGGCGTCAAGGAACTTGCCCGCGTCGTCACGGCTGAAGCCGAAGGTCATCTGGGTAAGGTCGTTTGTGCCGAAGCAGAAGAAGTCCGCTTCTGTTGCGATCTCGTCGGCGGTAAGAGCCGCTCTGGGGATCTCAATCATTGTGCCTACTTCATATTCAAGGTTGCTGCCCGCAGCCGCGATTTCGGCGTCCGCTGTTTCAACAACAACTTTCTTTACGAACTTGAGCTCTTTGATTTCGCAAACAAGCGGAATCATGATTTCGGGCTTGACGTTCCAGTCGGGATGTGCCTTCTGGACGTTGATAGCCGCGCGGATAACCGCTTTGGTCTGCATAGCAGCGATTTCGGGATATGTAACCGCAAGACGGCAGCCGCGGTGACCCATCATCGGGTTGAACTCGTGGAGACCAGCGATGAGGTTCTTGATGTATTCAACGCTCTTGCCCTGTGCTTTCGCAAGCAGTTCGATGTCGGCTTCCTCTGTGGGAACGAACTCGTGAAGAGGAGGATCAAGGAATCTGATTGTTACGGGGCAGCCTTCAAGGGCTTCGTAGAGAGCTTCAAAGTCGCCCTGCTGATAGGGAAGAATCTTCTCAAGAGCGGCTTCTCTTTCTTCGACTGTGTCAGCGCAGATCATCTCGCGGAAAGCGGCGATTCTGTCTGCCTCGAAGAACATGTGCTCGGTGCGGCAGAGGCCGATGCCTTCGGCGCCGAGTTCGCGTGCCTTCTTCGCGTCGGCGGGAGTGTCGGCGTTTGTGCGGACCTTGAGCTTTCTGTATTTGTCGGCGAGAGCCATGATTCTGCCGAATGTGCCGGCTATCTGAGCGTCAACTGTGGGGATGATGCCCTCATAGATGTTGCCTGTTGAGCCGTCGATTGAAATATAGTCGCCCTCGTTGAAGGTTTTGCCGCCGAGAGTGAACTTTTTGTTTTCTTCATCCATAGCGATGTCGCCGCAACCGGATACGCAGCAGGTGCCCATACCGCGGGCAACAACAGCGGCGTGTGAGGTCATACCGCCGCGAACGGTGAGGATGCCCTGGGATGCCTTCATACCGGTGATGTCTTCAGGGGAGGTTTCAAGACGGACAAGGATAACCTTCTCGCCTCTTGCGTTCCACTCCGCGGCGTCTTCAGCCGTGAAGACTACCTTACCGCAGGCAGCGCCGGGTGACGCGCCGAGACCTTTGCCGAGAGGAGTCGCGGCTTTAAGCTCTTTAGCGTCGAACTGGGGGTGAAGGAGAGTGTCAAGGTTTCTGGGGTCGATCATCATGACAGCTTCTTCTTCGGTCTTGTGACCTTCGTCGATGAGGTCGCAGGCAATCTGAAGAGCGGCGGGCGCTGTTCTCTTGCCGTTGCGGCACTGAAGCATATAGAGTTTCTTGTTCTCAACGGTGAACTCCATATCCTGCATGTCGTGATAGTGGTTTTCAAGGATGTTGCAGACATCGATGAACTGTTTGTATGCCTCGGGGAACTCCTGCTCCATCTGAGCGATCGGCATGGGAGTACGGACACCGGCAACAACGTCTTCGCCCTGAGCGTTGATAAGGAACTCGCCCATAAGCTTCTTTTCGCCTGTGGCGGGGTCTCTTGTGAAAGCAACGCCTGTGCCTGACTGGTTGTTGAGGTTGCCGAATACCATGGGCATTACGTT
>JAEEGL017368954.1_pt1 | contig 53734 bp, 47 predicted proteins | sample 9134231 | NCBI WGS metagenome assembly JAEEGL01 (sample SAMN16246548, study PRJNA631951) | gut metagenome | biome: gut microbiome; feature: rumen; material: fiber-attached | host: Bos | place: Iran: Karaj | collected 2018-10 | reverse complement strand
TGTTCAATAAAATGTAGGTTTTCGGGCCGCGAGGTGCAATGTTCGGCAGCCAAGCGGAATTCCTCAACCGGTTGGAGGGCAAAAATATGCAAATTTTTCTTCACCAATGCCGCCAAAAGCACCCGTTCCCCATAACCGCAACTCTTCACCAACACTTCGCCTTCGTCCGGCAATGCTTCTATCGCCTTTTTAACACTTTCAAAATCAGCGAACTGCTTTCTGCAACTCCGTTGAATATCCTTTCCCTTGTAGAGATAATTTCCCTTGACCAACGGCAGCAGATAATCGGGCGTTTCCACTTCTCTCGCCAATTCCGCATATTTTTCTTTGTAAAAATGACGGAAGACCTTCGTGCATTCCAACGAGGTTCTTCCATTTCTAAAATATTGATTATCAATTGAAATTCTTTCAAGAATAGAAACATCCACCCGTCCTTTGTGGAGGATAAACTCATTTTTCGGGAAGATGTGGCCGATGCCGTGCGTCACAATCGGCACGATGTCGAGCCCGAGCCGGTCGGCCAGCACGAACGCGCCCTGATGGAAGCGGAGGATGGAGCAGTCGGCGGAGCGAGTGCCTTCCGGGAAAACCAGAATCGAATAACCCTTTTCGACCAACGCCTGCAGCTTCGGCAGGTTCTCCTCTATGCCGTCGGCCACGGGCAGGAAGTCGGCGTAACGGATGATCCAGCCGTAGAAGGGGCAATTCCACACCCACTTGTTGGTGAGCGTCACCACCTTCGGCGACAGCATCAGTGTGTAGAGCAAGTCCAAGTGCGACTGATGGTTGCATAAAATCACCGCGGGTTTTTCAAACGTCTCCCCGTGCGGGTTGCGGATTTCAAACGGCACCTGCGGCATCAGCTTCGCCAGCACCTTGAACGTGCCGCACACCAACCGGTGGAAAGCCCGTTTCAACGTGTCGTTTTTCCGGAAAAACAGCAGTCCGAACAGTGCAGTCAGCGACAAAACGAGCGTGCAAACCAGAAATACTGTGAACGAGAACACCGTTTTCAGCAAGTTCCACAGCGTAATCGGAATGGGCCGGTTTTGTCCCTTTGCCGTTGTCAACCATCTGAAAATCAGCGGCGGGAACACATACGCCATCATCACCACCGAAAACATACCGATGATGGTCACCTCCGCCAGCGAGCGCATCGCCGGGTGTTTGGCGAAAATCAGCATCCCGATGCCGATGAACATAATCGACGACGAAAGGATGATGGAGTTTTTGAACTGCGCCAGCATCTTCTTGCCGTAGGTGTATTCGTACATCACGCCCTCGGTGACGAAAATGGTGTAGTCGTCGCCCTGCCCGAAGATGAAGGTGGCGAGGATGATGTTGACGATGTTGAATTTCATGTCGAAAATGCCCATCAGGCCGAGAATCCAGACCCACGCGAGCGTGAGCGGCACGAAGGCGGAAAGGGCGATTTCGATGCGTCCGAACGAGAAAAGCAGGAAGGCGAAAACAATGAAACCACAGATGTACAGCACGTAGTCGAAATCGCCCGAAAGCGCCGTCACCATGCGGGAAATGACCGACGTGTCGGTGAACGCAAAGATGTCGGGACTGACGGAGTTAAGGCTCTTCTCCACCGCCTCACGCTCTTTCTTCGGCACCGTCAGGACAGTATAAACCATTGATTTGTCATCGGTTACAACAACATAGGAGGAGGCGAGTTCCTGCGCAATCGGCTCGAAGTAGTCCAGCGGCTGCGGCGCATAGTCGGCAGCGAGGATTTCGCGGAACGCATCGAACGCGGCGGGGTTGAAACCGGAAGCCGCGACCTCCGCCTCAAAATCCGCAAGGAACGTCTCGCGCCGGGAGGACCAGAAATCGCGCCATTTTTCCAAACGCTCGCGCTGTTTTTCCGGCGACGGCAGAAAAACACTCACCCCGCTCTGGCGGGCGATCATACTGTCGGACAGCATTTTTGCCATCACCGGTGAAACCTCCTCATAACGCTGCAACGCCTGCTCAGGAGTAGTCCCTTCCGCCACACAATAGACCGTCTGCACCGTGGTGTCCGACTCCGCCATCAACCTATCGAAATAAGCCTGCTGCTCCTTCGTCATATAGTTGATCTTGTGCATGTTGGTCTCGAACGAGGTATTGAAGCTGAAACAGAAGAAGACCACCGTCAGCACCAAAATGAGCGCCACAATCCACGGGGATTTTTCGGGATGGAATTCCGCCACTTTTTGGAACGAAAGTTGCCCGGTTTTCCAGTTTTCCGGCCGTTTTCCAAGGAAATGCGGCAGGAAAACGAGCACAAAACAGATGGCGCCGACCAGCAGCAACGCCGCAAACAGGCCGAGGTCGCTCATTGCATCCGAACTGATGAAGAGCAGGCTCAGGAACGCGCCCACCGTGGTGATGTTGCCAATCAGCAACGGATTGACGATTTCTTTGATTATCAATCGCTTGTCATCAGTCCGTTTGAAATGGGAAATCAGATGAATCGGATAGTTGACCGCAATGCCGATGATGATGGAAGCCACCCCGACCGCAATCAACGAAACGGGATTCTTGAACAGCACAATCAGCCCCAAAGCGAAGAGCCCACCAAACGATAACGTACAGATTATCAGTAGGATGCTTTTGAAATTCCGATAGTAATAGACCAGCAGGGCCACAATGAAAACCAGCGAGAGCAGAATGGCCCAAATGCTGTCTTTCTTGATCTGTCGGGAGTTGGTCAGCGATACCTGCGACGCACCGAAACTGGTGATTTTCAACTGGTTGTCAAATTCAGCAGCCACAGAATCGACCGTGCGGTCAATCAGGGCAATCAGTTGGGCATTGTTGGCAGTCTCGCTCACGGGGTAGTTCGAGGTCACCACGACTACCGCCTCATCGCCCTGCTTGTTGAAGATGTAACCGTCCTCCTGATGGTACTCATCATTGTACTGGAAACTCGAAAGTTTCTGCAACATATTGGATGACAGAAACAACGGGTCAGACAAAATCACATCCTGCGCCAATCCCGACGGAGTGGAAAGGATGAACTTGTCGGTTTCCAACTGCGCCGCGATGTGCGGACGGTCCAGCATCGTATCCATCCGTTCATAATCCTCATCTTCCATAAAATAAGGCATATTTTGCAGGACGAATCCCGTGATTTCCGCCATCTTTTCCTGCTCAATGCGATAGAGGATGTTTTTCGCCAAATGTCCCGTATCTTCGGCGGCAAGCCGTTCAGCAACAGCTTCTACAGCCGATGTAAGCAACTCGTAATCAACTTCTTCTTCCGAATCCGATGGATGCGCTTCCGCAATATTGATGACAATGCGGTTGTCGGAGCCGAGGTGCTGGTAGGCGTAGTTGATGCGCTTGTTGTCGCCGCCTTTCGGGAAGAAACTGCCGATATCTTCCACAAAACGGAGCCGTGTGATGCCGAAAACGCAAACTGCTACGATAACGAGCAACGAAGCCCACAAAAACAGGGGCTTTTTCTCGAAGAAATCGTACAATTTTACAAAAAAACGGCGCATTTAATGGAAAATCTTGTGAAAAAGCATGGAGGGATAGCCGTAAACGATGGCAAGGATGCAGAAAATAGTGTTCAAGACACTGATTCTGAAGAAGTCGGCGCGGGGCCGGAAGTGCGACACACGCTCCTCTTTGGGGGGGTAATAGACATGGATGGGGACCGGAATCAGCCGGATGCCCCGCCACGCGCTCCGCACCAAAACCTCCAGCTCCGTCTCGTAACGATTGGTCAACAAGCGCATTCTGCCCATCTTCCGCAACGGATAGAGCCGGTAACCCGACTGCGTGTCGGGGAGGCAGTGCGCCGTCTGCACCGTAAACCAGAAGTTGGAGAACTTGTTGGCAAAGGTGTTTTGCTGCGGCATATTGGGATGATCCATCCCACGGCTTCCAATCAGCAGGGAATCAGGATGTTGTTGAATTTCCTGCTCAAAAACCGCAAGGTCTTCCGCCAGATGCTGGCCGTCGGAGTCCATCGTGACGGCGTACGCGTAACCACGGCGCACCGCCTCCCGGAAAGCCGTCTTCAAGGCGTGCCCCTTGCCGCGGTTCGGACTGTACTCAATTGCGATGATGGAATCACCGAACTCTTTGATAATCTGTGAGGTGGAATCGCTAGAACCATCGTTTATCACCATAACATCCTCACAAACCGAACGCACCGAACGAATCACGTCGGCGAGTGTCTTCTCGTTGTTATAGGTGGGGATAATGACGCAAGTTCTTTCCATTAGCGTAATTTAACAGACTGATTCACTAAGTGTCACTTTCATCATTGCATAGGTTTCACCCTCGTTATGAACCAGACATTTCGTGGCATATCCACCGTCAGCCTCCGTCCAAAGAATGTCAAAAGAAACCGTATCGACCTCATCCGGGTGAATCACCTGCACAAACTTGATGTTTTGGGCGACAGAAAGCTGGAGTTTCTTTCCCAACACCATGGAAGAGAGTTCTCGAACCATCTCCATCAAGCAGGCTCCCGGGACAACAGGCATGGCCGGAAAGTGTCCCTGGAAAATGGGATGATGAATATTGAAACGGACAGCAAAGACCGCCGTATTTCCTACAATCGTCTGATTTATAATAGAATAAAAATTTTCCAACATACTATTTCACAATGAAAAAAACTCCAATCATCACAATCACCACCCCAATCCAGCGGGTCAGCGGTACGGCTTCGTGCAAAATAAAGTGCGCGGATAGCAAGCCGATAATGTAACTGATTGACAACAAAGGATATGCTACGCTAAATTCGTATTTTTTCAAAACATACATCCAGATAAACATGGCCGAAAGGGCGCAAATGCCCGAGGCGGCGAATTGCCACGTGGTGAAGACCGTTTTGAAGTACGCCCACGACCACGAGAACTTCCCGAAAAGTTCCACCGAGATCTTCAGGAACGTCTGGGCAGCCACCAAAACCACCGACTGCAGGATGATTAACAGAATCAGAACTATCATTTTGTCAAAAGGATTATGGAATGGTCTCTGTCTTGGAAATGATTGTAAACCAATATATTCCTTGGCTCTTTTTGAAACATGGCCGCCTCTTCGGGGAAGTAGAAAAGATGCTGGGGAATGCGGCCTACGCGAAGACAAACAGCTCCGACATACACTCCGAAAGAGGAGGAACTGAAACCCTCGCCGAACATCTGTTTGTACCAAAGGGTCGGAACATTTTGAAAAATATGATGCTTCAATTCATGATAGACATCATCGTTGTCGCAGTCCCCGCTCAAGCCCATCACAACGGCATCTATATCTTTGAGGGATAGATTATTGCGAAGCAAAACCTCATTAATGGCATGCCTTGACTGGAGGATGCCGGGGCGATAGATGAGTTCCACATCCTTCAATTCGCACAGGGCGTTTTCCTGCTTTTGCGATGAAAGAAGCATGCTCAGCGAGCAACTGCCGGAGATGGAACCTCTCCCCTCCCCTTTCCGCAGCTGCCCAAGATGGCAGAAATCCATCTTCCAATAATCCAACTTGCTCAACATCAGGAAGTAATCCGGTGTCATTTCATCGTGCGCACCGACCAACGCCGTCCCTATTTTACCCAGGGAAAGCTGCATAAAAGCATCAAAAAGAGCGCTGTCGAACGAAGTACCGCGGTGCGAGTAGGTGCTGTTGTAGCCGTGACATTTCAGCCGGAGGGCAATCTGCGAACTGATGGTGTTGTGCGTGGACTGCATGAACGAGGTGGGCGGAAGGCACTCTTCATCGTTGTCAATCACGGCGTTAAGGAATTTTTCCGTATGTTCCACGCAGCCCAGACCCGTCCCGGAAATGATGGCATCCGGCATCTCGCAGCCCCCTTTGCGAAGCGTGTCCAGCGATGTAGCCAACGCCCGTTTCACCAACGTCCCCATCCGACGAGCCTCCATCGGAGAAATAAACGGCTTGTAATCAGGCTCTTCCGATTTCATAAAGGCAGAATCAGGAACAATCGGTAACTCCATCCAAGCCTCCGAAAGAGGCTTTTGAATGGAAATATGGGAGGCAGACTGTATATAGATGCTCATAATTAGCTGATTTTAGAGAAGATACAAGAAGAATCATTTCCACCGAACCCAAACGAATTGGTCAGCACATGGTGGAGTTCCACGCCTTGTTTTACCTCAGTGACAGGAGTAAAATCCAGTGAATCAATTTTTTCCGAAAAATTAAGATTGGCAGGAATAAAACCGCGAATCAGAGCGAGAATGGAAATTGCCGCCTCCACACCGCCCGACGCACTCGTGGTGTGCCCTGTATAGGACTTGGTGGAAGAGACCGGCGGCACCGCATCCCCGAACACCCGCATCATTGCGTGCCCTTCGCTCTCATCGTTGTTGGGCGTACCCGTGCCGTGGGCGTTAATATAGTCAATGTCAGAGGGTTGAAGCCCCGCCATGGCGAGAGCGTCCATCATCGACAGGTAGGCACCTTCGCCGTCGGGCGACGAGGCCGTCTGGTGGAAAGCGTCACAGCGGTTGCCGTAACCCGACAACTTGCACAGCGGGCTGATGCCACGCTGGCAGGCGGTTTCCTCCCGCTCCATCACGAGATACGCAGCTCCCTCGCCGAGGTTCAGGCCGTTGCGGTTCTTGTCGAACGGCCGGCACGGCTCATGGTCGAGAATCATCAGGGAGTTGAAGCCGTCAAGATGAAACTTGCTGAGACACTCCGTGCCACCCACCACCACAATGTCGGTGCGGTTCAGTTTCAACATATTGGCACCCAGTATGATGGCGTTGGCTGCCGATGAGCAGGCCGTGGAGATGGTCGTCATCATCTCAAAACCGTAAGGATTGGCCTGTCCAATCATGTCGGTGCAGGCACCGCAGTCGTGCAGGGCGATGTACTCGTCCTTCTCGCGGGTGTGGAGGAAGTCGTAATAAAACAGCTCACTCTTTTCCATGCCGCCGACGGTGGTGCCGGAAACCAGCGCCATCTTCCACGATTTGTCGCGGGGAAACAGGCTCGCCGAAACCAACGCCTCACGAAGGGCGCAGGCGCCGAGAAGGGATGTCCTCGTGATGGAAGCGTCTTCTTTAATAAACAGATTTTCACGAAGTTCCTCATCACTGAAAGGCACCTCTCCCACCGGAAGGTCGGTGTGCTTCGACTTCAGGTACTTCATCTTCCCGATGCCCGAACGCCCCGCCAAAAGACAGGCGTACGTCTCGTCGGCGCCCATCCCGAGCGCAGAAACAATCCCTAATCCCGTAACTACAATATCAGACACAACTATTTGGTTCTGTGAGCGTTGATATATTCCGCCATCACTCTGACAGACTTGAAAATCTCCTTGCCTTCGTTGGCATTCTGCAACTTGATGCCATAGTTTTTCTCCATCAAAACGATCAACTCGAGGGCATCGATGGAATCCAAACCGAGGCCTTCGCCAAACAGAGGCGCATTCTCGTCAATGTCGGCAGGAGTCATCCCCTCCAGATTCAAAACTTCGATAATCTCTTTCTTAAGTTCTTCAATTAATTGTTCCATTTTTATTTTAAAATTATTGATTTATTGAATTATAGAATTTTCCGTTTTCAGTTTTCAATTTTAAAGACGAATAGTTGGACATTGCAGTGTCCGTTGTCGTAATCCACCCAACCTGCCAACAAATAATGGGCACCGGTTCGGGCGAAAACATCGGCGACAGCCTTTTCAAGTCTTTCTTTATCAAAATGTTGTGACACATAAAAAGAGGTTTCGCCGCGCATCTTGTACTTGATGGCCATCTCGCCCGCCACGATGTTGGCGAGGGTATAGACGAACACCGACGGGCTCGGGAAATAGTTTTCGGGATCCTGTATCGTTGCCTGATAGGTGCGGTCGTCGTCGAGGGAGGCGGCGCTGTTGAAGCAGACCACGCCCCAGTCGTTCTTCAGTTCTTCGTTGCTTTGTCCCACCGCCCGCATCACCATCTCGGCAGCGAGGATGCCGGCCTTGGAGAGACAGTCCATCTTGAAGAATTTGGGATAATTCATTCCCAGATGGTTATACAACTCACCGAGCCACTGTTTTGTATCAACGGATGTCGATGACAGCTTCGTTCCGTCGGGAAGGAGGGCGTCGGTGTCGCTGATGCGAGCCTCCGCGAGGAGCTTCACGCCGCCGCCGTTGCCGGTTGTTTCCGTTGCCGTGCGCGGTTCGCCCACCGTGACGAGCAAAGCCGCATTGCCGCCGCCGAAACCCGAAATCATCTTCAGGAAGGCGCTCTTGTCGGTGCTCTCCTGCCCCATCGTCACCTTGACGGCGGCGGCGGTGCCGGGGGTTTCGCACCCGACCGTCCGGAGCACGCGGTGATGCAGCAGTTCCTGCGTAGAGAGAATCACCTCCAGGATGCCGGCGGCACCGAGCGTGTGGCCGAAATAGCCTTTCAGACTGTTGACGGGGATGTCGGTGAGTTGGGCGCGGTCCATCGCCACCGACTCCATGTCGTCGTTGTAGCGGGTGGCCGTGCCGTGGGCGTTGACGAAAGCGACATCGTTAATATCGAATCCGTCAAGCACTTGCGAAACGGCGGCGAAAAGACCTTCGGCCGTGCGGGACGGACCGGAGATGTGGTTGGCGTCGTTGCAGATGGCGCCGGCAGCGAGCGTGACGCAGGGTCTTCCGGCGGGGATGTCGGCGCAGTCGCGGGCATAGACGATGGTAGCCGCCGCCTCGCCGAGGTTCAGCCCCGTGCGGTCGGCATCGAAGGGCCGGCACAGTTGCAGCGACAGCGCCTTGAACGACTGGAAGCCGGAAATGATGAACTTGGAAAGCACGTCCGCGCCAACGACGACGGCGTAACGGTAGCCGTGGCGCTGGAGCAGGCGGGCGGCGGCCACTTGGGCGGCACAGCCCGAAATGCAGGCGTTGCTGACCACTACCGGCTCGTTCGGGTTCCCGAAATGGCGGGCCACCAGCTGCGCCGAACGCCACAGATAGGGGCGCTCCGGCTCATAGCCGCGGAGGTCTTCCAGCAGTTCCACGTTGCCCTTGGTGGTGGAAAAAACGAAAATCACCTCGGGTGCGGAGGGGTCAATAGCGGCACTCTGCACAGCGTCGGCAGCCGACAAAATGGCCATCTTCTCCACTTTTGTATATCTTTCTATTTGAGAATGAGGAAGTTTTAAAAAACGCTCATTCAATTTTTCCTCATCTATAAGAGAAGCGAAAAAAGGTTCGGGCAATCCGAAAGTGCCGTTATACGGGCGCAGTCCGGAGCACTCCGCCAGTGCCGCCGACCAGTTTTCGGCCGTCGTCCACCCCAGAGGGGAAACGATATTGTCACCGATGTTGAAAATCATAGCACTCCGTTTTTGCGTTTCCAATCGTTGTAAAAATCGGGGGTGGTCCAAACCAGTTGGAATTCCCTGTCCAAAAAGACCTGAACGGAGTGGCCGGTAACCATCAACTCATTGGTTTTCACGTCAAAAATCTCATAATCAAAGATGATTTTGGCGGCATCCGTCGGGCGGTAGGTGACCACGACGCGGGCGCGATCCTGGTATCTGAGAGGGCGTTTGTAGTTGAAATGGAGTTCGGTGAGGGGAGCATAAAAGCCATTGTCGTAGATACGGAGGTACTCCAGACCATACTTGTTGCCAAACACCTCGCGGGCATCCTCAAAGTAAACGGCGTAGGAGCCGTGCCACACAATGCCCATCGAATCGACCTCGCTGAAACGGATGTCGATCACCTTTTCGGCAGTCAGTACGGCTTGGCGGCTATCCTTCATGGTCGGTGAGAAAAACTTTCATTTCACAGGTGGCGACGACCTCGTTCCCCACGCGGGTTTCGGCGCTGACGACGAGGGCGGGTTCCACATAAAGGACCTCTTTCACGGTGGTGGTCAAGGTTTCGCCGACGGCAGGGAAGCGGCAGACGACAAAATTCTTGACGGCACCGACCACGCCGATGCGCACCTGCTGTCCCCTGTTGACGTAACCGATACGCAGGGCGCAGGTTTGGGCAATATTTTCCATCAATCCCGCCGAAACAATCCGGCCGCCTTCCACAAATACGCCATCGTTCCGAATCAGAAAATCCGAAACCGACTTTTCCTCATCACTTTCCAACAATCTATCTACCAATACAATAGGTTTCTTTTGGGGAATCAAGCCCTCGGCACTTAACGGGAAATCCATCTCTACATTCACCTGTTCTTAATATATAATAAATAAAGGTGCAAAAATAGCGATTTTTATTTAACCTGCGGAATTTATCCTTTGATTACTCCGAAAAATTAAAGGCGAAAGCGGGTAAAAGAATGAAAAAAAGTGGAAGCCATCAAAAACAGCTGCGAACTTGCTTTTACAACACATTGATTATCAAATATTTTAAAATCAATGCAAAAACAGATAAAAAAATTTCTTTCGGGTGTACAGGATTCTAAAAAAGTTGTATTTTTGCAGTCCGATTCAACGGAATGGCCCCGTAGCTCAACTGAATAGAGCATCTGACTACGGATCAGAAGGTTACAGGTTTGAATCCTGTCGGGGTCACACTTTTTTCCAAAACATTTTTTACCAAATCAAATAACAAATGGCAACAAGAATCAGATTACAAAGACATGGTAAGAAGAATCAGCCTTTCTACCACATTGTAGTCGCGGATGGTCGTGCACCACGAGACGGACGTTATATCGAAAGACTTGGTACCTACAATCCGCTGACCAATCCCGCTGACGTGAAGATTGACTTTGACCGCGCCCTGTATTGGGTTGAGGTTGGCGCGCAGCCGTCCGACACGGCGAAAGCGCTCCTTCGTCACGAAGGCGTTTACCTTATGAAGCACCTCCGCGGCGGTATCGCCAAGGGTGCCCTCACCGAAGCTCAGGCCCAGAGCAAGTTCGATGCCTGGAAGCAGGACAGAACCTCCAAGATGAACAACATCAGAATCGAAAGCCAGAAGGCTGCCAAGAAGGCTATTGAGAAACGTCTCGAAGCCGAAACGAAGGTGAAGGAAGCCACCCAAGCCAAGGTTGCCGCCAAGCTGGCCGCCATCGCCGAGGCAGAAGCCGAAGCCAAGCGCAAAGCCGAAGAGGAAGCCGCCGCTGCCGCAGCAGCCGAAGCCGCTACCGAAGAGGCTCCCGCCGCCGAAGCTACCGAAACTCCCGCCGAGTAAAATTTTCTTTTTCATAATTACAAAAAAGGCCGCCCCGCAAAAAGGACGGCTTTTTTTTTGTTGACTGTGCCAGAGACAATCGCCTAAAATTCGACTTTTTTATGTAAGTTTGCCGCCTTGTTTTGTGACAAAGCAAATTAAGGACAAATTTATGAAAATCGACTTTTTAGGAGCCACCACAGAAGTGACCGGAAGCAAGTTCCTCCTGACCACCGTCAAGGGGACTAAGATTTTGTTAGACTGCGGAATGTATCAGGGAAAAGGGTTGGAAACCGACCGCATGAACCGCGACCTCGGTTTCGATCCGAAAGAGATTGACTACATCCTGCTGTCGCACGCACACATCGACCATTCGGGACTGATTCCCTACGTCATCAAGATGGGGTTCAGAGGCACCGTCTTCTGCACCCCCGCCACCCGCGACCTCTGCAGCATCATGCTGCCCGACTCGGGACGCATCCAGGAGGCCGATACGGCGCAGTTCAACAAGAAACGCGCCAAACAGGGCCTGGAGCCGGTAGAACCCATCTACAACATGCGCGACGCCGTGCAGTCCATGCGCTATTTCGCCAGCATCCCCTACAACCTGCAGTTCGCCATCACCGCCGACTTCAGCGTGAAGTTCGTCAACACGGGCCACATGCTGGGCAGCAGCGCCATCCACATCACCTTCAAGGAGGGACGGCGCAAGAAGACCCTCTGCTACACCGGCGACATCGGCCGGTACAACAAGGCCATCCTCCCCGACCCCGACCCGTTCCCGAAGTCTGACTACATCATCACCGAATCAACCTACGGCGACCGCCTGCACACCACCCTCGACCAGGCCGAAAACGACCTCGCGCTCGTCATCCGCGACGCCTGCGCCAAGCGCCAGGGGAAACTCATCATCCCCTCCTTCGCCATCGGCCGCACACAGGAAATCGTCTATGCCCTTCAGAAACTGAAGAACAAGGGCGACCTGCCCGATGTCGAGATTTTCGTGGACAGCCCGCTGGCCGTCTCCGCCACCGACATCTTCCGCCTCCACAGCGACTGCTTCGCCGAGGAGCTGCAAGAGTACATCAAAACCGACCCCGACCCGTTCGGATTCCAGAACCTGCACTACGTCCGCAGCATCGAGGATTCGAAGCGGCTCAACTCCTACAACCGTCCGTGCGTCATCATCTCGGCCTCCGGCATGATGGAGGCGGGGCGCGTGAAACACCACCTCGCCAACAACATCGAGAACCCGCGCACCACCATCCTGTCGGTCGGCTACTGCGCCCCCACCACCCTCGGCGCCAAGATCATGCGCGGCGACAAGGAGGTCTCCATCTTCGGCATGAAATTCAAGGTGAAAGCCACCCTCGCCTCCATCGAGGCATTCTCCGGTCACGGCGACTACACCGAACTCATTAAATATCTCTCTTGCCAAAAGAAAAAGGACGTGAAGAAACTTTTCATCGTCCACGGCGAAGACCCCGCCCGCTCCATCTACGCCCAGCACCTCGCCGATGCCGGCTTCACACAAACCCATGTTCCGACATTCCGGGAAACCATTGAAATCTGACAATAGAAAGTAAAAAGTAGGAAGTATAAAGCAGGATGTTCCCACCCACATCCCCCCTTTTTACCTCTTACCTTCAACCTTTCAACCTGATAAACCTGCAACCTGATAAACCTGCAACTTGACAAACTTGTAACTTGACAAACTTGTAACCTGATAAACTTGTAACTCGATAAACCATTTAAACTAAATAAAAATGAAAAGAACCATTACTACCCTTTTTGTGTCCTTGATGCTCATTGTCAGCGCTTTCGCGCAGGACACGTTGTTCGTGAAAAACTCGGATGAATCCCCTGCCTGGGAGGGGCGTACCGCGTACACCAACCTTCAGGATGCCATCGACGCGGCCCAGTCCGGCGATATGATCTGGGTGGAGGAAGGCATCTACTACCCCACACGGACCTTCAACAACAGCAACGATGTTCGCTGCAAATCCTTTGTAATGAAGGAGAATGTCACCCTTTACGGCGGTTTTGACGGAACGGAGACCGACATTGAGGAGAGGTCTATGATGGAAACCGTTCTCAGCGGCGATGTTGCCAACACGCCCGATGTGGAAACCGACAATGCCTACCATGTGGTCTATTGTAACGGCATCAGCAACGTGGTCCTGGACGGTTTCACCGTCACCGGCGGTTACGCCAACCGCACCGGCTACCTCGACGACCAGGACGGTGCCGGGGTCTATATGGGTGCCAACGGGCAGCTCCGCAACTGCTACATTACCGACAATGCTGCCATGCGGAACGGCGGTGGCGTATGGGTTCCCTCCACGGCTGTCCTCATCGACTGCTATTTCTCGGAGAATTCCGTTTTTGCCGCCAACTCCGGCGGTGGTGCCGCCTACTTCGACAACCGCCCGGGTACCGTCAATGCACCGACGGCGGCGGTGAACTGCTACTTTGAGGAAAACCACTGCAGCGCGACCAACGCCATCACGGGTTCCAACCGCTTCGGCGGCGGTGCGGTCAACGCAGGCCAGAACACCCACTTTGAAGGCTGCATCTTCTCGCTGAACAGCTGCACGAATCCCGGCGGTGCGGTGATATGCAGCAGCAGCTGTGAATTTGAAGCCTGCGCGTTTTTCCTGAACAGAGGCACCAACGGCGGCGCGATATACGGAGGCAGCAACTCCAACCTGCTCGCTTCCAACTGCCTGTTTGCCAACAATGAAGCGACAGCCAACGGCGGCGCCGTCTATTACACCGGGGCCATCTGCCGCGCCATCAACAGCACCTTCGTCAACAACGCTGCGGCTACGGGCTGCGCGGTGTACGGCAGCAGCACCTTCACGGTGTTCAACTCCATTGTTTGGAACAACGGCACGGTGCCGGAGAACCAGCTCGCCGGCGCGTCGGACGTGACCTGCATGTACACGGCCATCCAAGGGGTTCTGGCGAGCGGCGAGGGCAACCTCAACGTCACGACAGAGGACATCGCCTTCACGGAGCCCTGCACCCTTATCGGCATTCCCGAGAACGAGGAAGATTTAGAATTGGTGTTTGAAACGGATTACTACATTGAGAGCCAGTCGGTTTGCAAGGATGCCGGCAGCACGAACACCCTTTACCTATCGGGCTACCATTTCCCCGAAGAGGACCTGTACGGTGAAGAGCGTATCGTCGGCAGCGCCATCGACCTCGGCTGCTTCGAGAACCTATGCGCCAACATCGCTCCCGAATACACATGGACCGTGGTGGATACCCTCTACAATCCCGATGAACCAGGGACAGGCTCTGTTGGCATCGCATTCACCATCACCAACTACAATGAGGATTACACCTATTTCCTCACTGCCGGTGCCTCCATCATGATGGATGGCAATACCATCACCGTCGTGTTCGATTTCCCGGGCAGCTACACCTACACCATCTCTTACACCGATGGTGAATGCGGCGCAGAGACGGAAGTCACCATCACCATCGATTCCCTGTTTGCACCCGTCGGCATCGTGGAGAACGGCGCCGGCACCCTCAGCCTCTACCCCAACCCCGCCACAACCTCGCTGACGGTGGAAACCGAAAGCCCCATCCGCGAAATCACCGTTTACGATATAGCCGGCCATGCGGTAATGGTAGAGACCTGCCACGGCGCGTCTTTAGAACAGGTCATTAACACCACGTCCCTCAGCGAAGGCATCTACCTTTTGAACGTCGTCACCGACCGCGGCGTGCAGACATCGAGATTCATCAAAAAATGAAAAAAATAAATCTGTAAAAGGAGTACAACAATTCAAAAAATAATCATACTTTTGCGCCTCCTTTTGAGGACAAATTCTAACAACTTAAAAAAGTTATATTATGGAAGTTACAAAAATCATGGCTAACCTGGAAGCCAAACATCCTGGTGAAAACGAGTATTTGCAGGCCGTTCGTGAAGTTCTCGAGTCTATCGAAGAAGTTTACAACCAGCATCCCGAATTCGAAAAAGCGAAAATCGTCGAGCGCCTTGTCGAGCCCGATCGTATCTTCACTTTCCGCGTGACTTGGGTTGACCGTAACGGCGAAGTCCAGACCAACTTGGGCTACCGCGTTCAGTACAACGCCGCTCTCGGTGCTTACAAAGGCGGTCTCCGTTTCCACAAGGCTGTGAACGTTTCCATGCTTAAATTCTTAGGTTTCGAGCAGATCTTCAAGAACAGCTTGACCAACCTGCCTCTCGGCGGTGGCAAGGGCGGTTCCGATTTCGATCCCGTTGGCAAGACCGACGAAGAAATCATGCGTTTCTGCCAGGCCTTCATGTATGAGTTGTGGCGCAACATCGGTCCCGATCAGGACAGCCCTGCCGGCGACGTGGGTGTTGGCGGTCGTGAAATCGGCTACCTCTATGGCGCTTACAAGAAAATCGCTCGCGAGCACAGCACCGGCGCTCTCACTGGTAAGAGCTACGGTTGGGGTGGCTCCCTCATCCGTCCCGAAGCTACCGGTTTCGGCGCTATCTACTATGTAGAGAGAATGGTGAAGGAAAAAGGTGACAAGATGGAAGGCAAGAGAATCGCTCTCTCCGGCTTCGGCAACGTGGCTTGGGGTGCTGCCATCAAGGCTACCGAACTCGGCGCAAAGGTTGTGGCCCTCTCCGGTCCCGACGGCGTTTGCGAACTTCCCGAAGGTATCAACAAGGAAATGATCGACTACATGCTGGATATGCGTGCTTCCAACCGCAACAAAGTCCAGGATATGGCCGACAAATTCCCCGGAAAAGCCAAATTCACTGCCGGCAAGAAGGCTTGGAGCGTGAAGTGCGACATCGCTTGCCCGTGCGCTTTCCAGAACGAGCTGGCTGAAGAGGACGCCAAGGAACTCATCGCCAATGGCGTGAAGTATGTTGCCGAGGTTTCCAACATGGGCTGCCAGCCCGGTGCAATCGCCGCTTTCCAGGCTGCCAAGATCCCCTTCGGACCTGGCAAGGCTGTGAACGCCGGTGGCGTTGCTACCTCTGGTCTCGAAATCTGCCAGAACGCCGGTCACATCAACTGGACCGCTCCGGAAGTTGACCAGAAACTCCACAAGATCATGAACGACATCTATGACATGTGCGTTGAATACGGTAAACAAGCTGACGGCACCATCAACTATGTGAAGGGTGCTAACATCGCCGGTTTCATGCGCGTGGCCAAAGCTATGCTCGCTCAAGGCATCATCTAATCGTTTCCATACGATTCACGGAAAATCCCTCCGATTTCTCGGAGGGATTTTTTTTACCCTTTCGGCTCGCGGAATTGGCGGAGATGCATCTCTATCGTTTACCATGAGATCATTGGTAATCCGGCATGTATCCGGAATCTTCACCTTCCTCCTCCCCCTGCATAAACATCTCCTCGTTTTCCCGCACCGTTTCGTTGATGGCCTCGCCGTAACCGGTCAGTGCGGCAAAGGGGGCGAACTGTGCGGCACGGCTCGCCATCGGCATCTGCGGATGGTTCTTCGAGACGGGATGCGGCAGGTTGATGATATCGTCGTAGTTGTCGTTCATGCTTTGTGTCCTCCTATCTGCTGGTTGCGTTCCTTGGCCGTCGCGCCCTCCTCAAAATTCAGTCCCTTCAGGATGGCGTTCTTGCCGTATTTCTTTTTGATTTTCAATAAGGTTTCCTGCACCTTCCGCTCTTTCTGGCTGCTTTCGAGTTCCGCCTGCTGTTTCTTGGCCTCCTCTTCATAATCGGTGAAAAGGTCGAGTTGTTCCGCCGCCTTGGGCTGCGAAAGCGCCTGCTGCTCGCTGATGACGCGGTTGACGGTGAGGTAGATGCGCCGCACCAACAGGTCGGAATTGACAATCTGGTCGAACAGCTCGGTGATGGCGGCAATCATCAGTTTGGAGGATGAGGTCGGGGCTTTCAGGTTCCTGGTGCCGTGCGCGTGCTTCGGGACGGGTCGGCCGTAATGGTCGGTGGTGATTTCGCCGTGGTATTTGGATTTGTACTTCGGGTTGGCCAGGTTTTCCGCATCGTACACGATGGTCAGCACCAGTTGGTCGGCCACGAGATGATGGGCCACCATCTTCAGCGCCATCTCGTCGGCCATCTCGCGGGCCACCACCCGCGCCTTTTTGAACTCGTAGCCAGTGGATAGCACCTGCCCGTTGCTCAGACAGTTGGTTTCGGGTTTGTAGGCCTTTACCGCCGCCATTGTGCAGGGCTCCCACCCCCAGGCATGGTCGATGAGGAGTTCGGCATTCACCCCGAAAAGTTTGTATAGAAGTTCTTCGTTTTCCAAGGAGCAGCGGGCGATTTTTCCCATCGTGTCGATACCGTAGGGTTCCAGCCGTCGCGCAATGCCGCGTCCCACGCGCCAGAAGCTCGTCAGCGGCTTGTGGTCCCACAGCTGCCGACGGTAACTCATCTCGTCAAGTTCGGCGATGCGAACGCCGTCTTGGTCGGCGGGGATGTGCTTGGCCACGATGTCCATTGCGATCTTGCAGAGGTACATGTTGGTGCCGATGCCGGCGGTGGCGGTGATGCCTGTCTCTTTCAGCACGTCGCGCACCATCTTCAAGGCCAGCTCGTGCGCCGAAATCTTGTAGGTAGGCAGGTAGTTCGTCGCATCAATGAATACCTCATCGATGGAGTAGGGGTAGATGTCCTCCGGCGCGATGTATTTTAGATAAACCTGATAGACCCGGGTGCTGTATTCGATGTAGTGGGCCATGCGCGGCGGCGCCACGAGGTAATCCACCTCCCAGTCGGGATGAGCTTTCAGCTCCTTGTCCAAGTGTGATTTGCCGTTGAAACGGCCGTAAGGAATGGTGCGGCGGCGGGCGTTGTTCACCTCCCGCACTTTCTGCACCACCTCGAAAAGACGCGGCCGCCCGCCGATGCCATACGCCTTCAGCGACGGCGACACGGCCAGACAGATGGTCTTGTCGGTGCGACTTTTGTCGGCCACCACCAAGTTGGTCGCCAACGGGTCAAGTCCCCGCTCCACGCACTCCACCGAGGCGTAGAACGACTTGAGGTCAATGGCGATGTAGGTGCGGTGGGACATGGTGGAGGGAATACTGACAATTTTCGCCGCAAAGGTACAACATTTTGCTTTACTCCCCCGTCAGGTAGATCACCATCCGCCCGTGGTCGTACAATTTCACCGTGATGTTGCCGTAAGTCCATACGGAATAGGTGCTTTTTTCTTTTATTTCAACCGGCTTCTCGCCTGTAATACGGGTTAAAATCCGACGTACTTCTGCATATTTTTGCTTTGCATTTTCTGCAATCCCGCCAAAAGTGCGACAACTGGCATTGTAACCATTGGTTGTAATCCAATCGAAAAAGGCGCCATAAACCACGGAATCCTTTTGGTTCACACAATATGCTACCGACATCGTTTGCTCGCAGTCAATTACGATGTAGTATTCATATTTTCCATAGTCGTCCAAATTAGCACTAAATCCGAAACAGGGCCTATGAAGTCGGGAGCATTGATCCGCACGGTATCCTCCACTACCCTGAACTGCTGTGCCGTGGCGCCGTTGCCCGCAGTCGCAAGCAGCAACGCGAGCAGAAGGGTTCGGATAAAGGGGGTGGGGTTCATAATTATTTGGGGGGGGGGGTAAGAGTTAAGAGTTAAGAGTCAAGTGTCAAGAGTTAAGAGTTAAGAGTCAAGAGAGTTTGTAGAGACGTTACATTGTGGCGTCTGGAGGTATGAGGTAAAAGGTAGGAGGTAGAAGGTAAAAGGTTTGGAATAAAGAGGGTATCGTGCGCGGGCGACCTCCTACTTTCTACTTCATACCTTCTACTTTCTGCCGTCATCTGCGATGCGCCCCCTTTCACAACTTTCCGTTTTCAGTTTTCAATTTTCATTTTTCCGTTCCCACGGTTGCTTCCAGCTCCGCCACTGTCTTCGGGATGGCTTTGCCGAGCACCTTGTGGCCCGTCGGGGTGACGGCCACGCAGTCCTCCACGCGGATGCCGCCGAAGTCGAGGTAGCTGCCGAGTTTGTCGAAGTTGATGAAGTCGGCGAGGTGGCCTTCCTTCTGCCACAGCTCTATCAGTTTGGGGATGAAGTAGATGCCGGGTTCCACAGTGATGACCATGCCGGGTTCGAGGCGGCGAGCCATACGCAGGTTGCGGGTGCCGAAGATGTCGCTGCGGTGGAACTCGTCGTTGTAGCCGACGTAGTCCTCGCCGAGGCCTTCCATGTCGTGCACGTCGAGGCCGATCATGTGGCCGAGGCCGTGGGGGAAGAAGAGGGCGTGGGCGCCGAGGCGGACGGCCTCTTTCACGTCGCCCTTCATCAGGCCGAGGTCTTTGAGACCCTGCGCCACGATTTCGGCGGCGGCGAAGTGAACGTCACGGTAGGGGGTGCCGGCCTTCACCAGGTCGATGCCGGTGAGGTTGGCCTTCAGCACGATTTCGTAAATGTCCTTCTGTTTCTGCGAGAACTTGCCGTTCGTGGGGTAGGTGCGGGTGTAGTCGGAGCAGTAGTTCATCATCCCTTCGATGCCGGCGTCCATCAGCAGCAGCTTGCCGTCGGCGAGAGCCACGTTGTGGTCGGTGTTGTGGAAGATTTCACCATGCTGGGTGAGGATGATGGGGAAGGAAACGCCCGTGCCGTAGCCGTTGGCCACACCTTCGGCCATGCCCACGAGTTCGTGTTCGGTGGCGCCCACCTTGCAGTGTTTCATCACGGTGGTGTGCATGATGTAGGCCATGTCGGCGGCCTTCTCCATCTCTTCGATCTCGCGGTCTTCCTTGATGGAACGCATCGAGATGACCGCCTTGTGCAGTTCGACCGAGGCCAAATCGTTGATTTCGTTGACGTTCTTTTTCAACAGGTTCGCCATCGTGATGCGGTTGTCGAAGCGGTATTGCTTGGTGAAGTGGATTTTGCGGTTGGCGTTGGTCGTGAGGTAGTCCTCCAGTTTGGCCATCGGCATCGATTCGGAGATGCCGACCTGTGCGGCGAGGGTGCTGATGGCGGGCTGGTCGCCGACCCAGATGATATCGTCGATGGTGAAGTCGTCGCCGAAGAGGATGGTGCGGTTCTCGTCAATGTCGATGACGGCGGCCAACGACGGGGCGGTGAGGCCGAAATAGTAGATGAAGTTGCTGTCCTGCCGGAAGTTGTAGCAGTTGGCAGGGTAGTTCATCGGGGAGTCGTTGTTGCCCAAGAAGACCAAAATGCCGGAACCCATCTTTTTGGCCAAGGTTTCGCGGCGGTTCACATAAACGGATTTTTCAAACAAAGGATTCATAGTGGATGATTTTATGATTAATAATTTTCAATGGACAAATTAAGGCCTGCAAAAGTACAAAATTTTAAGATTGGCGGGATTCACGGATTTGAAATAAAAAGTCGTACCTTTGCGCGCTATCTTTTATAAAACATTTCATTTATAAATGATTGATAAACAAATAAATAAAAATGCAGTCATCGTCATTTCGGGCGGAATGGACTCCACCACGATGCTCTATGAGTTCCAGAATGAGATTGCCTTGGCCGTCACCTTCGATTACGGCTCCCTCCAGAACGCCCGTGAACGGGAGTTCGCCATCCTTCACTGCAAGCGTTTGGGAATCAAGCATCTGATCATCCCCCTCGATTTCATGCACCGCCACTTCAAGAGCAGTCTGCTGGGTTCGCCCGACGACATTCCCGAAGGCGACTATGCCGACGAGAACATGAAATCGACGGTGGTGCCGTTCCGCAACGGCATCATGCTGGCCATTGCGTGCGGCTTGGCCGAAAGCAACGGCCTGCGGCGGGTGATGATCGCCAACCACGCCGGAGACCACGCCATCTATCCCGACTGCCGTCCCGGCTTTGTGGCAGCGATGTCGGAGGCGATGCGCAACGGCACCTACGAAGGGGTGACCGTCTTCGCGCCTTACACCAACCTCAGCAAGACCGACATCGCCCGGCGCGGCGCGGCGCTCGGCCTCGACTACACCGAAACCTACTCCTGCTACAAAGGAGGCGAGCACCATTGCGGCAAATGCGGCACCTGCCGCGAGCGCCGCGCCGCCCTCCACGACGCCGGAATCGAGGACGGAACGATTTATGACGACATTGTACGGGCGAATGATCATTCGCCCCTGTAGAGACGCCATAATATGACGTCTCTACAACACCCTGAAACCGAAACCAAAACCTATACCCTATTCCCTAAAACCTATACCCTATTATGTATTACGTCCGCAAAACCCTTGAAATATCCTCCTGTCACCAGCTGTACCTCGATTACGAGAGCAAGTGCGAAAACCTGCACGGCCACAACTGGAAGGTCAACGTCTATTGCCGTGCCGAGAAGCTGGACAGCAACGGCATGGTGTGCGACTTCACCGAGATCAAGCGACTGATCCACGGGAAGATCGACCACTGCAACCTGAACGAGGTGCTGGACTTCAACCCGACGGCCGAGAACCTGGCCCGCTGGATTGTGGACACGGTGCCCAACTGCTACCGTGCCGACGTGTGGGAGTCGCTCGACAACAAAGCCTCCTATATTTCCGACGATGCCCCCCAGAACTTTGACTAAGCAGTACCGGATCAACGAGATTTTCCACTCCCTTCAGGGGGAGGGGTTCCACACCGGAACGCCCTGTGTATTTGTGCGTTTCAGCGGGTGCAACCTGCGGTGCCACTTCTGCGACACCGACCACCGCGACGGCGTGATGATGACGTTGGACGACATTATCGGCGAGGTGAACCGTTATCCGGCGGCCCCGATGGTGGTGCTGACGGGCGGCGAGCCGTCGCTCTTCGTTGACCAGGATTTCGTGGAGGGTTTGAAGCGGGCCACGGGCAAGCGTGTGGCCATCGAGACCAACGGCACGCGGCCGCTGCCCGAAGGTATCGACTGGGTGACGTTGTCGCCGAAGGGTGCTTTCGAGGGCGGCGGTGCGGAGCCGTGCGTACTCACCCGCTGCGACGAGCTGAAGGTGGTATGGTGCGGGCAGGACCTGGCGCAATACCGGAAAATCACCGCGGCGCACAGGTTCTTACAGCCCTGTTATACCGACGTTGCCGACCAGCGGGACGCGAACCTGCAGGCCTGTGTTCTGGCGGTGCTGACGAACCCGGGCTGGCGCCTGTCGCTGCAGGTACATAGAGTGGTGGGGGTGAGGTAAAGGGGGAATTTAGAGTTAAGAATCAAAAGTCAAGAGTTTGGGGAGGGAGATGTAACAGCCGTGGAGAAGCCTACAAATCAATAGGAATTAATAATTTGCCACCATTTTCGTGAGGTCGCGAAAATGTTAGAGGAAGTTTGCAGAGGACAGAAAGAAGGGAAAAGAGATTTTGTAACGAAAAGAAAAAGTGTATCTTTGCAGGGTGAAAATTTAATACACTAACACAAGTGATCAACCGATATTTCTATAAATCTACCATATCAGATTTCATCAATTCGTCCACTGATATAATCTTTGGACAGATGTCGCGTGCTGATGAGATGGATACTGCTTCCACTCAGAAATATGCGTGGGAACAGGAAATTGCCATTATGAAAAAGGTCTTAGCACCTTTTAAAGATGAAAAAGCATGGATTCTTTTTGAATATTCTATTCCTCGTCTTGGAAAAAGAGTTGATGTTGTTGTATTGTTAAGAGAAAGAATATTTATTATTGAATTCAAAGCGGGTGAAACGGAGTTCCTGCATCAGGATGTGGATCAAGTGATGGATTATGTACTTGATTTGAAAAACTTCCACCAAGGAAGTAATGATCGTAGGATTATTCCAATATTAGTTGCTACAGAAAGCAACCAGCATTCTTCTATTTGCCAACTTTCACATTATGATGATAGTGTTTATGAGCCATTGCTGACAGATGCCCTTCATCTTGGTGAAATTATGAATTTGGCATTATCTGATAGTATTCCAGCAAAAGCCTATAAAGTTTCTTTATGTGATTGGGTGCGAAGTCGTTATTCGCCAACACCTACCATCATTGAAGCAGCACGTTCACTTTATTTGAATCATAGTGTGGAAGACATTACCCGACACGAAGCAGAAGGTGAACAGCTGGAGCGCACTACAAAATATGTGCAGCAGGTGATACATGAAACAAAGGCAAGAGGAGGGAAGAGTATTTGTTTTGTGACAGGTGTACCGGGAGCTGGCAAAACATTGGTCGGGCTTAATGTCGCTGTACAACAGGAATCCGACGAGGATTTAGCGGTATATCTTTCGGGTAATGGACCGTTGGTGGCTGTTCTTACAGAAGCATTGACCCGCGACCGACAGGCACAAGAGAAGGCAAAAGGTAACAAGATAACGAAAAAAGAAGCAGAGCGTGAAGTAAAGCGATTTATCCAGATTATTCATCGTTATCGTGATAATATGCTTGGCAAAGTGAAGGTTGTGAATGGATGCTTGGAAATTGATCCAACAAAAGAGCTCAAAGATCATGTTGCAGGTTATGGCGAAGTAGAAAACATTGCCATATTTGATGAAGCGCAGCGTTCGTGGGATAAAGAGCATATTGCTGGATGGCTTAATAGAAAAAAGGGATTTGCAGACTTCCCAATGTCAGAAGGAGAATTTTTGATTTGGTCACTTGACCAACGGAAAGACTGGGCAGTGATTGTTTGTCTTGTTGGCGGTGGACAGGAAATCAATACCGGAGAGGCTGGTATTGGCGAATGGATCCGTGCGCTTAACGAAACTTTCCCTGACTGGCAGGTGTACATTTCCAGTCAGCTTACTGCCAAAGAATATGCAGAAGGCAAGGTCAAAGAGTTGCTGGAAGCAAACCCACATGTCACTTATTCTAACAATCTGCACCTTGCTGTTTCCATGCGTAGTTTCCGTGCTGAAAGTTTATCGAATATGGTGCATTATCTTTTGGATGGCGAAGCTGAAAAAGCGAAAGAGGTTTATGAAAGCATTGCAGACAGATACCCTATCGTACTTACAAGAGATATTGAGAGAGCAAAAGAGTGGTTGCGCAATAAAGCCCGTGGAAATGAACGATATGGTCTGGTTGTTTCATCAAAAGCTTATCGCTTAAAACCTTTGGCAATAGATGTTCGTTGTAAGCCAGATACCGTACATTGGTTCTTGGATGATATCAATGATGTGCGTTCATCAGTGTTTTTGGAAGATGCTGCCAGCGAATTTGATATACAAGGATTGGAATTGGATTGGACATGTCTTGTATGGGATGGGGATTTGCGATATAATGGTACAGCATGGGATTATTTTGAATTCAATGGGGGAAGTAAATGGAATCGTATCAATAAAGAAGAACGCAAAGCATACCAAATCAATGCTTATCGTGTATTGCTAACTCGTGCCCGTCAAGGCATGATCATCTGTGTCCCTGAAGGCAATCCCGAAGATCACACTCGTTTGCCGGAGTTTTACGATGGCACGTATAATTATCTGAAATCAATAGGTTTGAAAGAAATATAATAATTATGTCCCTCCTCCGTGTTCTTTTAGCCATTATCTTCCCGCCGCTGGCGGTGCTTGACCGTGGGTGCGGGTCGGTACTTATCGTTTTCATCCTCACCTGCGCCGGCTGGGTGCCCGGCGTCATCGCCGCACTCGTCATCCTCAACAAGAACTGATAAAAGAAGTCCGATAAAATTGCGTTTTAAATTAAAATTTTCATCCCATAACTCAAAAACAAGTAGTAGCAACAAAACGAAATCGTTATCAAATACATGACAATGAACAGAGTTACAATAGCGCAGCTGCAAAATATGCGGGAGACAGAAGACCATGTTGAATTCAAAAAAGGAGAAGGCGGGAATGTCTCATATAATGGTGCGGGCAAGGACAACCCCAAGGACCGTCGCCGTTGTATATTAGGTTATGTATCTGCCTTATGTAATGAGGGAGGCGGCTACATGGTAATAGGTATGCATGATAGTTATCCACATAAGGTGACCGGAACCAAGCAAGCAGAAAATGCCATTGGAAGACTTGCAAGCGACATTTACAGGGATTTGGGTATCCGACCCGATGTTTATGAATTATATGACGAACAAAACAAACGAGTGTTGGTAATACAAATCCCAGCTCGACCTGCAGGCAAAGTTTATAAATTTGAAGACGTGGCTCTGATGAGAGTTGGGGAAGAACTCAAGCCCATGGATGATAAAACCTATATCTCCATTATTCAAGAACAGGAACCCGATTTCTCTGAAGAGATATGCAAAGATGCCAAAATCAACGATTTGGATGACGAAGCCATTGCGATACTAAAAGATAAGTATGCACAGAAACAAAAAAATCTTTCTTTCCGTACTTTGTCAAACGAACAAGCATTAAGTGATTTGGGCTTATTGAGAGAGGGACGATTAACAAATGCAGCTGTTCTACTTGTGGGTAAGGAAACCATCATTGATAGATTGTTCCCTCAAGCAAAAGTCATGCTGGAATTCCGAAACAATGAAACACAAATCGGTTTCGACAGCAGATTAACGTTTGGGAAACCATTCTACAAAATGATAGACGAAGTGTGGGAAGCCATTAATCTTCGCAATGGTTATGTGCCCGTCAGGGAGGGAGCATATATTGGTCTTTCAAGTATCCCGTTTTTCAATGAGGATGTCATCAGAGAGGTCCTAAATAACGCATTTGCCCATCGTGACTATCGAAGGAATAGTGAAATTGTAATAAAAATGTATCCAACACGATTGGATGTCATCAATGCTGGAGGATTTCCACAGGGTGTTACATTGGACAATTTATTAACGGTTCCCAGTACTCCACGCAACAGGCTTATTGCCGATGTCTTATCTAAAACAGGCCTTGTGGAACGTTCTGGACAAGGAATGGATAAAATATTTTTGTTTACTTTGTCTGAGGGCAAACCAGCTCCCGATTATTCCCATTCTGACGATTTTACAGTAGCTGCCATTCTTTCATCAACGGTTAAAGAGGCTGGTTTTGCTCTGTTTATTCAAACCATTCAGTCGGAACTCCCCGACAATGAGAAACTATCCGTCTTTGATTTGATGACTTTGTGTAAAATTAGAGATGGTGAAAGAAAAATCTCAGACAAAAGTATTGCCAAAAAACTCGAAGAAAAGAATTGCATAGAAAAACATGGGAAAACGAACGCCCAATACTATACGCTGCATCGACGCTATTATGAACTATCAGGGAAAACATCAGAATACTCCATGTTGGTGGACTGGAATGCCCAGCAGTTCTTGGCAGTAATTGCCCCCTATCTTCAAAAATATGGCAAGGCAAAAAAAGCCGAAATAGCAAACATTGTAGGAGGGCATGTGACGGATAAGCAACTCCGTAGTTTTCTGGATCAATTACGAACCATTGACTTCATCCGAACTGAGGGCGAACGAGGTCAGATGGTTTATATGTTAGGGGAGGGTTATTTTAAAAATAACGATATTATAAACAAGGCCCTAAACATTGGATTGAAAGCATTAAAAAACAATGGAGAAATTTAGGTATTGTCAAAAGGGCGAATAAAAGGGCGAATAGACAGGGCAAAATAGTATTTATAAGCAATATAAATATTTGATTTTCAATAAATAAGAAAGGGCGAATAAAAGGCAAATAAAAAATAATTACGCAGAACTGATCCCCCATGACCGACACCATGTCCCCCGCACAACGCCACCGCTGCATGTCGCACATCCGCAGCCGCAACACCAAACCCGAAATCAAGGTGCGGCAGTGGCTGTGGAAACACGGCTACCGTTACCGCCTCAACGTGAAGGGCGTGCCCGGCAAACCCGACATCGTGATGCGCAAGTACCGCACGGCGATTTTCGTGAACGGGTGTTTTTGGCACGGGCACGATGTTCAGGTTACAGGGGATAGGTTACAGGGGACAGTGGAGAATTCCCCGTGTTGCAAAATCCCGCAAACCAACCGCGAATTCTGGGTGAACAAGATCCGGCGCAACCAGGAACGGGACCGGCAGAATTGCCAGACTCTGCGGGACAACGGCTGGCTGGTGATTGTGGTGTGGGAGTGCCAGCTGAAAGCCAACCTACTGGAACAGACGATGCGGCAGGTGGAACAACGCCTCCTTGACAACCTCATCGCTATACTAAAACCGAAACGGATGCTTTATCCCCCATCCGAGGAAACGGTGCTGCCCGTCGCCGCCGAATCGCCCGCCGATTATAATGCATCATCTTGTAAATCAAAATATTCTAAGTAAAACTATTATGAAAAAAATCCTGATTTTTGCCATTGCCGCGTTCCTGCTTGCGGCGTGCAGTGATTCTGAAACACAGCTTAAGCAACGTGCGGCCGAGCTGTGCCAGTACATCCCCGACCACGAACTGTCAGAGAAGTCGAAACCGTATATGACAGCGGATTTCTACAACGTGCTGGACACGATGTTCAACCAGCTGCCGGAGTTCGAGGCCATGGACCACGAATGGCTCTACTATTTCGTGACGGGCAACGGCGGCACTATCGCCGACTATGAAGTGGCCGGCGTGGAAAAGACCGACAACACCCACGCGGTCGCGACCATCAAAGTACGCCAGAAATGGGAGGACGGTTCGTTCGATGAAAACTCTGACGTAGAGGAACATAAGCTCTATATGGAGAAGGTGGGCAACCAATGGTTGATGTCCAACTTCGACGGGCACAAGGCCGACTGCATCCGCCATATCGCCATCAACAAAAAGGAACAGGTGGTGCGCAACGCCATCAGCGACTATCTGGTGAAAGAGGTCGGCGAGAACTACCAGAAAGGCGAGCTCTGCATCCCCATGATGATCATGGTACACGAGGAGGACGAACTCTTCATGGGCGATTTCTGGGTGTACTGGTACGACCAGGTGGGCGACACCCTCAAGACCGTCTCCGGTGGCAACCACTCCGGCTGCATGACCGTGCAGAAACAGGATGGCGCCTTCACCATCACCTCGTTCGAGCAGACCGTTGACGGGGCCGGCAACGAGGCCAGCGCCCAACGCATCTTCGGCAGCTATTTCGACATCTACCAGAACATCCACTCCAACGAGAAGGTCCGCGAGGCCGTCCGTCAGGAGCAGCTGCGCGAGTACGTGAAAAAATACAACCTCAACGTCAAATACTACCAGGACTACGGCTGGCCCGCCGTGGAATTGTAGTACACCGAAACAACTTTGCTTCCCGTTTGCACTAAAAAAAGTGCAGTTTCTCATCAAAACTGCACTTTTTTTAGTGCACATTGAAAATTTGTTGTAATTTTGTATTCCCTATGAAACAGATAGAAGTCGTTGCCGCCATCATCCACGATTCAGAGAACCGCATCTTCGCCACACAGCGGGGAAGCGGCGAATGGAAAGACTGGTGGGAGTTTCCCGGCGGGAAGATCGAGCCCGGCGAAACGCCCGAACAAGCCCTGAAGCGTGAGATCTGGGAGGAGCTGGAAACCCGGATTGTCGTGGAGCAGTTCCTGCAAACCGTGGAGTGGGACTATCCCAAGTTGGCCTGCGGCCGAAGCTGCTCACGCTCGGAAGAGTCTAAGCAAGCTTCACTCTCCCCTCGCTCAACCGCAGCTTTCCATCTGACCCTGCATTGTTACTTCTGCCGCGTTGAGAGCGGCAGTCTGACGCTGAAAGAGCACGAGGCGGCCCGCTGGCTGGCTCCCGACGAGCTGGACAGCGTGCAGTGGCTACCGGCAGACTGGGAGATCATTGCCCGTCTGAGGGAACTTCTGCAACTGAAATAGGAGTGCCTTACAAAATGTTATTCTCCCGTGAACTTGCCCACGAAGAGGATAACCCCCGTCGATTTTTCACGGATGACATAAACAAACGGGTGGTTGGCGTAGAATTTGACGGGCTCTTCGGGTTTGGACATCGAGGTGCATTTCACCATTTCCGCCACCGTCACTGCCGCCGCTTCCGAGCCGTTTTCGTTCACCTTGATCCGCGCCTTCTGCAACATCATGCTGACATACACTTTGCTTTCGCACATATTCGGGATTTCTGCAAAAAAGCTGTCGAAAACACGTTTGATACCCATCGTTTTCAGCGTGCCAATCAGGTCCTCGGTGGAGGATTCCGTCTCGAAGCGCGGCAGCTTGAGGTCAACCTTGCGGGAACGGGTTTCGTCAAGGAAACTCATTCCGTTTTTGGCCAGATAATTGATTACGTCATCGGCACTCTTCCCCTTTTCGGGCAGCATTACCGTCATGCTCCACTGCTGGTTGCTGTAGGGAAGGTCAACTGCGGAGAAGGTGCTGTTTTTTACATAGCTGAACCGATTCTCCTGTTGCATTAGGGGCAACATCTTCGCACCCTTTGCGGTGTGGAAGGTGTCGGTTTTTGTCCGTGCCTCCTTAAACTCGTCGGTCCAGTTGGCTTTGAAATAGATGGCGTTCAGCAGGTATGACACGGCGGCGGGATTCAACTCGTCGAGGATTTCCGGAATCATCCCCTTGGTTTTGTCGTTGCACCAGCCGTTTATGCGTTTGAGGGATTGGGGCGATGCAAAGTCGAGAGCCTCGGCCTTGGCTTGGTAATAATCCTGCATATCCTTTTGGAACTGCGGTTTCAACTTGTTGTTTTGGTTTACAAAGATGGCATTGGCAATATGGAGGTGCACCTTTGTATCCACCAGCGGCAGACTGTCAATCAATGTTTTACAAAACTGATTCACCTCCTTGATGCCCCCTTTGCGGAATCCCAAGGTTTGTTCCAGCTCCTTCTGGGTGGTGCCTTCGGCGGCATCGTTCACCATACTGAGCACGTAGGTGATGCTCAGCGGCGAGTAGATGAAACTCTTGCCGCTTTTGTCGGCGGCGTTCACTGTTTTCAAGAAGTTGAGGGTGAAGGCGTTGTTGTCGCTTACAAATTCCCTTTGCTGCTCTGTGAGCGCAATCGGGTGAGGTTCATCAGCCTTTAAAATGTCTGTTATTTCTTCCGTGCTTTCGGTTTCTTCTGCTGAGGAACCGGTGTTCGCGTAACGATGGCAGAAAAGGAGAATGCCGCTCAGTCCGGCAAGCATTATTACTAAAAATATTCTTCTCATTTTTAAGGTTTTAAAGAATGATGATTCATAACGACAGGATTCCGATTATAGTATATCTTGCTGCCTTGCAACTTCAGAATCGCGCCGTATTTCCGGAAGTTGCGAAAAAAACAGCGTTCCCCTTCTATGTAGAAGGGGTGGCCGTAGGCCGGGGTAGTAGAATTTCAATTTGACTTTTCAATTTTCTATACAACTACCCTGCACTTCGTGCACCCCTTCTTCTCAAGAAGGGGAATATCCCTGTGCGTCCTCCCGCGGCACAGGCGGCAGGTATGGAAGAACACCGCAGGTGATGCCGCGGAAAAGAGAAAAGTTCACAACGCAGATAGAATTGAGAATTTTTCTCATAACTTTTGAGAATTTTTCTATTGTAAATTGAGAATTTTTCTTACTTTTGCAACTTAAAATCAAATAGTTAGATTTAACGATTGAAATTTGACGAAATTATGAAAAGAATCTTTTTCCTTCTCCTGACCATATTTTCAATCAATTTTGTTGCAATCGCCCAGCCCGATGCGCAGCCCGAAACCGACCCTGTCATCCTCAACCGCATCGACCAGTGGCAGGACCTCAAGTTCGGTTTTATGGTGCATTGGGGCATGTATGCCCAGTGGGGTGTGGTGGAATCGTGGAGCATCTGCAACGAGCCGTGGATCAACCGCGACGGCGCCGACTACTACGAGTACAAACAGCAGTATCAGGCCCTCAACAAGACCTTTAACCCCACCAAGTTCGACGCCACGCAGTGGGCTGCCGCCGCCAAGGAGGCCGGCATGAAATATATGGTATTCACCACCAAGCACCACGACGGCTTCTGCATGTTCGACAGTCGCTACACCGACTACAGCGTGGCCGGCCCCGACTGTCCCTACCACACCGCCCCGCAACCCGACATCACCCGCGCCATCGTGGACGCCTTCCGCGCCCAAGGAATGTGGATCGGCCTCTACTTCTCCAAACCCGACTGGCATTGCGACGACTACTGGGCGCACGAGTGGGCTACTCCCGACCGCAATGTCAACTACGACATCGCCACCCATCCCGACCGTTGGAACAAATATAAAGAGTTTACCTACAATCAGTTGAAGGAAATCACCCACAACTACGGTGATATCGACATCCTATGGCTCGACGGCGGCTGGGTGCGGCCCGAATGGAGCCTCACCGATGAAACCCGCGAGTGGCTGGGCTGCTACCAGCGCATCCAAGATGTGGATATGCCCCGTATCGCCACGATGGCCCGCGAAAACAATCCCGACCTCATCATCGTGGACCGTAGCGTGGGCGGCAAATACGAAAACTACCGTACCCCCGAACAGCAAGTGCCCGACACGCTCCTTCCGTACCCGTGGGAAACCTGCATGAGCATGGGCTACAGTTGGTCGTACGTGGCCACCGACGAGTACAAAAGCACCCGCAAACTCATTCACACACTGGTGGATATCGTGGCAAAAGGCGGCAACTTCCTGCTGAACGTGGGTCCCGATGCCGACGGCCAGCTCCCTGAGGTGGCTTTGCAACGGATGAAAGAGATGGGTCAGTGGCTTGATAAGTACGGCTACGCCATCTACGGCACCCGCCCGCTCTATCCGTACGCGGAAGGGAACGTCCGGTACACGCAAAGCAAGGACGGAAAGAAAAAGTATGCCATTACTCTGCAAGAGGAGGGCGAGTTCGCCACCGTGCGAAAAATCAAATAGAAAAAAATGTATTTTTGCGCCTTTGAAAAAAAGTGGATAAAACAATGTAATTATCAGAAAAACAATAAATTGTGTATATGAAAAAGTGGATTGTCTTAATAGTTGTGTGCCTTTTCACGGTTTTTGACGCGCACGCGGTTTTGAAAGAGAAGGACCTTGCCCAGACGTTGGGCGTGTTGCGCGGCGAATTGGAGCAGACCTACAATGAGGCCACCATCCGGTACGAAAGGTTTGAAAGACGAAACAAGGAACAGCATACCAATCTGATCCAAATGATGCAGCGCAGCAACCAGATTGCATTGATGCTCTACTCGCAAAAGTCGGACTTCACGTTCGACATGACCTACGCCTGCCAGGCCGCCACGGAACAGTACCGGAAACTTAGTTCCCGCAATCTTCCGTTTTCGAAAATAAAGGAGAGCCTTCAGTCGGAGATCGACCGGTACGATGAGTTGATCAAAGCATTGCAGAACCTGCCGCCGCGACTGCTTCCCAACGGGGAGATTGCACAACTGCCCGACTCCATCAAGGCGATGATGCCCAAGCGGGTGCTGGACACCGCCAAACTGTCGCTTTTCCTGTTGGATGAACAAGGGATGGCCGACCGCGAGGCGTGCCTCGACTATGCCACCGCCATCCGCGACACCTACGTCCAGATGTTGGAGGAAATTACCAAAGATGAGGAACATTATGCTTTCGTCATCAAACGGGTGAAGGAGCTCAACGACTACGCGATGGCGCGGTACGAGAAAATCCAGCAGAGCATCTTCGTGAACGGCGGCTACAACTATTTCGAGACCCTCAAGCGGTTCAAGATGTACTATTCGCTGGCCAAGAAGGACGTGGACGACAAGTACCGCCCCCTGAAGGAGCAGTCGGAGTGGCGCGGGCCCGTCATCTTCGGAATCAGTATTTTCATGTTGTTTTATATCGTGGTGGCAAGCCTGTTGAGTTTTGCCATCGTGCGGTGGGTGCTGCCTCGCCGCGTGCGCGAGAAACTCAAGGAGAAGCGGAAACGCTCCATCCTGATGCTGGCGTGCGGCGTGGGCATCTTCGCCATCTCCATCATGATTGCCCGCTTCTTTGTCCACCAGAACTTCATCCTGATGGCCATCAACCTGATGATCACATTCGCATGGCTGATGGAGGCAATTCTGATTTCCCTCCTGATACGTTTGAAAGACAACCAGATTATTCCGGGAATCCGCACCTACACGCCATTCTTGTTGATGGCATTGGTCGTGATGGTCTTCCGTATCATATTGATACCAAATAATTTGGTGAATTTGATTTATCCGCCGTTGTTGCTGATTTTCACCATCTGGCAGGGCATTGTGCTGAAACGGAAGGTGGGTCGTCTGCCCGACAGCGACGTGATTTACACCATCATTTCCTTTGTGGCAATGATTGTAGGCTGTGTGGCTGCGTGGTTTGGTTTTGTGTTGTTGGCCGTGCAGATTATGGTTTGGTGGACCATACAATTAGCTGCCATACAAACAATTACCTGCTTATACGACTTGGCTTACATGTATGAAAAACGGCGGCTTGCCACGAAGATTGCCCTAAAGAAGGGCATTGATATCAGCAAGCAGGAGGAACTTGATAAGCTGCACAAGAAATTGCGGCCCAAGATGGTGAAAGGGGAGTACATCAGCCAGACATGGATGTATGATTTTGTGTATAAGGCAGCACTACCCGTGCTTGCCGTGCTTTCGGTGCCCGCGAGCATCTATTTCGCTGCCCGCATCTTCGAGATGAACTCGCTATGGATGCAGATGTTCCTTTACACCTTCCTTGACAAGCCAGGTGTCATCCAACTTTCGCTTTATAAAATATGTTTGGTGACGGCAACATTCTTTGTTTTTAAGTATTTCAATTACACGGTCCGGAGCTTCTACAAGATGATCAAGATGCGTCGGATGAAGGATCCGAACGGGCCGAGCAATATCACGCTGGCCAACAACGTCATTGCCATCATTGTGTGGGGCATTTACGTGATTTTTGCGTTAGTGCTCCTACAGGTTCCCCGCAGCGGCATCTCGATTGTGATGGCAGGCTTGGCTACCGGTCTTGGTTTCGCCATGAAGGACATATTGGAGAATTTCGTTTATGGCATCACCCTGATGACGGGTCGCTTGCGTGTGGGTGACTACATTGAATGCGGTGCGATACAGGGGAAGGTGGAGAGCCTCAACTACCAGAGCACACAGATCGTGACGTTGGACGGCAGTGTGATCACGTTCCAGAATGCGACACTCTTCCGCAACAATTTCAAAAATATGACCCGCAACCACGGTTATGTGATGGTGAAGATCCCGGTGGGTGTGGCTTACGGCACGAATGTGGAAAGTGTTCGTGGAATGTTGCTCCAATCGCTCAATGAACTGCCCATGAAGAACGCTGTGGGAAAGAACATGATTGACCAGAAGCAGGGCTTCAGCGTGTTGTTCGCCGACTTCGGGGAAAGCAGTGTGGACCTGTTTGTGGTCTGTTGGGTGCTGGTGGAGGAGAAAGCCGGCTTTGTTGCCCGTATCAAAGAGGTGATTTACAACACCTTGAATGAAAACAATGTAGAGATTCCATTCCCGCAGCGCGACATCCACATCAAGAACGTGGATCAGCTGAAGTAATTTGTGAAAGGGAAATTGAATATCTTTGCGGCTTCATCCATGCTGCTTCAATGACAAATTGCCCACCCCGGCAGCAAAAAAAGCGGCGGGTACCCGCCATTCCGTTGCGAACGAAGTGAGCAACGGGACCTCCTACTTTCTCTCTTCCCCCGCCCGCTTCACCAGCTGCCCGCAGGCGGCGTCGATGTCCTGGCCACGGCTGTGCCGCACGTTCACCACCATGTTCTTGGATTCGAGAAAGTCGATGAACGCCCGCACGTTCGCCTCCGGGCTTTTTTGGTACTCCGTGCCCGTGGCGTTGTATTCGATCAGGTTGATCTTCACCGGGAAGTTGCGGCAGAAACGGTGCAGCTTCTTGGCATCCGCCACGCTGTCGTTCCAGTTTTTGAGCAGCAGGTACTCAATGGTGATGCGTTTCCCCGTCTTCTCGTACAGGTACGAAAGAGCCTCCTGCAGCATCTCGAACGTCTGGTGCTCGGTGACGGGCATCCGCTCCCGCCGTTTCAGCTCGTCGGCGCAGTGGAGCGAAAGGGCCACCTCCGGTTTGAAACCGTCGTCTGCCAACTGCTTGATTCCTTTGGCGATACCGACGGTGGAAAGGGTGATGCGGCTGGGCGAGAGCCCTTGGAACTTGGGGGAGGTGAGGAGGTCGATGGAGCGCATCACGTTGTCGTAGTTGAGCAGCGGCTCGCCCATCCCCATATAGACAATGTTGGAGATGTTGAGGTTGTACAGCTCCTGCGCCGCACGGTTCATCAGTAGGTACTGGTCGAAAATTTCGGAGAAGTGGAGGTTGCGGGCGAATCCCATGGTGCCGGTGGCGCAGAACTTGCACCCCATCGCACAACCCACCTGCGTGGAGATGCACGCCGTGACACGCGTCTCGGTCGGGATGAGGACGCCCTCGATTTCGCGGCCGTCGTGCAGGCGGAAGATGAACTTGGCTGTGCCGTCGCTGCTTTGCACCTTCCGGTCGATGGCGGTGTTCAGGAAGCTGAAGCTCTCCGACAGTTTCTGCCGGAGCGGGGCCGACAGGTTGGTCATCTCGTCGAAGCTGCCTGCGCCCTTCTTCCAAAGCCACTCCTCAATCTGGGTGGCGCGGAACTTTTTCTCCCCGATTTCTTCCAGAAAACGGAGCAGTTTTGCATTGGTAATATGCCGGATGTCTTCCATTTTCAGTTACTTCATCAGTTTTTTGTAGTGGATGCGGGTGGGGCCGGTGTCGCCGAGCCGTTTCTTGCGGTTCTCCTCGTATTCGGAGTAGCTGCCTTCAAAGAAATAGACCTGCGAGTCGCCCTCGAAGGCGAGGATATGGGTGCAGATGCGGTCGAGGAACCAGCGGTCGTGGGAGATGACCACGGCGCAGCCCGCGAAGTCGTTCAAACCCTCCTCCAACGCCCGCAACGTGTTGATGTCGATGTCGTTGGTCGGCTCGTCGAGGAGCAGGACGTTGGCTTCCGATTTCAGGGTGAGGGCCAGGTGCATGCGGTTGCGTTCGCCGCCCGACAGCACACCCGCCTTCTTGCCCTGGTCGGTGCCGTTGAAGTTGAAGCGCGACACGTAGGCGCGGGAGTTGATGAGCCGTCCGCCCATCTGGATCTGCTCGTTGCCTTCGGAAATCACCTCCCACACGCTCTTTTCAGGGTCGATTTCGGCGTGCTGCTGATCAACATAGCCGATTTTCACGGTCTCGCCCACCTCGAAAGTGCCGCTGTCGGGCTTCTCCATGCCCATGATGAGGCGGAACAGGGTGGTTTTGCCGGCGCCGTTGGGACCGATGACGCCCACGATGCCGTTGGGGGGCAGACGGAAGTTGAGATTTTCGTACAGCAGTTTGTCGCCGTAAGCCTTTGATACATTGACGGCTTCGATGACCTTGTCGCCCAAGCGCGGACCGTTGGGGATGAAGATCTGGAGTTTCTCCTCTTTCTCCTTGATGTCCTCGTTGAGCAGGCGGTCGTAGGCGTTGAGACGGGCCTTCGACTTGGCCTGACGGGCTTTCGGGGCCATGCGCACCCACTCCAACTCCCGTTCGAGGGTCTTCATGCGCTTGGTCTCCTGTTTCTCCTCCATGGCGAGGCGGTTGGCCTTCTGTTCCAGCCACGAGGAGTAGTTGCCCTGCCACGGGATGCCCTCGCCGCGGTCGAGTTCGAGGATCCAGCCGGCCACGTTGTCGAGGAAGTAGCGGTCATGGGTGACGGCGATGACGGTGCCTTTGTACTGGCGGAGGTGCATTTCGAGCCACTCCACCGACTCGGCGTCGAGGTGGTTGGTGGGCTCGTCGAGGAGCAGGATGTCGGGTTCGGAGAGCAGCAGGCGGCAGAGGGCCACGCGGCGGCGCTCACCACCGGAGAGGTTCTTCACCGGCGTGTCGCCTTCGGGACAGCGCAGGGCGTCCATGGCGCGCTCCAGCTTGTTGTCGAGTTCCCAAGCGTCGTGCTGGTCAATCAGCTCGGTCAGTTCGCCCTGACGTTCAATGAGCTGGTTCATCTCGTCGTCGCTCATCGGTTCGGCGAACTTCATGTTCACCTCCTCGTACTCTTTGAGGATGTCCACCACCTCCTGCACGCCCTGGCTCACCACCTCTTTCACGGTGAGGGTGTCGTCGAGCTGCGGTTCCTGCGGCAGATAGCCGACGCTGTAGCCGGGCGAGAAGACCACCTCGCCCTGGAAGGACTTGTCGAGTCCGGCGATGATTTTCAGCAGGGTGGACTTACCGGCGCCGTTCAAACCCAAGACGCCGATTTTCGCTCCATAGAAAAAGGAGAGGTAGATGTTTTTAAGAATTTGTTTTTGAGGGGGAATCGTCTTGCTGACGTTCACCATTGAGAAGATGATTTTTTTATCGTCTGCCATATAGGATTGATTTTCAATAAGATAAATAAAATTCAGCCAATTTTCGCAAATTGGCAACGGAACGGCAAAAGTAAGAAATTTTCGTTTTGGCAGGATGGGATTTTCGGAATGGATAGCGGAAATAACAATTTGTAGAGACGGGCCATGGCGCATTTCTACATTTGTCATAAAAAAAGGAAAATCACTGCCTCTTTAGCACCCCAACATCTCCGCCGGGGTGATGTGCAGCGTGCGGCACAGCAGACGGGCGATCTTCAGGGTGGGTTCTGCCCGCCCCGTCACATAGTCATTGATTCGGGAAGGGCTGACGCCAATCTGTTGCGCAAGCTGCTTTTGTGTCATACCTTCTTCCTCAAGAGACAATTCTATCAGCTCTGCCACAGAGGGCTTGGCAATAGGAAAATGATCCTTCTCATAGCCAATGACAATGTCCGACATCACCGTCAGTTCAACGGCGTTGCGGTCGTTGGCAGGGGTGTCATCCTTCACCAAAGGAAGAAGCTCCTCGATCCGAGCCAAAGCAAATTCGTACTGTTCTTTTGTTATTTTGTTCATGGCTATATTGTTGCCGTGTCGATTTTATCGTATTCGCTGATAAAGGATTTCATAAAGTTTTCAATTTAGAGTTCTTCTGTCACGGTTTCATCAGATATAACATCATCGGGCAGACCTTCAGGCACATCAGCCCACCAGCGTTTTACACAATACTTTTTCAATTCCTCCGTCCTGTCAATTACATCCTGTTTCGCGAAGGATTGCTTTGATATGATGTCACTCGCCAGTTTTTTTGTCATCTCAAAGAAGCTCTTGTCATAGCCTAGTTCAACTTTTAACAAAGGAACTTTCTTTTGTACAGTTGAATTGAGTGACTTTTCTAATAGCGACAGATTGCCTAAACGGTGTTCATAAGAGACAAAATCCTCCATATCATCGAAGCCTAAACTTTCGGGATTGAAATCTGGAGTTTGGGCCAAGATGTGTTCTATGGTCGGAAGGGTTGTTACTATTTTTTGCAATTCCGGCAACGAATACATATTACCGCGTATCGACTCGCAGTAATCCACAAAGATGTGGTTCAAAGCTGCGTTTGGATATATATTAACACTTAGGCTTGCATTGAACTGTTCCTTGCTCATCCACTTTGTGTTGAACCATAGCAACCAGTTTTGTATTTCAATGATGGTTTTACCATTGATTGAGCTTACATATTTAACGATGTCGGCTTTGGGGTCAGTTCCTCTTGTCTTATACACACGAACATCTATTAACTCAACCAGGTCAAAGAATTTCTTTCCTGCATAATTGGGTCCCACTAATTCTTTTTCTAAAATGTCTTTTTCTTGCAACTTAACTATCAAAGGATACAGCGTTGCTGAAAGATTTAAGATGACAAACAACTTGTAATATTTGGTCTCAATACCAACTTTTGTAATAATGCTGTTGAGGTTCGTAAAGAACGACTTTAGACTTCCAATATATTGATTGATAAAGTCCGCCATCGCATCTTTAAAATTACTTCCTTTTCGTAGGTCGGTCAGTCTTTGTTTTATTGTTTTCAACACATATTCAGCTGACGGCTCATAATTGTCGGAAAAGTATGTCACATAATGATAGCTCAGGATATTATCTTCCGTGAAATTCTGACGTTTAATCAGATTGATGCCTATTCTATCACCACCATTGTATTTGATGGAATCATATAATTCAAAAATGTCGCTGAACACAGCATTAATGGAATCATCATATTTCTTATCCAAATACTTATTGGAGAAATAGATGAGCAAACTCTTCATCTTCTCCATATTTGACAGGGATTTACCCCTGTCATTAACAGTTTGGAAAATCCTAATCGCATCGCCTTCTGAGTTTTCAATAAACTCCATTATTTCAAGATTGCCTATTGCATCGAGAAATTGTTCGGGATTTTGCAGATTGTCAATCTGAAATTTCATTTCTTCAACAGCTTCTATCATGAAGCGTTGACTTTTGTTCTGAGGTGTAGCGGACAGGTCCCCGTTTAATAATTGCTGAAAAAGTTGAACGTCTCTTTCTAAAGGTTTCAAACTATATTGAGAACCTTTCTTGATATAGTGCATTTTTTGGTATATCCTCGTATCGCCATCCTGTATTTTTTGCAATAGCTGGGCAATTAACAACGTGATGGTTGTCAGACGTTGCTGACCATCAACCACATAAAATTTCTTTGGATCGGTGGAACATTTCGATAAAACCACAGTTCCTATATAGTGAGACGAATTTGAATCAATTGCTTCTTTTATATCCTCAAATAATTCACGAATATGCTGTTTTTCCCAAGCATATCCACGCTGATATCGTGGTATCTCAAAATATCTGTCATTAAACAAATCGGTAATTTTAGTTGTTGCCATAATATTTTGTCTTATTATTAATTAACAATACCAGAAACCCACACACTACAGTTCTATTTTCACCAGTACCCCACGTTCTTTCTCATCTACATATTGGCGAACGAGTTCCACGACTTCGTCGTCCGCAATGTCCAACTGCTGTAAGGGGCCATTCTTGGGATAGACATCCAGAAAAGCCACCTCCTCTCTGTCCTTGTACACCAAATATATCAACCGATATCCATCGCGTTTCGATAGCCGATGCTTCTTGTCTGGCAGTCGTAACTTGATGATAATCCGCGGATCATCCAGCAGAATCATATCATAATTTTGACGAATCTGCTCAATGGAACAACCCCTGAATGCAGCCTTCACCTCCTCCTCAACTGTCGCATAAACCCCGCGCTTTACATCTTTCAATGCAGCAACACGCGATTCAAAATATGAAATAGCCGAAAACTCAATCATCTTCTCCCTTCCGTTTCCCAATTTCTTTATCCACTTCTGTCAAACGTTGCATCAACAGCTTCATCTCTGCATTCTTAGGCATCTTGATGCAAAAATTCACAATGTCGCTATTCAATTCGTAGAGAGCCGAATAATTCATGCCCAATTTCTCCACCTCGCTTTTCATCCGATCATTGTTAGTTGACTTGCGACAGTCGTCATACAACTGTTTTACGGTCTTCACCAAAATAACCAGCTGTCCACCAAAAACCGCATAATCCGCTTCAGAAATGTTGCGCCAGTCCTCATAGATTAACTCGTACAGATTATCCAACTCCCGATTCAAACGGGCAAGTTGAGCCGCCCCATAACCATTCGGTCGGGCCACCTCCATACGATGCGTATAACTCCGCCGTCCAAGGCGCACCACCGTATTGGAAATCACTTCAGTCTGACACATAATTTTGATTTTTAATGCGACGGCAAAGGTACACTTTTTTTTAATTCCATTAGTTATTATCACCCCCTCCACTCAAAATCCTCCCCTCTGAGGAGCTCCATCGCAAGGTAATTCCACTCTGCGGTGAAGAAATTGGGGGTGAACCGCACGTGGCGGAGGTTCTCTTCTCCAGTCGGGCCGCCGCCATACAAAGGATGCATATCACGACTGCGGTCCTCCAGAATGTGCAGCATGTCTTCCTCCTCCCACGAGAGGTTGTAAAACACCGTCCCTACCCGCACAAGCTTCTTGCACTCCCGGAACAGCAAACTGTGGTTGTCCAACATAAAACCATAATCATCTAAAAAGCCCAGCGGGCGCACGCCATGAATACACTCCTTGCTCAGTCCCAACCCGTCGGCCATCACCGCATCGCCGGTGTAGATGGAGTCGCCACGCACATCCTTGTACGGCGTTTTCACCCCGGCAAAAATCACCTTGTGTGCATAGCCGCGGCCCTCACATTCGTCCTCGAACGTGGCCATAACCGCCTCCGCATCATGCTGGTCTTTGTATTCCTCCTCATCATCAAAAACATATAAGTTATTCTTGTAGAAGAAGAAATTTCCAAAGTAAGTGTAGCCAAACTTCTCTTTATCATTGACATAGCGGATATGGATGCTCGGCAAATAGTTTTTGTAGCTTGCCCCTATCATATACCTGCATTGGTCACAGAGTTCCTGTAAAACTTCAACCGTAATCACCTTGGGAGCCTTTACCCGCAGCGATTCCTTCACTTTATTGATTTCTTCCTCATAAGCAATGCTATGGTCAATGGATTCCAATATCCACTCTCTTGGCAGCGTGATGTTGGGAATGGGCAAGGCGTCATAAAACAGCGGGGCCATCTGTTTGTCGGTGAAACCCGCAATGCCGCAACCAACGCGGGTGACCAGAAAGCGGTTCATCGGGTGCGCTTTGGCATACTCGATGAATTCATCCACATAGGGTCGGATGGTGTCAAGGCCTCCTTGCATGGTGGGAATGGCATAGCACTGCCCAGTTGGACCGGAACCGACTCCCCATTCCGCGCCAAAGAGTTCATGCGCCATACGTGCCGCGCCACCACGATGATGCCCGGCAAGATTGCTGCCGAATACGAACACCTCGCATTTCGACAAATGCGTGATGTGTCTAGGGGTTTTGACTTTGGGATGATTCGCACACATAGTGATTAAGTTTTTAATTATTTGGAACAGATTTCTTCATAACCATTATAAAGGAGTTTGTAATCGGCTCGGAGCTCCTGGCAAAGCCAGTTGGGCGATTTCACCGCCACAGAAGTGCCGCAGGCACGCAACTCACGCATAAATTCCTCATTGGGAATGAGATAATAGGAAAATACCGAATGAAGTTCGTGTGTTTCAATCTCCTTTTGCGAAGGGTGCAACGGCAGCGTGCGGATATACTCCACCTGCGGCACGCTGACAGACACAATGATCTCTTCGGGCTTGTCTTTCAGGATCGTAACGCCGCAGACATTCATGAAATACACCTCCGCATCGAAGTCCTCGGGAAAGATGTAGGGATCCTGCGTCGGCTGGACAGCCACTACACGGTCGAGGGCGAAATGGCGGATGCCCTTGCGGTCGCGCGAATAGGCGATGAGGTACCAACGCTGGCGGTACATCTTCAAGCAGTACGGCTCCACGGAATGGGTACACGGCTCGGACTGGGTGAAATTCTGGTACGAAACCTGCAGCACGTGCTTGTCGCGCAGGCACTCGATAATCGCCGGCAGATACTCCTCGCCGGGAGCCACCGGTTCAAAGATGATCTGCTTGCGCAAATCGTGACATTCTTTCAGCAAATTATTGAAAGAAAGTAAATTGAGCATCCTCCCACGCATGTCAGCCCGCCGGAACTGGTCGGCATCCTCAATGTAGTACTCGCCCTGCGCATTGCACAGGATTTCAATGTCGAAAAGCTCCTCCACCGTGTTGCGCCAGCGGTGGAAAGTGCTCTCGGGTATGGCGTCCGTATCGTAGTCGTTGACGGAGGCGCGGGCCCATTTCTCATCAATCGCCTCACGCGAGATGGGACCGCTGGCAATGGTGTTTACAAACCAGATGTAACACTTGAACAGATAAGCTGTGGATGATTTTCTCATTTGCATCATTTTTTTTAACGATGCAAAAATACAAAATTTCACTCTCATAAAATGGGAGTGGACAAAAAAAATCCACACAAGAAAATGATATCGCCCTTTTTTGACAAAAAAAAAACGCACCTTAAAAAGGTGCGTTTTTCAAATCTTGTGTAACCAACTTTATTTGATGAGGTCGGCGTACTGGGCTGCATTGAGCAGGCTGTCGGCTTCGGACGCATCGGTGGGTTTGATTTTCACAATCCAGCCTTCTCCGTAAGGATCGGTGTTGATGAGAGCCGGGTTGCCGTCGAGTTCTTCGTTGAACTCCACCACCTCGCCGCCGATGGGCAGCATCAGGTCGGAAACGGTCTTCACAGCTTCCACAGAGCCGAAAACCTCGTCCTTTGCCAGCGTTTCGTCAACGGAGGGAACATCCACAAAAACGATGTCACCGAGTTGTTCGGCAGCGTAAGCGGTAATGCCGACGTAGGCGAATTCACCATCCATCTTCAACCATTCGTGGTCGTTGGAATACTTCAAATTTTCAGGAATCATAGTATTGATTTTTAAAAAGTTATAAAAAAATTAAACGGTCATAATTTCTTTTTCCTTGGCTTCGGCCATCTTGTCGATCTTGGCGATGAAGTCGTCGGTCATCTTCTGGATGTCGGCTTCGAGCTTCTTGGCCTCGTCTTCCGGCACGCCGCCATCCTTGAGTTTCTTGGCGGTGTCGTTGGCGGTGCGGCGGATGTTGCGGATGGTCACCTTGTTTTGTTCGGTGTCCTGTTTCACCTTCTTCACCAGTTCCTTGCGGCGTTCCTCGGTGAGGGAGGGGACGACGATGCGGATGAACTCACCGTTGTTCTGCGGGGTGAAGCCGAGGTTGGCGGCAAGGATGGCCTTCTCGATGATGGGGAGCATGTTGCGTTCCCACGGCTGGATGACGATCTGGCGGGCGTCGGGCGTGTTGATGTTGCCGACCTGCTCGATGGGCGTGGGGTTGCCGTAGTAATCCACTTTCAAGCCTTCCAGCATCTGCGGATTGGCCTTGCCGGCACGCACCTTCTGCAACTCCTTCTCAAAGAAGGCAATCGTCGAATTCATACTTTCTTTTGCCTGATCCAGGCATTTTTTCGTTTCTTCAGTCATTGTATATAAAATTACTCATTATTGTCGTCTGTTTCAGCTGTTTCAGCCGTTTCTCCCTCTTCCAGTTGCTTGGCCTCCTCTTTGAGTTTTTCCAGAACGGCCTTCTTCTTCTCAATCTCCTTCCGCAATTTCTTGATTTCGCGATCCACCATCGTGGCATTCAGGCGATACACAAAAAGATAATGGAAGAACAGGAGAACCGTCCAGATGATAGTGACAAAAAGGGTGCATTTGAGGAACATACCCATCGGTGCGTCGGCGGTTTCGGGCGTCTTCGGCTCGCGGAAAATGAAGAAGTAGAGCACCCACAGCACAATCATCAGCAGGAAGTAGATGGCGATGTGCCGTTTGAAATGCGCCCGCTTGTTGGCGGTCTTGTAGGTTTTGATGTCAATCATTTCGGGTTGGTCCACGATCTGGGTGTTCTCGTCCATAGTTTTGGGTCTTTATTCGTTATAACAAAGGGTGCCGATGGGTTCGCCGGAAAGCACCTTCATCAGGTTGCCCTCGCCGTTGGCGTCATAGACATAGACGGGCATGTTGTTGTCCTTGCAGATGGTGAATGCCGTCAAGTCCATGATTTTGAGGTGTTTCTCGTAAGCTTCGGTAAAGGTGATGCGGCTGTACTTGGTGGCGGTGGGGTCCTTTTCGGGGTCGGCGGTATAGACGCCGTCCACGCGGGTACCCTTGAGCAGGAGGTCGGCCTTGATCTCCACGGCGCGGAGGGCGGCGGCGGAGTCGGTGGTGAAGAAGGGGTTGCCGGTGCCGCCTCCGAGGATGACGACGCACCCCTCGTTCAGGTACCGTTCCGCATTCTTGAAGAAGATTTTCTCGGTCATGCCTTCCACTTCGAGGGAGGTGAGGACCTTGGCCTTCACGTCCATCTCTTCCAGCACGGCCTGCAGGGCCATGGAGTTGATGATGGTGGCCAACATGCCCATGTGGTCGCCCTGACGGCGGTCGAAGCCCTTGTCGGCGCCGCTCACCCCGCGGAAGATGTTCCCCCCGCCGATAACGACACCCACCTGCACGCCCGCCTCCACGGCGGAACGAATCTCGGAAGCATAATGATGTACCGCCTGATAATTAATACCGTAGCCATCGTCGCCAGCCAGCGACTCACCACTCAATTTCAACAAAATGCGCTTATACGTCATATTCAGAATTTGGCGGCAAAGATACAACATTTCATTTAATGTTGGAATGGGCGAATAATTATTCGCGGCAACAAAAATAGGCGGATTTTCCTTGCATTTTCTTCTTTCACCCCAAAAACGGCATCTTTTCCTTCATTTTGTTGCATTTCATCATATTTTTGAAAAAATGAGAGGCCGGATTTCCCACAGCTGGAAAATTAGAACTATCTTTGCCGCCGCTTCGCATCCTGCGAAATCCTTTGCACAATATTAATTTTTAAATCACCATAACTATGAAAGACACATTATTGAAAAGATTTTCAAGCTACATCGCCTACGCCACCACGTCGGACGAGAATTCGGAAACCTATCCCAGCACGCCCGGCCAGCTGGTGTTCGGCGACTTCCTCGTGGAAGAACTGAAACGCATCGGCCTTTCCGAGGTCAACAAGGACCAGTACGGTTATGTGACCGCCACCCTGCCGGCCAACTGCGACAAGGTGCTGCCCGTCGTCGGCTTCATCGCCCACTTCGACACCGCCCCCGACATGCCCGGCATCAGCGCACCCCGCGTCATCCCCAACTACGACGGCAAAGACATCATGCTTGACCCGGAATCCGGCACCGCCCTCACCCTCACCGACTTCCCCGAACTGGCCGACTATACCGGACAGACCCTGCTCGTCACCGACGGCAAGACGCTGCTCGGCGCCGACGACAAAGCCGGCATTGCCGAAATCGTCACCGCGATGGAGTACCTGCTGGCCCATCCTGAAATCAAGCACGGGAAACTGCGCGTCGCCTTCACCCCCGACGAGGAGATCGGCAAGGGCGTGGCCCACTTCGACGTCAAGGGCTTCGGCTGCGACTTCGCCTACACGATGGACGGCGGCGCCATCGGCGAACTTGAGTACGAGAACTTCAACGCGGCCGGCGCCACCATCAAGGTGCAGGGCCGCAACATCCACCCCGGCTACGCCAAGGGCAAGATGGTGAACGCCCAACTCATCGCCATGGAGTTCAACAGCCTGCTGCCGGAGTTCCAAAGACCGCAATACACCCAGGATTACGAAGGTTTCTACCTGCTCACCCACATGGAAGGTACCGTCGAGAACGCCGTCCTCAACTACATCATCCGCGACCACGATGCGGAGAAGTTCGCCGAAAAGAAGGAGTTCATGCTGAAGGTGACGGCGTTCCTCAACCAGAAGTACGGCGAGCGCGTCACCTGCGAGATCAAGGACCAGTACCGCAACATGCGTGAGATGGTGGAACCGGTGTTCCATATCGTCACCTTGGCGGAGGAGGCCATGCGCGAGATCGGCATCACCCCGAAGGTACAGCCCATCCGCGGCGGCACCGACGGCGCAAACCTCTCCTTCAAGGGCCTCCCCTGCCCCAACATCTTCGCCGGCGGCCACAACTTCCACGGCAAGTACGAGTACGTGCCGCTCGAATCGATGGTGAAAGCGACGGAGCTGATCACCACGATTGCGAAAAATATCGGGAGGTAAAGGGGAGTAATAAGTGATAAGTGATAAGTAATAAGTGATAGGTGATAAATAGAAAGGAGGAGTGTTATGGAGGGGAAGGAGATGAATGGTTTTGAGGATTTGCAGATTTGGAAAGATGGTATTCACCTGACTGTTGAAACGTACTCTGTTTTAAGTTCTTGTAAGGATTATGGTTTTAAAGACCAAATTCAAAGAGCAGCTGTATCTATACCCTCAAACATTTCAGAAGGATATGAAAGACACACAAATAAGGAGTTCATCAACTTTCTCTACATTGCCAAAGGGTCTTGTGGTGAATACAGGACACAACTAAAAATCGCTTATCTCTTAAAATATATTAATTCAAACCATTTCACAAACCTTAACCTATTTGCGAAAACGCTCTCTTCAAAAATCTATACCTTCATCAAATATGTGGAAAGTAAAAAGAAGAAAGTAGAAGTTATAAAGTAGGGGGTTGCTTTTGCATATCCCCTCTTCATACTCATTACTTCATACCTTTTACTTCGGATGCCATACCTTGAAATATCAAAAAAAAGTATGAAAAAGAAGTTATCAATTTTTGCACTCTCTTTTATAGGGGCATTACTTGTATTTGTTACTATTTTACATACTTTTGAAACAAGAGGTGGAGGTCCTTTGAGTTGGACTGAAATCTTTGATGACTGGTTGTTATTTGTGATTTCCAGTGCTATAATGGCTACGGTGGCAACTATCTTATGGGGCTCAAATCACCCACCCAAAGATTAATCCATTGACTTATTACCTTTTACCTTCTACCTATTACCTCCTACCTATTACCTTTTACTATTATGACCGAGCTCATCTCCCGTCTGGCTCTCCAGTTCCAGCCGAATATCGGCGGGACCACGGTGAAGAAGCTGCTGCAATATTACGGTAGTGCGGAGGCTATCTTTGCCGAGAAGGACCCGTTGCGCCGGTTCGGACGTGCGGTGCATTTCCCGAAGCTCACGCGCGAGGCCGTGGCGGCGGCGGAGGCCGAAGCCAACTGGATGGAACGGCACGACATCAAGCTCTGCTTCTACACCGACCCCGACTTCCCGTGGCGGCTGAAGGCGTGCGTGGATTCCCCCTATCTTTTTTACTACAAAGGGGATAACATCTTCAGCGGACAGCGGATGGTGGCGGTGGTCGGCACCCGCGCCATCTCGCCCTACGGAAAGGACATCACCCGCAAGATCGTGTCGGAGCTGGCGGAGTACGGTGCCTGCGTCGTGAGCGGCCTGGCCAGCGGCGTGGACACCGTGGCGCACGAGCAGGCCCTCGACAGCGGCCTCAAGACCGTGGCCGTGATGGGGTGCGGACTCAGCACCATCTATCCCGACTGCAACGAACGGCTCGCCGCCCGCATCCTCGAACAGGGCAGCGCGCTGGTGTCGGAATTCACCTTTCGCACCAAACCCGACCGGCAGAACTTCCCGCGCCGCAACCGCATCATCGCCGGCATGGCCGACGCCACCGTGGTGATGGAGTCCGCCACCAAAGGAGGCAGCATCATCACCGCCTACATCGCCCACTCCTACAACCGCGACGTGCTGGCCGTGCCCGGCAACATCCTGAGTCCCAACCACAGCGGCTGCCACGAACTGATCCGGAAGAACGTGGCCGCCCTCGTCACCTCCGGCCGCGACATCGCCGAAGTGATGGGCTGGGACCTGCAAGCTCCCAAAGCCGTGCAGCAGGAACTGTTCGTGGAACTCAGTCCCGACGAGCAGGCGCTCACCGACCTCATCGGCCAGCACCCTGACATCGGCATCGACGACCTGTCGGCGCAGGTGCCGCAGTTCACCCCCTCCAGACTGGCCGCCCTGCTGCTCCAGCTGGAACTCAAGGGGGTCGTCCGCTGCAATCCGGGGAAAACCTACAAACTGTCATTAAGTGCTTGATTCCCGCTGATTTGAAATGTATTTTCAATTTTCAATTTTCAATTCTCAATTATTATCGTATCTTTGCACCCTCAAATTTTGAATCATAAAAATTTAAAATACACTCCTTATGAAATTTATCGTTTCGCGCAATGAGCTTTACAAAAACCTCAGCGCCATCAGCGGTGTGTTGAGCACCAACAACACGATGCCGATTCTGGACAACTTCCTGTTCACCATTTCCGGCAATACTTTGACCGTCACCGCCTCCGACCTCGACTGCACCATGTGCGCCGAAATCGAACTGAGCAACGTGGACGGCGAGGGTTCCATCGCGGTTCCCTCCAAGAACCTGCTCGACACGCTGAAGCTGATCCCCGAAATTCCGATCGTTTTCTCCACCATCGAGGACGGCGACAAGATTTCCCTCCGCTACACCGCCGCCGAAGGCAAGTACGACGACCACTGCTATCCCGGCGACGAGTATCCGGGCATCAAGCCGATGGAAGAGTTCCGCAGCTTCGAGATCGGCGCCTCCGTGCTGCACAAGGCCATCTCCAAGACCCTGTTCGCCACCGGCACCGACGAGCTCCGTCCCAACATGATGGGCGTGTTCTGCGAGCTGAACGCCGACGACATCACCTTCGTGGCCACCGACGCCCACAAGCTGGTCCGTTTCCGCAGCAACACCGTCAAGACCATCGACCCCACCAGCTTCATCCTGCCCAAGAAACCTCTTCAGCAACTGAAAGGCATCATCAGCGGCAACAATGACAGCATCAAGGTCGATTATCTGCCCGACGGAAGCCGTATCCGCTTCTCCTTCAACAACATCGTTGTCTATTCATCCTTGAAGGAAGGCAAATACCCGAACTACCGCAACGTCATCCCGAGCAACAACGACAAGAGTTTCGTGGTTTCGCGCGATTCGTTCCTGCAGTGCATCCGCCGTGTCGGCATCTACGCCAACCAGTCCACCTACCAGATCCGCATCTCGCTGAACGACGAGATCACGACGATTGCCGCCGAGGACATCGACTACTCCAAGAAGGCGGAAGAGACCATCGTGGGCATCTACAACGGCGAGCCGATGGAGATCGGTTTCAACTCCAAGTTCCTCCGCGAGATTCTGGAGAACATCGAGAGCAACGAAATCCAGATGGACCTGTCGCAGCCGAACCGCGCCGCGCTCATCTACCCTGCCGACCAGCAGGAAAGCGACGAGGAGAACCTGCTGATGCTCATCATGCCGGTGATGCTGAACAACTAAGTTCCGCGTTCCCTAATCACAAAAGACCGAAGGCAGCAATGTCTTCGGTCTTTTTTTGTGGTGTGGGTTTTGTCAGAAAGATCCGAATCGCAAGGCGGCTTGTGACTTCGGCACCGCGCCGCATTTCTGTGAGTATTGATTTAGTAGCACTCACCCCGGAGGGTGATATTTTAGTAACCCTACGTGCGGCACATAATTCCCCTTTCTTGGGAAGCAAGTGTGCGCGCAGCGCGGGTTAGTTGTATCGAAATTAAAAAAGTCCGATTGAAGTGGTCACTTCCCAGTGGCCGCCCTTGTCGGGACCGACGCGGCGGATGATGCCTTCAGCCTGCATCGCACGCAAAAGTTTCTTGACTGTAGTATGCCCCACTTCCAGACGTGCTTCCAATTCAGCAATTGTCACGGATGGATCTGAGGAGATGGCATCCACAATCTGAAGAGCTTTTTCTGGCCATTTTTTTGGCCAATTTTCTGGCCACTTTTTATTTTTCTGGCCACTTTTCTGTAAACCTACTTCATTCGTTATGTCCACATCTTCCATGGAAACCTTATACTCTTCAATCTGACGGAGCAGGTTGTCGCAATGTTGTTGAAGCATGAAAGCCTTGAATGTCTCCGAGTTCTCGGCTCTTTCGCTTTGTTCCAGGGAGGTGATATAGTATTTACGTTTTTCTTTTTTCACGATGGAGGGCACCATGCCAAATTCATGCTGAATCATGTTCATGACGAGGCGGCTCATGCGGCCGTTGCCATCGGCCCACGGGTGGATGTTTACCAGACGGTAGTGGGCTTCAAAACTCAAATCGTAAACTTTTCCAATGTCGTTTTTATCGATGACCGCCCGTTCTGCATTGAGCCACTGGCAGAACTCCGACAACCGTTCCGGAACTTTCTGAAATGACAAATATGACTTGCCACCGATGCCTGCACTCACGTTCAGAAGGCGGAGTTCCCCCTTCGCCGCCGAAAAGTTTCCCGACAGGGTGCTATACTCCGACCCCGTGTTTTTCATGACCAAAGCAGAAAGACCACACAGCAAATCCACGGAATAAACCGTATGCTTTTGTGCATAGACAAAACTCTGTTCGTAGGCTGCTTTCAGGTCGAGGTTCATCATCTGCTCCTGCAACGAGCGGCCTTGTGCCGTAATACCCTCATCGAAAAGCAGCTGGTTTTCAATTTCCGTCACGGTGCTGCCCTCGATGGCTGTGGAGTGCGTAATGATGGAGTACAGATAGAACTTCTTATAGTCTATCTGTTCGGCAATGCCCAGGGAGTGGTACTCATTGAGCAGGGATAGCAGTCGGTGGGTCAGTTCCGGTTTCATGGTGTTATAAACTTTCGATGCGAACGAGGCGGCAAAGGTACAACAAAATTGTGACTTGTGCACCGACACAGGCAGCTACGGACAGACGGAGACCAAGTTCCCCTTCTTGAAAAGAAGGGGTGGCCGAAGGCCGGGGTAGTTGTATAGAAATTAAAAAAGTCCGATTGAAGTGGCGACTTCGGCACCGCGCCGTATTTCCGGAAGTTGCGGACAAATCGTTCACCCCGGAGGGGTGATATCTTAGTAACACAACGTACAGCGGTGGTTTCGACAAGCTCAACCACCGCGGGCGCCTGAGCCTGTCGAAGGCACCCGCGGCACGGGCGGCAGCTACGGATGGACGGGGCGGGGGATGACGCGGAAGAGAGGAGGGAGATTCCGCCAGCCTGACGGCCGGCGGAATGGTGCAGGAATCAATGTGAGAAGGAGGGTAGAACCTTCCAAACAACATTAATCTTCGGAATCGTCATCAATAATAGAATTGTCAAAACGGTTTTTGGCAGACTCCAACGCCTTGTGAATTTGGTTCATCAGCACGTGGCGTGGCGGCAACTCCGTCAAATACTGCGCCACCTTGATGCCAGATTTGTCCAACTGTAGAAGTTCGATTTGCTCTTCGCCACCCTCAGTACAGAGCAACAAACCCAGCGGCGGTTCCTCCCCTGGCTCCATTTCATATTTCTCCAACCAACGCAAGTATAGTTCCATCTGTCCTTTGTACTCGGCTCTGAAACGGCCTTTCTTAAGGTCAATGGCAATCAAACGGTGCAACTGGCGGTGATAGAACAGCAAATCAAGGTGGTAATCCTCGCCGTCGATAACCATTCTTTTCTGCCGGGCCACAAAGCAAAAGCCGCTGCCCAACTCAATGATAAACTGTTCCAGATGAACCAAAAGACAGTCTTCGAGGCTCTTTTCACTATACACGTTCTTCAACCCAGTGAACTCCAAGAAATAGGGACTTTTGAAGACGAGATCCGGAGTTATCACATTGTCATCACGCAAAGTGGAGAGTTCTTTCTTGATGAACTCCTCAGGCTTTCCGCTGATAGCTGTGCGTTCATATAACATACCGTCTATTTTTGATTGCAATGTCCTCTTACTCCATCTCTCTACAGCTGCCATAGTCAAATAAAATTCGCGCTGCAGCTCGTCTTTCAAAGACATAACTATCAGAAAATGAGTCCACGACAATTTTGACACCAGTGGTGACACAATTTGGAAATCGGGAAACGTTTGGGCGAATTGCATCATCCTCCAAATATTCCGAAGTTCAAATCCTTTCTTTCCATACTCTGTTTGCAATTGTGTCGCAACCTGCGACACAATTTGCTTTCCATATTCAGCACGTTCATTGCCAAGTATTTCTCGATTGATACGTTCGCCGATGTGCCAATACATCGTAGTCAGTGCATAATTGGCAGTGGCAGCCACATGGCAACGAGCCTGATCGATAATCTGACGCAAATCCTGCATCAGGGACTTTGTCACTTCCGGCGTTAACTCACCATTGTTTTTTACAATTTCTTTATCCATAGTGTTTTTAGTATTTTAGGGTTTATATAATCAAAAAATCATATTCCAGTTGCGGCTTCATGGCGGCATAATCTGTTGTGCTAACAATTATTACATTGTTTACACAATTCAACCTTTAGAATTAATGAATTCTTGTAACAGCCCGCAAAAATACTAAATATTTATTAAATTATAACAATTCTATTCTAATTCGGACTGTTCGCGTTTCTTCACGCTCGAGACGACGCAATTTCTTGACGGCAAAAATCGCAAGGCGGCGTGTGACTTCGGCACCGCGCCGCATTTCTGTGAGTGTTGATTTAGTAGTACTCACCCCGGAGGGGTGAGATTTTAGTAACACAACGTACAGCGGTGGTTTCGACAAGCTCAACCACCGCGGGCGCCTGAGCCTGTCGAAGGCACCCGCGGCACGGGCGGCAGCTACGGAAGAATGGGGAGAGAGGTGACGCGGAAGAGAGATAGTAACGACACCACTACTTGTGCGAATTACGTGCGAATTTACGCACGTTTTACACACGAATTACGCGCGAATTTTTCATTTATATATAAGATTATCAACTATGTGCAAGTTTTACGCACGAATTTACACACGAATTTACACACAAATTTACACACGAATTTTTGTGCGAATTATATGCGAATTCCATTTCCACATTTACGGAATGACCATATATGGGGATAAAATAATGGTAGCGCTAAGGCTTTGAGATTTTTATTTAACGCTTTTGGGGACGATGTACTAGTCTAACGATTCAGGTTCATCTTCAATATTTTCTGGCACAGTTGCATCAAAAGCCAAAAAGATTTCAAGAAAAGCCGTTTCGCGGTAGAAATAGTTAGGATCGTCAGTCAATTTGTCTTCCATGAAATGGAAACCCCAATTGGCGTATTCTTCCATGGTTTGCATCAACATGTCAACAGCCTTGCGTGAAGTCATTTCACCCTTTTCAAGGGCGATGAAATCAATATCGGTGCGGGCAACAAGGGCAGTGAATATGTATTCACGAAGTTTCGGATATGCTTTTCGCCCTTTAACGGAATCAAGATTACCCCAATATTGGATGGGCTGGCCGAAAGTCTTGCGTTTTTGCGTATCTTCAATGAGCGGTCTTTTTTGATTAAAATACAGCCCCATAAAAAATGCGACTATAAAAATCTCATAACCGCCGCCAAAGACCTTTCCCCGGTCTTCACGTAACGAAGTCGCCCCTCGGCCATAGTCACAGAAGTTTTTGATGATACTGTCTTCATATCTTTTTTCCCACTGTGGGTTGCGTGATGCCCAC
>JAEEGL014363717.1_pt1 | contig 53737 bp, 46 predicted proteins | sample 9134231 | NCBI WGS metagenome assembly JAEEGL01 (sample SAMN16246548, study PRJNA631951) | gut metagenome | biome: gut microbiome; feature: rumen; material: fiber-attached | host: Bos | place: Iran: Karaj | collected 2018-10 | reverse complement strand
GTGACGACTTACGAGTATGAACTGCTTCTTGCTCCGGAAACGGCGCGTCTGGAGGTTGGCTATAGCCGGACTTATACTGCAACCTTGAGGACTTATACTGTGGTGAATGGAGTCCGTACGGGAACGTATTCCGATACAGTACTAAGCAACTCTTCTCTTACTTGGAGCATTACCGGTTCTGCTGCGACGATGTCTTCCGGTACCGTCACGGCGGTCAATGCCGGTTCCACTGGTTCGACCACGGTTACTGTAACGGCTCTCTATACTCCGGCAGGATACAGCCAACTCAGCGCTACTGCGCAGCTTACCGTAATCAGCGGTGGCGGCAGCTGGGATGACGACTGGAACCCTGGTGGAACGATTATCCTTGATTAAATATCCTAATAAACATTTGCCATGAAACGTTTACTTTTTATTATCTTAGGGCTTACCGCTCTCGTGTTTGGGGCGGCCTGCCAACGGGAGAATCCCGAAGATCTCGTTCCTGCCGTCCGTTTCGGCAGTGTACCTGTGAGCCTGGAGCAGGCTGCGTCTGAAGGCGAGACGCGTTCGTTGGTGTCCATCGACGTTGAAGACTTTCAGATTGCTTCCTTATTTGCATTCTATCACAATACCGGTCAAATCGCGGTGTATCCTGAACATGCCGGTGACTTGGAGAATAGCGGCCCCGTGGCGATCGAGGTCACTCAGAAGTCCTTTAACTGGGCTCTTCCTATTGGTGAGCCGCTGGACATTTACGTTATCGTAAACTACGGAAATGCTCTTGCCTCCACGCTTGCCGGTTATCGCTCTAACGCTAACCTGGCCAAGAGCACCCTTGATGCGTTGAAATTCAGCGTCGCTAACTTTAGTACGATGTCTGATATTGCCGCCAACGGTATTCCTATGGCCGGTGTCGTGAGTACGACGCTCGCCAATGCCAACAGCCCGCTGAATGTGGCGGTCAAGCGCCTGTATGCCCGGTATAATCTTTATTTTGACCTGAGCGATTTGCAGGCCCACGGCGCTTCGCTTCAAGCTATGCACGTTGTCACGGAGCGTGTCAACACCGAGATCCCCTTCTTCCAAGAGGGTTTCAAGCAGACTGTGAGCTCTAAGTTCCAGCAATATGACCGAGCTACGGCCGTCGATCTGGATGTTATCCAGCAGGGCGGCAACGCCAAACAGCTGACGCTCTATGTTCCCGAGAACTGTCAGGGCAACATCAGCGGCGCGTCCAACTGGAAAGATGTTGCCGGTCTTGGCTCTCGGGTTGTCAACTGTACCTATGTGGATTTCGGAGTGAAGATCGTGGATGCCGACGGGCTCTGGAAGAACTACAACTTCTATCTCTATCTCGGCACCGACTTTACCACGAACTTCGACGTTAGGCGGAACTACAATACGACCGTGAGCATCAAGATTCCGTATGCTCCTCCTGTTCCGCCCGATGGAAGTGATAACGATAGTTTCTATTGGTCTGACCATAACCTTGTGACTTTTGAACCGGGTCAGTCGGTAACTTTGGATTATTCGACTAATTTGAATCCTGATGATATTGTGTTCGAAGTTTACGACAATGATACAAACAATCGAGTGTATGGTATCATCAATGATTCAAACAAGACGGTTTCCAGCGCCCGCTTCACGGCGAGTTCTTCCGCCGTCCCCGGTAAGACGTACCGGATTCTCGGCGGTAAGACGGGCGCCCAGGATAACAAACCTGTCGCGATCGCATCCAGCACGGTGGTTCTCGAGGATGTCGATTTCAGCATTGATATTGCTTCCGAATACTCCCCCGGAGTCATTGCAAATGGTAATGGAACGCAGGATCTTGTCGTGCATGTTCCCATGAATGAAGGAGGTGATGTTTCTTGGTGGTGGTCTTGCCGTCTTAAATACAATGGTGTATGGCAGACAGTTCCGGCAGGAAGCAGCGATGTGAAGGTTTATATTGGTCCCAACGCATTCAATAATTGGCTGGCTCCTGGTTATAATCCCGGATTCGGATCTTGGGCGACAACGCCTTGTCATACAGATTGGGAAATGCCGGATGATGAATTGTCTGTTACCGTTAAGGTCGATGGTGAGATTGTTCGTTCCTTTACGGTCTATATTGCCTCATAATAGGAATGGTAAGATATTATTCGGAAGCGTTTTTTATAAGTGAATAGAATGTATAGTTGATTTAGCTTCCGCGGAAGGGCGCAGCAGCGATGCTCCGCCCTTTTATCTGAATAATCCCTAATTCTTTATATGATGAAAAAATTGTTGTTTTTTCTTGCCGCCTTACTGGCGGAAATCACTGTCTTCGCCCAGGTGACGTCATCTGTCATCAGCGGGCGAGTCTCCGATAAGAGCGGTCCGGTTCCCGGTGCCGCGGTCATCGTCACGTACGGTCCGACCGGTTCTACCTTTTATGCCGTCACGAACGAGGGCGGAAACTATCGGGTGAACGGCCTCACCCCTGGCGGTCCTTATACCGTCAGTGTCGAGATGCTCGGTTATCGCAAGGTCGAGAACCGGAACGTCTATGCCCCGCTGGGCGAAAACGTGATCGTGAACGCGGCTCTCGAGGACGAATCCCTCAACCTTGACGCCGCCGTCTTCGTGGCGGACGGCAACGATTCCGGCATGAACATCAAGCGTTCAGGTGCGGGCACTTCCGTCAGCCAGCGTACGATGCAGGCCCTTCCGACGGTCAGCCGCAGCATGAACGATGTGATGAAGCTCACCCCGCAGGCCTCCACCACGACCAACGGCCTCGCCGTGGGCGGTGGCAACTACCGTTCCTCCTATGTCACCGTGGATGGCGCCGCCTTCAACAACGCCTTCGGTATCGGGTCCAACCTGCCGGCCGGTGGCAGCCCGATTTCCCTGGACGCCATCGAGCAGATGAGCGTCAACATCACCCCGTTCGACGTGCGCCACTCCGGCTTTACCGGCGGTGCGATCAATGCCGTCACCAAGAGCGGCACGAACGATTTCCACGCCTCCGTCTATGACTATTACACCTCAGACAAGGTGCGCGGTTTCAAGGTCGAGGGTGAGGACCTGAACAGGACCAAGTTCCTCAACAACACCGTCGGCTTCACGGTCGGCGGTCCCATCGTCAAGAACAGGCTGTTCTTCTTCCTGAACGCGGAATACACCGCCGACACGGTTCCGGGCTCCAACAAGGTCGTGAGCACGGCTTCCGGCCGGGTGGATCCGGGGTTCGTTCCGAACACCGACGTGGTGCGACCTACCGAGTCCTTCATGCAGGAGGTCTTGCAGACGCTCGAATCCAAGTACGGATACAATCCCGGCCGTTATCAGGGCTATTCCCTGAGCACCCCTGACTACAAGCTAATGGGACGTCTGGACTGGATCATCAACGGCGACAACAAGCTGAACCTTCGAGTCAGCCACACGCATACCTTCGACTCCAACTCGCCCTCCAGCTCGGTGAACCCGATCAATCCGAATCCGTATGACCGTAACACCTATGGCCGTACATCGACCTATGCGCAGTTCTTCGAGTCCAGCCGTTACTTCCAGGAGCAGAACTTCACATCTGTTGCCGCCGAGTTGAATTCCCGCCTGTTCGACGGAAGGGGCGCCAACATGTTCCGTGCGACCTGGTCTCATCAGAACGAGCCTCGCAGCTTCGTCGGAGGGAACTTCCCGACGGTGGACATCCTGGAGAACTACAAGGACAAGGACGGCAAGGACAACCGCGCCGTACTGACCTCCTTCGGTCCTGATCCGTTCACTTACGGCAACCTGCGTGACGTGCATACTATCGTGGTGACTGACGAGCTTTCCTTCAACGCCGGCATCAACAACTTCGTCGCCGGTCTCCAGTACGAGTACGACAACACCAAGAACGGATATGTCCAGGGCGGTCTCGGCTATTATGTCTACGACAGCTGGGAGTCCTTCCTGGCCGAGGGCAAGCCGGTGGCCTTCGCCATCACCCATTCCAACCGCGACGACCTCGCTCAGGTGTTTCCGTCCTTCAGCTATAACCAGGTGTCCGCGTATCTTCAGGACGAGTTCGACTTCAGCGACTATTTCAAGTTGACCGTCGGCCTTCGCGCCGAGCTTCCGTTCTACCCGTCCATTGCCGGGAATGAGAACAAGGAGTTCCTGACCCTCGCCGCTTCCAGCAAGTCGATGAAGGACATGAGTACGGCAAACATGCCGAAGGCCCGCCTCAACTTCTCCCCGCGCATCGGCTTCAACTGGGATGTCCTGAAGAACCGCAGCCTTGTCGTCCGTGGCGGCTCCGGTCTCTATACCGGTCGTATCCCGTTCGTATGGATCGTTTCCGTTGCCGGCAACAGCAACTGCCTGCAGGCCCAGTATATCGACACCGACGGGACGAATCCGAAGACGCCTTCCTTCCACGCCAATCGCGAAGATATTCTCAAGGACATCTACGGCGGAGCCTTCAAGGCGCAGGACCTCGCCGCCCCGACGGGTGCGACGATCATCGACCGTGAACTGAAGATGCCGACGACGTGGAAGACTTCTTTGGCCGTGGATGTCAATCTTCCCGGCGGAATCAAGGGAACGCTCGAGGGCATTTTCAATTACGACTACAACGCCGTTCAGGCACTCCGTCTCGGTTATGTCGAGGGAGACGGCGTCCAGCTCCCCGGCGAGCCGAAGAGCCGCGTTTCCTGGACTTCGGAGAAGATCAAGAATAGCATGGGCGGCACCGTCGCGCCGTACTATCTGACGAACTCTCCGCTTAACGGCACGTACTACTCCGTGACGGCGCAGCTGTCGAAGAATTTCGCGAACGGTCTCAGCCTCATGGCCGCCTATACCCGGAGCGATTCCAAGTCCATCCAGGAAGGTTACGGCGACCAGGTTTCCTCCCTGTTCGCCGGCGGCAACTACAGCGTGAACGGTTCCAACCGTCCCGAGCTGGGCCACTCCGCTTTCGTTTCGGCAAACCGTGTGATCGCGAATGTCAGTTACAAGATCCAGGAGGGCAGGCACCTTGCCACTACGCTCGGTCTCTTCTATGAAGGTTTCAACCACTGCTATGTCGGTGGATACTCCTATACCCGCTATTCCTATACCGTCGGCGTCCGTTCCGGCAGCTATGTCAATGACGTCACCGGTGTTGGCGGTTCCCAGAACTTGATGTACATCCCTACGGATGCGGATCTGGAGAAGATGACTTTCAAGGACGGGGCCAACAAGGATGCGTTCAAGAAATTCATTGAGAGCGATAGCTACCTTTCCAAGCATCGCGGCGAGTATTCCGGACGCGGCGCGAAGGTCGCTCCCTGGCAGCACCGCTTCAACATGAAGGTTGCGCAGGATGTCATCTTCGATGTCGCCGGCAAGCCCACCACCTTGCAGGTCGGCGTCGACGTGCTGAACGTGGCCAACCTCATCAACTCCAACTGGGGTCTTACGAAGCAGGTGAGCTCCGAGAATATTCTCGAGATCAGCAAGGCCGGTGCCGAAGGAGTCTACACCTTCAAGGAACCGGTTATCAAGAACTACCGGAACACTTTCAACACGTGGCAGCTTCTTCTGAGCGCCAGGTTGTTCTTCTAATCGTCGTTTTGGGTATAAAAAAAGCGAGGGGCGCGGAACAGCGCCCCTCGCTTCGTAATGTTTTCAAAAGGTCTCAAAAGACACTGTTGAAAAAATCTTCCCTCTGGAAGAAGTTACAGGGAGTATTTGGATTGAATAGGAATTTTACTGGGTGCGAACAGCTCATATAGAGTTCATAGTTGTGCTCCGTTTCTTCGACCTGTGGCAGGGCGTTCATGCTATGAATGATTTGCCATTGGTTTTCATTCACATAATGGGCGGAAAAGTTTCCGCACCAGAATGCAAAGACATCATTGCACGGTGTATGGGGGCGAATGGTGTTGTCTACGTTGATGGTGAGCACCTTGTAACTGCTGTCGCCCGTAGGGGCCTTTTCGGTAACGGCGTCCCATGTCTCAAAAAGAACTCTCCTTGACTCTTCATTGTAAGAGTCCTTTTCGTAAGCGAATTGATGCCGGTCCGCGCAGAGGCGTTCCATGTAGTAGAAGTCTATCTTTTCTTCGTGCCCCTTAATCCACGGCCAGGCTAGGATGGCATCGTAGCTCTCTCGCATGACGCGGTCGTAGGTGCCGTCCTCGAGGTCGGTGTCAAGCCAGCCGAGACCGGTGAGGCAGATGACGATGCGACCGTCGCCTTCGGTGTGTTTCTTCAATTCCACGAGTCGGTTTTGACGAGACCAGTCCGTGGTCTTTCTGTCGTCGAAGATGTGCTTGGAGTGTTCGCCATTCGGATCGCTGGTGGTGCAGATGTTCACCTGGCGATCCCAGCAGTAGTAGAGCAGGTTGTCCGTAATTTCGAACTCGCAGTGGTTGAAATACTCGCTGCAACCCCGGACGTCGAAAGTCTTCAGATTTCTGTTGCCCTTGAGATCGAGCCAGTGAAGTTTCGGTAACGACGTGATGAGCGACGCATCTTGGATATCGTTGTCCTGCAGGTCAAGCTTCCAGAGACAATTGAAGGCCTCGATGCCGGAGATGTCCCTGATGCCCTTCCCGGGGGCGACGATTTCCTCCACGGTCTGCGCTTCCTCCGGAGAGATGTCGTAATCCATGTTGGTGTCAGCAAGCTCGAGGACAACGGTCTTGAAGGCACAGTCGGCGAATTGGACCATTCCTTTTCCGTTTCGGATGACGTATGCCTGCTGTAGGGACCAGCTGATTGGGATGGCACGTCCCTTTCGGTCAGAGACAACGACTTCAGCGTCACGGAAGCAGTTCGTCTCGTTGCGGGCGATTTGCACGCGGAAGGAGCCTTCGCTGTCGATTGTTGCAGTGATCCAGGAAGGGGCCTCCACGATAAGGTCGGACTGAGGGACGTTGGTGACGATTCTGGAAGTTATGACGGTCTCCTCGCAACTGAAGGTTGAGACAGGGTTTTCAGGGAAATAGAGCCGATAGTAGGCTTCTTCCTTCTCGCAGGAGGCCAGGGCGGTCGCAAGGACTGCGAATCCCGCGATGAGTATGTACTTGCTTGTTTTCATGGCTTTCTGCGTTTACTTGGAGGTGAGTCTGTCGAGGTCGTAGATCATCCGGCCCGCTTCGTAGGAGATGAAGTCCGCAATCAGGTACTTGTAGCCCGGAGCCCCTTCGTCGACCTCGACCTTATTGCTCTTGACGAATTCAGGGTTCTCCTTCCTGTACCTGCGGTAGGAGCTGCCGTCGGTTACCAGGGCGATTACGGCGATGGCGGCCGCGACCGCGTAGAGGGACCGGCTCATCCCCCTGCGGCGGATGAGGAAACGGATGATGTAATAGGGAACGAGGATCTTCACGGCCAGGATGGCGATCCTCACGATGACATACAGGACGGTGAGCGTGACGGCGAGCACGCCGCTTACTTCTTCGGACTTCCAGACGTCCCAGTCTTTGATGGTGAGCGGTATAATGAGGATTCCCATTATGCCAACAATAGCAAGAATCACCTTGAATACGTCTTCCATTACGGTAGGTATTCTGTAATCTTTCTCCACAATCTTTCTCATATCTTCTATTGTTTGTGGCCGGAAGCCGCTTCGGCGTTACGGCCGGGTTAAAAAGGTTCTTTTTTCCTTTCGCTGCAAAAATAAGTCAAATTTTCTTGTGTATCAACAAAAATTGTTCTCAATACCCCTCGAATTCGCAAAAAAAATGAAAAATCCCGGCGTTGGCCGGAGAAAGGATGCGTGAGGGGTGTGGGAGAGATGAAGGCGGGAGAGTGTCACTCCCCCGCCTTCCGAGAGAGGGAAGCCACGGTTGTCCCGGATTTTCCGGTTCCGGACGGGACAGTACGCTGGCCGCTGACGGCCGGGCAGCCCGTACGGAAATGGAAAGCCGAGAGAGCGCAATCCGGGAAACCGTGAAAGCGTATCGGGAAAGGATGCGCGGAGCGCGGGAAGAAAAGGAAGGGAAAGGGTTAGGATTGTTTCATGAAGGATTTTCTTGTGAACTTGTCGGGCCGTTTTGAATAATTTCGGCAATTTTCTTTATAATGCACCGTTTTAATTTGTTCCGAAAGAAAATCTCTTTAATTTTGCGATTGTCATTTTGAGACAAGGGAAATATACACACATTATAATGCTTTGTGTCATGCTTAATCCAATCAAAAGAATGGGAGCCGGCGCCCGGGTGGCTGTCTGCTCCGCGATGCTCGCCCTGACGGCGGGCGCAGAACGCGCTTTCGCGCAGATTGACGGCAGCGCCATCCTCGATTCCGGGACCAATGCCGGCAAGAGTCTCATCACCGCCCTGGTGCGTTTCCTGCAGATCGGCCTCGGTCTCGCCGCGCTGGTCACCCTCGTGATGACCATCTACAACGTGTTCAAGCAGGAACGCGAGGCTGCGACCAAGCTCATCTGGTGGGTCGTCGGCCTGGCCGTCGGTTTCGGCCTCCTCACCGCCCTCGCCAACCAGCTCGCCGGAGTGTAGTCTGGAGATGGCTGCCAACCTTCACGGAATGTTCGCCCGCCGTCTGGCGGCTGTCGCGGTCTTCATGGTCGTGACGGCCGTGAGCGCGTATGCGCAGCAGGCGGCGGGAGACATCATCGTGGCCTGGGGAGAGAGGCTCAAGCGCTTCCTCAGCGTATTGATGGGCATCGCCGCCCTTATCTCCATCGCCTTCTCGATCTATTACATGCTAAACGGCAAGTCCGAGGCGGCGAAGAAACTCGTGTTTACGTTCATCGGTCTCGCCATCGGTAGCGCACTCATGGCCGCTATGGCCAATTTCGCCGGATCTACTTCGGTTTCCGGCGGGGCTGGCGGTTTCGAAGGCGTGAAGGCCGAGGTCAAGGCCGTGCTCCAGGGCGCCCTCGCCATCGTGGCGATGATCGCCCTGACTTCCCTCACGATCAAGATGATCGACGGGGAGGAGCAGGCCTACCGCAGGTTGTTCGTCTGGGTCGTGGCCAGCGTGGTCGGATCCGCAATGCTTTCCGCGGTATGAGGACGGTGTTCTACAAGAGCCTTGACCGGCCCGTGAACGTTTTCGGCCTGAAAGGCCAGTGGGTAAACGTGTTCCTGTACATGTTGGGCGGCTCGCTCGTCCTCGCCTTCATCGTCGGAGGGTTCACGAGCGTCGGTGGCGGTTTCGCGACGTTCCTGGTGGGAGGCGTCGCCGCCTTCTTCGCCTGCCTGGTCCTCCAGCAGAAGCTGCCGGCCCGGCAGATCGACAAGGCGAAGATCCAGTCGAAGATGCGCCAGGCGGTCATCCGCAGGGAGACGCTCTCGCGCATCGTGCTTGAAGATCCCCGAAAGCCGGGGGGCGAATAGCAACCGCTTTTATTTGAAATAACTTGTATTTCCTATGTCTGAAGAGAGGGAACTAAGGGATTATGTCCCGTTTATGGCCATCAAGGACGGCTGCGTGCTGTCCAAGCGCGGCGATGTCACGTTCGGTTGGAAGCTCTGGCTCCCTACCGCCTACACGGTGAACGAGCCGGGCTACGACTCCATCATCAGGTCGTTCATGCAGGCCTACAAGCAGCTGCCGGAATGGTGCGTCGTCCACAAGCAGGATGTCTTCTGCTATGACAGGTACCACGCTGAGGGGGATCCCTTCTTCCTTTCCGACGCATACGCGAAGCATTTCGAGGGCCGCCGTTATCTCAACGGCCACAGTTACCTGTATGTCACCTTCTCCAGGAAGGATGTCATCCTGCGCAAGGACGGTGACAGCGGCTTCTTCGGCATCATTGACAGGAAAGTCCCTTCCGCGCATGCCCTCGAGGAGATTGCGGCCGCCGCTTCCAAATTCGAGGCGGTCCTGAAGAACAACCCCCTCCTGATCATGAAGCCCCTCGCTTCGGAGGATTTCCTGAGGATGGGTCCCGACGGAAGGGACGAGGGCGTCATTCCGGATTACCTGCGTCTATTTGACGACGGAGGTCCGGACTACAACTTCGACTTCTTCGAGGACCGTCTGCAGTATGGGGACCGTCAGGTGAAGATGTGGTACGTACAGGACAGCGACGCCTATCCCGGCGAAGTAAGTTCGGTCAAGGCGGTCAACGCAATGTCCACTGGGGCGTCGAAGGTGTTCCTCTCCGGAGGCTCCCCTATCGGTTATCTCCTGCGGATTCCGCACGTGGTGAACAGGTACGTCCTGACTCTGCCGCGTAAGACCGTCGAGACGGAGCTTGACCTCCGGAAGCGTGTCATGACCTCCTTTTCGCTTTATTCGGCGGAAAGCGCCGTGAACTCCGACCAGCTGGCGGATTACTTGCGCGCCGCTGCCGACAACAGCACCGTCACCGTGAAATGCTTCATGGACTTGATGGCGTGGCCGACGAAGGAGCAGCTCCCCGAGGTCCGCAATGCGGTCACGACTGCGTTCCAGTCGGAGCTCGACGTTTCCGTCGTCGAGGAGACGCGGACGCTTCCGCTGCTGCATTTCGCCGGCATTCCCTCGGCCGGCCCGGAGCTCGGCTACAACAACTACCTGAACAGCGAGATCACGGCCTTCCTCTGCCACGGGCTCTGGGACGGCTACGACTTCGGCATGCGCAAGGGGCTCATCCATGTTTGCGACCGCACCTGCCGGATTCCTGTCAAGATGGACATCCAGGCGGAGGCGCGCTCGAAGATGGGGACGAAGAACCAGAACGTCATCGTTGTCGGACCTTCCGGCTCCGGAAAGTCCTTTACGATGAACTCCCTTGTCCAGGATTTCTACACCTCGGACGAGCACGTCGTGATCATTGACGTCGGCGACTCCTACGAGGTGCTTTGCGCCGTCGTGCGGGAGCAGTCCGGCGGGAAGGACGGCGTGTACAACACCTACGATCCAGCACACCCGTTCTCGTTCAACCCCTTCAAGGGCCGTGAGCACTGGGACGACGTGGACGTGGACGGCGAGAGGCTTTCGTCCGGACGGGACTTCATCATGTCCCTTCTCCAGACGATGTACATCCCGAAGGGCGGATGGAAGGACAATAAGGAGGCCGTGGCCGTCCTGACGCATCTCGTGAACGAGTTCATCGGATGGTGGGATGGCGAGGTGCCTGCGGACGTTGCGCCGAGACTGAAGGCGGCCTGGCTCAACGAGAGCCGTTCGCGGGCCGAGAAGAACGGAAAGGAATACGACGAGAAGAAGGCCCTGAGGGGTTGGAAGAACCCCGTGGAGGTCATCTTCCCGGAAAACCGTAAGGGACGGGACCCTCTGTTCAACGACTTTTACAACTACGTCTCGATGATCGTCACGGACCTCGTGAGGGACGGAAGCTACCGCATGGGCAACATCCCCGTCGAGGAGAAGATGCTCGACTTCGCGAGCTTCAGCGTCGCCATGGACATGTTTAAGGTTGGAGGGATGTACGGCTTCCTTCTGAATGCGGAGCACGAGGAGGACCTGTTCGCCAGCCGGCTGACGGTGTTCGAGGTCGACAAGATCAAGGACAACGAGATCCTCTTCCCGCTGTGGGTGCTGTGTATCATGCACTCGTTCGAGGACAAGATGCGCGGCCTCCCCTGCCAGAAGGCGATTGTCATTGAGGAGGCCTGGAAGGCCCTCGACACCCCGACGATGGAGGGGTTCATCCTCTGGCTGTGGCGTACTGCCCGCAAGTTCTCCACCTCTGCGGTGGTCGTCACTCAGGACATCGAGGACCTCGTTTCCTCGGATGTCGTGAAGGGCGCCATCATCCAGAACTCCGATATCCGCATCCTCCTGGATCAGCGTCAGAATGCGAACAACTTTATGAGGGCCATTCAGGTGCTGGGTCTGACGCCCATGCAGACGAACCTCGTACTGTCCGTCGGCTCCGGCGTCCCCGTCGGCCAGCACTACAAGGAGGCTTTCTTCCAGATCGGGCAGAACTACAGCAACGTCTTCTCGATGGAGGTGTCTCCCGTCCAGGCCGTCTGTTTCGAGACCAACAAGGACCTCAAGCGCGTGATTCATCACTTTGCGCGCAAGTTCGGGTCTTACGAGGCCGCCTGCAAGTATATCGCCGAGCAGGGTGGTCGAAATTTCATGGAAGAGTACGCGGAGAAGCTTGTCTCCGCATAAAACGATTTGTCTTATGAAGAAGATTGTCAAAGTATTGGCTTGTTCCCTGTTCCTCCTTTCCGGTGTCCTCGTGAACCGCCAGGAGGCGAAGGCCCAGTTCGTCGTGTCGGATCCGACGAACCTCGTTCAGAGCATCCTGCAGTACATTCAGGACCAGATCCGTGAGGGTAACTTCGACCTCAGCGAGGGTATGTCCAAGCTGCAGGGTATGCGCGAACAGTTCCAGGCGCAGCATGACAAGCTCGACCAGGTGATGCTCGTCGTACAGAAGTACCAGCAATTCAAGCAGGCCTATAGCGACATCGAGGCCATTGCGATCATCGCGAAGAACGTTACGGACGACATCATGAACTTCAAGGAGATAGAGTACTTGATGTCCACCGCGAGCTCGTATCAGGCTGTTGCGACGGTAGGGAATCTCATACAAAATTACGGTGTGATTACGGATTCGCTCATGGGCGAGGTCAAGAACGAGATGTTCGACCTCTCGAAGATCACGCAGGCCGACCCGATGACGATGCTCGCGGAACTGCGGAAACAGACCGAGTACCTGTATGCTGGGTACGGCTACATCCGTGGTTCCTTCTACGAGGCGTTTCGCCAGGCGTATTACGCCGATGTGAGACACCGAGCCAGCGATGCCGACCAGGCGCTGCTGAAAGGGTTCTTCTATTAGTCGTCCGTAAACGAGAATTAAGCCATGCTGGTCTATCCTTTAGCTTTCGACTATGCGAACGCCGGCTCGGGCGCCGGCGGCTCCGCAGTCAATTCGGTGTTGAGCCAGGGAATGTCTATGATGGGCGGCCTGACGAGCATCGGGTCGGCTATCGCGTCCATCTTCATCCTCTTTGTCATCTTCGCCTGCATCGCGTCGATCCTTGACGGGGGCAAGTTCAACGTGAAGATGCTCGGCCCGATCGTAATCTATCTCTTGGTTTGCAATTTCGGCATCGTAGCGCAGCCCGTGAGCACCTTCGTGTCGGCCCTGCAGTCAGGTACCGCCGGGATGATCCACGGGGCGCACGAGGCGCTTTATACGGATGAAAACGGGAATTCCGTATCGAAGATGTCTAAGCTCATTGACGCATACAACAAGAACAATGCGGCGGTGATCGCCGAACTTGAAAAGAAGCTCGAGGAGGACAAGAAGAACGACAAGCCGTCGAGTATGGAGATTACCGAGGAAGGGGGCGGAGAAACCGACAAGCCTCACAAGAAATTCCTCGGGATTGATTTCACGGCTATCGGCGACCGTATCCAGCGGTCCATCCAGAATTTCTGGGACGACATGAAGGTACATTTCGCCCGCGCTTTTGTCTCGTATGAGATTGCGGAGCGGGAGGGGTTCAAGACGGCCGTCGTGGCTGTCGGCGTAACCTTTATCTTGGCGACCATTGTCGATTGGTTCGTCGGCTTGCTGACTATCGTGATGACCGCTATGGGAGGAATTCTCACGGGCGTGGCCATCGCCTTCGGTCCCATATCCTGGGCCTTCGGCGTTCTTCCCGGCAACGGGCATGTCATCAAGTCCTGGTTCATCCGCATCTGCCAGTTCGCATTGTATTCCCCGCTTTGTCAGCTCATCAACTATTTCTCGTCCCTTATCTTCCTCAACATGGTCGGATCGGACTCTACGCTTGGCCTTGTGGCCGTGCTGCTCTGCAATCTGGTGATGCTCACCGCGATCCCGCAGATCGCCTCCAGCATCATCGAGGGCGCCTCCGGAGGCCTCGCGCTGTCCACCGGTGTACAGACGCTCATGTCTCCCATGCGTATGCTGTCCGAATGGAATATGATGGGTGAGCGTGGACGAGATGAGAAGCAGCAGAGCATCGGTCAGCAGCAGCTGAACACGCTGAAGGAGATCAGCGGCAAGCTCGGCGGAGCCGCTTCCGGCGGAGCCGGAGGCGCAGCCGCTGCCGGCGGCGCGGCGGGAGGAGCGGCCGCTGCGGGACAGACGCCTATTGTTTGACATAGTAACCCGTAATCTTTTCGTACCATGGAAGAGCAGAAGAAGAACATACAGAGTCTCGTGAAGATGACCGGAACCATTTCGGAATCCTTTGCGAAGATGAAGTTCGTGACGGTGGCGAGCCTCTTGGCCGTCGTGGTGACGGCCATCGGATGCGTCGTCTATACAGCGATGACGGTCTCCGGACTGACCAATAAGGTTTATGTCCTGAACAACGGTCAGGCCCTTGTGGCCGGCCGGCAGGATGTCTCCGTGACGCGCGGTGACGAGGTGAGGGTGCAGTCGGAGCGTTTCCACACCTTCTTCTTCACCGCCAGCCCCAACCGCGAGGTGGTCCAGCGCAACATCGAGAGCGCTCTGCGCCTGTGTGCGGACCGCAGCGCGTACAACTACTACAACGACAACCAGGAGAACGGTCACTACCGCCGGATCGCCCAGTCCAATGCCGTCCAGGAGATCATCGTGGACAGCGTGCAGGTGAACGTGCGGACGTACCCCTACCAGGTTGCCACCTATTCTACGATTTTCCTCACCCGGTCGTCGAAGCTTAGCAAGTACATCCTCATCACGACGATGAACATGATCGACGTCCCGAGGGACGAAACCAACCTTAACGGTTTGAAGGTCGAGAACTTCAAGGTCGTGCGCAACGACCTGGTCGAGAGCCGCGACCGTAATTGAACGCCTTAGCTATGGAAGAGATGGACAATATGAAGGACGTCGTCCTCGAGGGTGGCAGCACAACCTCCGGTTCCGAAGGGACGGAGGGGAAGAAGAAGCAGTTCTCCGACAGGCTGCAGGAGGCCTGGGGGCCGGCGCTGAACCGCAGCGTCGGAAAGGCGGGCAAGGTATCCTGGGGCCTCGTCATTCTCGGCGTGGTTGCCGTCTATGCGGTCTACAAGCTGGTGAGGGCGATATTGTTTTTCTTTTAGAAGGAGGAGCGCATCATGGCGAATTTCATTGAACAGATCGGAAAGGCCCCGAAGTGGCTTGTCATCTCCGTCTCGGCCGTCCTGCTGGGCGTGCTCGGATACGGGTTCTACTATCTCGCCTTCGGTATGAACAAGCCGAAGGAGGAGGTCCCCGAGACTATCCTGCTGGATATGCCGGATGCCAACGAGGAGACGGACTACGGCGAGTCCGCCCTGTCGGAGTTCGAGAAGGCGAAGTACAACCGCCGCAACAACGTCTCCGATTATTGGGATTCGCTGGATGATGAGGAAAGCAAGCGTGAGGACCCCGAGGAGGTGGCCGACAACCTCGACCCGGCCATCTACAGCGACTATGAGCGCATGCAGATCCGCAACGGCATCAAGACCAAGGACCAGATCGACCGCGAGCACGCCGAGGCCGAGGCTCGCCGCAAGGAGCTGGAGAACGCCTACGCCACCACCGGGGGAAGCGGCTACACCGCTCAGAAGTCCCGTCCCCTGACGCAGGCCCAGCAGGACAGCCTCTACATGGCCCGGCTGGAGAGGGCCTACCAGATAGCCGCGAAGTATTCGGCTCCCCCGGCGGAGGAGACGGTGGCATCGCAGCAGCAGCCCGTCACCCAGGAGGAACAGGATCGCAAGCTCGACCTCGAAGAGGACGAGGAGTCCATTCTTCCCATGGAGTCCTTCGTCGACGACGGCATCATCACTTCGCTGGACGATCCAGTGGACGACGGTGTCACCCACTACGGCAACGGGGTGAAGGTGAAGCCCGTCAAGGCCACCTTCCTCAAGAATGAGAAGCTCGTTTCCGGCAACCGTGTCATCATGCGGCTCATGCAGGACATGACGCTCGCGGACGGGACGGTCATCCCCGCGAACACCCACGTGACGGGCACCTGCTCCATCGGACGCAGGATGAAGATCAACGTGACGATGCTCCACTACGGCGGAAGGATGTTCCCCGTCGACATCAGCGTCTATGACAACGACGGGACGGAGGGAATCTACTGCCCGCTCGTGGAGGAGGCCAGTAGCGCGAAGAAGCGCGCCAAGAAGGTGGCCGAAGGTGTCGTCTCTTCCGCCGGCACCCTGGTCGGCACGCTGGTCACCGGAAACCCGATCATCGGAAGCATGGCCACGAACGGTATCCGTTCGGCCACGAGTTCGATCAGTTCGGACGGCACCATCTCCGTCGACGTCTCGGCGGGGTATGAGTTTTTTGTGTACGAAAATGTCAAGACCGAGAAATAAGAATTCTGAGATATGGCAAAGATGAAAGGGATAGTCATCCTGAACAAGAAGAAGTTTGAACCCGTCGTGTACGGGCTTGAGGGTATCATGTCGCTGTTCGGCGTGTCGAAGACCACCGCCCACCGCTATAAGAACACCTTTCTCCGGCCGGCGGTGACGCAGCACGGCAACGTTATCATCGTGGATGTGAAGGAGGCGCTTCGTCTGTTCGGCGTGGCCAACCCCGAAGGGCTTGTCAAGCCTGAAGGCCTTGTCAAGGAGGATAATAAATAGAGAGACTTATGAAACGGATTGCACTTTTGGCCGCCCTGCTGGCCTTCGTTCTGAATGCAGGGGCGCAGCCGACCATCGAGATCGGCCTGCTCACCACGACGCACGTCCTGTTCACGTCGGACCTTACCTACGTGGACATCTCCTCTCCGGAATACATCAAGGCGAGCGTCGTGAACGCGTCGAAGAACATGCTCGCGATTAAGGCGAAGACGGAGTTCGCCTTCACGACCACTGTGTCCGCCCTCGAGGCGAACGGCACCATGCACACCTTCTATGTGCGCTACAACCCCGACCCGTCGGTCCTGTTGATTGACACCCGTACACAGAGTCAGTCCTCTTCCGCGACGCTCAACACGCAGATCCGTCCGGAGGACCAGGCGGCCGCACCGCAGGCGCAGCAGGCAGCACCGCAGGCGTCCGAACAGCAGCCGCCGAAGTCTTCCAGGAAGAAGGACAAGGACGCTTCCGCCGGGGCCCCGACCGCTCCTGCGACGGGCGTGTCCGTCACCGGCTCCCAGACGTCCAACTTCGGACGCGTGAACGCGCCCACGCTGGAGGAGGTGATGCGGAAGGGCCAAGAGATCTTCCACATCACCGACAAGAGCTACCGTCTGGAGGCGAACGTGATCAACGTGTACGCCTATTCCGACGTGACCTACGTGGTGATCTCGATAGAGAACAAGTCCGACATCGGATACGAGGCCGGCGACGCGCAGTTCACCGTCGAGAACCGCAGGAACCGCAAGCAGCTGGCGACGGACAAGTCCGTCTGGCCGAAGAGCTCCTACGGATCCCTCTCCTGCGCGCCGAACTCCAGGACGATGGTCGGATACACGCTGCCAAAGCAGACGCTCCAGAAGAACGAGGTTCTCAAGATCTACATCTATGAGAAGGGAGGCACCCGCAACCTCTTCTTGACGCTGAGCGACAAGGACGTCAACTACGCCGTTTCGCCTATTTAATCTCCACGGCCATGAGACGCAACTTGTTCGCATTGATGTTGGCCCTTCTCGCCGCCTTCGGCTGCGGGAGGATAGACATGTCCGACATCAAGAACGGGAACCTGTCGATGGTGGATTTCTCGTTCGGCTACACTTCGAAGTCTTCCCTCTTCGAGAAGATGATGCACATCGGCGAAGGTCAGTTCACCACGCTCAACTCTCAGGAGACCTTCGACCTACTCCGTAACTCCGGCAATCTCGAGGAGGAGGCCGTCCTTAGGAACAAGTTCGAGTACCGGGAGGACGAGGTCCTCCTGACCGTGAAGCCGAACCCCGAGCGCGGGGTGGGTATCCAGTCCATCGAATGCACGTCCTCGGACAAGGATATCGTCGAGGTGGTGTCCACCTCCTTCGAGGGGGTGACGGTGAAGGTGAAGTCTCTCGGCGACGTGGACCTGTACGTGAAGGTAACCAGCAAGAAGAACTCCATCGAGCACGTCTATCCGCTGCGTGTCATCGGGACCGTTGACCTTCGGTTCCGCATCACGTCTTTCTGGCTGAGGAAGGTGGCGACGAAGATACGCATGAACACCCGCAAGCTCCCGGAGGGCGTCAAGGACATGGTGATGTGGTCCAAGGACTCCGTGACCGTGGTCGGCTACTGCGAGTGGTACGACTTTAAGAAGGCCGGACGGACACCGCTGTACAAGAGGGACACGACCACCTATCCGATGGACGAGTTCATGTGCCACTACAAGAAGTTCACGCTGTATCTCCTTCGTGACGTCACCGACGCCATCCGCAAGTACAGCGACATGTACGTGGATGGTACGAAGCTCGAGGAGGTGACCTATAACGACGGCGACGGGGAGAAGACCCGCATCGACACGGTTCATCATCGTTACTCGTACATCCCCGAGCAGGTCATCCTCAGTTATGTGGCTGTCTGCGACAACCCGTTCATCGAGTTCGTGACGACGATCCGGAGCAAGAAGACCTTCGACACCTTCCCCGCCGGCAAGGAGCCCGACGACTGGTATGAGGAGAGCGACGACGTGGGCGGCGGTCCCGTGGAGGACCGTTCGCTGGAGAACGAGGATGAAGAGGAGGGCGAGGAAGACGAGAAGGAGACGAGCCGGTACTTCAAGGTCGAGCTCAACGACTTTCTCACGCAGCGCCAGCGGGACTCCCTGGAGAACCGCGTGAAGGTGCTGAAGAAGCAGTATGGCTACGACGAGGAACTCACAGAGGAGCAGAAGGACAAGGCCATGGACGAAATCAACAAGAACCTGTAAGCTATGTTTTCCCTGATAGTATCATACGTCGAGAAGCGCGACGGACGTGTCGTGGCTTTCGATGACGACCATATCTACAACGCCGTTGTCAAGGCGATGGAAGCGACCGAGGAAGGCGTCGACGAGGACCTTGCGAGGCAGGTCACCTTCGGCGTCGTCAACCAGATCGAGGCGGTCTGCGGGAACGGGGACACGGACACCGTCCGGGTGGACCAGATTCACGAGGCCGTGGAGACGGCTCTCATGGGCTCCCCCCGCAAGGACGTGGCCCAGGAGTACATCCGGTACCGGAACCAGCGTAACATCGCCCGAAAGGCTGATTCCGTGAAGATCTTCCGGGAGATCCTCGAGGCCCAGGCGAATGAGATCACGCGCGAGAACGCCAACATGAACGCGGACACGCCGTCCGGGATGATGATGAAGTTCGCCTCCGAGTCCTGCAAGACCTTCGTGGACGAATGCCTCCTCTCCCCCGAGGTGGCCGCCGCCGTGAAGGCCAACCTCATCCATATCCACGACAAGGACTTCTATCCCACGAAGTCTCTCACGTGCATCCAGCATCCGACGGACATGCTCCTTGTGAACGGTTTCAAGGAGAGCCATGCGCCGGTGCGTCCCGCGAAGCGGATCGAGACGGCCGCCACCCTCGCCTGCATCACGATGGAGGCGGTGCAGAACGAGATGCACGGCGGCCAGGCCATACCCGCCTTCGACTTCTACATGGCGCCGTATGTCAGAAAGGCATACGAGGAGGAACTGGTGAAGATTCGAGAGACCGTCATGCCTCTGTATTTTTATCACAAGGAGAAAGCGTTCGTAGATTATCTTTTCTCTGAACTCCAGGAGTTGAAACTGACTGACTATATCTTTGTCGATATGCTGGACAGGTGCCCGCCGTCTGTATTGAAGGCCAGGCCGTCCAAGGAGGAGATGGACAGTTTCCGGGAGGATTTTCTGAAATACTATAGTCAGTTGGCGGTCAACCGTACCGTCAAGCGTGTCCACCAGGCGATGGAGTCGTTTGTCCACAACATGAATACGATCCATTCCCGGGGCGGCAACCAGGTCGTCTTCTCTTCTATCAACTATGGCACTGACACATCTCCGGAAGGTCGCTGCATCATCCGCGAGATCCTGAACACCACCTATGAGGGAGTGGGAAACGGCGAGACGGCCATCTTCCCGATCCAGATTTGGAAGAAGAAGCGTGGCGTGAGCTACCTTCCCGGTGATCCGAACTACGATCTCTACAAGTTCGCCTGCAAGGTCACGGCCCGCCGGTTCTTCCCGAATTTCCTGAACCTTGACGCCTCCTTCAACCAGGACGAAGCCTGGGACCCGAAGGATCCCCGTCGTTTCGAGCATGAGGTGGCCACGATGGGCTGCCGTACGCGGGTCTATGAGAACCGCTTCGGTCCGAAGACTTCCATTGGTCGCGGAAACCTCTCGTTCACTACGATGAACCTCCCGGGTATGGCCATTGAGTGCATGATGTATGATACGAAGGAGGAGCGCATCCAGGCTTTCTTCTCTATTCTGGAGGAGATCTGCGACATCACGGCGAAGCAGCTTGACGACCGTTTCAAGTTCCAGTCCTCCGCCCTTGCGAAGCAGTTCCCTCTTTTGATGTCGGGGATGTGGCTCGGCAGCGAGAAACTGGGGCCGAACGACACCGTCGCTTCCGTCTTGAATCAGGGCACCCTCGGCATCGGTTTCATCGGTTTGGCGGAATGCCTGGTGGCGCTCGTCGGCAAGCATCACGGGGAATCCCAGGAAGCGCAGGAGCTTGGCCTTCGCATCGTCCGGTTCATCGGGCAGAAAGTGGAGGAGTATTGCCGGATCTACAAGCACAACTACTCCGTGCTGGCCACTCCGGCGGAGGGCTTGTCCGGGCGTTTCACGCGCATCGACCGCAAGCGCCACGGCGAGATACCCGGCGTGACTGACAAGGACTACTACACGAACTCCAACCATGTGCCGGTCTGGTACAAGTGTACCCCGAAGCATAAGGCGGAGGTAGAGGCTCCGTACCACGCCCTGACACGCGGCGGGCATATCTTCTATGTCGAGATGGATGGTGACGCTACGCATAACCCGGAGGCAATCATGCAGATCGTGGATCTGATGGACCGGTACGACATCGGTTACGGCTCCGTGAATCACAACCGCAACCGCTGCCTGGACTGCGGTTACGAGTCCGCTGAGAAGGACCTGAAGGTCTGCCCCCGCTGCGGGTCGGAGAACATCGACACGCTCCAGCGGATCACGGGTTATCTCGTCGGCACGACGGAGCGCTGGAACAGCGCCAAGAAGGCAGAACTGAAGGACAGGGTTGTCCATAGCGATGACTGAATATTTGCGCGTGCTTGATTGACCTATGGCTCGCAGGGCGAACGACATATCTGAGATACGCTTACCTTCGCAGGTTCATACCTGCGGGGAATGCTCCCGTTCGTTCGGATTCTGTCTCAAGGGGGCGGACGGCGGTCCCATCTGCTGTCGTTGTTCTCTGGACGACCGGTACTTGAAGATGTGCTCTGATCCTTCCTGCGGTTCCTTCGACCTGAGGAGCACTCCCCTCCCCGTTGTTTTCTCATTCTCCATCTCCCCGAGGAAGGACGGGACCGTTTCCGTGCTGTGAAAGTCGTTGTGGTCATACTGTTCGTCGTGCTCGTCTTCGCCGTTTTCCTCGGCAGGTCCTTCCGTCCTGCGTCGAGGAGGCACGAGGCGAGGAAGGCCCAGGCAGTACGCGTCCGGGAACTCCTCGGAAAGGGCTGTTTCAGCCCCGCACAGGCCCTTTCATACCTCCGGAAGATAAATCCCTACTCTTTCGAGGAACTCGTCCTTGACGGCTTCAAGAAGGCCGGTTACGGAGTTCGGAGGAACCGGAGCTATTCGGGTGACGGAGGCGTCGACGGAAGAGTCTCGAAGGACGGCTTCGACTACCTCGTGCAGTGTAAGCGGTACCGGGGCTATATCTCCAGGCAGGACGTAGAGGACTTCTCAAGGGTATGCACGAGGGAGTGCCGCAGGGGCTTCTTCGTCCATACGGGGAAGACCGGCGAAGGCTCCAGGGACGCGGCCGGCTGGTTGAACAACGTGGATATCGTGAGCGGCGACAGGATGCTCGCCCTCGTCGGGTTTACAGACAAGACTTCTAACAACGAAGATAAGTAACGTTATGAGTATGAGAGTTTGGATACATGCCGTGATTACGGCGCTCTTGCTCGGCTGCTGCGCAAGCGTCCGGGCTCAGGATAACGTCAGGACGCTTCCTGCCGAGATCCCCCATCTTCAGTTCATGGGGTTCCCCATCGACGGGTCTCCCCTGCCGCTCGTCGAGGGGCTCAAGGAGAAGGGGTTTACGTTCATCGAGAAGAAGGGAAACGTGTTCATCATGACCGGCACCTTCTCCGGCGTTCCTGGCTGCGCCCTCGGCGTGAACACCAAGGAGAGTTTCGTCTGGAAGGTGTCCGTCTCCTTCCCTACGCAGCCTTCCTGGTCCGCCGTGAAGGCCCGCTACGAGAAGTACAAGTCCTCTTACCAGGAGAAGTACGGAGTGAAGCCCGAGTCGGTGGAGAAGCTGTCCTCCCGTTTCCGTGAGGGGACGGGGCAGGAGCATTGGGGATTCGAGGACGAGTCCTCCCAGTGGCAGAGCGTATTCTATCTCGCCGACGGGTTCATCACCCTGTCGGTCAAGTATAACAGGGCCGTCTCGAACATGTACCTGGTCGTGGAGTACGTAGACAAGGTGAATTTCCTGATGAAGGAACAGATTGACATGGAGGACATTTAATATGAGACGCGTATTCTGTTTTCTTGCGGCCGTTGTGGCCGCCTGCTGCATCTCCTGTGAGAAGTCCGACCGTCCGTCGAAGGACAAAGATAAGGACAAGGACCCGTCCGCCGTTTTCGTCGGCGAGTGGAACTTCACCGAGCAGTACTCTCTCCAGTGGGGTACGGACAAGTCCGACGAGTCCGGCTCCGGCAGCTTCACCGTCACGAAGGTCAACGAGAACCGCGTGAACGTGACGGGCTTTTTCAAGTCCGCTGGTCTCATCAGCGGCGAGATGATGAACATCGCCGCCTATTCGGTCGACGATCCGGACATGAAGGTGACCTATGCCTTCGGCCCGGCCTACGTGAAGGGTGACGTCCTCACATTTGAATACTCGGCCTACGGGAGGGCCACCAAGAACGGCCTTCCCTGGTCGTATGACAAGAAATCCAAGGTGACCGCCACGAGGGTGAAAGCAGACTGATTTATGATGGATGTAAGTTTTCTTAAAGAATTGAATTCGGTTTCCAATTGGATCGATTTGATCCGTTTGTATTCCGAAAATCGAAGCTATAGCCAAGACAGGTACGAAAAGTATCTTCTTGAGCAGTTGGATTTAGCAATATCCAAATTGAGAGATAGAGCCAGTGAGCTTGATGCTGAAAAGCATGTTCGTGAGAAGGAGGATTTGGAAATTGCAAGGTTGAATCGTATCCTGAACGAGGAATCTCCTGATGAAGGGCGAGTGCCATACGATTTGGCTGAAGTTGAATCGTTTGAAGATTATCCTGAGGTTACGGTCGAAGATGAAAAGGTATCAGTGGAATCGCAAGACGAGACTTCCGATATTGTTTCGGAAAATGTTCTACATCGTCTGCAGTTGATGATTATGAAGTATTTTGGCATACTTCCTTCTTCATTGGATTTGAATATTTTGATACCTCTTTCGTCTTTCTATGACAAGGTTGTTGCTGAAAGTAGTGACAATGACTGGCTGCATTTTGAATCTGGCTTTGATTGGAACATCATTTATAAAGGTGTTTTATCTTTTTTCAAGTGGTCCAAAAATCAGTTTTCTTTTTGGGACTTTCTGTCGTTGAATGTCATTGTCAACGTATATCAGCATTCGCTGTCTACTCTTGATAAGGATGATGAAAATCATGGAAGTGCGCTGTCTTTCCTCTCGGGTTTCCGTCAGACACTTTATTCTTTTGTGTCCAAGGACGATTATTCCGTTTTGCGTTTTGAAAATCGTGACGCCTTGGTTAAAGGCATAAACGAGATCTTTCATGTTTATGAATTATGGGATGAGGAATACGAAAAGAGTGATGAATGTGCTTGCCTTGAAAAATGCAAGGTCTTGGTTGATAAATTGTTCCCAGTATCCTTTAATGGACAGTATTATTTCTCCGGTTCTGAATTGAAAAAGGCTGTTTTGAATGATAGTGACTATCGGCTGGACGAAAGCTGCGATGTGTTGGTTGCTCCAGCCGTTCCTTTGCAGCATAAGTGGTTCGGTGAAAGCCTTTCCGTTCTTTTGTCAGGAAAGATGCCGAAGGTTCTTGTTGATGAACCTGCTACCGTTCATTGGGTTTTGATTGGTGACCAAAGCGTTGAAGCGAGTGATTGTATTTCTGTTTTCGGTGTTACTTTCGGGAAATGGAACGGTCCTGTTTACCGTCATGTATTGAATCGGGTTGTACGAAATGAAGTTGAACAGATAAACAATGGACAGCGCTTCAAATATATGCACGATTGTACTTTGGATGAAGCCCTGGATTATGTATATCAACATGACAATTTGGAATATGGTCAGCTTCTTCCTTATCAGGTTTCAGATGGTGTCATGTTTAAGTCATATAAGGATGTTATTCCGTATTTGGCTGCCAATTTCGTCCTTGCGACCGGTAGTGGTAACGTAAGATACCCTGACTTATATGCTGTTGTTCAGCAATATCGCTCTTTTGTGAGGGAATCTGATGAGGTTCGATTGAGTTCCTTCAGGCTGATTCTTAAATCCAATAATCTTGGATTCATCTCGGAGGCTTTACTTGACGATTCGTTTCTTGAACTGCTCAAGCATATTTCTCTTCCGGAGAAATAATAGGCATTATCATTCGTCGAAACCGAGCTGCCTGCGGTATGTCCAGACGTAGTGCATAGCGATGAGCCCAGGGATGTACTGCTGGGTCTCCTTCGGAAGGTATCGCTTGACCGAGGACCAGGGAAGGCCCTTGCGCTGTCCCTGGAACCGTCCGGCACCGCAGTTGTAGGCGGCCGCCGCGAGTGTCCAGTCTCCTGTCTGGCGGTACTTGCTCAGGAGGATCTTCCCCGCCGCGAGCGTGGAGGCCACCGGGTCGAGCCGCTCGTCCACCTGGGCGTCGATGCGCATCCCGTGCGAACGTCCCGTGTCCGGCATGATCTGCCACATCCCGAGGGCGCCGGCGCTGGAGAGGGCACCGTAGGTGCATCCGGATTCGATGAGGCATATCTCCGCCAGTTCCTCCGGAACCCCGATTGAAGCGAAGTACGCCTTTATCCTCGGCTCCCATTCCTTGTACCTGGCGAACACCTTTGAGGTGTAATACCGCCGAGTGTAGGCGTAGAACCGTACCCAGCGGAGGATGTCGTCGTCGATGTCCTGGAGGTAGACGGGGGCGTCGAAGGCCATGTAGATGGTCATCCCCTCCGGGGTGAGGAGGAAGAGGTCTATCCCTTCCGGGGAAAGGATCCTCGGCAGTTCGTAGCGCCTGCCGTCGGCGCCGTAGAAGACGTTCAGCCCCTCCCCGCCTCCGGCGCGGAGCGTCTTGATCTCCATGTCGATCTCCTCTCCCCTGCCCTTGTCCTTCTCGAAGTCCTCCAGGATCTCGCTCCATTCGCTGAGTATCCCCTGGGCGTCGTACTCCCCCTCCTTCACGGCGCCCTCGTCCACGGTCGTCACGATCCCGTTCGAGTTGGACCAGTCGTTGATGACCTGTCCGCCGGCGGGAAGGGCCGCTGGAAGCGTGAGGAAGACGGCGGCGGCCATGCGCAGGAGCTTGTCAGCCGATCGTGTCATAGACGGAGAGGATTTCTTCCTGGCGTATGCCGAGGTAACGCTTGGTGATGGCTATGGAGGAGTGTCCGAAGACGTCGCACAGAAGGAGTAGCGCCTGGTCTCCCTTGCCCTTGTCGCACTGGACGAGCCAGACCCTCCGGCCGAAAGTCTTCCGGAGGGAATGCGTCGAGAAGGTCTTAGCCGAGGTGATGCCGTACCGCTGCTTGCACTCCTTGAGTATCTGGTCGGCCCGCTGCCGCGTGATGGGCTCCTCCCCCGCCGTGGCGGGGCTTGCGAAGAGGTAGGACGAGTCGTCCGTCACCTCCTCCCTTGCGTGGCACTGCTCGGCGATCTTTCTCAGCGTGCCGTTGATCTTGAAGGCCCGCTTCTTCCCGGTCTTCTTTTCCCTGATATAGATGGTGTCCGTCCCGTGGAGGTCAGACCAGCGGAGCGTGAGCAGGTCCGATATCCGCAGCCCAAGGAAGCACCCGCAGGCGACGAGGAGGCAGTCCCTGTACCGTCCGTCCGCGAACAGCTCCTTGATGAGGCGCATCGCCTCGGCCCAGTCCAGCGCGTCGGCCGCTCCGTGTGACGGTCTTGCGGCCGCTTTGCGGCCCTTTGCGGTCTTTTTCGGGGCCTTGGTCTCGGATTCCGGTGCGGAGGTCCCCTTGAGGGACGAGAGGGCCGCCTTTGCGGTTTTCGCGTCGCACAGGAGCCAGTCCTTCAGCTGCGGCCTGCCCTTGACGCGGAGGCGCCTGACGCCGGCTTCCAGGAGCGTCCTCCGGATGGCCTGCTCCGTGGCGTGGTGCTCCCCTCTCGCGTCGAACCATGCGGAGAGCTCGCAGTGCTGCAGGACGTGTCCGCCGTGGCGGCCATCGCTCTCTATGTCCTTGATTCTGTTCTCCGCGATCCTCCGGAGCAGCTGGCAGTTCGCCGGCAGGAACGGGGACACGGCCCCGTCCACAGGGGCGGACGCAACGCGGACGGCTCCCTGGAGCGCGGGATCCTTCGAAGTGTAGACGAATATGATGCGGAGGTCCTTCACAGCTGGTCGACGGACGTGGCCTTTATGTTGAGGAAGGTGTTGTAGAGTCCCGGGTTGGTCTTCTCCAGGGAGTCGAGCAGAAGGTCGAACATCTCGGCATACGAGGGGTTCTTCCCGCTCGAGAACGAGTAAGCTATCTTGAGTCTTCTTATCTTGTCGACGGTCCCGACTGGCAGGTTGACCGGCGTGAACTTCTTCGGCATGTTCCCTGTTTTCTTGATGTAGCAAATATAGCAATTATAGCAGTGCGCGTCAAGAGAATTTCGGAAATTCGGTAGAAAACGCGTTTTGGGGGCATACAATGCCGTTTTTCGGAAACGCTTTACAAAATAGTTCTTTTGTAAAGCTTCTCTGCGTGACGACCGTATCCTTGGACATCCCCTTGGAAGGGATGGAGATTCTTTGCTGTCGGAGGGATGTTCGGGTGGTTTTCCGTCTTTCCTGGCTGCTCGCCCTCCCTCGCCGTCCGTTCGTCGGTCCTCCTGGAGCGCGCTTCCCGGTTTCGGGACTCCCCTTCCCCGTCGCGACGGCCGCTGCGTCCGTCTCTCCTTCTGGTTTTCTATATTTATATAAAGATATAAATAGATATAGATTAAAACAATATATTATAAGTATTGGAAATTTATATGTTGTTTATTTATATATATGTAGATATAAAGATAAAAAACACATTGAAAATAGGGGAGAGAGAGGGTGTGGGAGTGTCGCCGGCATGTGCGAAGGAGCGTGGCGGGGGAGTGCTGGATTGGGTTTCGCTCATTATATGTTTATATCTACATATAATTATATAAAGATATGTTTATATGTTTTTATGTAGTTGTGATAATGGCTTTATATGGATATTATCCGTATTTGGACATTATTTATTTATATGTAGATATAATTAGGAAATACACATATATTGTTTTTGTCATTATTTCTACATATATTTGCGAAAACATTCCGATATGGCGAAGATAGTCACGTTCATGAACAACAAGGGTGGGGTGGGGAAGACCGTCACCACCCATTCCGTCGGCATCGCCTGGGCGAAGCTCGGGAAGCGCGTGCTCTTCATCGACCTGGACTCCCAGGCGAACCTGACCGCTATGCTCTCGAAGGTCGACCCGACCGACGAGGAGGTCTGGGAGCGCACGCTGGAGGATGCCTTCATCGAGGGACCGTACGTCAAGGACGGCCTGGGGCTCCCTATCCACCACGCCGAGGGCTACGACAATGTCGATTTCGTGCCCTCGAGCCTCGACCTGGCGAATTTCGACCAGGACACGGCCCGCGCGGACTTCCGCGAGGTGATCCTGCTGGACATGCTCGCGAAGGTGCGGGACAGCTACGACTACATCCTCCTGGACTGCCCTCCGGCCATCCAGACGCTCACCACCAACGCCCTGATCGCGGCGGACTATCTGGTCCTCGTGACCGACCTCAGCGGCAAGTCCGTCAAGGGGCTGGAGATGATCATGAACCTCCACAACAAGGTAGTGACGAACCCGAGGATGAACCCGAACCTCAAGCTGCTGGGCGTCGTCGTGACCCGCCTGGAGCGCGACAAGGTGAACAGGGGATACCTCGCCGTCGTCCAGCGCACCTACGGCCCCTACGTGGTGCAGCCCTACATCCGGAAGTCCACGATGGTCAATCGGGCCCTCTCCGCCAACGAGTCCGTCTACGACATGGACCCGGACGGCAAGGTGGCCGCCGAGTACATGGCGGTCTCCGAGGAGCTTCTCATGCGCATCGAGAGCGACTTCGCACCCGAGGCCTGATTCCGTCTACATCTGTAGATACTATGTGGATTTAATGTAGTTTTTATATATATAAAAATAGTGGATTATGGCAAAGAAGGACCAGTTTGATTCGTTCCTGGAGAAGCAGTTCGGCGAAGGGGGCAGGGGAGTGACGATAGCGAAGCCGCTGGGCGGCGAGCGCTCGACGTCGTTCGAGGAGCGGCAGAGGAAGGCGGAGGGGGAGGATGAGGCGCCGGCCGCCGCCGGGGCGGTTGCGGAGCAGCTTTCCGTGGCTCCCGCGCCCGAGGAGCCGGCACGGCGTCCCGGCCGTCCGAAGTCGGAGAAGAAGGAAGTGTGCCCTATGAACTTCCTCATCGAGAGGGACCTGAAGGCGAAGCTCGAGATCCTGAAGGTCGAGCTGTACCGCTCCTCCGTGACCGACCTCATCAAGGAGGCGCTGCACGATCTCCTGGTGAAGTACGGTAGGGAGTAGTTTTAGCGACAAAAAAAATGTGCGACACATGACCCGGCGGCATTTATACCGTCGGGTTATTGTTTTCGGAGTGTCCATGTGCTTGTCGCTCAGGGGTTTCGGGTTTCCAACTTGCAGGGATTGTTCGGTACGGCGGCCTTTAATTAAGAGACAAAATAAATGTGAGTTTTTGAATAATTCATTTGTTTTTTTAGTCTCTTTTTGTATCTTTGCCTTCGGATATGGTACGGCTTTCCATACTGGGTTTCATGGCTTTCCGCGGGGAGGGGGGCCGCGCAACGGGGGAGGGGCCCTGCGGGGCGCAGCTCAATCGCCGCTGCGGGCTCTTGTCCCGTCCCGCCCGGGGGCCGGTCCGGTCATCTCTTTTGTCTTTTCCGCGTCGTTTTTCATCTCATTCCTACTCCCAGTCGCATGTCTTATCTTTTAAGACATTGCGTCTTAATGTCTTAACGGAATTTTCCGAGGTCTCTGCAACGGCTTGTCTTTCAGTCCGTTACGGAGGTTTCCGTTTGGAAAAAAGCGACAGTATAGATGAAATTGGCGACAACGGCAATAAGACCGGGGGTGGAATTTTGCGACATCTGCAATAACCGGAGGCAATTTTGCGACAACTGCAATAAAAAGCGACAGCTACAATAAATGTCACAGGAGAAAACGGGCTCCGGGGGCCCTGCAAAACCCCGTACGAAGCGTTCCGGAGGATCGTCCCTGCCGGCGCCCGCAGAGGGCCTCAACGTCGTGAAGCCGAGGGAGGTCGTGGAGTCGTACATCTTCTCGACGAGCCGGAGGAACCTTTCGATCTATTCCGAGCGTCTGCTCTTCCGTCTGGTGGAGATCGCCCAGCGTCAGGTGCAGGGGCTCCGTTTCCGCGACGGCTACGACATCGGCCAGGTCTCCATCGGCCCCCTCGGTGACGCCGAGGTGGAGATCCCGATCCGGAACCTCCTGGGTCCGGGGAACACGAACTACGTCCAGGCGCGGAACGCCATCATGGAGCTCATGTCCCGGCCATATTTCGTGGAGACGCCCAAGATGAAGAACGGCCAGCCCGTCTACGACGAGGACGGCGAACTCCAGTTCGAGTTCATCGGACACCAGATTCTGAACGACTGCCAGGTGAACGTGAAGCCGGGCGTGGCGGTCGTCAACGTGAACGCGAACACGTGGCGCGAAATTTTGAATTTTAGTAAGGGCTTCCGGCGCTTCGATCTTACGGCAGCCATGATGCTCTCGAAGACCTGTTCCGCGAGGATGTTCCGCCTGGTGTCCAACCAGTCGAGTCCCGTGACCTACTCGATAGCCGACCTGCGGAGGATGTGGGGGATGGAGGACCTGTACAAGAAGACCTCGGACTTCATCAAGCGCACGATCGTGGAGGCGAAGGAGGAGCTGGACGAGAAGGCTCCCTGGAGCTTCGACTATGTGACCAACTGCAGCGCCTCCGACGAGGCGAACAAGGGCAGGCGTGGGCGGAAGGAGATCACCTCCGTCACGTTCTTTCCGGTGCGCAGGGTGGTGAACATGACCGTCGGCCAGGTGGTCGGCGTCGTGGATTCTCCCTTGATGGTGCTTGGGCGCGAGCTGTACGACCTCCTGCTGAACAAGTTCGAGTTCACCGTCCAGGGCCTCCGGAACAACCTGATGGTCTTCGTGACCGCGAAGAAGGCCGGTATGGACGTGCAGGCGTTCCTCTACGACGTGGCTCCGAAGGCGCTCCGCGCCACGAATCCGCCGGGCTACGTCATCGGCTCCATCGAGAGGAAGCTGAAGGAGGAGTTCGGCGTCCGCAAGGTCGCCGGCGGCTTCGCCCTTCCCGGGGAGGAGTAGTCCACGGCCTCCTTCCTGCATGGGCCCTTCACCTCAACCTTCGGAAGAAACCTCTGCGTGGATGTTTCCTGGGAGGGACGCGGATTACCCCGGGACCGTTCCGGGACCGGCGGATTCCGCCGCCCCTCCCGGTTTCTTCCGAAGGGTTTTGTCGGATTTCCTCCCTTTTTCTTGCTTTATCTTCATAAAAGGCCCATATTTGCAGGTGTAACCAACGCCCTTTCATCCATGTCCTCCTCCTTCTCTCCCTCGTCCCCGTTTCCTGCTCTCCTTTTCGGTCTGATAGTTGACCGCTATCCCCGTGGGAGCATCTTCTTCGCTGACGATTTCAGCCTGGACGGCCACAGGCCCGAGGCAGTCCGCTGGGCCCTTTCCGAGCTCTGCTCGGACGGAGTCAGCATCATCCGCCTGGGGCGGGGGATCTTCTGCTATCCCCGTCTGAATCCCCACGGCAAGGTCGTCACGCCGGACGACCTCGCCGTGGCTGAGGCGCTGGCCGCGCGGTGGCGCGTCAGGATCGCCCCCTGCGGGGAGCAGGCTGCGTACCTCTCCGGTCTGATAGCCTTCCAGAACTATCCCCTGCGGTTCGTCTCCGACGGGTCCGAGCAGGTCTTCAACCTGCAGAACGGCCGCAGGATCGAGTTCCTCCGTCGGAAGTCCGTCAAGGTGTTCGATTTCCGCAGCGAGCGTTTCAGAAACCTCGTCGAGGGGCTTCGCTTTCTCGGCTCCCCCAACGTGAAGGAGTTCGAGACCGGGGTCGTGCGTGAGATCCTGCGGGAGGTCCCGGACTCCGACTTCTTTCATGACGTCCTCCTGGCGCCGGGTTGGGTGAGGGAGCTCTGCCTCTCTCTTAGGGAGTCAGAGTGAGGGTTGTCAGACTTCCCGCCGCCGTCGGTTTTCAGTCTGTCTTGTTGTCTGAAAAAGGATGTCCGGAAGGATTCTGAAAGGGATTCTTTCGGACGTGCTTTTTGCCCCCGGGAAGGGGAGGGGAGAGGCGGGCCGACTTTACTTGAAGTTTTACTTCAAGTGGGTTTGCAGTCTTTTCACGGTATGCAGAAAGTGCGGGAGGGCCAGGAGGTATGTGCTCTTGTACTCCTTCAAAAATGTGCCATATTTGAAGATGGAGGGGAGGAAGAAGGGCGGCCCGGTTGTCGGACCGCCCTGGGGGAGGGGGAAGGGGCGGCGTCAGCGGACCGCTTCCTTGAAGTCCGCGCAGGGGCGGAAGGTCGGGACCTCGTGCTCGGGGACGACGATCGTGCGCCTTCCCTTGATGTCCCTGGCGCGCTTGGCGGCCCTGTGCTTGAGCTCGAACGTCCCGAAGCCGCGCAGGTACACGCTCTCGCCCTGCTCCACGCAGGACCGGATCTCCGATATCGCGATGTTCATCGCCTTCATCGCGGCCTTCTGGTCGTAGCCGGTGGCCGCCGAAATTTTCTTTACGAGTTCTTTCTTTGTCATTTTACCAGATTTTATGTGCCTTTGAGTGATGTGCTCTTGATTTCTTGCTTTCCTGGTTGCAAAGATAGCGCTTTTGACGCTGTGAATCAAGCGGAAAAACTCTTGAAACATGCGTGAATTCCTTTTATTTGGCGGTTTTTTTGGCTATCTTTGCCATATCTTCCGGGACGGACGCCCTTTGTCAGTCCGTTCTGTATAATTACTTGTCCGTGAATCGGAAATGCCTTATCTTTCGCTTGGAAAAATTTCTTTTGAGGGTTTTGCGGCCGGCGCTCTGAGAAGTGGCCGCGCGGAGGGAATGTGGTGCGGGACTTGTCCCGGCACAGAAATTCAATCGGATATGGCAATAGGTTCAGAAGCCGTTGCGCGTTTCAAGGAAGGGGTCGCCGGGCTCCTCCCGGGCTCCGTCTCCTACGAGGAGGGGGCCTGCTTCAATTTCCTGGTCCTGGATTACGGGAACCGTGCGGACAGGATCCAGTTTCCCGGCTACGAGAAGATCATCAAGCTGGCGTTCGCGGGCACGCTGCCGTTTATCGGCTCGCCGGTGAGGGTGGTCGCCGTCGTCCCGTCGGGACGGAGGCGCGAGGTCTCATCCGTCCCCGAGGAGGACCTCTGCCCGCCCGAGGACGGCGACGCGTTCTATCCCGGGGACGTTGTGCTCATGTATGCGAACAGCGCCTTCCCGAAGGGGTTCGTCTCCCTTCCTCCGGGGAGGATGCGCGAGCTCGTGGCGGAGCGCCTCCGCAAGGACGTGGCGAAGCTCGACATGTGGGGCGTCTACCCCGTCACCATGGAGGCCGTCCCGGAGATCGACGGATGCCTGCCGGAGTTCGTCAACCCGCGTACGGACGCCTATCTCGACAAGTGCCTCGCAAAGATCCGCAGGACCTTCCTGCGCAGGGAGGCGGCGGACGATACGGAAAAACGATAAACTCATAGGTTATGGCAGTCAATCTCAAGGACGCGGCAGCCCGCGTCATGGAGGAGCGGGAGGCCCTCGAGAGGATCCGCTCCCGTTCGAGCGTCAGTTACGCCGACATTTCCCACCCGCTCATTCGGCCCGCCGAAGAGAGGTCTTTCTCCGTCCATACGGAGGCCGACTTCAAGGAGGACCCCTTCAGGATGTCCGACGGGACGCTCGTCCGCTCGATCGTCTTCCCGAACGAGCGCGACTACGGCACCGACCCGCTCTGCGTGGCATCCGACGGCCGCGCCTTCACTCTCCTGGAGCTGCCGTCGATGTCGGACCGTCTCGGCGTGGTGAGGCACGCCGACGCCTTCCTCGAGGAGCGCTTCCGGGAGATCGCGGCCTGCCGCCCGCTCCACGCCGAGATCCACAGGGCCTACGACGACGCCTCTCCCACGGACGAGGTGGTGACCGGCCGCTACGCGGAGGATTTCGCAGGCACGGTGACCTGGTCCCGGGCGCTGGATTTCGCCCGGGGGAGCTGCGAGTCCGTCTATTCGGGCCTCCGCTACATGGACTTTAAGGACTGTACGAATGTGTATGCGCTGCGCGCCAGCGACGGGGAGGCGGTCTCGGTCGATGCGATGAAGTCCTCCGAACTCCTGAAGGTGGTCGGCGACCTCCGGCACACCCTGGCCGTCAGGGCGGCCCTGAAGGCCGGCGGGAAGGAGAGGAAGCCCCGTACTCCGGGCTTGTGACGGTCATGGTGTCTGTTCCGCCCGCGACGGGCGGGAAGCGTGTGTTTTGTTCGTTTTGTTATGATGGATGATTTGAAGAAAACGCAGGATTGTTCCCGGGAGGATAACGAGTATATGGAGCGGCTCCGTTCCTATGCTCTCCGGGATTGTTATGATGATATTGTTCATCCTTTTGTGCGTCCGGCGCCGGAGGGTGATCATCCTCAACGTCTGGGTGTGGACTTTTCAGACAGTCCTTACAGGATATCCGACGGGACGCAGCTATGCTCGGTAGTCTTCCCGGATGGTGACGATTACGTCCACCGGCCACTGTTCATCTCCCTGGACGGGCGCGCCTTTTCAAGCGATGAACTGCCTTCTCTGGAGGATTGTATCGGTGTCGCCCGTCACGCTGTCGAGTACTCTGAGGAGTTGCATCGTTATTGGGATGAAAGAGGTTCGTTTACGGACGAGCTTTATCACGCTTATGAAAAGGCCGTCGAGACGGACGAGGGGTTCACGGGCGAGGCGGCAAGGGAGTTTAATAAGTATTTCGACAGCTGGAGCCGAGCGCTGGACTTTTCTAAGGATGCGGCCATTTCCGCGTATAGCGGCCTGCGTTATTTGCGGATGAGGGATTCCGATGGGGTGTACGTTGAGGTTTTTGCTGTTCGCAGGGCCGATGGCGAGGCGGTAGGCATGTCTGATTTGGAGAACGAGGACCTTCGGAAGATCGTTGAAGACCTTCTTTTCACTTTGAAGTAACGCCGTGTTTTTCAGTACATGGGCCGTCCGTTTTCGGCTATGTACTTGATAAATGTCTTGTGGTTGCTTTCATCGAGCGATCCCAGGAACTCCAGGAGCGCCATCGTCTGCACGGTCTGCTCTTCGGCGTCCGCCCCTGCGGCGCTCCGTGCCTTCCGGACGTAGCCCAGCCATTTGTCGACCAGGTGGGAGGCCATGTACGGGTCGTCTTTCCAGATTGTGAGGATGTGGTTTGTCCCGTCGCCGGATCCGATGTTGTCGTAGATCCAGAGCTCGAGGCGTCGCATGAAGTTCGATATGATGTCTATGTTTGTCATGGTGCAAAGGTAATTCTTTTTTTCGGAATCGAATCGCGCTTACAGCGCGTTGTTGGGCTTGTTTTTTTATTGAAAGTCAGTGATATTATATCGCAGGGGACTATATTTTTATCGTTCGAGGTTAACATAATCACAATTGTGTAACAAATTCGCGACGATGGGGGAGAGGTGTTTCACTGGCCTCTGGAGGCGAGGTTTTTCTGCCTCATTTTCTCTCTTTTCTGCCTCATTTCGGGCCGTTTTGATGCAGAAAACCCGCCGGTGTAGTTTGTCCGACGGGCTTCCTCGGAATCTCGGATCCCGGTTATTTCTCCGCGTCCTCGCTCTGGATCACCCATACGATTTCAGCTCCGGTGGCCTGCGCCATCTTGTACAGGGCGCTCACCTTCATGTCGTCGTGGACGAAATAGTATCTCAGCGACGTGAGGTCGATCCCTACGGTCCTCGCGAATTCGGCCGCCGACTCGTGCCTGTCCTCGATGAACCTCTTGAGGAAATGCAGCCTGGCTCCCGGCTGGCAGTCGACTATGTACTGCGGGAGCGTGGTCCCCTGCTTCATTCCTGCGAGGGAGCCTTCTATGCGGTACTTGACGCCGTTTCCGACGCCTTCGGTGGGTATCCCCCGGTCCGTGCCTCCGTCGAGTTTCACGCCGAAGTGGAGGCCTATGGACGAAAGCATCTGTCCCAGGCGCGACAGCTGGCAGTCGTCGGTGACGGAAGTGTACCAGTTCAGCAGCTGCGGGCTGACGCCGCAGGCGGCGGCGAAGGACTGCTGGGTGTATCCGAGACTTCGGTATATGTTCACGAGGAAGGCGAGACGGCGCTCTTCCGTCTTGCCGGTGGCCTCCTCGAGGCGGCGCTGTTCGCGCTTGCGCCTTTCGGTCTGGCGCTTCGTCTCCTGATACTCCCGAACTTTCTCGGGGTCCTTCTTCTTTTTGTCCTGCATTTCTGTATAATTTGCGTCTTCTCCGTTCGCCCCGGGTTTTACTTTGTACAAAATTATTTTTATTTTTGCAAAGAAACCTTTGAAAGCCGGGATAATTCTTTTTAGCCAAAGAATTTCTCTTTGTTTTACGAAAGACGTAATTCTATGATTATCAAGAATATACGACAAAATTAAAGAGAATTTTCCTGTTAAACAAAGGTTTTGGGAGATTTCGTTTCTCCTTTTGATCTTGTTGTACCGGGCCATTCTGACCGCCTGGGAATGCCGTTTTGTTTATCAGCGCAGCGACATGCCTTCCGAGACCAGGCAGCTCGACGAATACGTCAAGGACACGCTCCTCCGTTACCCGACGGTGGACCTTGTCCGTCTGCTCTTTCCCGATGTCAGGGTGAGGGGCAGGGTGCTGTGCAATCCCCTCCGGGGCGAGCGTAACGCTTCCTTCTCCTGCTTCAGGGACCGTTACGGCCTTTCAAGATGGAAGGACTGGGCCACCGGGGAGAGCGGCGACAACATCGACTTCTTCCGCAAGGTCTATCCCGAGCTCGGATATGCCGAGGCGGTAGACCGTCTCTCGGGGATGCTGCTCGGCCGTTCGGCGTTCGTGGAGGGCGGGGCCGTTCAGGCTCCTTCCCGTCCGTGTCGTCAAGCCCCCGCCTCCCCGGCGCCCGTCAAGGATGAGGATCCGGTGCTGAGGATCGTCTCGGACGTACCGCTGTTCTCCCGCGAGGCGGCTCCGGGGCTTGTGGATTACGTGCGTTCGCGGGGCATTTCCGACGAGGTGGGCTCCCGCTACTGCCGGGCCGTCGTCTTCGAGAACACCAACGTTAAGGGGACGGTCAGGATGGATCCTGTCACCGGCATTCCGATTACCGGCGCGGACGGGGTTCCGGAGATTTCCGACGGCAGGAGCGCCGCCGTGGCGATTCCGAACGATATCGGCGGGTATTCCCTTCGCGTTCCTGACCAGGGCGGACGGAAAGGGTTCAAGGGCTGCGACAGGGCTTTCTTCTCCACCATCCTCGCCGGCGGTTTTCCGCCAGCTCCTGTTGTGCGTTTCGTGGGCCGGGGTGACTCCAGGGTGGCCGGGCTCCGTTACGACGAAGGCTCCTCCACGCTGTACGTGAACCCTTCGCAGGGTTTCGCCGGCGTTAAGCCCTGGGCCGTGCGTTTCGCGGCTCCGCTGCTGGAGACGTGGGCGGGCCGAAGGATCGAGGGGCGGGACATGCGCGCCTGCGTGGCTGTCCTCAATGCGCTCAACGGCCCCGTACATCCCGTGGTGACGGTCGTGGAGGGTATGTTCGACGCCCTGTCGGTCATCGAGATAGAGCGGCTGTCCGGACGCGGCCCATTCCCGGGGGGAGACCTTGTCGTCCTCAATTCCGTCTCGCACATCTCTTGGGCGGTTCCCTTCCTCTCCATGCACGCCGAGGTGAGGTCCTTCCTGGACAACGACCTCCGTTCGTCGGCGGGCCAGAAGGCTTTCAATCAGATGGTGGAGACCGTTTCCATGTACGCTTCCCGCTGCGGGGTGGCTTGTTCCGTGCGGTCGCACAGCGGGTTCTTTTTCCCACACAAGGACGTGAACGACTACCTGGTTGCGAGCAAGGGCCTGCGGCAGGCGGCTTCCCCTGTTGTCACGGGAGTTGATGATGAAAAAAAAAAGCCCGCACCGGAGGTGAACGATAGCCGTCGGCGCCGTGGGCGCAAGTCACAGATAACTTTTTAACCATTTTAATTCAATTCGTTATGCCACCGAAAAAAGTAATTCCCAGGAAACCTGCCGAGACGAAGAGTCAGTCTCCCGCCCAGGAACCCGCCGTACAGGCTCCGCAGCAGGCGCAGGGCCGCAGCGCCGCGACCCGCGACGCGGAGGCCCGCCAGAAGGTCCTCGCGGCCATGCACCCCGAAGCCGCCTCTTGGCTGAAGGACAACCTCGGCCTTGACGTGAACAATCCCCGCCAGGTCGACACCAGTACGCTCTATGACATCCATCAGGGCAAGGTCACGAAGCCCCTGGACATTGTCGTCACTCCCCTTGCTTACGACCGGTCCGCGAAGAAGGCGGTCGAGATGCCGAAGATCAAGGTGAACACCAGTATCCGTCTTGCTTTCCCGCGCAAAGACGGGAAATGGGTGCCGATCGGTAAGGAGGGGCGCGTCGGGTTCACGAACATCCCGCCGCTTCCGCTTCTCGAGAAGGCCGAAGGCTTCGAGACGCCCCGCGAGGCGCCGAAGGCGACCGTGGACGGCGAGAAGCAGAAGGGACCGGAGTTCACCGAGTCCCAGCTCATGGCCCTCGAGGGCGTGGGCGTCAGCCGGGACCGCCTCTACGGCGGCCTGAACGCGGTCTCCCGCGAGGAGAAGGAGGACATGGCCGCTGGACGGGCTTTCCCTGTCTATGGTGCCGTGAACACCGGCGTCGGTCTGGTCCGCGTCTCCGGCGAGGCGAAGCTGTCCACCGATGCCGAAGGCAAGGCCGTGGCTCGGTTCCAGTCCGCCTACCCCGAGGATATCACCAAGTCGACGGTCATCGACCTTGAGACGGCGCGTCACCAGGAGGTGTTCGCCAAGGACTCGAAGACGGACAAGGTGGTCCGTACGGTCGTCGATCTCGACTTTTATCGCCGCGACTCGAAGGGCAAGGTGATCACGGACGTGAACAACCGTCCGCTGCTTTCCACTGCCGGCGAGAACCTCGTCAACTACGGCATGGCCATGGAGCCCGTGAAGGGCTATGTGCATTTCCGTAGCTATGACGCGAAGAAGAAGAGCTGGGAGGACCGCCGCGAGGCCCGCGACTACCAGGTGACCGTCGTGAACGGGAACCTGCATTTCACGGAGATGCGCCAGGTGCCCGACCTCAACCCCGACGGCACGAAGGCCACCTACAAGATGAAGGACGGCCAGACCGTCGAGCTGACTCATCCCGAGGTCTACAGTTCCCGCGTGAAGGACGGAAAGGTGTATCTCGACGGCAACGACTCCAAGCCGCACGACTTCGCGTCGAAGCAGGACGAGGAGAATTTCCTCCGGGGCAAGCCCGCCGTAGTGAAGGGGGTCACCGGCCACGACTACAAGGCGAACAAGGACGTCGTTTACGATGCCGTGGTGGTCTCCGACAACCGCAGCGCCGGCTTCGCGAAGGCCTTCACGCCTTCCACGTCCAAGGCTCTCATGGAGAAGATGAAGCCCAAGCAGGCCACCCGCCGCAAGCAGACCTTCGGCCTGGGCCTTTGATGTTGTTTCCGGGTGCGGGGAGGGCTCGACCCTCCCCCGCCCTGTACTATTTTATTGCGAAACCTTAATCCTTTTCAGATATGTGGAGGTCACGTCTCAGGAACTTGCTCGCTTTTGCCACTGTGGCGATCGTCATCCTCGCGCCTGCGTTTTCTTTTCCCGTCCTTGTCGGCCTTGTGGCTGCCGATGTCGTTTCCCGCGCCCGTTTGCGCGACGAGATGCGGCGGGGGTCCCGGGATTCCGTCGAGGGCGAAGGAGAAAACCCGCGCCAGCGTCGGCGCGAGCGGCGTCGCGAGCAGGAGCGTGTCCTCCAGGCCCGGAGGGACCGTGCCGTCGAGTATGACGAGCGGCGGGGATGGGACGTCAACCAGCTTCCCTTCGACATGAAGGCGACGAGGCTGTCCTCCCCCTCCATGGGAGCCGTTTCCCGGTTCGAGTGCGCAGGCATCCCGGGACTCGTGCATGCCCGCGCTCAAGGAAAGGACGTGGAGTATTCCTTCGTGCTGGATGACGCCGGCAAAGCCGAGGCCGTCCAGAGGGAGGTGAAGATGCACAACGGAGCGGCAAGGGTGGAACGCGACGGCGATTCCTTCGTCGTGAAGGCGTACAACGCCGCGACGATCAACGACCTGGCGAAGAAGGCGTTCCCTCCGTCCCGTCATGAGGTCCAGCGCGAGTTCGTCCACACGAGACAGTATGTCGTGAGCGGACAGAGGAGCTATGCGGATGCCTTGAAGGAGCTGCGGAACAACCACGACCTCTATTCTCCCGTGAACTCCTTCACTTCGGTGGCGGACACCGTGGACGGGGTGCGCCGGGTCTCCTCCAACGGCGGGCCTTTCTCCCCCGGCCTTCTGCGCCCGGGCGAGTGGGTGGTGACGGAGGAGGAGGTCTCCCGCTATGCGGGGCAGGTCGAGGTGCCTGGCAATGTTCGCAATGACGAGGACATCATCGAGTGTGCGAGGGACCGTTTCGTCGCGGACGACGCTTCACGCGTCACCCTTTCGGATTCCGAGAGGGTTCGTATGTCGGACGGGACGCCCGAGAACGTGGGCAGGTATGTGCGGATGGATGACGGTTCGAGCCTCCGCCTGTATTCGCAGGACGATCCGGCCATCTCGTCCCTGCATGCGTATCTCGTCTGCGAGGACGTGGACTCCATGGCCGAGGTGCTCAACCAGGACGGTATCCCGAAGGGTTCGTATCTCGTGCTGGACAGCGAGGCTCCGGCGAAGGACGGACGTTTCGTCATCGAGCTCGACATGGACGACGAGGTGCGTTCGCTGCTCGCCGTCCAGGGTGACGCCTCTCCCGCGTTCGCGGCCCGCTGCGAGTCCATGGGCGTCACGAAGGAGACGCTGGAGGCGTCCCTTCTGATGGATGCGGTGAGCCGCAGGGGGTATGCCGAGGTGAGGCTCAGGGACTCCGTCGCGTTCGACAAGGTGAGGGTGAACGGCGTTCCCGTGAACGACCTCGCCGAGCGGCTGGGCGACGAACGCCTGCCCGCCCTGGACCGCAAGGCGGCCGCCGACTGGATCCGCGACGCGGCGCTCATTCAGTCCGTCAACATCACCATCGACGCCAAGAAGGCGGAGATGCGCATCACATCGTGCGTGGGTGATGTACAGAAGGTGGAGACGCGAAAGATGACCGACAAGGAGATCCGTGACTTCTCGCGTCGCGGGGAGATCTCCAAGGCGGAGATGAAGGACCTGCTCATGCAGGTCCATCCGGATTTCTTCCGGAGTTATTCGCACGGCGGGAAATCCGTCTTCGAGGATCCCGTGCGTGATTTTATCGCGGGGCAGAAGCCGAAGCTCTCCCCCACCCTCGGGCAGCAGATGCAGCAGGCTCAAGCGAAGGGGCCCAAGCCTGAGAAGAAGCGCGGCGCCGGTCCGAAGGTTGGCTGAGGTCCGCCGCTTTGGTTTGAAAGAACGTAAAAAAACAATATATGCTATGGCAGTCACGAACAGAGAGAAGTATTTGAAGGGCATCGCCTCCCGTGTCAGGAAGGGGGCTTTGCATTTTGAGGGTGAGGACCGGCCCAGGGTTATGATGGGCGGTCATGAGGTTTTTGTCTCGTCCGTATCGTACGATACCGAGCGCTGCGACCTCGTCTACGAGGTGTCCTCCAAGGCCGGCAAGCCGATCGCCTCCCAGAACGGGGAGCGGCTGCTGTCCGGCTTGCCCCTGGATACGCTTGCGACCGTGGATGCGGCGGTCACCCGTTATGCCTCCCTTCGCAGGGAGCGCGAGCGCAACATCGTCAATGTCGAATCCCGCCTGAAGGCCGTCGCGAAGGTGGCGAAGGCCTCGCCGGCGCTTTGACGGAGGTGGGTATGGATGGAGACAGACGGCTGGACGAGGTCCTGGACGCCTATGAGGAGGCGTTCGAGAACCTTCCGGTATATCAGAGGAGCAATTATATGAAAATGAACGATGTTGACCGCCTTGCGCGGGATGTCGCTTTCGAGATCATACTCGGGGGCGACCGGTTCGAGCCCTCGGACGTGGCGGCCCACCTGGACGGGATCTCCCGTCCCGAGATGGGTCTATTCAAGAAGAGGGTCGAGTACCATACTGTCGATTTCGCGCCTGAGGAGATGCGTACCCCGGATTTCGTGGGACGCATGATCGAAGGCTGGACGCAGGGCGTCCGCCTTTCCGACGGGATCGGTATCCGCGAAGCCTTCTCTGCGGCTTACAACCGTCAGGAGAGGGGCCTGTGGTTCCGGTTCGACGACGGTTCGGTCCGCCGCTGCGACCGTGCCGTCACTGATGCGATGTGGCGTGGCGAGGAACTCGCCCGCATGGACCCGAAGCCCCTGTCGGCCGCCGAGGCGGCCTGCATCAAGGCCGACGCGCTTATCTCCCGGTACGGGAGCGAGGTCCGGAGGGACGGCTGGTATCAGGAGGTGTCCCTGGACTCCTTCTCGATGAACCCCGACGGAGACCGCGCGTCCGTGATGAGGGACAGGGACGACCTCGCCCGTTCCGTGGGAGAGCACAGCTATTACTTGACCTATGACGGACGCACTACGCCGGTCCGCGACCTCAATCAGACGATGGCCGAGAGGCTTATCCTCTGGATGGACAACGAGAAGGCCATGCGCGAGAGCGTCTCGCTCACGCGGGAGGATTCCCTCCTTCACGAGGGGGCGGTCATCGGCCTGCCTGACGACACGGTGATCTATGCGCCCGTGCCGGAACGCGGTGTTTCCTCTCCGTTCAAGGCCACTGCGGTGTTCGACACCCCGGACGGACGGACGATGGTGTCGGGGCGTTTCGTGGGAGATTCCCCCCGGAAGCCGGAGCTTAACTTCCCGCTGTCGGAGCTCTCCGACAACAGCGTCTCGAAGGTGCGTCAGGCTACGGATGTCATCCTGAAGGGCGTGCTGTCGAAGATGGCCGCCCTGGAGACGGGACGCAGCGTGGCGAAGTCCAGGAACGTGGAGCGCAAGCCCAAGGGGCCGTCTATCGGTTGACGGCGATGTGTGACTGATAATTCAATGAAAAGCTATGCCTAAGAGATATCTTACTGCAAGGGATTATGTCCTTGAGGACAATGCCCTGCTGCGTCTGGGGTTCGTGGATACGGACGCCAGGTCCGACACCCTTTCCAGGATCCAGTCCGGTTCCGGCTCCCCTGACGGGGAGAAGGTGATGGCCTCCACGTTCGGCCCCGAGGACCGTGTGGAGTTCGACCTGGACAGGGCCGTCGGCATGCTTCGCGACGACCCCGGCCTCGGGGCCAGGCTCCTTGGCCTTTCTGGAGGGATGGAGGGTAACGGCGACGTCTATTGGGCCGGCGCCCACGCCGCACGGGACACCTCCGCCGGTTCGTTCGGCGTCCGGGTGCTCCAGCGCCGCGAGGGCGACGAGGTGGTTGGCGACAACCGTTTCGGCGAGTTCCTCACCGAGGTGAGGGACGCCTATCGCGAGTACCTTCGGTCGAACGTCTTCGACCAGGTCCATGCGCCCGACCCCTCGATGGTCGTGACGGACTTCACCCGTCCCGGATCCTACGAATCCGACATAGAAGTCCGCGAACGTGCCGGCGAGGAGTTCATCCACACGGATGTCTACCGCCCGAAGGGGCGGCGCTTCGATACGGCGCTCGACGGTACGACCGGCCACGCCGGCAGGGCCGCCGCTCCCGAGGTCTCCTTCCAACGTTTCGATTGTCCCTTCGGTACGGGATGGCCGTCCCCGCTGGTGGTGGATACCGCCGCCGAGGCGTCGATGCTCTATGAGCGGGCGATACGGGGCGACCTGGACTGGAAGGCCCTCATCCGCTCATTCGACGAGAGGGGCGCCCTGAACCGCAACCTGACCGAGCGGCAGAAGGAGAACATGGCCCGGGACTACGATTCGCAATTTCGCTGGATGCGCGAGCGCATCGCCACCGACTCCTCGCTCCGCGACTTGCAGGTGGTGGGTGCGTCGCACCTAGTGGCTGACGACTCCCTTGGCCGCAGCGTCTATGACGCGGCCGTCGCCCCTTCTCCCGCCGACGTGCTGCGCTATTATATCGAGAATCCCGTCATGCTGTTCGCCCAGTCGAAGAGCTATGTCGTGTCGGCCCTGCAGGAGGGCGAGAAGAACGAGCCCCAGCGGCTGGTAGTGGACCCGTCGAAGGCCGGCGACGTTACCGTCCTCGTGATAGGGTCCGACACCATCGGCGGCCGGGAGCCCGGAGGGAAGGGTTACTCCGACCTCGTGAAGGAGGTGAAGTATTCCGACGGGCAGCGGGTGGTCACTTCACGTAAGGCCTACAAGGTGCCCATGAAGGCGGAAGCGGAGGTCGAGCGCGACTACCAGGCTTTCCGTACGAGGATGGACGAGGTGCTCTCCGGCGTTCCCGAGGGCGTGAACGTCAGGCTCGTTTCAGGATCCAGCTCCACGATGGGCGCCTCCGTCGGCGTCGGTACCCCTCGGATGGTCGAGCGTTATGTCCGCGAGAAGGGTGGCGAGGTCGCCGGCTGGGACTTTACGCATCATCGGGCGGAGCCGCTTCAGAAGGATGCGGGGAAGCCCCGTGTGGAGGATTCGTCCCTTTCCGCCGTGCTCCTCGAGCATTTCGCGGAGCTCTCCCCCGTCCTCGTCGGCAGGAGTCCGGAGGTCCGGTTCCTGCTTGACCAGAACGACGCGGGGTCCGAGGTGACCTTCTCCCAGAAGGACGGTCTCAGGGCGGGGGCGGCGGTCTGCCTTTCCGCAGAGGGAGACACGAACAACCGCAACGTGCTCGCCCTCGGTTCGTATGCGATGGAGGCTGGGCTTCCGGTGGTCCACGTGCGTGAGGTTCGCTCCGAGCAGGAGCAGCTGGAGTCCTTGCGGTCCGCCTCCCTCCTTTCGCTCTCGGCGATCACCGGCGAGGTCGCCGTCGGAGGTGAGGCCCTCTGGGGCGAAGGGATCGAGCGGAGGGAGGAATGGGATATCGCCGCCTCGAACAACCTGTCTTATGTCGATTCCGAAAACAATGTTGCCGTCCCGCTTGTCAGCGAGTTGTTTCCCGCCGGCGTGTCGGTTGCGGGACATTCGTATTCCAGTGCCTATTCGGTCTATGCCGCGCTTCTGGCTCAGGAGCTTGGCCGCACCGATGCCGATATGCTTTCATCCATCTACGAGGCCGAGGGTTATGTGGGAAGGATGGGCGAGGCCGTGTCGCGTCTGACCGGCGGAGAGGATGTGCCCGGCGACATGCAGGAGCGCTGTCTTCGTCGCAGCGTCCGTCTGATGGCGGAGGCGAACGAGGGGTTCGCCGACCGTCTCCTCGCCTTGGATGGCAGGGATGTGGTGATGCCGGTCGCCTCGGGCGACATGACGCTGTTTACCGGCATGGACGGCAAGGGGTTGAACCGTTTCGGCATGGTGCTCGCCGTGGAGGGTGCGAGGATGCGCGAGTTTCGCGAGGCCAGGCGCCAGCAGGAGGAGCAGGAGCGGATGAAGGTCCTCGAGGAGGCCTCTCGCAAGCAGCGCGTCGTGGACGGCCGCTCCGCCGAGGGCCAGAAGGTCAAGGGCGGTCTTCCCGCCGGCCCCGAGGGGGCGGAGGGGGCCGTGTGGTTCATCGGCACGCATACCCCCGACCAGCTCGCCCTGACGGACGGGAAGGTTAGTTTCGACATGTGGGACGATATGGGCGGCCAGGACAGGCTCGTCCGTGCGAAGGCCGTCGCACAGCGCGTTGACGACGGAGAGGGCGGGAAGGTCGAGAACAACTGCGTCTTCCTCTTCCCTTCCGACCTCGCGGCGGTGACCGGACGGTACAGGACCAGTCCGAGGCCGGACAGCACCAACCTGACGGGCTGCATGAGGGTCGATCCGAAGACCGGGGAGAAGTTCCCCTGCGCCTTCGGCATCCCCGTTCGGTTCAACAACCGCGGCTACGAGCTCTTCAACAAGGAGGGAATGCCCTGCTCCTACCGTCTCGACAACGATGCGGCCAACTATGCGCGTTCTCTCGTCCTCGCCGACAGCCAGGCCCGCGTGCAGGCGATCCGCCACGACATGACTCTCTACCTTCCCGGACGGGTTCGCTCCAACGGGGAGGACTACTATTCTCTCGGCCAGGTCTTCATGGACAAGGCTTGGAACAAGAAGGACGGCTGGACGGACAATCCTCACAGGGCTCCGCTCAACCTCGACATCACCGAGCGGTACATTTCCCTCTTGGAGAGGGGTAGGGATTACCCCCTGACGCTCGTGCCGCTTCCTATGGTCTATTACCGTCCGGACGACCCGGAGGGTGCGCGTGAGCGAGCCGAGAAGGAAGGCAAGCATTACGTGTCTGCGGAGGGCCGTTTCCTTGCGGACCTCAACCTCTCCCTGAGGATTGCGAACGCCACGGCCCTCGCCCTGGGCGTTCCCATGCGTTTCCCTTTGGACAAGGACGGACGCATCGACCTCGGCCCGGGCGTGCCGGAGGAGTTCCGGAAGGTCGCGGAGCAGAAGATCGACGCTTTCATCGGCGCCGACAAGGGCCGTTCCGTCCTGGATGGCAAACTGCCCGTCCTGGAGGTGCTTGACACCGCCGAGGCGCTCGACATCCGCAGTTCCGCGTCCGGACAGATGAAGAAGGCGGGTGATGTGTATCTCCGGCCGAACGACCTCGTGCCCGCCTTCGGTGAGTTCGACTTCGACGCCCTGATGAAGGGCCTCGCGCCGCTGCACGAGATGATGTTCCGTCTGGACGGGGATTATTTCTATCTCACCGACTCTCAGAGCAACAAGGGCCGTTCCGTTGCGGAGATCAACAAGTACCTCTCCTACGAGAAGAACGACGAGCGCCGTTTCGTCATCCGCACCAACGCGCCGGAACGCGTGGACGAGTTCAAGGACGTCCTGCTCGAGTACGTCACCAGGGCGAAGGCCGTCTCGGTGGAGATGCGGCTGGTTCAGGAGCGGGAGGCGGAGGCGAAGGACCTGCCCATGGACGGCTTCGTCAACCTCCTGGACTCCAACAGCGAGGATTTCGCCCGCAGCGAACACGATATCGGCCGCACCGCGACGGTCTATAACGCCGTGGGGCGCGTGAACAGGGAGGGTGCCGTCGAGGACCGCAACGTCAGCGGCGAGAAGAACGGCGGCGTCTACTACGGACGCACGGATGCGAAGGACGGCTTCGCCGGCTATGCGCAGATCCGCTACTCCTATGACGGCGCTCCCATGTCTCCCTGGACCACTGTCCGCAACCTCGGTCTCGCGAAGGATATCGTGATGTCGATGGTGGGGCGCAAGTATGCCTCCATGGACGAGCGTGTCGTTCCTTCTGCGAAGGTGCTCGACATGATGGCTACCGCAGAGGCGATGAAGCATCTGGTGCTGGAGGGGTCCGTCCTTGCCAAGGGTCCTTCGGGACGCACCGTCAGGGAGGCGGACTCTAAGGTGGTAGAGCTGCAGCGGCCGGAGACGGCTCCCGCCGAGAAGGGCGCCTCCAGGCTCGGCACCGGCGCCGAGACTCCCGAGGAGTACTGGTTCGTGGCTCTATCCGCCGAAGATGCGCGCCGCGCTTTCTCGTATTTCTATCGCGAGGACGCTCCAGTCGGTGCTTTCAGCAGGGAGGAGCTCGAGATAATGCGCGATGCGGTCGAGAAGTCCAGGAAGGATGGCGACCTGAAAGCCGTGTACGCCGTCTACGACGGCTTCACGGACGAGCAGAAGAAGGTGATGCTGGACGAGGTGTCGGCATCCTTGGAGTTCTATCCTTCTGACGGGCTCGTCGACCAGGCGAAGGCGGGTCCGATCGAGTATTCCGTCTCTTCCGGTGGGTATCAGCAGCGCACCGCCGAGAACGCGAACGCTCCGGACGTGACTTTCACCTTCGCATTCGCGGTGGACTTCTCCACCTACGGCGAGAGGGCAACGGCGAAGGCCGCCGGCGACTCCATTGTGCAGACAGACATACCGGTCCTCCCCGAAGGGGGCGTGGATTTGTCCCGCAAGGCCGTGGAAACGGCCGCCAGGGGCATTGCCGAGTCCCTTCCGGACGAATACCTCAAGGGAGAGCCTTGCGGCTTGAATATCGCCGGAAACGGCATCTATACGCTCGGCTCCAAGGGTGTCACGCAGGATCAGGCCGACGAGTTCGTGACGAGGGTCCTGGACAGCCTCCGGCAGAAGGGTATGGACATCCAGTCCATCCGTTCCGGAGGGCAAACCGGCATCGACGAGGCCGGGGCGGTGGCAGGCGTGGTCCTCGGTATCCCCACCACCGTCCATACGACGAAGGACTGGGCTTTCCGTGGAACCGACAACAAGGACGTCCGCAAGGACGAGGCGGCCTTCAAGGCGCGGTTCGCGAGGAAGGACTACGCCTCCCTCTCCGCGAAGGTCGGTCAGGCCCAGGCCCCGAAGAGGAAGGAGAAGCTCGGCCGCAGGCCCGGGCAGACCCTTTGATGTGCAACGCTTGAAGAGAAGATGATATGGCAGTAAGATTCAATCCCGCCAGGGAGGCGGAGCTTGACAGATGGTGGTCTTCCGTCCGCGAGGAGATGCTCTCCGAGCATTTCCTCGTGGCGGCGGTCGGCACCCCGGAGCAGAACAGGATCGAGCTCGAGTATGACGACGAGTCTCGGATGAGCACCAATTTCGAATTCTTCAGGGGCGTCCCCGTCATCTCGCTAAGATGGGCTTCGGCCCCAGGCAAGTCGGGTGGCCTGGTGAAGGTGACCGGCGACTCGATGGGGTCATCCGATCCGGAGGTCTGTAAGGTCTTGGATGATCCGGACCTGAAGAGGGACAGGTATAACTCCTACAGTTTCCTCAATGTCCTCGAGATGGGTTGGGACGGGGTCCGTAAGAAGGTCGACGAACGCATGAATTCCATTCGTGACGGCTATATGCCTCGCGAGGACCTGCAGGATGCCCTTTTCAGGGGGCTGGCGCTCGACGAGGACTCCGTGGACAGGGCCACCTTCTATGCCGCGACGCGCGGGTTCAGCGCGAAGGACCTGTTCGAGATGAAGGTGTCTCTCGCCTCTTCGATACGGACACATTTCATGGCCGGCATCGGCGAGCCGAACGGCGCTCCCGGCATGCAGGCGAGGGCGAACGTGGCCATGGCCATGCGGTCGCTCGAGACGACGTTCAGTGACTGGAACCGGCTCGCCGGCAGGTTAGACTGGCGTCTCGCGTCGCTTGGCGAGGCGAGGGGCGAGGTTCGTGCGGAGGACGTGGCCGCGACGGCGATGTGGGCCTTCCAGAACCCCGCCTATGCGGCGTATCGCGAGAAGTCCGTCCCGTCGTGGGCGGTGAACCGTTGCAAGGAGTTCGGCCTCGACCGTGCGAAGGTCGAGTCCCTCGTGCCGAAATTCAGGGACAGGGCCGTCAGGCAGGTGAAACTATAATTGGTGATGTTGAACGAATAAATCGAATCGTATATGAACAAATTGCCGAAAGAAGCTTTTGCGGCCGTCTATCAGCTCGTGCGCGAGAAGGCCGCATACGATGCTCAGATGAAGGAATGGAAGCGGCCCTCCGGACTCGCGGGCCTTTTCGCCCGCCCCCCGAGGGATCCCTGGCCGGATGGCATGGACAGCGCCCGCACGCTGTGCGGGAACGCGTTCGAGGGGGCGTGGCCGGAGCTCTGTGCATTCAGGGCCGGTCCTGCGGGCATAGCGGACAAGCGGGCGAGGACCGAGGTGTACGTCAGTTACGGAGGGGATCTTACGGGACAGTATTATGCCTCCTTCGAATCGGGCCGTTCCTTTCATACTGAAAGTTTCGAGTTCAAGCCCGGCTACGGTTTCCGTCACGAGTACTCTCACTCCGACGACCGGGAGCAGGATGCCAGGAACCGGAGCCTCGCCTATTCCCGGGCGATGGAGTCGCGTTTCACGGACGATCCCTTCTTTGAGTCGATGAACAGGAAGGTCGACAAGATGTGCAACGAAGTCCGCTGCATCGAGAACACGGCTTTCACGCGTCAGGAGGTCATGGGCTACGTGAGGATGGTCAACGAGTACGTTCACGAAAGAAGCAAGGGTTTGGAGGAGGCGAGAAAGGTTCGCATGGCCGGTCGCGAGCCCGTGGCCGACTTGAACTCCTACATCGCCGTGTCCTTTGAAAACGAACGGCTGCTTTCGTCCGTCCTCAAGGGTGAACGGGAGGAGTCCTCCCCTCTCCTGCAGGCGCAGTATGAAGTCAACAGGCAGGCTCTCGCCGACCATTCGATGAAGCTGGGTCAGGAGATGGCCGCTGCGGTGTCCCCCGCCGTCCAGCGGGAAGATCTTCTGGCTTTCTCCAAGGTCGTCTACGAGCATAGGACGGGGCTCAATCCCGACGAGCCGGAGAACAAGGCGGGTGCGCTCTGCGTGTTCGCGGACCTCGCGCGGCGCGACGGTTGGAGCGTGGACGAGATTCTGAAGGAGGCCAGGTCGGATGCACTGCGCTATGGCGTCACGATTGACGACAGGGACTGGAAGGGAGTCGCCTCTGCCGTATCCGACGTGGACGGGCAGCGTGCCGTCATGATAGGCAACATTGTCAGGGGCGGCGTCGCCAACGGCGAGTCGGTCGCTGACATCCAGCGGGAAATCGTCGACAAGTTCGATTCGGACATGCGCGAGAGGGTTTCGCGTCACCAGTCCATCGTCGAAGGGATCCGTATCCTGTCGGAGCTGTCGGACGACCTCGGCAACCGTCCTCCCAGGGAGAAGGAGATTGCCGAAAGGATGTACGGAATGCGGAAGCCGTTCAGCATAGAGTCCATGTCCGACGCTCTTTCCGTCGTTCGGAAGACGGGCCTGGACGGAATCCATGTCACGAGGGTTCGCGAATCGCTCGAGTCCGCGATGGATGATGTCTATGCCGGGAGACTTCTGGAAAAGGCCGGCAAGAGGGGTGTCGTCTTTGCGTTGGACGATCTCGGCAACTGGGTGAACGGCAAGGCCGGCGGACAGTTCGATTCGGCCCGGCGGAGCGAGTCGAGCCCTTCCGTGCTCCTGGCCAGGGACATGGCCAGGGCGGCGCTGGACCTGCAGGAGAACGCTCCGGACAAGCTCGGCCGCTTCCTTCGTGAAGCCGGTGTCAAGCCCTCCGACCGTGACGACCTCGTGACGGACTTCATGTCCGCCGCGAAGCGGATGTACGGCGAAGGTGACGCGGTGTCTTCCCGGAAGGTCATGGTCTTCCGCGAACGTTTCCGGGACCAGATTGCGGCGGGCAAGACGCTTGAGAAGTCGATGCTCGGCAATGCCCCGGCTCAAAAAGTCGCTCCGAAGAAGGAAATCAAGAAAGGGCCGTCGCTCGGCTGAACGGTTTCGTAAAAACATTGAAGGAGGGCTCCGTCGGGGCCCTCCTTTCATTCCTTCCATACAATATTTTGAAATATACTTCAAAATAATTTCTTATTTTGGCGAAGTATAGTTTAGGATGATATGAATAAGGGAATCATCAAAACCATCATCGGCGAGAAGCAATGGGAAATCTCCCAAGTTTCTCCGCTTCCATTCCGCCCCGTCCAATTACCAGCGGAAACGGAATTGCGAAGCCAACCCGAATAGATATCTTTATTTCATTCCCGGAAGTCTCGGGCCTCTGCCGTTTCTGTTGATCAGCTGCTCGCTGTACAGGGTGGGGATGGTCTCGTAGAGATCGAAGGCCGCCCTTACGGAGGGGATCGGTGTCCCTTTCCTCTCGGCGGTGCATTCGGCCTCCACCCTGTGTTTCAGGCCGAGGTCCTTCTGCATCGTGCATCTCTTTTTGGACAGGCCGTACACGTCGGCTTTCGCTCCGAGGCTTATCCTTCCGTCGTTCATCTCGCAGGTCGCCGTCAGGTCAACCGACGTGGCGGCCTCCTCGTGGCGCCTGTTGAACGACGCCTTCAGCTTGCGGAACCGCGCCCTTCTCTCCGACGCGTCCCCGCCTTCCGTCTTGAAGCAGAGGGCGTCCAGGGCGACGTCGAAATAGGTCTTCGGCAACGCCGTCCAGGAAACCTTTTCGGATTCCCCGTTTGCGGCCCCCTGCGGGGCCGTAGGAGAAAGGTTGCGCTTTAGGTGGACCGGGAGGCCGTCCAGGGGGCCGAACGTCTCCTGGAGCGTTTTTCCGGCCTTTCCCGAGGCCCTCGTCCAGGACCCGTCTGACAGGACGAGCACCTGTCTGATTGACGTGTCGCTGTCGGATGATTCCCCGACGGCCCGGAAGCCGTCCCCGTTCGGGAAGACGGCGTCGAGCGACCAGCGCAGCCGGTCCCCCTCTACGGTCCTCTCAATGCGCAGCTTCGCCGCCCTCGCCCCGGAGGCGATGCCCTGCGGGTCGATGGCGTGCAGGAGGGTGTCGCCCCCGAGGATCAGGAGTCCCAGGCGGCGGTCTGTGTTCATCTGAGGCTGCTGTGCGTTCATCTCGACACCTCCCGCTCCGACAGGAGCTGCATGAGCCGCTGCTTGAAGGCGACGGCGTCCTTCACGTCGTCCAGGAAGAGCGAGGACCCGGCCGTCACGCAGAGGATGTCCCCGCAGGAGTACATCCTCTCGTAGGCGTTCTGGTTGAGGTAGATCATCTCGCATTTGTTCAGGAGCATCTCCGAGAACTGGCGGTTGATGACCCCGGAGGTGGCGATGATCCGTTTGTTCGTCACGTAGTAGTGGATGTAGGAGATGTCGACGGTGCGGACGAAAGCGCCCGCTATCAGCAGGGCGAGCATCGCGATTTCCGCCATGACGACGTATCTCATGTGCTCCGGAGTGAGGATCTGCCTGTGCATGATCCAGTTGAGGACGCTTGCATCCTTGTCGTCCAGGCGGACGAGGATGAGGAACACGCCCAGCGCCATCGTCAGGAGTGACGAAAGGTAGTTTTTCCAGTGTATGGGCTCGTCGATGAGTATCCTCTCACCCTCGAGCAGTTCGATACGTTTCTTCATGCGCTCAGCTGTTGTTTTCGCCGGTGACTTTGCCGTCCATTCTATCCGCTATGGATTCCTGGTCGTCGTTGTCATCGTAGTTGACGTAGTTGTTCATGAGTACGTCCGGGGCCTCCTCGAGTTGTCGCTGGTAATCGTCCTGTTCCCTTCTCAGGCGCTCGTCCTCGTCGAATTCCTCGTCCGATTCGGGGTATTGGACGTCCACATCGGGACTGTCCTGCATGGAGGCGAGGAGGGCCTGGGAGATGTTGACGTTGTCCTCGTCTCCGCCGTCCGGCCATTCCTGGCCCCCGAGGTTCCTGATCTCCTGGAGTTCGGACGTCGAGATGTCGAGCCTGCTGACCTCCTCGTCCTGCGGGGTTTCCCCTTCTCCGGTCTGGCCTTGCTGCTTCCGCTGTTCGGGATAGGTGTCGTCCTCCGTGGGGTTGTCGGTCCGCCGCCTGGCGGATCCGCTGGTACTGACGGCCGTGTTGCTCTCCGTGACGAAGCCCGTGCCTGAAGAACGTCCCCAGCTCTGCTGGCGCGTATCCGCCGGCTCCACGGATTTCTCCTGGACGGGTTGGTGCTGTTTCGGCATGGTCAGCTCATCCGGTACGCTCACGACGTTCACGAACTCGTATCCCATCACGTCGTTGATCTTCGGGTAGCAGTAGGAGTCCTTGCCGATCTTGCTCACTTTCTCTCCGGAGGCCTTGCGCAGCACCTTGTCCGACTTCCTCGTGTTCGCTTCGGCGGCGGCCTCCAGTGCGCGTCGGCGGCGCAGGTGCCTTCCCCGGAACAGGTACCACGCCAGGTAGGCGGCGAAGACCGTCCCGAGGAAAAGCAGCGTTGCGATTGTCAGTTCCGGGCTTGGCATGGCGTAATGGTCAGTCCGTGAATTCAGGGAAGGCCGAATCCGGCGACTGTCTGTCGTCGGGGGTCTTCGTCAGGCCGGCGACGAAGGAGAGGTCCGTCTTCCTCGTGCCTGGCAGGTCCTGCGTCTGGGTGAGCAGGCGCATGACGTCGATGAATAGGTTCCCCAGGCCGAGGTCCTTCGGGCGTCCGTCCTTGTCGTTCTCGAACGACGGGTAGGCGAACGTGCTGCGGATGTTGTCCACCTTGTCGATCGTGCCCATGCGGTCGGTGGCGGAGATGATGTCGGGGAGCATCGGGAAGCCCGCCTCCGTCATCAGCTTCACGTACTCGCGCGACTTCGCCTTCAGCTGGGCGAGGTTCATGTTCGCCTTGTTGAGGAAGACGCAGTGCTTGTAGTTGTCGCCGAGGATCTTGTGGAGCTTCCGGGTGGACTTCTCCGTCATGGCGTCCATCTCGGTCGGGATGACGATGAGGTTGAGCATCTTCAGCCCCGCCACGTCGAGGAACTCCATCCCGCTGAGGCTTCCCGGGAAGTCGCACAGGACGATGTCCCTGTCCGC
>JAEEGL012070047.1_pt1 | contig 53738 bp, 41 predicted proteins | sample 9134231 | NCBI WGS metagenome assembly JAEEGL01 (sample SAMN16246548, study PRJNA631951) | gut metagenome | biome: gut microbiome; feature: rumen; material: fiber-attached | host: Bos | place: Iran: Karaj | collected 2018-10 | reverse complement strand
TTTAAAATCATTTTCATTATAAACTAGATTTTCCATATTAGGTATAAATTTCTTAGCTAATGTAATTGCAGCCTCAGGTACATCTTGTAATGTTAATTTAAATATTAAATCTCTTGTAAAATTATATTCAACCTCTGTCATATTTTTATCCTTTCTTTTTAATTTAAATATTGAATATAATTACTTAATATTTAGATAAAATAAACATAAGAAAAGTTCACCTCCATATAATAATAGTGGTGAACTTTAATTTTTTAAAAAATATTTTTAATTTTTTTGTTTTTCTTCTATAAATTCATACATAGAAGTGGCATCTTCCTTTTTAACAATATTATCTAAGGAAGCTACCTTAACATTAACTATTTTATTACCAAATTCAATAGTAATAATATCGCCAATCTTTAATTCTTTAGATGGTTTAGCAACTAAGCCATTAACTAAAACTCTTTCATTAGAAGCAACCTCTTTAGCTAAGGTTCTTCTTTTAATTAATCTCGATAATTTTAAATATTTATCAAGACGCATTATTCTTCATCCTTTGGAGTAGTTTCTTCTGAAGCTTCTTCTTTAGTTTCTTCAGCTACAGCAGGTGTTTCTTCGTTTTTAACTTCTTCAGTAGATTCTACTGGTGTTTCTTCAGCCTTAGCTTTTTCAGCTTCAGCCTCTTCTTTTCTTCTAGCTTCCATTTCATCGCACCAAGAAAGTTTACCTGTAGAACAAATTTCTTCAATATCTGGTTTAGTAAGTGTTTCAACCTTAAGTAGATATTCAGCAATATTTGTTAATAAATCCATATTAGAAGAAATAACTTCTTTAGCCTTTTGATAGCATTCTTCGATAATCTTTCTTTGTTCACGGTCGATTTCTAAAGCAACCTGGTCAGAGAAATTCTTTTCTTTTAGATAATCTCTACCTAAGAATACTGGTCCACCTGGAGTTTCATATTGGACAGGTCCTAAATCAGACATACCATATTCTGTAACCATAGCTCTTGCAAGCTGTGTTGCATTTTGGAAGTCATTTGAAGCGCCTGTTGAAACTTCATTAAACATAATCTCTTCAGCAACTCTACCGCCTAAAAAGCCAGTAATAGTTTCTAACATTTGAGATTTTGTATGGAAGAATGTTTCTTCCTTAGGCATCATTAGGTTGTAACCACCAGCTTGTCCTCTTGGAACAATAGTAATCTTTTGAACCTCTGATGCATTTTCTAGCTTTATACCAATAACTGCATGACCTGCCTCATGATAAGCAACAAGTCTTCTTTCAGTATCAGTATATTTTTTACTCTTCTTAGCAGGACCCATCATTACACGGTCAATTGCTTCATCGATATCCTTCATTGAAATAACCTTACGGTTAGCTCTTGCTGTAAGAAGTGCTGCCTCATTTAATACATTTTCCAAATCAGCACCACTAAAGCCTGGAGTTCTTTGAGCGATATCGCCTAGCTTAACACCTGGCTCTAAATGCTTATTTCTAGCATGAACCTTTAAAATAGCCTCTCTACCCTTAACATCAGGATTTGAAATAGTAATTTGTCTATCGAATCTTCCTGGTCTTAATAAAGCTGGGTCTAATACGTCTGGTCTATTTGTTGCGGCCATAATGATAATACCAGTATTATTATTGAAACCATCCATTTCAACAAGTAATTGGTTTAATGTTTGTTCTCTTTCGTCGTGGCCTCCACCCATACCAGCACCACGTTGACGACCTACTGCGTCGATTTCATCGATAAATACAATACAAGGTGCGTTTTGCTTTGCAGTCTTAAACATATCTCTTACACGAGATGCACCTACACCTACAAACATTTCAACAAAGTCAGAACCTGAAATAGAGAAGAATGGAACTCCAGCTTCTCCAGCTACTGCCTTTGCAATTAATGTTTTACCTGTTCCTGGAGGACCAAAAAGTAAAACACCCTTAGGTATTCTTGCACCAATTTCATTATATTTTTTAGGATTTTTTAAGAAATCAATAATTTCTACTAATTCTTCCTTTTCCTCATCACAACCAGCCACATCCTTAAATGTTACTGTTTTTCCTCTAGCCATTTGGGCAGTTGATTTACCAAAATCAAATGCTTTACTATTTCCAGAAGATCTTAATAACCATATGAAGATAGGTATTAAAATTAAATATGGAATTAATTGAACAATAACTGATAACCAAATATTAGTTGATAATAATTCAACTTTGATAGTTACAGTATTATATGTATCTTCTATGTATTCCACCTGTGAAGTAAAAATATTAGCATAGAAAGTACCATCTGTTGTATTTCCTTTAATTACATATAATTCGTAGTTTTCTCCACCTGCAGGTGTAACACTTAGTTCACCCTTGATAGTTCCATTATCTATTTTTTGAACTACTTCGTCATATGTATATTGAACAGCTTTCTTCTGTGTTAAACCTCTTATTAAAAAGAATACTCCGATAACCGCAATGATTACTAATAAGTAAAATAAGAAATCAAAGCGTCTCTTCTTTGGCTGAGGCTTATTGTTATTATCTTGCATAGATAACCCTCCTTATTTCTTGTAAATCTCTTCCTTTAAAACACCAATATAGGCTAAATTTCTATATCTTTCATTATAATCTAGACCATATCCAACAACGAATTCCTTTGGAACTTCTTGTCCAATATACTCTGGATTACATTCTTCAACTCTACCAGCTGGCTTATCTAAAAGAACGCATACCTTAACGCTTTTAGCACCGGCATTCATTAATAAGTCAACCACTCTATTTACTGTTCTACCAGTATCACAAATATCATCAACTAAAATAACATCTCTACCACTAACATTAGGTAATTCACCTAATACCTTAATAGTACCTGTAGATTGATCATTAACATATGATGATACTCTTAAATAATCTAGATTACAGTAAATACTAACATTTTTTAATAAATCAGACATAAAAGGTAGGCAACCTTTTAATAATCCTATGAATAAAGGCTCTTTTCCTTCATAATCCTTAGATATTTGCTTACCTAATCTAGCACATATTTCATTAATATTATCTTCTGATACTAATACTTTTTTAAGATCATTATGCATCATATTAAATCTCCTCACATACCAAATATATATCTCCTGTGTCTTTATAATCAACTATATCAATATTTTTAGCATAATTATAAACCCACAAAACATTATCATTGTTATCTAAAATAACAGGAATAAAATCTCTTTTTAGCTTATCTATCTTCTTATCAATAAATAATCTATTTAGCTTTTTATTTCCTATATTTAGTTTAATAAAATCACCATCTTTTTTAGTTCTAATCTTAAATGGTAAATTTAGTTTATTATAGCATAATCTTATGTGATTTACATTAAGATTTGTAATATTTTTAGTAAAATAAAACTTATATTTATCATTAAAAATGATTTCATCATTTATATCTAAAATATATTCATTTTTGTCTAAAGAATCACATCTATCTATATAAGCTTTATCATAGCTTCTAATGAAACAATAACCATTTTCTAAATCGATAGTCTTTGTTCCATTATTATCATTTAACATATTCAATATATCTAAAATAATATTATTGTTTTTTCTAATATTATTTTTTTCTAACATTAATGAAATAATATCCTTTTTTAACGCTATATCGAGGTTTTTAAATGAATCATAATAAATCATACCATTATTATCGTTCAAATAGTTAATTGAGCCTTTTCTAATATAATTAAATGCCTCTTTAACCTGAATAGAATATTCATAAATCTTATTATGTAAATCTTCACATTCTTTTTTTAATAAAGGAACAATATGATGTCTTAATCTATTTCTTAAGAAATCATCCTCGTGGTTAGATTTATCTTCAAAATACTCTAGATTATTTTCTTTAGCATATTTATATAATTCATCTTTATCAACACACATAAGTGGTCTAATTATTCTATAATTACCATCATCATTTATGATAGATATTCCACCATATCCATATAGATTAGAGCCTTCCATAATCTTCATTAATATAGTTTCTATTTGATCATCTAAATGATGGGCTGTCGCAATGGTATCAGTATTATATTTATCGCATAAGCTTCTAAAAAAATTATATCTTGCATTATGAGAATCATTATGGAAATTATCATCATTATCATAATGATATTCTAATACTTCAAATGGAATGTTTAGCTTATTAGCTAAAGATTTCATCGCAACCTCTTCAGCCTCTGATTCTATTCTTTTATGATGATTGACATGGGCTAAAACTACTTTATATCCTAATTTATTTAAAATAGTAACTAAGCAAACAGAATCAACACCACCAGATGTAGCGCAAATAATTGGTTCTTTGATTATTAAATTGTAATCTTTTATAAACCTATTTATCTTCTTTTCCAATTTAATCACCAACCTATTCTAGCACAAAAGGGTACATAATTAAAGAGATTTAGCAAAAATAAATTGTATACAATGAATTTTTTTATAAAAAAGAGATTGTCATTAAATGACAACCTCTAATTTTATTAATTTATTGTTTCAAATTATTCGAATACTACTTCAATATCATAGAAATAGTTGTCGCCATTTGAATCAGCATCACAAGTGATTTCAACTACAGTCTCTGTAGCAAAAGTGAATTCTTTCTTATTGCCAAGATCAGATGCCATACCTTTTACAGCTGTATTAGCAGAATCATTAATTGAATAATCACAGCTATAATTACAATTTACGATTACTTTTGCACCAGCTGCAACCTTAAATGTAATCTTTCCACCAAAAATTTGAGCTGAGCCATCAGAACGTTGTCTAATAGTAGCTGTAGATGCAAATGATGGAATATCATCAATATTTGTTGTGCCTTCACCAAAATTAATCTTTGTAGTTGTAGAAATCTTTGGATCTACTTCTGGAGCACCCTTGAATTCAACTTTAATACCATATAATGCTTTAGCAGCGTTATTTTGAATAGTAACAAGAGTTGTATCTGCAAAATATACTGAAGTCTTAGCTGCTGTAGCTGCAGTACCATTAATTGAATAATTGAAATATCCTGGGTATCCATCAACTGTTACAGTAGCACCAGCTTTTACTCTGAATGAAATAGTACCTGTAAATTGAGCTGCTGTAGAGTCGCCAGTTAAGCTTGTTCCGTTTGGAACTACAAAGTCGAATGAACTTTCAACTGTTTGAACATCATTTGATGCTTGTAAAGCAGAGAATTTATCATATGTTAAATTAACATAATCATCAATCATCTTTTCATCAACGAAAGTATCAGTCATTTCAATTGTTTTAATTCTAACGGCTCTATCTCCACTTGGATTTAGAATGTAATATGTACCAGCTTCTTCAATATCATATGTAACTGTAGCAACATTCTTTGAAGTCATAGCAACATCATATGAATATACACCTGATTCACCAGTACAATTTGTATTTGAAGTTGCAGTTAGATATTTGTATGAAGGTTTATTGTCAGAACCCAATGTATAAGTACCAACAGCAAGTTTAACTAAGTTAAATGCTCCAGCATTTCCACCATTTGTGATAAAGCCAATAGTGATTCTAGCTGCGCCCTTAGTAGTAAACTTTAATGCTGCAGGAGCTTTAGTTGTACTATTTTGGTTAGATGCCTTATCTAATTCTAATGAATCAATTTCATTAGCCTTAGAAACATAGAAAGCAGTGTTTGTTAAATCATTTGATGTAGCCCCTGAACTCTTTTGACCTAGTTTACCTTGAATTGTTAACCAAGAATTATTAGGAAGAGCACCCTCTGCAAAATATTTTTTACCTGTTGTTGCAGCATATGTTGTAGCAGGAGTAGCTAAATCTAATGCATAAGATTCAGTAACTTCTTTTGGATTTGCTAATGAAATAACTTCATAGTCAACTGTAACTGAACCAACAGCTACTGGTTTACCATTATAAGTAGTTGTTGAACCATTCTTTAAATCAATATTAACTACAGTAATGTAAGCAATATCGTCATTAGCAGTTACTTTAATCTTTTCAGGAGTAGTTACACATGTTTTACCTGAGCCATTATCATTCTTTGATGGATCAACTGAGAAGTAACCAGCATTCTTAGAACCTGGAGAATATACAGTAACTGAACCTTTTTCTTCATTAGCTGCATTATAAGCAATAACCTTAAATGTTGAAGAGTTATTAGATTCAGTAGTACCACCATAAATAGTTACATAAACTTCTCTAACACCAGATTCTGCAATTGTAGGTGATTTTACATAATTAGCTTTATATAAAGTATCTGCTTCTTTACTTGGAGTTCCTTCTACAGCACTCTTTGTAACAGCTGTACCAGCTGCAGTTGGTAAGAATAATGAATTAACAATTTTATCTTCTTCAACATCAGCAGGTACTGTTCCTACTTTTGTCCAACCGGTAGTTGTAGAATCAGAGTCACCATCATAAGCTGTTAATGACTTATTTTCTAATGTACCCTTAACTATTCTAGCATAAATAGTTGTATTTGCAGTTAATTCTGTTTCAGTAGTAAATTCAGTATCATATGAAGCTGTTGTATAAACACCAACTAAAGTATAACCATCTTTTAATGAGTCCTTAATTGCCTTCTTTACTGCTGAAAGTTGAGAATCAGATAATGTATTTCCAACATAAATATTTGATAATGATACAGCAAAGTTTTCTGTGTTATCTTCAGTTGGACCATTAACAGTAACTGTAGCTATTAATGATTGATCATATGCTGCAAGTGGATTCCAGTTAAATTCATATGAAACTGATCCATTATTAGCACTAAAGATTTCATTAAAATCTGCATATCTAGCTGCTTTAGCTGCATCAGCAGCATTAGCAGGATTTAATAATGTTACTGTCTTAGCAGCCATTGCAGTTGCTAATTCAGCAGAGTATGTTAATGCACCAGCACCAGTATTATTATATTCGAATAATAGAGTTGGAACTGGATCTGCATTCATTCTAGTATAACGGTCATTTAATTGAATATAATATGTTGCAGTTGCATCAAATGTGGCATCCTTAGCAACCTTATTATATTTACCAGCGTCATCCTTAGTATATACAGGAATATTATCTGTAACTAAAGCTTTTGTTAATGTTTCAGCTGTGTATGCTTTTACATAATATGTTTGACCATGAGTACCATTAGAGAAATGAGGACCCATTACACAGTTCATAACCATAACTGTCATATTTACATCCCATCCACGAGCTACAGAAACGCTACCTAATTGTGTATTTTCATCTGCTGTAAATGTACAACCATTAAAGATATAACCATACTTCATATCAGCTTTACCCTTAGTTGCTACAACATAACCACCGTTCTTTTCTGTTAAACCAGAACCGATAGTTTTAATTGTACAACCTGTGAAGTATGCAGTTGCATCACTACCGAAGATATAATCTGTTCTACCTTCAATATAACAATCTGTATAATATTGACGACCTCTATCAGCATATAATGTATCATGGTAACTTGAGAAGCTTACATGATCAAATGTAGACATATCGCCTAATACCCAACATGCAGTAGCTTGAGTATCTTTAGTAATCTTTAAAGATGCTTGATATAATGCATTAGTATTCCAATAATTCATAATCTTTACATTTTCTACTTTACAATTTGTTGCCTTAGGAGAAAGTGTAAATGAGGCTGCACCATCTGTTGAATAATTTACACCATTTGGAGCCTTAATACCATTCATAGCGTTGAAAATAATTACTGGAGCGTCAGCGTTACAACCAACTTGGTCTGCACCATAAGCAGCTGATTTTTCACCAATAATTGTTACGTTTGGCATATCAACAAATACTTTTTCGTTATATGTTCCAGACTTTAATATGATAGTCTTTTCGCACTTATCGCTAACACCACATAATGCTAAATATTGTAATGCTTTTTCAATTGTATTGAATGTATAAACATTATTAGCATCCTTTGTAGCACCTTCAGCTGTACCATTAACTACAACTTGAGCAGTAGTAGATGTAGCATCATAAACTGTATCAACTACTTCAATTTTGAATGTTGTAGTTACAGTATTATCATACTTATATTTTAATGTAACAGTCTTAGTACCAACTGTAGACATATCTGGTGCAGTAGCTACTTCCCATTCAGTTGCTGCTAATTGAACATCGATATTTTCATCACCGATTTCGCCATATGCATGAACATAAATCTTTGAAACATCTAATGTTTCACCAACTTTATAAACTAGTTTATTATGAGCTGTATATCTGTTGTTAGCATTTAAGCTATAATCAAATGCTGTAATTGTATCAACCTTGTATACATTAACTTCATAAGTAGTTTCTAGTGGATAATCACCATAATCGTCAGATGCAGTGAATTTAACTGTAACTGTATATGTTCCTTCTTTAGTCATATCTACTGCTTTAGCGTCAACAGTAAAGTTTCTAACTACTTCTTTATTACCATTTGCATACTTTAATGCAACGTTTAATCCATCAGAATTGAAAGTATCTCCACATAAGAATGAAGCTGATGCACCTGAAGCTACGATTTCGCTTGGAGCAGCTTTTTCAACTATGTCAGTATACTTTAAGTTATATATAGCACCTGAACCAGTTGACTTAATAATATAAGTTGCTGATTCTTCAAGATCTATTTCAATCTTACCCTTAGCACCACTCTTGATATTTTCATCTGAAGAGCCTTGAGAATCCCAGATTACATCTTCTGCTGTAAATGTAGGAACTTTTGTATTATCAGTAACTTTAGAAACCTTATAAATTATTGGCTTACAAGTTGATCTACCCTTGAAATCAAATGATAATTTACCAGTTGAAGATGTTGTAAACCAAATAGCTTTTTGTTGGTTATTTACGTCAGGTTGAACTTCATTATCAAAATTAGGGTTTTCGTTTGTCTCAAAATAAACACCACCTTCAATATAGAAGTTACCATCTGTAACTATTCCAGTAGTCTTGAATGCGCTACCCTTACCACCAGCATAAGTTGTTAAATAGTCATAATCAAATTTATATGTAACATTTTCAGTTACGCTGTCCCAGCCAGCATATAAGTCTAAATCACCTTCAACGATATCTGCTTCTACATCAAATAGATAATCATCAGCACATGAAGGATCTGTATACCAATTTCCGTTAAATGTCTTATAGTTCCAAGTTGGATTATCTCCTACTTCAACTAATGTATCAGCCTTAACACCAACAGTCTTATATAAAACACCCTCTGCCTTATATAGATTTACTGTATATGTAGCGTCTTCCCACTTAGCATATACTGTAGTGTTCTTTGTAATAATACTACCAAAGTTGAATGCAGTAGTACATGCTGAATCACTGAACCAACCAGCAAATGCTTTTTTAGTCTTTGTAGGTACATCAGGAACTGCTACATTGTAGCCTTCTTTTACTGTAGCTGGAGCTACTGTTGAGCCACCTTGAGTGTCAAATGTAACTGTGTATTTGTTTACCCAGTCAGCATAAACTGTAGTATTTTCTGTAATAACACTACCAAAATCAAATGGCTTTGTTAATGCAGAATCGCTATACCAACCATTAAAATCTGTTTGATCTTTTAATTCTGTTGGTACTTCAACGTTAAAGCCTTCTTTTACTGGTTTTTCAACAACAGTTTCGGTACCATTTTTGAATGTTACAGTAAATTCCTTAGCCTTACCGCAAGAAGCTAGAACTGCTGACAAACTTAATAAAGATGCAGTTGCAGTAAGTCCTAACAATTTTCTTTTGTTTTTCATTTTTTCTTCCTCTTTCCAATTTTTTATTTGTATTGTATTAAACGTTTACGAACGCCTAATCGCAATTCAAAAAAATTATAACATATATAACGCTTTCAGTAAAGCGTTTTCTAGGCGTTTTTTGCTTTTTAATTATTAATTAACAATTTGAGCATAATAAAAAGGCTGGTAAATAGGAAAAACCTAATGCCAGCCTATATTCTTACTATTTATTTCTTAATGTTAAAGTACATGTTTGAGCATCAAATGACCATGTATTAACTAAGTCAAATCCTAGATTACTCTTAATCCAATCTTCAGTTAAAGTAAATAGCTTATATGTTCCGCTATCCTCATCATTTTCTGACAAATCATAAATGATTGAATAAGAGAAAATAAACTTATCATAATATTCTTTCCAAGTACCGTAGTTATTTGCAGTAATATAAACACTTACATCAGTAGTACCAACTGCTCTACCAACAATTGAGTTAGTATTCTTATGAGCATAATGCTGATCACTGAATGTTAGATATGCTTGATATGCATTTAATGTTTCTCCACCTAAGAAGAATACTGAATCAGAATAATTATACTTAATTGTAACATTACCTAAACCGTTGTCGAATTGACCAATGATACCAGCATTGTAATTACCCTTAGCAATAATTACACCTTTATAGTAACATCTTTGAACATCGATATTATATTTTTCAGTTTCATTCTTAACACGACCAATAATACCACCAGTATTACCACCAGCATCCTTACCATCACCAATGATACCATTAGCATAACAATCTCTAACTGTTAAATTAACCATTGCTTGATCTGAATTCTTTTGAACATTACCAATAATACCACCAACATACTTATTAGTTGCACCCATTGAATACTCACTAGTGAAATCAGTAACCTTAGTTACTAAATATAATGGATCAATCTTCTTTTCAGCTGCTTGAGCTAAAATATCTGCAGTATATGTATAAGGATTTGCAAATGAACAATTTGAAACATAGTTTGTATTACCAGAAACAATACCAATAATACCACCAACACCTTCACGACCCTTCATTGAAACTCTTGTTACATGAACATCGTGAACATAACCACCTTGTAAATCACCAATAATACCAATTTGACCTTTTGAACCATTTCTATTAGTAATCGAAATATTTTCAAAATTAACATTCATTACTGTTCCGTTAGATACTTTATAGAAAATATTAGCATTTTTGTTTGCAGAATCTACATTAATCTTAATATTTGAAATAGTATGATTATTACCAGTAAATAAGCTTGAGAATGAAGCATACTCAGAAGCTTTCTCTCTTAAATTCCAGTTTGTGTCATAACTTGCATTTGTAGGAGCCATATAACCAGTAAAATCCAAATCATTTTGTAATGAATAGATAGTTGTAGTTGAAGGAACTTCACTACCAATTTTACCTGTAGTTGCTAAATCATAGAATTCATCTTTAGTCGTTACATTGATAACTTTCACTTCAAAACTACGAACTATTGCAGTCGCAACATTTGATTTATTCTTATTTAATACTACATAGTAACCATAATATACACCGGAATTATCTCCGCTAAATTCAGCTGAAATATAGTCTGAATTAATAGGTAACACTTCCACATCAGTTCTTGCAATTAATTGTTCTGCGTTTAAACCTGTTAAAGCAGTTGATGAAGTAATAGCATAAATATCGCCATATACATTTGACACCTCAGTTTTTACTGCAAAACCGCTGTTATTTAATACAACTATAGGATTTCCCTTAACATCAATATTACAATCTGGGTCTAGAATATATACACTATATGTGTATTCTTCAGTTATAGTTGCATCTGAATTTAAAATTGCCTTTGTAACAACTTTATAAACACCTGGAACTGATGTATATATACCATCAACCTCTACAAATTTAGAATTTGCATCTGTTGCATACAAATAAGTCTTTTCTTTTGTATATAAAGAAGTACTTAATTTAGATTGAGTATTTGATGATGAATCTGTTGCATAAATAGTTGGTTCAACAAATGTACCATACATTAATACCTTGAATAAATTGTCTTTTGATGTTGAAACTAAATCACCTAAAGATTGCTTTCTTGGCATAACTACAACATCAAATTCTTTTGTTGCTGTTACTTCTCCCTTAGTAATAGTTGCAGTTAATTTAACTGTAGTCTTTTCAGCAGGAGAGTTAATAACTGCAGTTGAGAATGCAGATACTGATGCAGAAATCTTTTCTGAGTTATCAATTCTAATAACGTTAGTATTATTAGATGTCCATCTAATTTCAGCACCAGCAATAACTTTAGCAATTTCAAAATCTTGGAATGTACCATTAATATTAGTTAATACTTCTAATGTATTTTTTACAGCACTAACTGTTGCTTGATCATAAGTCTTACAACCCTCAAAATTTAATGTGTCATAATGAGTGTAATCAGAATATTTTGTCTTATTTAATGTAGCACCAACTGGTTTACCATCACAATAAGTCTTTAATGCTGAATCATCAGCTAAAGCAACTAAATCACCCATATTTACAGATTTATCTTCATTTCTTAATTGAGCATCTAATTCAAATAAATCTGATAATGTAGCCTCAGATGAACATTTTGCATTAATTGGTGTTAGGTCTTTAAAATCTGATGTCTTCACATATTCATTTTTAATTGTACCACCACTAAATGCAACATCCGTAGATTGAGTATTATAAATAGAAGCATCTTCTGGAGCGCCATAAATTCTATAGATTTCTTGCTTATTATTATAACTTGTTTGGAAAATAGAGTAAGCAACAATACCTCTATACTTATCGTTATTATAGTTATTTTCAGCACCTTCAGTTGATGTATTAAAATCATCTTGGTTATCAATGAATGATAATAAACCATAATAAGAATTATAGCTTGTAATTGAACGAGCTAAATCAAAATTATTTGATTTATTAGAACTTAAACCTTCTCCCCTAACTGAGCCAACATTACCATTATTGTCTAAACCGATACAATTATTATAAGCTGTACAATTTCTCAAATCTAAGAAACCAGGGTTAGAGTTATCTCCAAAACCATGAAGTTTATTATTGAAAGCTAAACAATTTTCAACAATAACATCACCTTCCATAACAGATCCACCAAGCTTAAAGCCAATACCATCACCATTTAGTGTGTCATATGACATATATGTTTGACCTTCAGAATCTGTTCTTTCAATTTGATATGGTAAGAATCCGTTTTCAAATGATACGCAGTTGTAAAGCATAACTGTACCAATATTTCCTGAATCTTCCTTAGCATACATATCCCAACCATCATCAGAATTTCTGAAAGCTATACAGCCATCAAAAACATTACCAAAGCCTACTGTTAATTTAGCAGCAAAACCATCTGCATTTTCACCATATGTTGGAGCATCAAAGTTTGCAAATGAGGTACAATTCTTTATTAAGTTAAATGAAGGCCAGTCACTGATTTGTGTGTCTTCAGAATATGCTCTACCAAGTTGAAGACCTGTATCTTGATTTGAATAGAACATACAATTTTCAATGATATTATAGCTACCAGCAACATACATACCATTATCGCCAGCATGACATACTTCAATATCTTGGAAATGCCAATAATCACCATAAATTTGAATACCACGAAGAGCACTATCAAATTCCATTTTATGGAAATCAAATATTACTCTACCAGCACTTTGAGGTTTTACAGTAATATATGCAGTTGCAAAACCCGAATTTTTTAATTCTTGTCTATATTCATATTCATATGTACCAGGTGCTAGTAAAATAGTATCACCAGGACCTGCTGCTTCACATGCATCAATAAATGAATATGGATTTGCCTCAGTACCATTACCAGATGCAGTAGTTGCAGTTGGTGAAACATAGAATGTTTCAAAAACTTCGCCCTCTAGCGGATCTTTTTCTTTAGTACCTTGGCCGCCGCCGCCTTCACCGCCACCTTGGCCTCCACCACCTTCACCTTCACCTGAACCTGAACCAGGATTATTAGTGTTATTATTACATGAAGCTAAGCCTATAATTCCAATAAATGCTATGAAGGCAGTTAATAATTTTAATATTTTGTTTTTCATATTCTTCTACCTCCTACTTTTCTACAGCAATAACAAAGCCATAAACCCATGTTTGTAACATTGATTTTACCAAATAAGTTCCTGCTTCATCTACTTCAAAGATAAATTGTTCAACTTTACCCTTTAAATATGATTCATTAGTAAATTCTTGTAATTCATTACCTTCTGCATCACGAATTAAATTACCCTCTACATCATAAATACCAATATCTCTTGATGAATTATCACCAGTTGCTGCTGCATAAACAACAATCTTAGCTGGTCCTGATACAGTAATTGAAATATATGAATTTGCGCCTTTTATACGAATTCTAGTACCAAAATATAAGCTACCGAAATTATCAGGTTTTGATCTATCTTCGTAATTATCAGCATTAGTGATACTAAACATTCCTGATGAATCTAACTCAAATGTACCTTCAAAATTAGCCGGAGTCTCTCCATATCTACCACCCATATCATCTTTAGCCTTAAATACTTCTCCACCATATACTGGATTTCCTGAGGCATCAATTGTAACATCATAAATATTACCAGTAGTTATAGTATACTTTTCTGACTCTGTAATTGTTACTTTAACACTCTTAGCCATATTAGCAAGTTCTGCACAGACAACGACTGCAGTTTGTTCTCCTTCAACAAATGGAGAAATACCAGAAATTGTAAACATTTCAGGACTATAATCAACAATTTCAACACCTGAAATTTTTCTTGTTACTTTAAATTTCCAATCTGAATAATCAATATCATTTACATCTGCAACAAATGAAGTTGTTCCACTATAGAAGCTAAATGTAGTAACATCATCATTAACATTTATAATAACAAATGAATTTACTTTATAAGAAACTGACTTACCATTAATTGTTACTGGGTCGGCTGTATATGTAACTTTTGCAATATAAGTGCCTCTTACAGCAAAATTAACAGTGCTATAATCAATAAAAATTTTTGCACTTGCATCTGTACCATATAAAGTTTTACTAGCAAACGCAGCTTTATCTTCTAATTCCACTCCACTCTTATAGTAGTGTAGCTTAACTCTGAACTGATTTAAGGTCATCTGAGTTTTGCCTGATGTATCTAAGGCATAATCATATGATTTTTTATTGAAGTAAGTAACCTCAATACCACCTACATATTCAACACCAGCTGCATCAAATTCAGAAGAAATTACTTGTACATTATAAGTAGTACTTCTTACTGTTCTCATATAACGGTATGTAACCTTTACTGGATATGTTCCAACGTTATAAAAATCTACATTACTTGAATCAACAGTTAAATCTTGTGTTTCAAATGATTTTGAAACAGCAGATCCACCAGCATATGATACGAATGTTGCCTTAGCTGTTAATCCTTCTGAAGAAAATTCATCACCTAAATAAAATTTTGTTTTTGCAGTTGATTCAACAATTGAAATAGATGTCATTGTAGCTGCTGCATAATCAAAGTCATCACTAGCAGAATCAGTTGCATTTTGGTTATCAATTGCTTGATTAGTTGTTAATGTACCAATTCCTCTAGCACATGAACCAAGTGCTAAAACTGAAAAACCTAAACAAGCAAAAATTCCTAATTTTTTAAATAGATTCATTTTGTTTACCTCCCTTTGTAAACGTTTTACAAGTTATTATAAAATATAATAACATGGTAGTCAAGGAAAAAATAACCCAAAAGACTTGGGTTATTTTGTACGACAATATGCTAAAAAATAGTTTTCTTTTACTAATTCTTTTACTGTGTTAATCTCTTCTTGAGAAGGGTCAATAATATACATTGTAGGACCACTACCTGTAACATGTGGTTTTAATCCTTTTTTAACTAATAAATCATAGAACTCTTTTAAATCTTTGTTCATATCTAATGCTGTTTTTTCTAAGTCATTAAATACATTATTCTTAAGTAATTCTATATCCTTCTTTTCTAAAGCTTCTTTAACTTTTTCTATCTTATCTGCTTTAGATACATTTTCATAAACATATTTTTTATAGATTTTTTTAGTTGATAAAGTGATATCAGGTTTTACTAATAATAAATCAAAATTGAATTGTTCAAATTCAAAAGGAGTAATTATTTCTCCTCTTCCTGTACACATTGCAGGAAGTAAATCTAGGAAGAATGGAACATCAGAGCCTAATTTAGAAGCTATTTCATGTAATTCTTCATCTTTAGCTTGAATATTAAATAATTCGCATAAACCAATTAATGCTGCTGCTGCATCAGATGAACCACCTGCAAGACCAGCTTCACTTGGAATTCTTTTAATTATTTCAATTTCAGCACATTCGGTAATAAAATATTTTTCTTTAAATAACTTTAGTGCTTTTTCAACTATATTATCTTCATAATATCCATCTAAAACATAAACATTATCTCTTTTAGATTTTTCTAATGAAATTTCATCAAAAATTGAAATTGGAACCATAATATTATTTACTTCATGATATCCATTTACTACACCCTTAACCTCTAGAGCTAGATTAATTTTTCCATATGCTCTAACCTTAATCATTTTTATCACCCTTTCCAACTATATAATCACTAAAATTAATAAAATCTGTGATATCTAATTCCTCAGATCTTACTGTTAATTTAATATTGAAATGATTTAACATTTCAACTACAAATTCTTTATCATAATAATTTTGCAAATTATTAATTAATGTTTTTCTTCTTTGAGAAAAACATAATCTAATAAATTTGAAGAAGAATTCTTCATCTAACACATTATATTTTTTATTCTCATAAACATTTAATACAATAACACTTGAATCAACATTTGGAGCTGGAATAAAACATTCTCTTGAAACATTAAATGCCTTTTTAGCTTCAGCTCTATATTTGATTGCGATAGATAGTGCATTATAATCCTTTGTTTTAGGATTACCACAAATTCTATCTGCAACCTCTTTTTGCATCATCATAACATATTTTGATATTTTATCAGTTTTTTCAAGTAAACCTAAAATAATAGGTGTTGTAATATAATATGGTAAATTCGCAACTACATATATTTTATCATAATTTTTAAAATATGTAGCAATATCATTATTTATATCAGCATCTAAAATATCTTCATTCAATATTTTAAAATTATCATATGCCTTTAAATTATCCTCTAAATAAGATATTAATTCAGAATCTATCTCATAGCATAAAACAAAACCAGCATTATTTACTAAATGCTCTGTTAAGCTACCAAGACCTGGACCTATTTCAATTACACCTATATTTTTATTTAATTCACTAGCATTAACAATTCCATTTAAAATATTATTATCTACCAAGAAATTTTGGCCAAATTTCTTTTTTATTTTAATATCATTTTCCTTCAAAATAGAATTTATAAATGCTTTATTTCCTATTTTAGCTTGCATATTAACGCATCAACCTCATCCTTGTTAAGCCCTAAAATATTCAATCTTTTCAAGATTGTTTTACCATTTGGCTTACCTAAATTTAGGTAATCAGCTAGCTTTTCTCTTAGAATAGCACTATTATTAGAGCCAATTAAACCTAAATCAAATAAATCATTCATATTTAAATGATTTTCATTTTTATTAACAATTAAAATACTATCTAATGCTTCCTTAATTAATTCCTTAGAAGCATGCTCAATTCCAACCTTTTTATTGTTGTTACTAATACAATCCTTTTTTCTTAAAAATAATTGTTTAGCATTTGGAGCGACCTCAAGTATTTTCTTTCTAATTCTTTCACCGGGATAATCAGGATCAGTAAAAATAACAATTTCGTTATCATTACTTAAGCTTTTAATTAAATTAAGTGTTTCCTTTGATATTTCACTACCATTTGTAACAATAACATCTAAATCAGGATAAACTGCCTTAATTTTAGATTCATCATGATATCCTTCAACTACAATAATATTTTTCATACTTCTTCAAAAAAATAAATTCTTTCTACTTCCTTATAGCTTGAGCTAGAGAAGCTCTTAACAATATTTGAATATTGGTCAATAGATTTAATCTTACCAGATGGAAGTAATACTTTAATATCATTTATATCACTCTTTTTAGCATGTAAATATGCTGAATTTGATACTGTAAGTTCCTTATAAAAATACTTACCATATTCGTTATTATATTTTTCTTTTAATTCCTTAAGGAATTCATCTGTTGGATCATCTGCCATATCAATATAATTGAATAAATGTCTAGATTCAAATGCATTGGCTAGAGTATTTAAAACATAATCATCTGATTTAGTTAATTGCTTAATAAAGCCATTAACATAGGCATCATCAAGTTCAATATATGATTCAATATCAGCATTTTTTAATACCTTTAAGAATGAATCAATAGAAGCATCTATTTTAATATTTTTATCTGTTAAATCTTTAATTCTTTCATAAATCTTTTCTAAGATTAACTCATACGCTCTTGCGATTGGATGATAATATACTTGAAAATACATATGATATCTACTCATTAAATAAGATTCTATTGACAATACACCACTAGATCTAACAACAATTTTATCATCTATAATCTTTAAAGATCTTAAAATTCTTTGATAATCAATGATACCATAGCTTGCGCCTGTAAAATATGCATCTCTAGATAGATAATCCATTCTATCTACATCAAGCTGTGATGATACAAGTGATTCAATTAAAGGATATTTTCCATTATGTGAAATAATACCTGCAACATCATCCTTTAAATCACCTAATATTTTAGATACATCTGTTTTTTCATCTAAAATAATTCTTACTGTCATTTCCTCATGATCAGCTTCTATTGTTGATTCAAAGGCATGTGAATATGGACCATGACCAACATCGTGAAGAAGGGCAGCACATAAGAATACTACCTTTAAATATTCGCTAACATTTTCCATTCCATCTATTTCATTAATAGCCATATTAGCCATTTGATATGCACCTAAGGAATGAGTAAATCTAGAGTGTTCTGCAGTTTGAAAAACCATGGCAACACCACTCAATTGTCTAATTCTTCTAAGTCTTTGAACTTCCTTAGAATCTATCAAATCACTTATTATTTTATAATCAACCTTTATATATCCATAAAGAGGGTCTCTAAATACTTTAGTTCTAGGTAATTTTTCAAACATAAAACCACACCTTCCCTTATATAATATGTTACAATTTTTTTCAACTTTTTTCAAATTAAAGAAAAAATGACTTAAAAAGTCATTAAATCCAATAAGCATATAAAACTAAATCTGATGTTAAAATTTGTGAAAAATCATATGGTTTTTTAAATTCTAAATCTAAATACCAACCATTAAACTGAAAACCAAATTTAGTTGGATTATCAGGTGCTGTTAAATTATAGCCCTCTCGAACTTTAACATCATCTATTTTAGAACCACCTAACGTATCAAATTTTACAGTATATATTTCTACCCATCTAGCATATAATGTAAAATCATTTTCCACTATTTCCCCAAATCTATAAGGAATAGTTAATTCCTTATCAACATACCAGCCATTAAAAGTAGTTCCTTCCTTTTTAGGCTCAAACGGAACAGTTAAAACAGATCCTGAAATAATTCTAACAGGAGCTACTTTACTACCACCATTAGTTTCAAATGTTACATTATAAAAATAAGTTGTATTGTCATCTGCGCTACTAATATAAGTAGAAGGAGCTGATGTATTACAGCTTGTTAAATATATTAAAATTATGATTAAGAATAACGATAATTTTTTCATATTTACACCCTAAGAAGTATTATACTATAAAATTAAAAAAAGTGGGATATTATCCCACAAATTTTAAATGTTATTTGTCATCATACATATCTTCGTAGTCATCCATAAGGTCATTATATTTATCCTCATTGAAGCCTTCTTCAGTATATGTTTCTAACTCCTCGTCGTCCTCTAATTCGCCTTCTTCAGATTCTTCCTCATCTAAGTCATCTTCATCAGATTCCTCATCGTAATCATCTTCATCTTCAAGATCTTCGTCTTCGTCTTCTAATTCGTCTTCACTTAGATCATCTAAATCTTCATCTTCATTGTCATCAAGAGTAGTTTCATATTGATATTCTTCTTCCTTAGTAACGAAATCAGAACCATCCTTATCATATTGCTCTAAAGGTTGACGAGATTTTAAATCCCACATATCTTCGCCCATATAAACGAAATTTGAGCTTGCAATCATATCAACATATAATTGAGCAGCAGTGTCTATATCACTAATATCTAAGCCTTTTTTAGCTAATGTATCTCTAATTAATTCGTAGATATTATATAATCCATCATGTTCTTCCATTAATTGTGTTGCAATTTCTATTAAAGACATTTGTTCTACATTTTCCATTTAAGTGCCTCCATTAAATTATAAGCCTTTTTATTTTACTAAATAAACGTCAAATTTTCAAGTGTAAATCGTTACCAAAATTTTATGATATGAAATAGCATCACCATCTATAATTAAACTATAGCCTAAAGTTATATTTTTTTTATTGATTTTAAACTCATCACATAAGCATTCAAAATCAAATTCTAAACCATTAGAATTTTTATAATTTCCTTTAGTTTTTTTATCTAATTCTAGCTCTAAATTCATATCAACATTACCCATTCTTTTAAAGATAATTTTATCATTTAATACAATTAAATTAATAATTGTATTGTCTAACGATTTATCATCAAAAATATAGGTGTTTTCACTTAATGTTGCCTCAGATTCAAATTTAGTTTCGTAATCATTTGAATCAATTGAATAAAAAGAAATAATCATTTATATTCACTTCTACCCTCAAAAGCTTTTAATACTGTCATTTCATCAGCATATGATAGGTCTCCTCCAACAGGTAGACCATAAGCTAATCTTGTAATTTTAATGTTATATTCCTTAAATAATTCCTTTAAATAACGTGCGGTAGTTTCGCCCTCTAGTGTAGCATTTGTAGCTAAAATTATCTCATCTACCTCATTATTTTTAACTTTATTTTCTAAGGAAGTAATATTTAAATCTGAAAGACCAATCCCTTTAGAAATACTAATAGCTCCATTTAATACATGATAAATTCCATTGTAAGAATTTATTTTTTCAATAGTAAATAAATCCTTAATGGTCTCAACAACTAAAATTTGTCTTTGATTTCTAGATTCATCACTACAAATATCACAAAGCTCATTTTCACAAATATTACCACAAGAAGGACATATTTTTATGTCCTTTTTGATTGAAATAAAGGAATTAGAAAAATCATCAATTAATGCCTCATCCATATTCATAAGAGCATAAATTGCATATCTTTCAGCTGTTTTTTTACCTACACCGGGTAAATTTTGAAAGCATTCAATTAAATCTTCTAAAGCCTTTGGATATTTCATCTTAGAATAAACCCATTCCTCCAAAGCCACCTAGAGCCTTTTTAGTTTCAGCTTCAATCTTCTTATTAGCATCATTGATAGCAAGAACAATCATATCTTGAACCATTTCTATATCATCAGCTAAAGCTTCTTTATCAATTTCAATTGATAAAACCTCATGAGTTCCCTTAACTTCAGCCTTTACAACGCCTCCACCAGCAGTACCTGTAAATACTGTTTGTTCAAGCTTCTCTTGAGCAGCCATCATCTCTCTTTGCATTTTTTGTAATCTCATCATTTGTGCTTGATTCATAATATTATTCCTCCACTATTTTTAAATTATCGTCAAATAAATCAATTAAATTTTGTTCTGTTTCATCCTTTTTAACCTCTATGTTAACAGGATTAACTCTTTTTTTAATACCTAAATTAAATTCATCTAAGCTTGGCTTAGGATTATTAATTGGATCATATTTATTTTTATAATCCGCAAGTATCTTAGCACATACCTGCTTAGGTAAGCAAATATAATCTTTAATATTTATGTCTAAATCATTAAAAATTTCAATGATTTTTTGATAATTTTCATAAGACATTACTCTATTACAGAAGCCAACATCCTGTAATTCAACTATAAATGAATCAGAAGAAGCCGCAATAATTTTACCATTTGTTAATATTTGGATAGCAAAATTATTAGCATATCTATCTGATATTTTTTCCCAAACTGAATTTAGTTTATTTCTATTATCCCTAGATGCGTTATTTAATATCTTTTCTACATCTTTTACTGTAACAAATATATCTCCTGACTCTTTAGGTTCAACAATAGGATCCTTTTTTACCTCAACAACAGGTTCAGGCTGGATTTCCTCATATGTAGGCTCCATAGGCATTTCTGGCTTCTTTTCTTCATATTTTTGTTGAAGCTCAGGTGTCGGTGTTGAAAATACATAATTTTGCTCAACCTTTGGCTTTTCTGTAACTTTATTTAGTAAATTTGAAATAGCCATTTCAAGTGATTCAACTCTATTACTTAAATTAGCAATATTATTTAATTCATTATCATTCATTTTTAAAATTGCTAATTCTAAGAATGCTCTTTTTTGAGTAGAAAATCTCATTTGAGTTGAGCTTTCATTTAAAATATCTAGCCATTTATAAATAATTGCTTTAGATATTTTATTTGCAAAAGCTTTGAAATTTTCATCATCAAACATAAGTTTTCTATCTAAGATAGAATTATTTTTATAAAGAAGTACATCTCGTAGGAATAAAATTAAATCATTTATTACCTTTGGTACCTCTTTTCCTTCCTTTAAAATAGAATCTAAGATTATTACTGCATTTGTTTCGTTTTCATCTACACAATTTGATAGTAATTCAATCATTTTAGTATATGAAATATTGCCTGAAACATTTAAAACATCATTTAATGTAATAGATTCACCTGTAGAATAAGAAATACATTGATCAAATAATGATAGTGCATCTCTCATACCACCTTCAGCAGCTGTTGCAATTTGATTTAGTGCTGCATCTTCTATCCTAATATTTTCTTCATTTGCTACAATTTTTAATCTTTTTAGAATATCTTCTGTTGAAATTGATTGGAAATCAAATCTTTGACATCTAGATAAAATTGTATTTGGTAATTTATATGGTTCAGTAGTAGCTAAAATAAATATAACATAATGAGGTGGCTCCTCTAATGTTTTTAATAATGCATTAAATGCCGCATTAGATAACATGTGAACCTCATCGATGATATAAACCTTATATTTAGCTACAGTTGGTAAATATTTAACTGTATCTCTTAAAACTCTTATATCATCAACAGATGTATTTGAGGCAGCATCTATTTCAACAACATCAGCAATTACACCTTTAGTTATACCCTCACATACACTACAAGTGCAGCATGGTTCAATCGTTGGACCGTTTTCACAATTTAGAGCCTTAGCTAATATTTTAGCTAAAGATGTTTTACCTGTACCTCTAGGTCCACAAAATAAATATGCATGAGCTACCTTATTTAATTTTATTGCATTCTGTAATGTAGTTATTATATTTTTTTGGCCTACTACCTCACTAAATTTTTGAGGTCTATAGGCTCTATATAATGCTTGATATGCCATAAAATCACCTATCCTAAATAATAAATATGCTTAACATGATTTTCATCAAAATAATGATAATATGAAATATATGTATCAGAAGATACTATAAGATCATAAACTGATGTTGCAAATTCATCTTTATTTAAATTTTTTCCTATTTTTTTAAAAGAATTTGCAACTATATCTGTACAATATTTTTTATTAACTGTATCAAAAATAAATGAGAAGTTATAATTATCTCCAACTTGAGAAATTATATCGCTTAAAACTAACTTTTTTTCCTCTTCAGTCATCTTTACTCTAAGACCAATTACCTCAGTGAAACTTTCAGTATCAAGCCAGTAAAATCTGTCTAAAATTTCAGATGGATTTTCACCTGGATTTAGGCCTGTTGCCTCAGCTGAAGAATACCTATCTGCGCTTGTTTCAAAATCGTGATAATCTTCTAAGCAAAATGCTGCATGACCACCGGCAAAAAATGATATAAAATCACTTATAAATGGATTAACTAAAGTAGCCTGAGTAGACACTAAAATATCACCACTTACACCTGGATATGCATTAGTTGAAGTTGGAATAAAAGCCTGTTTTTCTTCATCAGATTCAACAAGATAATATTTTATATTATCTGTTGAAATTTCTTCTTGAAATACTCCTTTTTGTTTAAATTGTTCAACATAAACTATCTTTTCTGTGTTTTGTACACAAGCAGTAATTACAGCTCCTAATACTACAAAAATTATTAAATTTTTTAATATTAAAAACATAAATTTGAACATACTTCTCATAATATATATTCTATCATATTTTAATCAAATTATAAAGAAAATTTATAAGAAAAAAAGTACTTAAATTTTGTATCAATTTAAGTACTAATTTACTAGTTTTTTTATTCCTTTACTGAAGGCTTAATTACGATTGCTCTATTCTCGCCTTCACCCTCTGATTCAGTAAAAACGTCTCTCCAATCAGCTAGCTTTTCATGGATAATTCTACGTTCAAATGCGCTCATAGGTTTTAATTTAATAGGTTGCTTTGATTTAATAACATCCTTAGCTGTTTTAGTAGCTAAAATTTCTAATTGTTTAGCTCTATTACTCTTATATCCACCGATATCTAATGTAGTAACAACTTTTTCCTTAGTATATGATGAAATTAAGTTTCTAACTAAAACTTGTAAAGCCTCTAAAGTCTTACCTTTAACACCAATTAAAAGTGAATTTTCATAAGTATCAATTAGATAATGAATTTGTTCTTCATTATTGATGCTTCTAGCTTCAATTTGATAGCCAATATGCATAGATTTTAAAATATTTTCTAAATATTTTTTACCTTCTAATGTTAAATTAACATCTACAACAGCCTCACAATTTAAGCCTTCAGGTAATTCACCTAAAAAATTAATAAAAATTTTATCACTAGAAATATGTAATTTTTCAACAGCAGTGTTGATAGCTTCATCACTATTTGCTGCTATAAATTCTACCTTTTTTTGCATAATTTTTCTCCTTTAAACTATCTTAGGCTTATTAGCTTCCTCTTGCATCTTATAATACTTTCTTTCATTCATCCATCTACCAACTTGTGATTGGAATAATTGATATACTTGACCAATTAACCAATAAATAGCTAGTGATGTTGAATTTAATGACATGAATACGAACATTATAGTCATTACATACATCATAATCTTCATTGATTTATTAGCTTGAGTATTTTGATTTGGATGTTTCTTTTGATACTTAGGAGGTCTTGAAGCTAATTTTTGTTGTAATAATTGCAATCCACCAAATGCTAATGCAATTACAACAGCAAAAATCTTATCTTTAACCTCTGTAGCATTAAAGAATGAAGTATTGATTTCAAAGAAACCAAATAATTTAGTGTTAGTTAAAGCAAATGAACTCTTATAAGTTACACCTACCGCACTATTTATAACATCATATGAAGTTTTATTAATTCTTTGTACAACTTCATACATTGCCATAAATATTGGGAATTGAATAAGCATAGGACCGAAGCATCCTAAAGGACTTACACCATACTTTTTGTATAGTTTCATTGTCTCCATCTGCATTTGTTGTTGAGATTGAGGGTCCTTTCTATTTGCATATTTCTTTTGAATCTTAGCCATTTCTGGTTGAATCATTGTCATTTGTAAGCTTAAGCCATTTTGCTTTGAATAAATAGGCCATGCTAATGTTCTAACTATAATAGTGGTAAAGAAAATACCCCAGAAGAAGGAATTTCCTAATGCCTTACCAATATTAGAGCAGATCCAAGCTATAGGCCAAGAAATTAAGTTAACTGGCCAACCAAATAATGCATTAAAGAATCCATTACCGTTATTCCATAAATCTACCCATTCATTCCGATAAGTAGTATATGGCTTTGAATACCAATTACTTGCATCAAAACGACAGCTTGTTAAACTTACAAGTAAAAAAGCAATTAGAACTACAAAAATAATTTTAAATCTATTTCTATAGAAAAAATTAGTCATTTTTTGCTCCTTTTAATATATTTAATTTAGTTAATAGATATATTAATTGCTTTTGCAAATCTGCAAACTCTAAATTTTTAGAAGTAGGCTTTGCAATAATAAAAATATCTATATTTTGTTCAATAGGTATATTAATTTGATCTAAAATAGCTGTAATTCTTCGTTTTAAATGATTTCTCTCGACAGCTTTTCCAATTTTTTTACCTACGCTTATCGCATATCTAAAGTGGCTGGTTTTAGGATTTTTCATTTTATATATTGAAAAATAGGAATTTGCTGAATATTTTCTATTTTTCAATATAGTTTCTATTTCTTGATTTTTCTTTACGCGATATTCTTTTTTCATTATTTAATAAAAAAAGTACAACCATATAATTATTGTTAATTGATCTGGTTGTACTAGTTATGTCAATTTATTAAATTAAACAGTTAATTGTTTTCTGCCTTTTTTACGTCTAGCAGCTAAAACTTTTCTACCATTCTTAGTTGCCATTCTTGCACGAAAACCATGAGTTACTTTTCTTTTACGTTTATTAGGTTGATAAGTTCTTTTCATATTCTAAAAACCTCTCTTTCTTTTCTAAAACCACGCTCATAGATTTTATCAAAAAAAATATTCAATGTCAATAATTGATTTTTTTAATGATTTTTTTCTTATATATATAATAAGGATAGGGCTTTTCGAAAATTTTCGTTGTTTTCGAAATTTTTTAGTTTTATTTGACATATTTTAATAAAATTTAATGGTATAAAATTGATTTTTGTTATGATAATTACGCTTTTAAATACTATCAAATTTTATGCAATATTTTTATCCAAAATTTTTTTTAAAAAAAGAGATTAAAATGTGAATAAAAAATGCAAATAATTATCCCCATGTGATTATGTCATTTTCATAAAAAAATGGCTATTTTTCAACAAAAAACCCCTAAATTATCCACATTTTTGATTTATTTTCATAAAATTAACCCTTAAATTATCCACATTTTGTGTGGAAAACTTTTTGTTGATTTTGTTTTTTCTTATGGTAGAATTTAAACTACATTGGGGTGTGAAATAGCGATGAATAAGTATCAGGAATTATGGAATGAAACTAGGGACTATCTTGCGAAAAATTTAACAGAAAATACTTTTACTGAAACGTTTGAGGATGTTAAGGTAGTTTTGAAGGAAGAAAATGGCATTATTTATGTTTTAGTACCTTCAAATTACATTCAAAGTAAGATAAATAATTTATATTCTAGACAAATTAAAGAAATATTAGAAAAATTAACTAAAGAAAAGGTTAAATTTAAATTTGTTTTAAGTGATGAAACTATTTCTAAGGTTAAGCCAGCTTTTTCACCAATCAATGAGCATAATTTGAATCAAAATTATACGTTTGAATCATATGTTGTTGGTGATTCTAATAAATTAAGCTATTTAACTGCGTTAAAGGTTGCTGAAAACCCAGGTACTTGGATTAATCCACTTTATATTTTTGGTGGTGTAGGTCTTGGTAAAACTCACCTTATGCAAGCTATTGGTAATTATCTAGAAGAAGTCAATTTGACAAGTGAAAAAGAATTTAGAATTTTATATGTTCAAGCTAATGAATATTTAGAGGATTATGCTAAAGCATCTATGGCACATGATTTAACTAAATTTGAAGCTAAATATAATAATTTAGACTTATTATTAGTTGATGATATTCAAATGCTTAGTAAGGGTGCTGGATCTCAACAAGAATTCTTCAAATTATTCAATAATATGACTGAAAGAAATAAACAAATTGTAATCACATCAGATAAAGCCGCAAGTGAATTAAATGGTATCATGGAACGTTTAACTTCTAGATTCCAAATGGGCTTTACAGTTGATATAAAACAACCAGATTTAAATCAAAGATTTAATATTTTAAAAAGAAAAGCCTTAGAATCAAGTGAAGAACAAATAGATGATGAGGTTTTATACTACATCGCAGAAAATTTTGTTAATAATGTAAGAGAGCTTGAAGGTGCTTTAAATAGAGTAACTAAATATTCTATGTTATTAAATAGAAAACCTAATTTAGATTTAGCTAAGGAAGCATTAGAAATACTTATTAATGCCCATCCAAAAGACAATAATAAAAATTATGAGGATGCACTTTCAGTAATATCTGCAATGTATAATATTAGTACTACAGATTTACTTGGAACAAGTAGACAAAATAAATATGTTATTCCAAGACATATAGCTATGTATATATTAAAAAATCATTATGGATTAACATTAAAAAGAATCGGTCAAATATTTGATAAAGACCATACATCTATTATGAATGGTTGTAAGAGAATTGAAACAGAATTAAAGACTGATAAACAAATTAAAATGGCTGTGGATTCTATTGTTAAAAAAATCTAGTTTTAAGTGGAAAAAATGTTAAAAAAATGTTATAATAATACTAGTTGTTTAAAGGGTTTTTATAAATTATCCACAAATTCACATTCACATATAATAATAACAATAAATATTATTAATAATAAATAAAGGAGTCATCATGAACATCACAATCGATAGAGAAGTTTTATTAGAAAATTTAAACATCATAGCTAGAGGCTTACCAGTAAAGTCTCCAATGCCAATTTTAACAGGTATTAAATTAGAAGCTACTGATAATGATTTATATATGACTTCATCAAATACTGATATATCTGTAGAAGTTTTAATTAATGATTCATCTTTAAAAATAGATGAAGCTGGTAAAACAGTAATTTTTGGTAAAACATTTATAGATGTAATTAGAAAATGTAATTCAAAGAAAGTTAATTTATATTTAGATGATAAAAAATCATTAGTTATAAAAGCTGATAGATCAGAATTCAATTTAAATATTATGGATTATTCAGATTATCCAAATATTGATTTTGTTACATTAATGAATCCACTTGAATTTTCAGCTACTGAATTTAAGAAACTTGTAAGAGAAACTGTATTTTCAACTTCTCAAAGTGAAAAGAAGCCAATTTTAACAGGTGTTAATTTTAATAATACAGATAATAAGTTAGTTATTACAGCAACAGATTCATTTAGATTATCTCAAAAGGTAGTTGAATTAAATGATTATCCTAACTTTAATATTACAATTCCTGCTAAATCATTAGATGAAATGGCAAGAGTATTAGATAATTATGAGGAGAATGTAAATTTCTATTTTGCTCCAAATAAATTATTATTAAAATATAAAAATGTATTATTCCAAACTAGATTATTAGATGGTAATTATCCTGATACATCAAGAATTATTCCTTCATCATTCCCTATTGTTTTAAGATTTAATAGAGATGAATTAATTGATGCGGTTGATAGAGTTTCAATTTTATCACCAAGAGATAAGGAAAAGGATAAAGAAATTACTTATAGTATTATTAAACTAGTAATTAAAAATGATAGAATTATTGAGTTATCAACAAATAATTCATTTACTGGAAATGCTAAGGAAGAAATTATTCCAACAGATATAGAAGCAACAAATTCTATTGCAATTGGCTTTTCAGCAAGATATTTTATAGAAGCCTTAAGAAGTTTTATGTCAACTGAAATTACAATGAGCCTATCTGGTGAGGTTAGACCATTTATAATTAAAGGTGACTATGATAATAATTTAACTCAATTAATATTACCAGTTAGAATGGACTAGAGGCTAAAAATTAGCCTCTTTTATTTTGTTAAAATAAAAAAAAGGAGAAAAGTATGAAAAGAATATTTATTTTATTAGCCTCATTATTTTTAATTTTTTTAGTGTCATGTGATAATAAAAATAATAGTGAAACACCAAAGGTAGAACAACATACATTAAAATTAATTTATGATGAAATATTACCAATGCAAGAAGAATTTTTGATTACATTAGATGAAAAAACAGAGATAACAAAAACTCTTGCAGCTTCATTTATAGTAGAACAAGAGGATTTTGAAGTAGAGGATTTTTATTTAGATGAAGGATATAATAGAACTGTTAAATTTCCATTTGAATTAACATCAGATATTACTTTATATGTTAAATTTAAAGATGTTGCAGTTTATCATGAGGTTTCATTTAATACTAAAGGTGGTAATGACATTAATTCTCTAAGAATTAAAGATAATAAAAAGATTGAGAATTTACCAACTCCAGAAAGAACAAATTATGATTTTATAAATTGGTATACTGATTCTAAATGTAATAATTTATTTGATTTAGATACAGCTATTACTGATGATATTACATTATATGCAAAATGGGAAAAATCATATTATAAGTTAACTTATTATATTGATGATGAATCAACAGTGGTTGATATTAAAAGAAATACTTCAATTAATGATGTTACATTACCAATTAATGAAGGATATCAATTTGTTGGATGGTATACTGATTCAAAGCTAAAAACACCAGCAGATGAAAATTTAGTAATTAATAAAGATACTACATTATATACTAAATGGGAAACTCAAAAATTTGATGTTAAATTTGTTAATGGAGATACTGTTTTACAAACTCAAAGGGTAGAAACTAACAAATTAGCTACTAAACCATCTAAATTTTCTGTATCTGCTGTATTTAATGGTTGGTATGAGGATGAAAATTTCACTAAAATATTTGATTTTAATACTAAAATAACAAAAGATACTATTGTTTATGGTAAATATGATAATGTAGCTAATGTAACAATTATTGATGGTAAAACTAATGAAGTTATTGATACAAAAACTATTGATTATAATTCAAAGATTTCTTTAACAACTCCAACAAAAACTAATTATAATTTTGGCGGATGGTATAAGGATAGATATTATAGAATTCCTTTTAATCAAAATGAAAATATAGTTGATAATATGGAAATATATGCAAAATTTGAAACAACAACTTCTTTAAATGAAGCATATGTTTATCAAAATTCTGCAGGTGGTGTAGTTGAAGATAGAATTCCTGATTTTACAAGCTATTTAAAAACAGATGCATATATTCAAGTATCTACTGCTAAAGATTTCTTAGATGCCTTAAAATTAGCAAAATATGACTATACTAATAATTCAGTAACCAATGGTATTGTAAGTCAAACATTAGTAAGTGAAGGAACTATTCATGTTATTGAAATACTTAATGACTTAGATTTAGGTTATAATTTGATCAAAAATTATAATTTTGATAATGTAGTTGATCATGCTAATTTTGGTTCATATTATGGAAGTGCGGTTGATTTAAATACTAGAATGTATGTTTATAGTGAAATATACGAATCTGGTATATCTCAAATTACTTTATCTAATATGCATAATTTATTAATTTATTCAAAGAATAATTCTAAAATTAAGCATGCTGGATTTAAAATTAATTCATCTAATAATGTAGTATTTAGAAACTTAACTATGGATGAAATTTGGGTGTGGGAAGATAGTCCATCTTTAACACCAAAGGTAAATATTGGTGATTATGACCGTTGGGGTTGGGCTTATTTTAAGATTAATTTTAGTGAATCAATTTGGATTGATAACTGTACATTTGGTAAATCATTTGATGGTCAAATTGATGTAGCAAATACTACATTTAATACTGTAAAAACATACACAAGAGCTCCATATCTACCTACATATGATAGTGGTGTTCATATTTCAAATTGTGATTTTAACGCTGGTAGTGATGATTCAAATGGCTATTTAGTTAAAATGATGAATGAAATAGAGGCTGAATATCTATTATATAAAAACGATAAATCAAGAATAAATAATAATACTTGCCTATATTATTTCAGTTTAAGAGAATTAGGTGCTACACCTGAACAATTATTATATGGTGTTGCAATTCCTCAAAAGAAGGGATTCTTACTTGGTGATACAGGTAATTCTGGTGGTGGAGATAAATTCTTAACATCAGATAAAAAATTTGTTTCAGGTAAAACATATTTTAGAATTAATGGTTATGAAGCAGATGGTAGAACAAAATATATTAAGTTTACTGATTTTGTAGTAGGTAATTTAGTATCAGAATATACATATACAGTAAATAACCAAGAATTACATGATGTATTTGAACAAGAAGTACCAGGTTCTGATTTCTATAATAATTTAAATTTACAAGTATCATTTAGTAATTGTAGATTCATAAATATTGAAGATAGATTACCAAATATCAGAGGTGGTATTGCCTACTTCTATAATTGTATTGTTGATACAACTAAGTATTTTCAATACAGAAGCAAATTATCAGCTTATAAGGACAGTATTAAGACAAAGAGTAGTAAATACAAGCTTGCATTAGTATCTCAAGCTTTAATAGTTTGTTTAACTGGAGATGTTTATTCAGATACAGTTATTTATAACAATATTGGTAATGATTTAGTAAAGAATAATAATGTTTTATTTAGTGATGATAATTCTATTTATGATATGAGTGGATATTCATTACAAAATTGTGCATATTTAGAATATGATAAAGAATATAAATATGGATCTATGTCATATGATGGAACAACAAATCCGTTTGTATCAAACTCTTCATCTTTAGTTTCAATTGCTAATTTCTCATTTAGAAATGATAATAATGAGATACCATTCTTCTTATATAGAGCTTTAGAAATTAATTCAAATAATGTTGAAAATTCATATCAAACATTAAATGAATTTATTACAAATTCAAGAAATTATTTAAAAACTACAGAGAATTATTGGTTAATTTCTAATTATACAAAAATGCTATAATTAAGCGAAAAATCGGATGCGAAAGCATCCTTTTTTTGTGCTAATTTTTCTAGAAAAAACATAAAAATAAAATATTTATATTTTTGATAATTTATTATATTTTTATAAAAAATGCCATTTTAAGAGTTTTTTAGGCTTTTCTTTAAAAATCTTATATTTTAACAAAAATTGATTTTAAGGCTAAAAATCATTGAATTTTTATTAGCTATAATATATAATATTATAGAAGGTAATTTGATATGGAAACTATAAAAATAACAACTGAATTTATTACATTAGGACAATTATTAAAAATTAAAGATTTTATTTCATCAGGAGGAGCTGCTAAATACTTTTTAGCTGAAAACGAGGTTTTTGTTAATAATGAATTAGAACAAAGACGTGGTAGAAAGCTTTATCCAAATGATGTTGTTAAAATTGATAATCAAGAATTTTTGATTAAATGATTAAAAATATTAATTTAAAAAATTTTAGACTGTTTGAAAATGTTACCTTTGAAACATCTAATTCGTTAGTTATTTTTAGTGGTAAAAACCGGGCAGGTAAAACATCAATTTTAGAATCAATCTATATTTGCTCAACTGGTAAGAGTCATAGAGATAATGATTTAGAAAATGTTATTAAAAAGAATATGGATAATTCCATAATTGAAATAGGTGCTGATAAGAAATTAAAGGTAGTTATTACAAATAAAGAAAAAAACTTCTTTTTGAATAATAAAGAAATAAATATCTCTAACTTTATCGGAAATATAAAGGCTATAATGATTAGTCCAAGTGATTTATCAATTATAGATGGTAAAAATCAGGCTAGAAGGCATTTTCTTGATTTGAATATAAGTTTGGTTAATAAGAAGTATTTAAACGCTTTAAAGGCTTATAAAAAGCTTTTAAAGGAAAGAAATGAATTATTAAAACAAGAAAATGTTGATTTAAAGCTTTTAGATGTTTTAACTGATGAGCTTATTGAATATTTAAATGTTATTTATTCATATCGAATTGATTTGATAAATAGACTTAATAATTATCTTATCGATATAAGCAAAAATATGAACATTGAAAATATTAAATTGTCATATGTAAAAAGCTATGATGATGACGTTAAAAAATCATTTAATGACAAATTAAAATATGATTTATTAACAAAAACAACAAATATTGGTATTCATAGAGATACATTTAATATCTTTATTGATGATATGCTTGCAGATAATTATGCATCTGAGGGTCAAAGAAAAACAATTGTATTTTCAATTAAAGTTGGATTGATAAAATATATCAAAGAAATTACTGGTGAAGATTCAATAGTACTTTTAGATGATATATTTGCTGCAATGGATAATACAAGAATTGAAAAGATAACAAATTATATTAAAAATTTTAAACAAACCTTTATTTCAACAACATCTATTATTGATATACCAGATGAGCTGTTGAAAAAAAGTTTAGTAATAAGATTATAGAAGGGATAAATTGTATGGAAAATAATGAAATTAGAAATAACCCTAATGCAACTGAATATGATGCCTCTCATATTAAGGTTTTAAAGGGTTTAGAGGGTGTTCGTGTTAGACCTGGTATGTACATCGGTACAACTGGACCTAGAGGACTTCACCATCTAGTATGGGAAATTGTTGATAACTCAATCGATGAAGCTTTAGCAGGATATGCTGATAATATCAAGGTTGAAATTTTACCAGGCGATGTAATTAGTGTTACAGATAATGGTAGAGGTATGCCAGTTGATATTCACCCCGAAACAAAGCGTCCTGCAGTTGAAGCAATTTTTACTGTTTTACACGCTGGTGGTAAGTTTGATAATTCAAGCTATAAGGTTTCAGGTGGTCTACATGGTGTAGGTGCATCAGTTGTTAATGCATTATCTGAATGGCTAGAGGTTACAATTCATAGAAATGGTAAGGAATATTCAGAAAAGTTTGAACGTGGTGTTGCAGTATCAAACTTAATTGAGCATGGTGTATCAGATCATACTGGTTCATGTGTTACATTTAAAGCTGATCCTCTTATCTTTACTGAAACTACTGTTTATGATTATGAAACATTAAGAAGTAGAATTCAGCAGCTAGCTTTCTTAAATAAAGGTTTAACAATTTCTATTAAGGATTCTAGAAATCCAGAAAACGTAGTTGAAAACACTTATTGTTATGAAGGTGGTTTAAAGGAATATGTTGAATTCTTAAATAGTGGTAAAAAGACATTATGCTCAAGCACAATTTATTGTGAAGGTGAAAAACAAAATATCCAGGTTGAAATTGCTTTATCATATAACGAAGAATACAATTCTACAATTTATTCATTTACAAATAATATCCATACTCATGAAGGAGGTACTCATGAGGATGGCTTTAAGATGGCACTTTTAAGATGCTTAAAGAAATATGCTGAGGAAAATAAGATTTTAAAGAAGGATGAGGAAATTACTGGTGAAGACGTTAGAGAAGGTCTTGTTGCCATTGTTTCTGTTAAGCATCCTGATCCACAATTTGAAGGACAAACTAAGACTAAGCTTGGTAATACTGAGGTTAGAGGTATTGTATCTCAAATATTTGGTGAATCTTTAGATAGATATTTACTTGAAAATCCAAAGGATGCAAAAACTATTATTGAAAAAGGTTTACTTGCATCACGTGCTAGAATCGCTGCTAGAAAGGCAAGAGAGGCTACAAGAAGAAAATCTCCTTTAGATGGCTTAATGCTTAATAGTAAGCTTGCAGATTGTAGAAGTAAGGATCCAGCACTATCTGAAATGTATCTAGTAGAGGGTGACTCTGCCGGAGGTTCTGCAAAATCTGGTAGAGATTCAGAATATCAAGCAATCCTTCCTTTGAGAGGTAAGGTATTAAATGTTCAAAAGGTTAGACTTGAAAGAGCATTATCAAATAACGAAATTTTATCAATGATTCAAGCAATTGGTACAGGTATTGGCGAAGAATTTGATATTACAAAGGCTAGATATCATAAAATTGTAATCATGACCGATGCCGATGTCGATGGTGAGCATATTTGTATATTACTTTTAACATTCTTCTTTAGATTTATGCCACAATTAATCGAAAATGGTTATATATATGTAGCTAAGCCACCTCTATATAGAGCTTCTTATGGTAAAACTTTAAAATATGCTTATTCTGATGAAGAATTAGAGGATATTAAGAGAGCAAATCCAGAAAGAAAATATGAAGTTCAACGTTATAAAGGTCTAGGTGAAATGGATGCTGAGCAATTATGGGAAACTACAATGGATCCTGCCAATAGAACTTTAGTTCAGGTTCATTTAGAGGATGCGATGATTGCAAATCAAACATTTGAAATGCTAATGGGTGAAGAGGTTGAGCCTCGTAAGAAGTTTATCCAAGAAAATGCTCATTTTGCTAATAATTTGGATATTTAGGAGATTATTATGGCAAACGAAAAAGATAATGAATTTATTCGTGCTATGGAAGAGCACAAATATGATAATATTGAACAATTAGATATTAATAACAAAGTAAAATCTTCTTTCTTAAATTATGCAATGAGTGTTATTATTGCCAGAGCATTACCAGATGCAAGAGATGGCTTAAAGCCAGTTCAAAGAAGAATTTTATATGGTATGAATGAACTTAAGGTATTCCCTAATGTTCAACATAAAAAGTCAGCCAGAATTGTCGGCGACGTTATGGGTAAATATCACCCACATGGTGACTCATCTATCTATGAGGCTATGGTTAGAATGGCTCAGGATTTCTCTTATAGATATCCTTTAGTTGATGGTCATGGTAACTTCGGTAATGTCGATGGTGATGGTGCTGCCGCAATGCGTTATACAGAGGCAAGAATGAGTAAGCTTGCCATGGAAATGCTTAGAGATATTGAAAAGAATACTGTAGATTTCCAAGATAACTATGATGCTACCGAAACAGAACCAAACCTACTACCTGCTAAATTCCCTAATTTATTAGTAAATGGTTCAACAGGTATCGCTGTAGGTATGGCAACTAATATTCCACCACATAATCTAGGTGAGGTTATCGATGGGGTAGTTGCGTTAATTCATAATAGAGATATTACATCAGAGGAATTAATGGAATATATTCCAGGTCCAGATTTCCCAACTGGTGCTCAAATTTTAGGTGCTGAAGGATTAAAATCAGCATATACAACTGGTAATGGTACTATCGTTATCAGATCTAAATGTAAAATTGAACCAATGGATAATGGTAAGAGCCAAATAGTTGTTACTGAAATTCCATATGGTCAAAATAAATCATTATTAATTGAAAGAATCGCAACTGTAGCTAAGGATAAGGTTGTAGATGGTATAACAGATTTAAGAGATGAAACTAATATGAAAGGTATTAGAATCGTTATCGAATTAAGAAAGGATGTAAATCCTGATGTTATCTTAAATATGTTATATAAATATACACCACTTCAACAAAGCTATGGTATGAATATGATTTGCTTAGTTGATAATAAGCCAATCGCAATTACATTAAAGGGAGCTTTAGATGTTTATCTAAATCACCAATTAAATGTAATTACTAGAAGAACTGAATTTGATTTAAAGAAGGCTTTAGATAGAATTCATATCTTAGATGGTTATATCATTGCTCAAGATAATATTGATGAGGTTGTACATTTAATTAGAGATACTAAGGATGGTACTGAAAAGCAAAGATTAATGGAAAGATTTAATTTAGATGATGTTCAGGCTCAAGCAATCCTTGATATGAGATTACAACGTTTATCTGGTTTAAATAGAGAAAAGATTATCGAAGAGCATAAGGAATTAGAAAAGAATTGTGAAGAATATAGAGCTATTTTAGCTTCAGAAGATAAGAAGCTTGCTTTAATTGAATCAGAATTATTAGATATTAAGAATAGATATGCTGACCCTAGAAAGTCTGAAATTAGCTTAAATTCTGATATTGATATCGATAATGAGGATTTAATTCCAAGAGAAAATGTAATTATTACAATTACAAATAAGGGCTACGCAAAGAGAATGGCCTTTGATGAATATAAGACTCAAGGTAGAGGTGGAGTTGGTCTTACAGGTATGAAGACTAATTCAGATGACCAGGTTGAATTAATACTACCTATGATGAGCCATGATTTATTGTTATTATTTACAAATCTAGGTAGAATTTATCAAATGAAGGGCTATAAGATTCCTGAGGGCTCACGTACATCTAAGGGTATTCCACTAGTAAATACACTAGATTTAGGTGAAAACGAAAAGGTTGTAGCACTTGCTAATGTTGATAAGCTAGATCATGAAGATAAATTCTTATTCTTCGTTACTAAGAATGGTACAGTTAAGAGAACTCCTCTTGCTCAATATAAGAATATTAGAACAACAGGTATTATCGCAATTGACTTAAAGGATGGCGATGAGCTATTACAGGTTGAGGTAACTGATGGTAATAGAGAAATAGTACTTGGTGCTTCAAATGGTAAGGCTATTCACTTCAAGGAAACTGATGTTAGACCAATTGGTAGAACTGCAGCCGGTGTTCGTGGTATGGAATTACCTGAGGGTGAAAAGATTGTTGGTATGGCAATTATTACTGAAAAGCACAACCAGGTATTAGTATTAACTGAAAAGGGCTATGGTAAGCGTTCAAATATTGATGATTATAGATTACAAGGTAGAGGCGGTCTTGGTGTTAAGGCTCTAAATGTAACAGATAAGAATGGTAAGCTTGTAGCCTTAAGAGCTGTATCAGATGAAAATGACCTATTAATTACAACAAACAAAGGCGTAGTTATTAGAATGCATGTTGATACAATTTCTGAAACAGGAAGAACTGCCCAAGGTGTTAGATTAATTAAGATTAGAGAAGATCAATCTATCGCAACTTTAGCAATCCTTCTAAAGGAAGAGGAAGCTCCTGTTGAAGAACCAGAAGAAAATTCAGAAACAACTGAGGTAATAGAAGAAACAACTGAACAAACTCCACAAGAATAGGTGATATAATGAAATTCTTAGATATTATTAAACCAATATTATACATAATTACAGGTCTTGTTATTATAATATTTCATGATTTTATGCTAGATTATTTAGCTTATGTTGTCGGAACTGTTATGATAATAACTAATATTGAAGCTATAATAGTTGATTTTATCGAAAAGGATCGTGATAATTTTGGCTATAAGTTTGGTATAGTAATTCTAGGTATTTTGATGGTTAGTGGTGCTACATCAGATTTCACATCTATCTGTGTAATTTGGGCTACTATTTCAATAATTAATGGTGGAAGAAACTTTTCAAAAAGCTTATCTGAAATTAAAAAGGATAAATTTGAAATTCTTATATTAATTGTTTCACTTATTACAATAGTTTTATCAATATTCTTAATTATTAATCCAACCCATCATGTAACAACCCATTTAATTTTATTAGGTGTTGAAATTATATTAGATGCTGTTAGATTATTAATTAGAAAGCATAAAAAATATAAAGAATTAAATCAAGCAATATAAAAAAATTAGAGCTTAAGTATCATCTTAAGCTCTTTTTAACCAAAGGGAGTATAAAAATGAAAAGCATTGGAGTAAGAGAATTAGCATATTTCATATGTCAATCTGGTTCATTAACAAATGAATTTTTTTCCAATGCTGATTTAATTAGAGGTCAAAAGGCTCACGACTTCCTACAAAATAAATATAATGAAAAATCAATAAAGGAATTCTATATTAAACAAGAAATTAATTTTAAAAATAATGATTATGTTTTACATGGATTTATTGATGGATTATTAGATATTGATGGTAAGATTATAATTGAAGAAATTAAATCAACAACTTTAGAATTAGATGATATTGATACTGAATATCATAAGGAGCATTTAGCTCAAGCTAAAATATATGGATATTTATATGGCCTTCAGCATAATCTAGATTATGTAAATATTAGATTAACATATGTTAGTGTTATCAATTATGAAACTAAAAGCTTCGATAATACAATTTCTATTAATGAATTAGAAGAATTTTTCTTTAATATATTAGAAGAATATTTAGATTTTTTAAGTTTACTTGATGAGGCAACTATTAATAAGGAAAATACAATAGCTTCAATGAAATTTCCTTTTAATAAGATGAGAGAGGGCCAAAAGGATTTAATGAAGGCGTGCTATCAGGCTGCCATAAATGGTGATATTTTATACGCTATTGCCCCAACAGGCATAGGTAAGACTATGGCTACAATGTTTTCTACCTTAAAGGCCTTAAAAAGAAATGAAAAGTTATTTTATTTAACAGCTAAGGGAAGTGGAAAAAACGCGCCAATTGACGCTGTTAAAATACTTGCAGAAAAAGGCTTAAAGGTTAAGACAATCGATATTACAGCTAAACAAAAAATATGTAATTTAGGTGAAAAAAGCTGTAATCCAGAAAACTGTCCTTTTGCTAAAGGCTACTTTGATAGATTAAAGGTAGCTACTATGGATATCATTAAAAACCATGATATTTATGATAGAAAAACCTTAATTGATATTTCAAATAAGCATAAGATTTGCGCATTTGAATTTAGCTTATATTTATCTAATTATTGCGATATTATAATTGCTGATTATAATTATTTATTTGATCCAGCAGTTAGACTTACATGTTACGATGATGATACATATAAGCTAAAGGTCTTAGTTGATGAGGCTCATAATTTAATATCTAGAAGTAAAGAAATGTATTCAGCATCAATTGGTGAAAAGGATATTAAAGCCTTAAGAAGAATCCTAACAGGCTTTAAGCCTTCAATTAGAAGAGATGCTAATAAGGTATTAGAAATTCTAAATTTATATAGAGATAAGATTGTAGAAAATAGTATCTACTGTGATACATTATTTAATATTGAATTAAATTCAGCTTTAAGAAAATTAATTAATTCATGTGATGAATTATTTGATAAGAATAAAAATGAAAAGATAAAGGATAAGGATGAAGCCTTAGATGTTTATTTTAGAATTATTGGCTTTTTAACTGCGGCTGAAATATATGGTCCAAGCCATAGGCATCTAGCTAAAATAGAAGATGATAATGTATTTGTAAATTATTATTGTTTAGATGCCTCAAGCTATATATTAGATATAATTCATTCATATACATCAAGTATAGTATTCTTTTCAGCAACCCTATATCCTATAAGCTATCATATTAATTTATTAACAAAGGGTGAAGGTAAATATTTAGAATTAAAATCGCCTTTTAATCCTAATAATTTAGATATCATTATAAATAATAACATTTCAACTAAATATAAGGATAGAGCGGCTTCTATTGATGAAATAACAGAAATTATAGAGACTACTGTTAATAATCATAAGGGTAACTATATTGTGTTTTTTCCTTCTTATCAATATTTAAATATGGTTATCGACGCATTAGAAATAGAAGATTATGAAATAATCATTCAAGAGAATAATTTTAATGATGATAAGAAGGAAGAAATAATCAATAAATTTAAGCAAGAAAATAATAAATTAGGCTTATTTGTCATGGGAGGTGCCTTCTCAGAAGGTATTGATTTAATAGGTGATGAGCTTACAGGTGTAATAATTGTAGGTGTTGGACTGCCTATGATATGTGATGAAAATAATATATTGAAGGAATATTTTGATAATTTATATAACGAAGGCTTTGATTATGCCTATACATATCCAGGTATGACTAAGGTTATACAGGCGGTAGGTAGAGTAATAAGAAGTGAAAATGATAGAGGCATTGCGATATTAATTGATACTAGATTCTTATATTCAAAATATCTAGATTTAATGCCTCCACATTGGACTAATAAGAAGCAGATAACAAATTCTTATATTTTAAAAAATGAATTACTAGATTTTTTCAAAAAAAATGAGTAGGATTTTTCCTACTCAGTATTTTTTATTGCTTCTTTGATAATTCCTCTTCTAGAATGAGCTTAGCATTACTAGTATAAGGATCTACTATTGCAAATTTATAATTTAAATACATATCTTTAGTTACATCTGTATTTTCTAAATCTACAAATATTTGAAAAAATAATGTTGATTTATGATAATTATGGAATTCATTTGGAATAGCTGGATTTATTGAATGAAGACCAACGTGACATTTCCATTCTTCAGTAAATCTTTTTTCAAACATTGTATTAATTACACCATCTTTATTTACTTGATTAATTTTGAAAGTAGAATAATCACTAAAAACAAAATAATCAAATTTTGAATAAGAATAAATTAGCTTTCCATTTAAGCTTTTTATATCTTCAGGTATTTTGTTAAAAACATTGTTGTTACTTATTTCATCAAAAGTAATAGCTTGATATAGACCAATTGAAAAATTTAATTCATCTGACAATGATACATTATCTAAATATATTGGAAGAATTGGAATATCGTTTTGATTTGCAAAATAAATTTCTTTTGTAACATATTTGCTTTCACTTACATTTTTGGTAATGAAGAGAATAAATAGAGATGCATTTTTAATTTTAGTGACAAGATAATTAATCCATTCTTGTGTTTTCTCGATACCAGCATCATACCATAATCTACAGCCGATATTATCTAATTTTTCCAAAAAATTAAGTACTTTTTCTTTATCCTGATGAGCATATGATACAAAAGCGTACTTATCATTACCTAGATAACAATTCACAAGAATCACATCCTTTCACTTAATTTATTAGTTACTCAAATATTTACTCAATATTTTTTATAATTGCTTCTTTTAATTCATTTAAATCATATTTTCCTTGATGATCTACAAATTTTAATTCTAAATCATCACCATTATATCTTGGAATAATATGAACATGGAAATGCATAATTGTTTGACCTGCAGCCTCATTACAATTATTGATAATATTTACACCATCAGCCTTAAATGTTTTAACGATAGCCTTAGCTAATTCCTTTACTGTTGCCATTACTTTTAAATATTCATAATCTTCGATTTCAAGTAAATTAGCAAAATGCTTTTTTGATAATACTAATGTATGTCCTTTAGTTGCTTGAGAAAGATCTAGAATTGCTAAAACATCATCATCCTCATAAATTTTGGCAGATGGAATTTCACCATTTATTATTTTACAAAAAATATCGCTCATTATTTTATCTCCTCATATATTATTTTATTTTTACCTGTAGTTTTTCCAATATACAGGAATTTATCAGCTTTATCTATCCAATTATCTAGTGTATCACCTTCCTGATATTTTGCAATACCAACGGTGATAGTAGATTTAATAATTTCATCCTTATATTTGAAATCATATTTTTCTATTTTATCTCTTAATGACTCTAATAATTCATAGTTAGGAGTATTAGATATGATTACAAATTCCTCTCCACCCCATCTAGCAATAAAGCCTTCATTTATGTTTTCTTTTGCTAAATCAGCTATAGTTTTTAAGATATAATCACCACATAAATGACCATATTTATCATTTAATATTTTAAAATCATCAATATCAAATATTGAAAGAATATAATCATTATTTTTATTTATATTATCATAATAGTTTTGTAATGCCTTTCTATTTGGAAGATTTGTTAATTGATCTGTTTCAGATTCCTTTCTAATTCCTTTTTCAAGAAAGAAGATATAAGTTAAAAGTAGACACATATATCCTACAACATAAATGAATACAATTAATGAATGTGATAAGAATAATATAAATTCAACATTTTTATTTATTTGAACTATTGGATTATTAAATTGTAGATAACAATATGTGAATACATAATCTATTAAAAAGATTGATGATATTATTATTGGACTGATAATTATTTTATTTTCTTTAAAGAAATATTTTGCTATAAAAGCTAAAACACATAGTCCTATAAAGCAAATTTCAAAGCCAGATCCAAAGCCAACATATAATGTAGCTGTTGTTAAAAATATGGTTATTTCTATTGATGCTAGTAAGGTAAACATTTCATATTTTTTAATTTTAATTATTATAAATAATGATATATAAAAGATAATGCTAAAAATATTAAAATAGAATAAAGCATCAATTTTTTCAATACCAAAAATTATAGCATAGGCTATATGAATTACTAAAAATGTTATATCAGTTGTTAAACAAACATATTTGACTATTTTGTTATAGTCTAGTATTATATTTTTCATAACATTATCCTTTGAATTGATTCTTTCTTTTATTATATTATATTTTAGCTATCAATGTAAAAATTTTTTTTAATGATTTCTTAATATTTATGTGATAGAATTAATAGCGAAGGGTCGTGATTTAAATGAAGACAGCAGTTAAAGTATTATCAATTTTAGGTATTATTCTTGTTGGTATTGGATTATTAGTAATGATTATTTTAACTCTAAATATCAAAACATTAATTGATTATTCATATGAACAAGGAACATTATATTATAATGGACATGCAGCTAGCGCATCAGATGTAGAAATAATGAAGGGGATTTTTGGAACAGTATTTTTAATTATAGATATAGTTTTAGTGGCATCTACTGCACTTCCAATTATTAACTTAGTTACAGCAGACAGTGATAATAAAACTCTACATTTAATATTAGGTATCTTAGATATAATTTTAGGTGCGTTTATTATTGTTGGTATCGTTCAAATATTAATCTATGCAGGTGTAGATGAAGCTGTAGAGAAAAAACAAGCTCCAATTCAGCAATAATTAAAAATATATTGAAAAGAAAGAAAAAAGTTATATAATTAACATAAAGCTAAGATAGGAAGAAAGCCTATATTTATTTCTTAGAGAGTCTATGTTTGGTGAAAATAGATAAATAAGATAGGTGGACAACATCCTTGAGCGGTAGAAGAAATTTAAGTAGAACTACCCGTATATCTACGTTACAGATGTTAGAGTGCTATAAAATTATTTTTATAGAACTAAGGTGGTACCACGGATAAATTCGTCCTTAGAGAAATCTAAGGGCTTTTTTTATTTATAAAGGAGGATTTTATGAGAAGAATTAAGATTAAGGAATTATTTTTAAACAAGAAGGAAGAGGAAGTATTAATTTATGCTTGGGTTAGAACAAATAGAGCACAAGCACAATTTGGCTTCTTAAATATAAATGATGGTTCAACTGTAACAAATCTACAGGTTGTTTATGACCAAGCATTAGAAAACTTTGAAGAGATTTCTAAATTTAGAGTAGGTGTTTCAGTTGAAATTAAGGGTAAGGTTATTTTAACTCCACAAGCTAAACAACCTTTAGAAATTCATGCAACTTCAGTTAAAATGCTAGGAGATTGTCCTGAGGATTTCCCAATTCAACCAAAGCGTCATACTAGAGAATTCTTAAGAGATGTTGCACATCTAAGACCTAGAACAAATCTATTTAACGCAGTATTTAGAATTAGAAGTGTTGCCGCTATGGCTGTTCATAAATATTTCCAAGATAGAGGATATTTATATGTTCATACACCACTAATTACTACAGCTGACTGTGAAGGCTCAGATCAAATGTTTAAGATTACAACACTTGATATGAATGACCTACCTAAAACTGAAGATGGAAAAGTAGATTTTTCTAAGGATTTATTTGGTAAGCAAGCATTTATAACTGGCTCTGGTCAGCTACATGGTGAAACATTTGCTATGGCATTTGGTGATATTTATACATTTGGTCCAACATTTAGAACAGAAAATTCAAACACTCAAACTCACGCAAATGAATTCTGGATGATTGAACCAGAAATGGCATTCTGTGATTTAGAAGGCTTAATGGATATTGAAGAAGAAATGCTAAAGAGTGTTATTACTTACGTATTAGAAAATGCACCAGCTGAAATTGATTTATGTGATCAATTTGTTGAAAAGGGCTTAAAGGAAAAGCTACACAACATTGTAAATTCTAAATTCGTTAGAATTAGCCATCATGATGTTGTTGATATTTTATTAAAATCAGGTCAAAAATGGGAAGTATTACCATCATATGAGGATGATATTGCTAAAGAACACGAAAGATTTATTACTGATCATTTCAATGGACCAGTATTCATCACAAATTGGCCAAAGGATATCAAGGCATGGTATATGAAGCTAAATTCAGATAACAAGACTGTTGCCGCAGTTGATTTAGTTGTTCCACATGCTGGTGAATTAATGGGTGGATCTCAAAGAGAAGAAAACCTTGATTTATTATTAAAGAGAATGGAAGAATTAAATGTATCTAAGGATGAGGTTGATTGGTATTTAGATACTAGAAGATATGGTGGATGCGTACATTCAGGCTTCGGTATGGGCTTTGAAAGATTAATTATGTATTTAACTGGTATCGAAAATATTAGAGATGCTATTCCATTCCCAAGAACACCTAAAAATTGTAAATACTAATATGAAATTTCCACTTCTTGTAAGTGGATTTTTTGTTATAATAATAATTAGAGGAAAAACAATATGGAAAATGTCGTTAATGCAACATTAAAAAAAATACTTAGAATCGCTAGAGCTCTATCTATTGTTAAAACATTATTATATTTAATAGGTGGTATTTTAATACTTATATGGAATGAAAATATAGCTCAATATATTTATATTATTGTAGGTGTAGATTTACTTGCTTTAGCTTCGTTAGAATTAATTAAAGAAATTGTAGGTAAGGGCTATAAAAAATCATCTAATCATATAGGGACTGCTACATTTACTTTACTTGTAGGTATTTTAATATTAACTAGATTTCATGATGATTTTTATATAGTTAGTGTAATGTGGGCTGTTGCCACAGTAGTTAATTCTACAATGGAAATTAACGAAGGAATTCATGAAATACATGAAAGAAAAACATTCTCAATTCTTAATTTAGCCTTCGCAATAGCTGAAATAGTATTTTCAATACTGTTATTAATTGAACCAGAAGAAAATAGTGAGCATTTCTTAACACATATATATTTATTAGGTGTTGGTTTCCTACTAGAGGCTGCTGAGGAATTAATTAGAGTATTTTCTCCATACTTATTAAAAGTTCCACTAATTAATCAAATTCCTGTTTTTAAAAATTTAGCTGAAGAAAGAGAAGAGGAATTAGAAATTACTGAAGAACAAAAGAAGGTAATTGAAGAAATACAGGAATTAAAGATTATTGAAAAAATAAATGAAAAAAAGGAAGATAAATGAGTATTAATTTTTTAATACTCTTTTTAATTATTAAATAAAATGATATTATTATATAAGAAAAACCGATTTTTGGAGGCTGATTATGATAACAAAGGATTATGTTAAAGCTGCTAATTTAATTAAATTTTCACTTGATGAATTATATAATAATCCAGCAAGCTTAGCTTTAGTTGATAAAAATTTAATTAATATTGTTCAAACTGAAGCTCCACTTACTCTAAATACATTAAAGGCTAGATTTAGGGAAATATTTAATGTTGCGAAAATAAGTGGTAAAGCCCTTGATATTATTATGGAAAGAGTAGCTAAGCTAGGTATTATATATAATGAGGAATTATATGATTTTGTTATTTGGCCTTCTAGTGGTGAATTTAGTGTTAATTATTTAAGAATCAATTCAGATAGATTAATATATGATATTCCGCCAGTTGAATTAAAAAATTTAGTTAAAGAATTAAATTTAAGTGGTGAGGAATTATATAGAGAAATATTAAAATATTTTAATTTAGAGGTTCTAACTGAAAAGGCTAGAAATTATTTAGAATTTGTAGAAAAATATTAGGTATTATTATGTTAAATGTTATATTAAATAAAAATGAAGAAATTGAAAAAATAAATGGTTTTCCTTGGATTTTTAATAATGAAATTAATGGGTTTGAGGGTAATATAGTTAATGGAGAGGTAGTTAGAGTTTTAACATATGAAAAGAAATTTTTATGTTATGGCTTTTTAAATACTAATTCTAAAATAATGGTTAGAATATTAACCCTAGATGAAAATGAAAAGATTGATAAGGAATTCTTTAAAAATAGAATTAAATATGCCTTAGAGCATAGAAAAAATATTAATTTTAATAATTCTAATTGTTATAGATTAATATTTAGTGAGGCAGATTTCCTACCTGGTCTTGTTGTAGATAAATACGCAGATTATTTAGTAATACAAATAAGCTCTTTAGGTATGGATAAAATTAAAAAGGATATTATAGATATCCTAGTTGAATTAACTGGCTGTAAGGGTATTTATGAAAGAAGCGATATTCCTTCTAGAATTAAAGAAGGTTTAGAGGAATTTAAAGGCTTTGTTTATAATGAATTTGATACTAAAATTTTAGTAGAAGAAAATGGAATTAAGTTTATTGTAGATGTAGAAAATGGTCAAAAAACAGGTTATTTCCTAGACCAAAAACTAAATAGAGATAATATTAAATATTATTGTAAGGATAAAACAGTTTTAGACTGCTTTTCTAATGTTGGTGGCTTTGCCTTAAACGCCCTTAAAAATGGAGCAAAAGAGGTAGATGCTTTAGATATATCTAAGCTTGCGTGTGATAATATTTCATATAATGCTAAATTAAATAATTTTAATAATATAAATGTAATATGTGATGATACATTCCTATATTTAAGAAATTGTAATAAAAAATATGATGTTATAGTATTAGATCCGCCAGCATTTACTAAATCAAAGGATTCGGTTAAAAAGGCTTATAAGGGTTATAAGGAAATTAATTTATCAGCTTTAAAGCTAATAAATAAGGGTGGCTATTTATTAACTTTTAGCTGTAGCCAGCATATGACTCCTGATTTGTTTATGCAGATGATAAGTGAGGCAGCAATGGATGCTAAAAGAAAGGTTCAATTCCTAGATTTTAGAATTCAAGCGCCTGATCATCCAGCTCTTTTACAATCAGAAGAACAATTATATTTAAAATGTATTATTCTAAGAGTTCTTTAAAAAGCAAGAAAATTGCTTTTTTCTTTTTGTTAAATATAGTATAATACAAGCGTTTTGAAAGGGGATAATTATATGAATAGTAGCGTATTTGAAATGAATAGAAATAAGATTTTAAATCAGATGAAAGATAATTCTATATTTATTGTTTTTAATAGACCTAAAAATGGTGATATATTTAAACAAGAATATAATATGAATAGAAATTATTTTTATATTACTGGTTTATTAGAATTTGAAAATATAGTTGTATTACAAAAAATAAATGGAAATGAATCTTCAGCAATATTCATTAATCCATATGATGAATTAAAGGCTAAATGGGTGGGTGCTCCTCTATCTAAGGAAGAGGTTACAAATATTTCTGGTATAAAAAATGTTAGATATTTAGATACATTTGAAGCATTCATTGGTCAATTATTAAGCATTGTAAATGATATTTATTTAGATTTTACACCACAAGATACAGTTTATTTAACTGATGATCAGGTATTTGCTAAAAAAATTAAGGATAAATATCCATATGCTAATATTATTAATGGTAGAAGCTTATTTACTAAAGCTAGAACTGTAAAAGAAAAAGAAGAAATAGAAGAAATGAAGAAGGCTATTTCTATTACTAATGAAGGCTTAAAATCAATTCTATCTAATATTAAGCCAGGCTTATATGAATATCAGCTAGAAGCATATTTTGATCAAGCAATTAAATATCATGGTTCAACTGGATATGCATTCCCAACTATCGCTGCTGGTGGAAAGAATGCTTGCTGCTTGCATTATCAAAAAAATAGTGATGTTTTAAATGATGGTGAGCTAGTTTTATTTGATTTAGGCTGTTCATTAAATATGTACTGCTCTGATATTTCAAGAACATATCCAATAAATGGTAAATATTCTGATAGACAAAAGCAATTATATAATATTGTTTTAAATGGCCAAAAGCTTGTTTTTGCAAACGCAAAGCCAGGTATTACTACTAAAGAATTAAATCAAATTTTAAGAAATTATTTCAAAGAAGAATTATATAAAATTGGCTTAATTAAAGCAAAGACTGAAGAGGAAGTATCTAAATATTATTTCCATGGTGTATCTCATCATATTGGTCTTGATTGTCATGATTTATGTGAATATACTGAGTTAAAGCCAGGCTGTATTATTTCTAATGAACCAGGCTTATATATAGCTGAAGAAGGTATCGGTATTAGAATTGAAGATGATGTTTTAATTACTGAAAATGGTGCTGAATGGCTAAGTCCTCAAATTTTAAAAGAGGTTGATGATATTGAAAAATTTATTAAGGAGAATCAAAAATAATGAAGAAGAGTGTTTTAAGAGATTACGCTAAGCTTATTGTTAAAATGGGCGTAAATGTTCAAAAGGGACAAGATGTAATTATTACAGCTAATGTTAATGATAATTATTTTGTTAAATATATAGTAGAAGAAGCTTATAAAGCAAAAGCAAGATTAGTTACTGTTGATTGGATTTCTGATGAGGTTTCAAATATTACATATAAGAAGGCATCAGTTAAGGCTTTATCTGAATTTCCAAAATGGAAGGAAGATAGATGGCAATACTGGGTTGATACACTACCTGCAAGAATCTATATTGATTCATCAGATCCAGATTCATTAAATGGTGTTAATCCAGCTAAGGTAGCTGAAGTTAGAAAGGCTACTGGTCCAATTATTATGAAGTATAGGGAACAAATGGATAATAAGTATCAATGGAATATTGTTGGTATTCCAGGTGAGGCTTGGGCTAAGAAGGTTTTCCCTGAATTATCTACTAAGCAAGCAGTGAATAAGCTATGGGAAGCAATCGCTAAGGTTACAAGATTAGAAGGCGATCCAATTGAAAATTGGCAAAAGCATAATGCTTTCTTAAAGGAAAAGACTGAAAAATTAAATTCATTAGGAATTAAAAAATTATTCTATAAATCTAAAGAATCAGGAACTGATTTTACTGTTGAAATTAAAAAGGGTATGGTATTTGAATCAGGAAGTGCTAAGACATATTCTGGTGTAGAATATAATCCTAATATGCCAACAGAAGAATGCTTCACATCACCAGATAAGCTTTCAGCAAATGGTGTAGTTTATGCATCTAAGCCACTTTCAGTTATGGGTAAGGTAGTAACAGATTTTGGTTTTAGATTTGAAAATGGTAAGGTTGTTGAGGTTTTAAGTAAGAAGGAAGATGAAAAGAAAGCATTAGAGGAATTAATTTCAACTGATGAAGGTGCAAGAATGCTTGGTGAGGTAGCACTTGTTCCATTTACATCTCCAGTAAACCAAACAGGCTTACTGTTCTATTCAACATTATATGATGAGAATGCTTGTTGTCATTTAGCTATTGGTAGAGCATTTGAGGAATGTATAGGTGATTATCAAAATAAGACTGAAGAAGAAATTAAAGCATTTGATTTAAATAAGTCAGTTATCCATGTTGATTTTATGATTGGTACTGCTGATTTAGATATTAAAGCTTTAACATATGATGGTAAAGAAGTTCAAATCTTTAAAGATGGTGTTTGGGCAATATAAGAAGCTATGAAAATAGCTTTTTATTTTTAAATAATATTATATAATAATATTAGTGAACACAAATGTTATGAAAATTTATGAAAATTTTAATTAGACATTTATTTTGTCTACTTAGGTAATATTTTATTAAAAAAAGGAGGTAGTTTTATGCAATTTAAAGAGGGCTATATTATTTGTGAAAATAGTAATAAAAATATCGTTTTAAAAAATCATATGGATCAAATAATAAATTATACATTTTTAACATTAGATCAATTAATTGAGGCTTTAACATTTAGCGTATCAAAGGAAGCTATCGCCTACATTTCTATAAATAAAAATATTGGACCTAAGATTGCTAAAATGTATATTGATAAATTAAAATATGAATCTTTATTTTTTAATCATCCTAAATTAAATTATTTAAAAGAATTAAAGGAAGAATTAGAAGAAAAAGGCTTTATTTCGTACGATGAATTATTTATCAATTATTTGAAGACTACTCCTATTACATTTGTTGGTTATTTAGATACTAAGGAATTAAGGTTTTGCCTAAATTTATTAGATAAAAATAATATTAAATATGAGTTATATAATAATAAAAATCCTGATAATAAAAAAAGAACAGTCAATGGCTTTAGAAATATAGCTGATGAGTCTAGATTTGTCTTTAATAAAATAAAGGAATTACTTGATAGTGGCATATCAATTGATAATATTAAAATTGGAAATTATTCTGATGAATATGAATATGATTTTAAAAGATTATCAAGCTATTATAAAATTCCAATTAATTTTAAGGCCCATCAAAATGTTTTATCTACACCAATAGCTCATAAGCTATTTGAATTATTAGAATTAAACTTATCATTTGATGAAATATCAGCTAAATTAAAGGAAAGCTTTAATACCAGCCCATATTTAAAAAAGATAATAAATGTAATTAATTCATATAAGCTATATCACTATGAATCTAAATTAACTAAGGCTATTTTTAAATATGAATTTACTTTAATGCCATTTAATAAAATAACATATGAAAATGGTATAGATTTAATTGATATTGAAACATATGCATCTCAAATTGATGATTATATATTTTTAATTGGCTTTAATTTAGGTGCTTGTCCTAAGATTTTTAAGGATACAGATTATTTTGATGATAATTTAAGAATTAAACTTGGTCTTGATACTTCAAATGACCTAAATTCATACGCAAAAGAGGATGTTTTAAGGTCTTTAAATAGAGATACTAATATTTATATATCTTATAAATTAAAAAGCTCTACAGCTAATTTTATTCCTTCATTTTTAATTAATGATTTAGGATATGATGAAGTATTAGATAATAATTATCAATTTGGCTTAAATGAGGAAGAAGATGGTGTAGTTTATTCTATATCTTTAGATGAATATAATAAGTTTGGAACTATTCAAAATGAATTTAATAAATCTATTTATGATATTAATTATCTAAATTATGATAATAAATTTAATGGTATTGATGTAAATAAATTAAATGAGCATCTAGAAGTTATTAAATTATCATATTCTTCACTTAATAATTATTATGAATGTGCATTTAAATATTATTTAAAAAACATATTAAATGTCTCATTAATAACTAAAAATACTAGTGCTGATTTTGGTACATATACCCATGAAATATTAGAAAAATCATATGATAAGAATTTTAATTTTGAAAATGTTTCTAATGAAGCTTTAAAGCATATAAAAGATAATTTAGAAAAGAATAATCTTGATTTAACAGATAGAGATTTATTCTTTATGGGATTATTTAAAGATTTAGCTAAAAAAGTCTTAGAATTTAATCAAAAATATGAAGCTAATACTGAATTTAACGCTGTATTAACTGAGCCTAAGCTAATAGTTAAATTAGATGAAGGTAGATTAATATTTGAGGGTAAGGTTGATAAGATTTTATATAATAAAGAAAGTGATAGAACTATCTTTGCGGTAATAGATTATAAGACTGGTAATAATATAGATATCGATTTATCTAATTTAGATGATGGTATGCATACTCAGCTACCTATATATTATTATCTAGTTAAAAATTCAGAGTGTATAACTAATGAATTTAATAATCCAGATTTAATTGGTTTATATTATCATAAGATTTCTTTAAAGGATGATGATTTAAGATTAAAGGGATATACAAAGGATGGTGCTTCTAATATCGATATAGTTGATAAGGAGCATACTGGAGAATATATTGATAAGATAAATAAATTAAAATCAGGAATGAAAAATAATAGACCAATAACTATAGATGAAATAAATTATTTTGATGAACTAGTTGTTAGATTATTAAATGAGGCGTATGTAGCTATTAGAAGTGCTAAATTTAATATTAATCCAAAGCAAAATAAAAAAATTAATGCTTGTAGCTACTGCGATATGAAGGATATTTGTTATAAAAAATATGAAGATATTATTAAATTAGAGGATAAACCATTTAAGAAGAAGGAGGATAATAAGGATGCCATTTAGCCCTGAGCAAGAACAAGCTATAAATCAAAGAGATAAAAATATTATAGTTTCAGCTGGAGCTGGTTCTGGTAAGACTGCAGTATTAACTGAAAGAATAAGTCAAATCCTATTATCTGGCCATACTTTAGATGAATTATTAGTACTAACATTTACTAATAAAGCGGCAGCTGAAATGAAGGAAAGAGTAAGAAAGAAAATATTAGCTAATAATGATCTACTTATTCATAAGGATAAGGTTGATTCTGCCAATATTACTACCTTTGATGCATACTGCCAATTTATAGTAAATAAATATGGCTATTTATTAAATATATCTGATATTAATGTAGCTGATAATGTTTATCTTGAAATAAAGGCTAATAAAATATTAGATGAAATA
>JAEEGL010594401.1_pt1 | contig 53738 bp, 55 predicted proteins | sample 9134231 | NCBI WGS metagenome assembly JAEEGL01 (sample SAMN16246548, study PRJNA631951) | gut metagenome | biome: gut microbiome; feature: rumen; material: fiber-attached | host: Bos | place: Iran: Karaj | collected 2018-10 | reverse complement strand
CTCAGTTGCTTGTCTGCATATACGTCGTGCTGCTGACTCAGTATGTAGTTTTCTAAGTCATAACGGCTATATGGCGCATTGGTGTCAGCAACCTGCCATTGTTCCCTATCGTTTTCTATCGTATAGAGAAGCTCTAAGTCTTGTGGTTCTAATGCTCGTAGGGTCATAGGTTACTCAGCGGTAGGTTTTTCCTTTTTCACAAAAAGCAATGAAATAACAGTAATAGCTGCAAGATAGAAGTAGGTAGCCAACTCTCCTAAAAGAAAATAGGCAGCTATATCAGCCACTATAAGCATAACAAAGACTGCATACGTTATCTTACGCATATCACGTTTCTTGCCCATCCATAGCAACAGTGGTATAAGTACTATGGTGGAGAGGGTCAATATATATTGAAAAATAAACTCTTGGTTCATTGCCTTTACTAACTGCTGATGATTATTTTACCTCTTTTATAAAACCATGACGATAAGCATAAAGCAGCATCCTGAGGTCGTCAACCTGTTTCTTCAGTTCTCGTCCTCTGTCTGTATCTGCCACAAGTATTCTACGTCCTGTAGTTGCCACAATCTGGGTCTTAGACTTAATATCACGCCCCTCACGAACAGCATCTTCTATATTCGTAAACGGTTCATGCTGAACGAGTTCAAACTCTCTTGAGTGGTAAACCAACGTATAACCCGCAATACCTGTCTCCTTATGGTAAGGCTCAGAGAAACCTCCGTCTATAACCATTATCTTGCCGTTGGCTTTTATCGGGCTCTCACCCTTCTTTACGTGAACTGGCACGTGACCGTTTATTATGTGACGGTTCTCACCTTTCACGCCGAAGGCATCAAGTATGGTATTTGCCATTTTCTCGGCTGTTGCCTCGTTGCCACGCAACTGGAAGAAGTAACCTTTCTTCTCCTCATGGGTCTCCTTCTCGGCTAAGAAATAGCGCTCAAAGGTTGCCATCTTTGATTTATCAAAAAGACATGAATCCTTACCACACCATAGATAGAGGAAATAGTCACGGGCATAGTCTTTTTCTTCTTGTGGAGTATCGTTGGCGAAGGCTGAACGCACCAGCATTCCTATTCTATGCATCAGCACATGACCTGATGCGAAGACTCCAGGCATAATCTCCACCTCTTTCAAGGTTCCGTCTTCATTGAGCGGTACTGAAGCGTGAAACAGCAGGTTATCATTGTATATGGCATACATACATCCGTGAGAGAGTATGGTGCGTATGTGTCGCTGTAACTTCTCAGATACTCTAAATGAGTGGTGCAACTTAGCCATCAACAGTTCTTCCTCTTTTGTGAATACCTCTGGATTTGCTGGGTTGACGGTTGGAAAATTCATGTCCAGCATTTTGTATCTCTTGCCGTCTATGTCACATGTACCGTCGTTAAAATCTACACGTGAGAACATACAACGGTCATCCATCTTCCATACTGGATTACGTTTTATGAGTTGTGCCTCAGCCTTAAACTGCAACACCGAGATAGCCTTGTGCATCATAGCCATAAGGCGCAAGGTCTTCTCGTCAAAACGGTCTTTGTTTTCGCTGTTGAGTCTTGGTTTGAATGCTTCACAAGGGTCGTTGCCGTATGTCTCCATAGCGAATGTGGCGAGTGGCATGAGGTTGATGCCGTAACCATCTTCCAAGGTCATAAGGTTGGCATAGCGCAGAGACAGTCTGATTACGTTACAGATGCAGGCATCATTTCCTGCGCAGGCTCCCATCCACAGTATATCGTGATTGCCCCACTGCATATCCCATGAGTGATAGTTCATCAGTTTGTCCATGATGATGTGAGCACCTGGACCTCTGTCATATATATCACCCAACAGGTGCAGCTGGTCTATTGCCAGACGTTGTATCACGTTTGCCAAAGCCGTGATAAAATCGTCTGCCGAGTCGGTTGATATTATGGTGTCGATAATATTGTTTACGTAAGCAGCCTTGTTGTCGTCCTCTGTGCGTTCCTGCAACAGTTCCTCGAGTATATAGCTGTATTCTTCAGGCAGGTTCTTGCGTATCTTAGAACGGGTGTATTTTGATGATATAACCCTAAACACTTCAACCAGTTGGTAGAGGGTCATGCGATACCATTCTGAGAGTTGCACGTCTGACGACTGATGCTGCGAAAATTCTGCTTTCACCAGTTCCAGTTTCTGCTCAGGATAATATATCAGGGTGCACAAATCTTTCTTAGCCTGATGGGGCATATATTCGCCGAATATCTGGTCCACCTTCTGCGATATGCGTCCTGAAGCATTCTTCAGCACATGCAGGAATGCCTCATGCTCACCATGTATGTCTGCCAGGAAATGTTCGGTTCCCTTTGGCAAATTCATTATGGCTGAAAGGTTGATTATCTCGCTCGACGCTGTTGCTACATTAGGAAAAGACTTAGACAGCAATTGCAGATAGTGTATGTTTTTTTCTATATCGTAGTTCATAAGATAGGTTAAAGGTTACCGTTAAAAGATATCGTATCCCACAGGCATATTATACAGTTCATGCAACATCTTCTGTATCTTTTTGGTGAAGCTCTTTAGACGCAGACGTGTCAGTTCCTCACCTACTATACCCTCGTCAAAATCATCGTTACGGAATATATTATACAGTTCTGCCTTATGTCGCAGAGTGAGTCGTTTAATACCCTCTTTCTGCACTCTCAATAATGAGGTTATCACTTTATATTCCAGAGTTTTCTCATCTGTTATATGCAGTTTTCTGACTGGCAACTGCAACTGTTCTATTCCCCCACGTTTCTTTGCCTTTCTGTCTGCATAGCGTGGTATGTCACCGATATTTGATGGTTCATGGAAGTTATACGACAGACTCTTTGCTCCCTCTATCACCTTGTCTAGCACATCCTCATCGTAGGCATAGAAATATATTCTGCGGAATGAGAGTGCCTGTTTGTCTTGATTTCCTCCGTTCTCAGCTGAACTTTTTGGTACAAACTTAGCGTCCATCGTGGTGGCTGTGATAAGACAGCGCTCCACGAGCATCTCCTCTTCTGGTGTGATATAATTCTTGTATGATGAGTCTATAGCCTTCTGGTAGGCGGCAAGTATTGCCTGAGTGTATGCCTGAGTACCTTCCTCCGTTGATAATGCTTGCGGTAATATCTCTACACGCTTCTTCAGGTTCAGGTTGCGGATGTCTTTCCACTCTTTCTCGTTTTGTGCTATGAGCGAGGTGGAATGACGTATGAGTGGAGCCTGATAGAAAATCAGCGGCAACAGTCTGTGTTTGAAAAATTCCGTGTTGAGCACCTCTGGTGCCATTCCTCCGTAGATTGACACACAGGTCACATATCCTTTCCTTCTGGCTGTGCGCTCCATTACAAACAGTAACGGATTCCACGAACCATGCACATGCACCAAGTCTGGCTGCAACTGCATCAGGCATTCCTTTATCACCTTATAGGCATGGTATATTTTGAGAGGATTGCTGGTAGAGAGTTTGGGCAGATACACCATTTGAAGTTTATACACATCTTTCAACTGCTGCTCCATCTCTTTGGTGAAAGGTGATGATGTTACCAAATACGATTCCGTTTGTCTTGACACAGCGGTTATCAGGCGCAACATCTTCTGTGCCTGGGTATTATTCAAAGACCAAAAGTCAGGTATGTAATGCAGTATCTTCATACTTGCCGCTTTTCTTCTCTATTAAAGTCTGTGCGTCATGAAATCATATTTGTCTGTAACCTTATACAAGACGCGAATAAACATGTTGTATCCAGACACCATCCAATCCATTATTATTGCTTGCGGAGCACTGACATTGCCGAATGTCTCTAATACCGGGGTGTATATGCGCCATCGCAGTGCTATCTGTCCTATCCAGAATAATATTGCGCAGACCATAAGGAGAATGCCCTCAACAGGACCTTCCTCGCATGTAAAAATATCCACCAGTCCATAGATTACTGCAGCAAGGGTGAGCCAGTTGTATATGTGCATCATCCACAGGTCGAAATGGAACAGCCATCTGAACGAATGTCCACGTTTCATAGCACTGAAGGAGTCTATGCTATGCATATGACGGTAGCGCCACTGTTTTTGTGATGGCACCCTGAATGTCAGCCACGTCTCGGGGTTTATGGCAATTGCCGTACTGTTTCTGTGCGCAAACTTATTAATTAAGTGCTCATACTCAGCACGCTGGTATTCCAGATAACCCGCAAAACCCTGCTCCTTAAAGAACTCCGACTTCTTCAGTGCCACCAGACTTTGGTTGGTTGAGAAAGCCATACCATTCTCTGCCGAACGTAGATGATAAAGCATCGTGCGCAACTGTTCGTATCTGTAATATGTTGGCGACTCCTTCTCGTAAGGTGTCATTCCTATCACCAAATTGTTATCGTCGCTAATGTGCTGGGCAAAGTTCCTAAGCCATTTATTTGAGGTTGGGTAGCAATAAACACTGGTTATCACACACCAGTCATATTTCGCTGCCCTCATACCTATCGTTATGGCAAGTTTCTTTCGACTCAAATAGCGTGATGATATTGGCAGTTTGGTGTAGTAGAGATGCTTGTTTTCGCTTCTCAGTTTCAGCACATCTTCTGATGCAGTATCATTTTCACCAATTATTATAACCACCTGATAGTCTGCATTATATTCTTGTGACAGAAAAGAGTCTATCACCTTCTCCAACTGGTGTGCGTTATCATGTACCGTGATTATTATTGACACTGGTTTGTCCTTAAACAATGGCTGTGTTGGTATAGCCTCCTCTTCGGCATCCTCATCCTCTTTTCGTTGGGGCAGATTGTCCTTGTCGGTACGATAGAAAGGAGTGCACAGAGGGGCTACCAGCGCAAACACTAGCAACACCGCTATCATTATAATCACAGGTAACGAAATCATCTTTCTTTCTTACATCAAATATGCCTTAGGCAACTTACGGCAATTGTATTGGCAAGCCATAATCTCGCCGTATGCTCCTGCTGAGCGCAGGGCAATCATGTCGCCACGATGACACTTGGGCAGTTTCTCGTTCTTGCCGAAGACATCGCTCGACTCACATATCGGACCTACCACATCGTACGTCTCTTCAGCCTCCATGCTTGATATGTTTTGTATCTTGTGGTGAGCATCATACAGGGCTGGACGAATAAGGTCTGACATTCCGCCATCCACTATGGCAAACTGCTTGTGGTGGGTGTTCTTGACGTAGAGTATGCGCGTGATGAGCGAACCCATCTGACCTACCACTGCCCTACCCAACTCAAAGTGAACCTGTTGTCCTTCACGCAGTTTGAGATTCTGGGCGTATGTATCAAAATACTTCTTGAAGTCTGGCACAGGTTTGCCGTCAGGGTCGTTATAGGCTATACCTAAGCCACCACCTACGTTGATATTCTTCACCATTATGCCCTGACTCTCCAGACGATCCTGCAACTCGTTCACCCTGTTGGCGAGGGCTGCAAAATCATCCATTTCGAGTATCTGGCTGCCGATGTGGAAGTGCAACCCTATGAACTCTATGTTGCTCAGTTCTTTGGCTTCCCTTATGGCAAGCTCCATATCCTCCATCGCTATGCCAAACTTATTCTCCATCAGTCCTGTGGTGATGTTGGCATGTGTGTGGGCACCTACGTTGGGGTTAATACGGAAGCATACCTTTGCCGTCTTATGCTTCTTCTGGGCGAGTTCGTTGATTATACGTAGCTCCTCGAGCGATTCCACATTAAAACAGAAGATGCCTGCATCCAGTCCCAGATTTATCTCCCAGTCGTTTTTGCCTACTCCTGCATATACTATCTTCTGTGCCTCAAAACCAGCCTTCAGTGCCTGTTGTATCTCGCCTCCGCTCACAGCGTCCACACCGAATCCTGCCTTCTGTATCTCTTTGAGCACTTCGAGGTTTGCATTAGCTTTTATGGCATAGTGCAGGTGATAGTTTGGGCGCTCTGCCAGTTCAGCCTTTATAGTGTCAAGTGTAGCAAGGAGCACCTTCTTATCGTAATAATAAAAAGGTGTCTCGATGCTCTGAAACTTGTCTGTCGGAAAATTTGTCATCTTCTTCTTTGTGCGTTGTATTGTGTTGCTTTGTTTCAGGCGAAGAGTTTAGCTGAGAGGTTCTGCAGAGCCTTCTTCTTATCTTCAGCCTTGATGAGGAATGAGATATTGTAGTTAGAACCTCCGTATGATATCATGCGCACTGGTATGTTAGCCATAGCGTCGGTCACTATTGTCTCAAAACCTACGTTTGACCAGTCCAGGTCGCCTGCCACACAGATGATACACATATCCTCGTCCACAGTCACCGAACCGTATTTCTTCAGTTCGTCAACTATGCGCTGCAAGTTGCTCTTGTTGTCTATTGACACGCTCACACCTACCTCTGAGGTGGTCACCATATCGATTGGGGTGTTGTTTACCTCGAATATCTCGAACACCTTTCTCAAGAAACCTGTAGCAAGCAACATTCGGCTTGACTTGATTTTTATGGCTGTGATATTGTCCTTTGCGGCTACAGCCTTAATCTTGCCGCGCACCAGTTCGTTGTTGATTACTGTACCCTCGGCATCTGGTTCCATAGTGTTCTTGATGCGCACAGGAATACCAGCAAACTTAGCAGGCTGCACGCATGTAGGGTGCAGAATCTTTGCTCCGAAGTAAGCAAGCTCGGCTGCCTCTTCAAAGTTCAGTTGGTGAACTGCATCAGTCTTCTCCACAAAGCGTGGGTCGTTGTTGTGCATACCGTCTATATCGGTCCAGATGATTATCTCTTTAGCGTTCATCGCTGCACCTATGAGTGACGCGGTGTAGTCTGAACCGCCACGCTGCAGGTTGTCTATCTCGTCGTATGCATTACGGCAAACGAATCCCTGTGTGATGTATATCTGATAACCCTGATTAGCCTTCATCACCTTATCCAGATGCTCCTTTATGTAAGGCATATCTGGCTCGGCATTCTTGTCTGTACGCATAAACTCCAGTGCGTCGAGCAGTATGGTCTTCACACCCTGCTCGTTCAGGTAGTTTGTCACCATATTGGTTGACATCACCTCGCCCTGAGCCACTACTATCTTCTCCTCAAAACTGGTGAAAGTGTCTTTGGTGAAAGAACGCAGAAACTCAAACTCCTTCTTCAGGAATGCACGAGTCTTCTGCTTCATGGCATCAGTAGAGTAAAGTTCCTCTACATGTCCCATATATTTCTTCTCCAACTTGTTGATTACCTCCTGTGCTCCCTCTGGATTTTTCTTGTAGAGGTAGTCAGAGATTTCCACCAGTGAGTTTGTTGTACCACTCATAGCTGAGAGCACCACGAATGTAGGCTCTCCAGACTTTGTTATCAGTTTTGCCACACCCTGCATACGCTCTGGAGAACCCACAGAGGTGCCGCCGAATTTCATTACTTCCATTTTATCCTTAATTACTAATTCCTAATTACTAATTGTCAATTATCAAATACTTCCGTAAACTTCTGCTCCTCGCACTTAAACACCCTTCCAGGGAAGCGCTCCAGCATAGGCAGGTTGTGGGTAGTCATAACCACAGCCGTACCCGTAGCGGCGATGTCGTTAAACAGACCTATTATCTGGTCTGCCGTCTCTGGGTCGAGGTTGCCCGTAGGCTCGTCGGCAAGTATTATCTTTGGTGAATTGAGCAGAGAGCGTGCTATGGCTATTCGCTGCTGTTCGCCGCCTGAGAGCTCGTGTGGCATCTTATCCTCCACGCCAGTCATCTTCACCATTTTCAGCACCTCGTCTATTCTTTGCTCTATCTCTTCCTTCTTCTTCCAGCCAGTAGCTCTGAGCACAAACTCCAGGTTCTTCTTCACCGTGCGGTCGGTCAGCAACTTAAAGTCCTGGAATATAATACCCATTTCTCTACGCAGTCGCTGTATCTCTCCATGCTTCACTGAGGTCATGTCGCGACCTAACACCATAGCCTCGTCAGCCGAGTCTATATCCATCTCGCCATAGAAGGTTCTGAGCAGCGAACTCTTTCCTGAGCCCACCTTACCTATTATATAGATAAACTCTCCGTGCTCCACGGTGAAGTTCACACCCTCCAGCACGAAGTCGTCATCTACGTGGCGAAAACTAACGTTTTTGTAATTTATCAGCATCTCTTTTTAATGTTTGACTCCAGAAGTCTCCCTTTAAGGGAGATTTAGAGGGTCTTAATGTTTTTTCCACCCTGGGTTATGGCGCTCAGCCAGTTCTGCTGCCAGGTCCTCTATGCGCAGACCCTTAGATGTCAGCAATACTATAAGGTGATACAGCATGTCCGAACCCTCATACACCAGTCTCTCGTTAGTGCCGTTGGTAGCCTCTATCACCAGCTCTAAAGCTTCCTCGCCAACTTTCTGCGCCATGCGGTTCAGTCCGTCCTTAAAGAGCGATGTGGTGTAGCTGCCCTCAGGCATTTCCTTGTAACGTGTCTCAATAAAGTCCTGCAACTCAGTCAGGAACAACAGTGGATTTTTCTCTTCCATTTATATTTAGTATTTTAACGATACGCCCTATGGGCTACGAAACGCTTCGCTACGAAACGCGAGCAATGCTCGCTACGAAAACGAAGACCAATTGTCAACTATGAACTATAAACTGTAAACAGTAAACTCTTGAACCCCAAAAGTCTCCCTTTAAGGGAGATTTAGAGGGTCGACTACTTATTCTCCTCCCCCCAGCAGGTGTCGGTGCCAGTGTGACAGGTCGGACCGTGTGGGTGAACCTTCACCAGCAAGGTGTCGTTGTCGCAGTCCACCTTTATGTCCACCAGGTCGAGGAAGTTGCCACTCGTCTCGCCCTTCGTCCACAGACATTTTCTGCCTCTACTCCAGAAGGTCACCTTCTTCGTTTCCAGAGTCTTCTTGTAAGCCTCTTCGTTCATATAGCCGAGCATCAGAACATTCTTTGTCTCAGCATCCTGTATTATAGCGGGAACCAGTCCCCCACCTTTTTCAAAATCTATTTTCATCTTACTACTATTCCTTCTTTTTTCAGCCAACTCTTTAGTGTCGGAATTGGTATTTCGCCAAAGTGGAACACGGAGGCAGCCAGGGCGGCATCAGCCTTACCAATGGTGAAGGCATCGCGAAAATGCTCCATCTTTCCTGCTCCACCACTCGCTATAATTGGTATCGGCAGAGCATCAGCCAGTTCAGCAAGCGCCTCGTTGGCAAATCCCTGCTTCACGCCGTCGTGGTTCATCGAGGTAAAGAGTATCTCGCCTGCTCCGCGGTCTGCCACTTCCTTAGCCCAGTCCAGCAGTCGGCGCTCCACCCTTATTCTTCCTCCGTTTATGTAGCAGTGCCAACCGTCCTCATCGTTACGGGCATCGATGGCGCACACGCACACCTGTGAACCGTATCGGCTTGTAATCTCGTCTATAAACTCTGGTCGGCGCAGGGCAGCGCTGTTCACGCTAACCTTGTCGGCACCAGCTTCCAGCATCCTGTCCACATCCTCTATGGCGTTTATGCCACCACCAACAGTGAAAGGAATGTTTATCTCGCGAGCCACTCGCGTCACCATGTCGGTAAACGTCTTTCTGCCCTCATGCGATGCCGTGATGTCCAGATAGCACAGCTCGTCAGCTCCTGCGTCACTATATGCCTTACCCAACTCCACTGGGTCGCCAGCCGAACGCAGGTTCACGAAGTTGGTGCCCTTCACGGTCTCACCATTCTTCACATCCAGACAAGGTATTATTCGCTTTGCTAACATTTTATAAACTCACTTCGTTCGTAGATAACGATACGTGGCTACGCCACTACGATACGCCCTAAGGGCTACGATACGCTTCGCTACGATAACTTAATTTCTAATTCCTAATTACTAATTACGCAGAATTATCGAACCGTCAATCCTCCCCTCATACCAGGCTTTGCCGAACACCACGGCGGGTATTCCAGCCTTGTCGAGGGCTATGATATCGTCGTTGCTCCCCACTCCGCCTGAGGCTATCAGGTGCAGGTCGGGAAACTCTCTCATTATCTCTTTATACAGTTCTATGGCAGGACCTTCGAGCGTGCCGTCCTTGCTTATCTCAGTGCAGAGCACGTTCTTCACGCCCTTGGCGATATACTTCTTCAGAAATGGCATCAGGTCCTCCTCGGAGTCCTCTTTCCATCCGTTGATACTTATCTTGCCCTTGCGCACATCGGCACCCAGCACTATTCTCTCCGCACCATATCGTGCTATCCACTCCATGCAGAGCTCAGGGTTAGTCACCGCTATGCTGCCTAAAGTCACCATCTTGGCGCCAGCAGCGAAAGCCTTCTCTATGTCCTCAGCAGTCTTTATGCCACCGCCGAAGTCCACAGTCAGACTGGTATTCTCCGTGATGCCCCTCAGCACCTCGTCGTTCACTATATGCTTCGACTTGGCACCATCCAGATCCACCACATGCAGACGCTTGAATCCCAGTGCCTCAAACTCCTTTGCCTGAGCCACAGGGTCTTCATTATATATCTTCTTGGTGTCATATTCCCCCTTGGTAAGTCTTACGCACTTACCTCCTATCAGGTCTATGGCAGGAATCAGTTCTATCATATTTAAAAAAACGATACGCACCTATGGTGCTACGATACACTTCGTTACGATACGTGGCTAAAGCCACTACGATACGCCCTATGGGCTACGATACGCGAGCGATGCTCGCTACGAAAACTAATTATCAATTGTCAATTATCAATTATCAATTTTCATGAAGTTCTCTAAAATCTTCTGTCCCACCATTCCGCTCTTCTCTGGGTGAAACTGCGTGGCATAGAAATTATCCTTATGTATGGCAGCCGAATAGTCCAACGTGAAGTTTGCCTTCGCTATGGTATATTCCTCATGTAGCGGCACGTAGTAAGAGTGCACAAAATACACGAAGTCACCCTCCTTCACGCCCTTAAACAGGTCAATGTTCCCGTTAACGTTCTTGCGCTCCAGTTGGTGTTCTTGCCTTGCAAGCGTAGCTTCGCGTCCGATTACAGGCGCTTCGCGGAACCCGTTCCCGTTAACGTTCCCGTTTTCGTTCTTTGGGAACGAAAGACAATTCCACCCCATCTGTGGCACCTTATCCTCGTGCCTCGTAGGCTGAAACTTCTTCACTTCCATAGGGAAAATGCCCAGACAGTCCGTGTCGCCCTCCTCAGAGTGCTTACACATCAACTGCTGACCGATGCAGATGCCCAGCACAGGCTGCTTAAGGTCGCATATCACCTTGTCCAATCCCCTCTGGCGCAGATAGTTCATAGCATGGCTCGCCTCGCCCTGACCAGGGAAAATCACTCTGTCAGCCTTTGCCAACAGTTCTGCGTCGTCAGTCCACAGCGGCTCTATGCCCAGTCTTTTCACTGCGTTTATCACGCTGAACACGTTGCCTGCATTATATTTTACTATTGCTACCTGCATCTTTTCTTTAGAAAAACAACTGCAAAGGTACACATTTTTTCTGAAACAACAAAAAAAGTAAAGGGTTTTTCGCCCTGTCGTTAAAACTCTTATATTGATATTTCCTGAAACGGCAAAAATAATCCCCTTACACCGACCAGGGTGCAAGGGGATTAGTGATTATACATAATAAAGGCGAACGCAAAAAAGTGCGTCTGTAGGCGACGGGCTGTTTTTTTGTTAAACAAGGAACAGTCGTCCCCTCGCCTATGTTATACGTTGATGCCGTCAGCAGCACGGCGTATGCGATCAGCAAGATCGTAGAGTGCTCCCTGCAGCTGCATCTTTTCTTCGTAGCTGAACTCAGTAGGCTTTCCGTTGCCGTCGATACCGTCCAGTTTGTGGTAGAGCCATGAGTTGGATCTTCCGAAGTAACGCTTTGAGAGGTCAGCCCATGATATGGAGATGAGCAAGTCCTTGAGTTGCTCTTTCATCGTACCCACGTGCTGGAAGTTAAGTGTCATTGTTGCCATAGTCTAATATTGTTTTTAGTGCCCCACTCTCAGTTGGAGCGTGTTATTTAGTCTTCTAAAGGTTCGTCTAAGTATTCTGCGAATGTCCTTTCGATGTAGTACCTTATCTCAGGTTCTCCGTTTGGGTAACTCCTCTTGTAGTTTCTTACCGTTTCGATAAGGTCGAATTCGAGTTCTGTGAGTTTGAGCGTTCTGGTTTTCTGTTTCACTTCTAACTGTTTTTTTTGTTCGACAATACAAAGGTAGTATTTTTATTCGTATTGTGTAAACTTCTAGTACGTTTATTTATACTAACTGCTATTTTCTTGACTAATGTCAATATACTCTTTTTGCATTTTTCCTACCCCGATATCAAAAAACGCACCTTAAAATGTTAGTTATGGTTCTTGCGACTTTCACACCACCTCGATGGAGGCGAGTATGCCGTCGAGGGCGTCTTTGGAGCAGGCTATGTTGAGGTTGTGGCACTCTGACTGGATGTGGACGTGGCCGTCGGCGATGGAGCTGACGTAGTGCATGTTGACGGCGCGTCCTCGGCGCACGTAGGTGAGCACGTCGCCCAGGGCGGTGAGGAGGTCTTTGAAGGTGCGGCTGATGACGAGTGGCGCGTGGCGGTTGCAGAGGAAGAGGTTGCATACGTGGTCGTCGGATGTGAGGTAAACGATGTGTGCTTTTACGACCTGTATGAGGTTCCTGCCATCCTTAATGAAGGACAGCTTGGGTGCGGAGCTGACGGCGTCGCCTCTCACCACACCACGAGGATATTTCTCTGTGGTCTGCATCATTTTTTTGTTTACCAAAAAAAATCATGTGGTGAATAACTGCCGTTGGTAGCTGCGAGCCGAGGCCGCCTCTAGTGCCTTTTATTCAATCATGTTTCCTTGTGTTTAATTTCGGAGAGCAAAGTTACAAAAAAGGTGGGAATTCTCCAAACTTTTTTTGGGGTTTTTGTGGGGCTTTTTTTAAAGGTCTGAAACACAAAAAATTAAATATTGACGACAACACGGACATGGTGTTCGCGCTGATTTTCTGTGAGTTGGCGTTGAGAAGGTGGTGGGTTGGCGATAGTTGGGTTTTCCATGAGGGGTTTTTGGCGTAATTTTGCATCAACTTCCTGACGGAAGAACGTTAACGGACTCCGCGAAGCGCCTGAGCACCAACTGGAGCGCAAGAACGCTAACGGGAACCATATTTTATTAACCCAGAGAAGTGGAGTGAGATTCCTTCGGAGGTGAAAAGTTGCGCAACGGTCTTCTTCCCTCTCACTTAAAACTTTCTCTAAAAAAATGAAAAAGGAAGACAAGAACAAGAAGGCTGCCGAGGAGCAGCGAGTGATGAACAACAACACGGCTTTCGGCTGTACGGTGAAGACCGTGCTGCAGCGGGAGCGCAGGATGAAGCCTGGCAAGGTGTATGAGGGCACGTTCCGTCGCGATGTGGAGCATGACGACTTTCAGTGGGATGAGCACTACACGTTTACCGAGGGTCAGAGGCAGATGGTGGTGAGCAGGCGTTATCCGCTGGTGTATCAGGGATGGTACGTGAATGTGCACCGCCACGACGACGGGGCGCTCTACCCGAGCTTCAAACGTGTGCCGATAAAGGAGGACACGGATGTGGAGGACTTTATCAAGATCGTTGGTCTGGAACTGCGTAACGGGCTGAAGGGCCTTGTAGGGAAAAGTACAAGGTGACTAAGTACAAGGTACAAAGAAATATCAGATATCAGTATATCAGTTTCTTTTCTGCAACCTTTTTATTTTCAAAACCCCTTATATATAATATATAACTAATTAATAATTAATAAGTTATATAAAGAAGAAGTGAAAAATGAGGGTGCTTAAAAATTAACTGATATAACTGATATTGATATAGCAAACCAATTATGTTTCATCTAAAAAGCTAAGAATCAATGAAATACGATATTAGTAAGAAGGTGGCTCCAGCTATGCCACCACTCGGAAAGGGTACGGAATGTATCAAATTGTTGCTCTCACAGGTGTCAAAAGACATGCAGGAACCTCTCGTTCCGATGCTTTTCCCTGTACTTGGCGCTCATGTGAGTGGTTCTGAATTTCAGTACCCAGACCTCAGTTGGAAGGAAATGTGTGGTCAAATGGCTAACCTAGTGGCGGGAAGTGGCGATAATAAGGGTCAGTTGACGTTACTGGTAAAGGCTATCAACCGTAAGTTTAACGAGCATGACAAGGAGGAGTTTGACCGACTGAAGGAATGGTCACGACAGATTAAGACTAAGGGTGCCAACAAGGAGAAGCCTGAAAGACCTGAGGTGTGTATATGGGCTCCGCCTGCTAACGTGACGGCTGCTGCGTTTTTGCAGAATGCTATAGCGCTGGAGAATCAGGGAGGGCGCTCTCAATATCTGAACCTGCCTGAGGTGGAGATGGCTGACAGTATATGTGGCGGACACAAGCAGGTGTCGCACTTGCTCAGAAACATCTACGATCGTGCTCAGGCTGGCGCACTGCGCGCAACGGCTGACGGCGTATCGGGCAACCCCGTGCTGAGAGTGAACATGACGCTATCGTCAACGCCTGGTCCTGCACGTAAGTTTTATAAGAACGAGTTGTTTAACGGCACTTTCGGACGCATGGTGTTCTCCTATAAGGTGAGAGGCAAGCGTAGCGGTAAGATTCCGAGAGTGGGACAGTTTGACGAGGAGTTCTGCGAGAAACTTGACGGATATCTGGAGCGTCTGGATGGCAATAAGGGCAGGTTTATTATCCGTCCGCTGAACAGACTGACTGACAGGCTGGCTGAGGATATGGCTACGCTGGCTGACCTGGCTGACGATGACGTGCTCTTCGAGGTGTCACACCGCGCTCTGGTGTCGGCATGGAAGGCTGGCTGCGTGATGTGGATTATGAATGGTCAGGTGTGGACTAAGGCTATGGGCGAGTTGGTGGAATGGTTGGTGTACCACGACCTGTGGAGCAAGATGCAACTGTTCGCTGACATGCTGAACGTGGGCGCAGACTCGCTGACGGAGGCTCAGCGACGCGGACCGAAGAATATGCTTGACAACCTGCCCGACCACTTCAACGAGGCTCAACTGGAGGCTTTGCGCGTGCAGTTGGGTAAGAGTAAAGAGGGAGCTAACAAACAGCTTAATGTTTGGAAGAACCGTGGCTTCATCGAATACTCGGCACAGACTGGACTGTATTCTAAGACTCAGGAGTACTTGGGGACAAGAGTTCAAGACGCTGCGCTGGTTCAAAAGGGTTAAACCATGATGGACAGACTTGAGATACAAAAGCTCCGCGACCTTCCCATTGAGGAGGTCGCAGAGCGCCTCGGAATGGAGGTCAAGATGCACAAGGCGCTGTGCCCCTTTCATGACGACCACCACGCCTCGCTCTCGTTCTCGGTAAGGCGGAACACCTACCGCTGCTTCGTGTGCGGCGAGCACGGCGACACCATCAGTCTGGTGATGAAAAGACTGAACAAACCATTCTGCGATGCCTGCAGATGGTTATCTGACGGGAACGGGAACGTTAACGGGAACTACAAACCTCTAACCTCTAACCCCTCAACTCTAACCTCTAACCCCTCAACTCTAACCTCTAACCCTTTCGACGCTTCGCGTTATGAAAGGTACTTTGAGCATCCGTGGCTCAGTGACGAGGCGAGGCGGTTCCTGTTTGAGGAGCGCAGGCTGGACGAGCGCGTGGTCAGCTGGTGCCGACTCACCTCGTGGCGTGACCGAAGGGGCGTGCCGTGGTTGCAGATACCTTACTACAGCCGTGAAGGCAAACTGATAGGCGTGCAGAACCGCAACCTGGTGAAGGGCGGACAGCCGCGTTTCCGTTTCCCCACGGGTTCGGAGTGCAGCATATATAACCTGCCCGTGCTCCGTCGGCTCAAGCCTGGCGACGAGCTGTGGATAACCGAAGGCTGCTCCGACTGCTGGGCGATGCTCTCATCAGGGCGCAAGGCGATTGCCATTCCATCAGCAACGCTGCTGAAGCGCGAGCAGTTGATCGAGCTAACTGGAACGGGAACGTTCCCGTTATCGTTAAACATGTATCCCGACCGCGACGAGCCTGGCGAACGCCTGTTCATGCAACTGAAGGAACTGCTGCCCTCGCTCCAGCACCACCAGCTGCCACCCGACTGCAAGGACTTCGGAGAGTATTATGTGAAGACCCTCCCTTGCCCTCCCTTAAAGGGCGGGAACGGTTAACGGTTAAAGGTTAATGGTTAATGGTTAATGGTTAAAGAATAAACGATATGGAAGACTTTAAAATCAAAGCATACACCAAGAAGGAGCTGGCGCTGAGGTATTTTCCTGACAGCATGCCACGCACGGCGGTGAACCACCTCATGGCGTGGATACGCCGATGCCCCTCGCTGTGGCAGGAACTCGCTGCCACGGGCTACGAACCCACCTGCAAGGCGTTCACACCACGGCAGGTGAAGATAATAACCGAAATGCTCGGAGAACCCTGAGGGCTTTTTCTCTGTTTCTCGCAAAGACTAAGGACAACTCCTACGGAGTCTTGATGGCTCATTAACCCATCCTTATGTGAGCAAGCTCACCAAGTATGTCTTAATTGCTCCATCACTGGCTCTGCCAGTTGTCCTTAGTTACGCAAAAGAGCAAAGACGCTTCTCCGAAGCTTACGCAAGGAGACCCCCTCTAACTCCCCCATTAAAGGGGGAGGACTTTGCACACTGTCCGCATGGTCTTGGCGTGAGTGCTGAAAGCACGACCTTTGCTCTTTTGCGTAGAGATGATTACTGACCCTCGGTCAGTAGTGTATCGAGAGAAGGCACTTGCAGAAGCTTGCTTATGGCAAGAGACTTATCGAGAGACACGTAGGGCTCGAAGAGCTAAGCATCTCGGCTTTGCGAGAAACAAAAATAAAAAGGGCGGGCATCGCACGGCAAGGTGCGCTATCGCACAGACGAGATGTGAAAAAGTCGTAACTTTGTACTTGTGAAAAGGAGCTGAGCTTTTACCCCTCAGATGCATAACTTCCGGACGCGGAGGGACTGCTTCCAGAGACGGAGGCAAAGCTTCCACAACATCACAAAAGAGCGCTCAAAAATTCAAATTTTTCAATTATTAACCCAAGAGGAAGAAGGAAAGAAGTTACAGAAGTTAACGCTCTTCGAGCTTAGAAGTTAGAGACAAATGCTCCGACTATCATATAGTTTATGGTATTGTCTAAGTGGCTGCAAGCCACGATAACTTCTCTAACTCCTCTAACTTCTCTAACTCCTCTAAATTAAAAAGAAAGGAACAAAACTATGGCAGTAATTGTAGATGTCTATCAGGACAAGAGAAAGACCGGTAACATGCTTTGGTACGGACGTGCCTGGCACCCTGGCATCCTCGATACTCGCGCGCTGGCTAAGCGCATTGAGCAGAACGTATCAGTGAAGGAGAGTGATGTGTATGCCGTGCTCATAGAGCTGGCTGAGGTCATGAGCTACGAGCTTCAGAACTCTAACAAGATTCACCTCGACCGCTTCGGCTACTTCGGTGTGTCACTCCGCTCATCTGGTGCCCTGACCCAGAAGGACTGGACCATTCAGGACAACATCAAGAATGCAAAGTGCATCTTCACCCCTGAGTACACCCGTACGAAGAACCAGGTGACCGGCAAGAGCCAGCTCGCTTCACGCGCCCTCGGCGACCGCGGTTCATTCCAGTACGTGATCAAGAACCCAGTGGAAGAGACTGAGCCTTAAAGTTAGAAGGAGTTAGAAGGAGTTAGAAGGAGTTAGCGTTCGCTCCGCTCACTAAGGAGTTAGAAGACAATACCTCTAACTACCTCTAACTACTAAAAATTGTGACAAGGGACAAAAAAAAACAAGGAACCACTGAAATGATGTGATTCCTTGCTTTTTTGTTTTCTATAATGTGGCTGCCTGACCCTGAGGGGGCGGGAGCCTTGTGAATAGTCAATGCTTAGTTGTTATACAGACGCATAACCTTGTTGTAGTAACCTTGTGTGCCTCGCTTTGTGTAGTTTGCTCCACCATTCCACAGACGGATGGCACGTTCTACGTTGTTTGATGGGTTGTAGTGACTCATAATGAGTACGAACATCTCTCTGCTCTTCTTTACACTGAAACGGTCGTTGAGTGTGTAACGCTTGCTGCTGCCACGCTTCTTGAGTATGATGTTGCAGTCCTCCACAAGTATTGGAGTAATCTGCATGGCGCCGCAACTCTTGCCGCTTACCGCACGACTGTTTCCTTCACTCTCCACCTGGATGATAGCATCCATGAGTGGGCCCCAGTTAAATTTACGCCCGTTGTCACGAGCATTAGCCTCGAAAAGGAAGCTGTTGATAATGAGTGTAAATAATACTACCTTAGCAATCTTGTTAAAACGCATAATGTTAATGTTTCAGAAGCCTGAGGTGGTTTGCCTCCTGACGTCTTACCAAAACTACCCCTTTTGGTGGGTGCGGGGCAGAGTGCATCGCTTATTGCGGAGCTAAATGCTGAATGGCAGCAGTTCAGGTGCAGCTCTGGAACGGATGGTGTTGGTCACTCTCTATGAAAAAAAGTGTGGGTGTTAGGTTGTGTACCACCAAGCCTGTTCCGACTTCCTGTTAATAAATCTGTCAGCTCATTATACACATTTAATGATGTCTGACACTTGTAAGCATTTAGAATGTGGGCGAGTTTCCAATAAAATACGCTGTTTCCGAAATGCGAGTGCAAAGGTACGAAAAATAATTGATAATTGATAATTGATAATTGAAAAGTTTTTACGTAAACGTATGATTTCTTGATAATTATCAAAAGGGGTGCTCTGCACCACGATACGCCCTAAAGGGGGCTACGATACGTGGCTGAAGCCGCTACGATACGGCTCTGCCTACGATAATCTCTGCTGGATGGTTTTACAAAAACAGAAAATACTCCCATCGTCAGGAGACAAGTGCTTTCAGCACTCTGTAAGATGCTGTTCGCAGACTTTTTCTTGCCAGCAAGCTGTCAGATAAAAATCTCCGACTCGCATCTAAGTCTCCTTCAGAGCCTTAGCATCCTGACAATGGGCAAAAACATTAAAAACATGACTCGCACAGCATCACTTGTACTTGGTCACCTTGTACTTTGTCACCTTGTCCTTAGAATGGTTTTTATTGTTTTTGCCTGACAATGGCATAACCTGACGTTAGGAAGGTGCATGACTGCAAGGGATATGGGCTTAGGAGCTTGCTCATAACGACCATATAACTTGAAGTGCTGCGAAAGTCTGAAAGACTTATGCCATTGTCAGGGGTCTTTCTTGTTTTTGTATTAGAACCTTACTGTTGGGAGGAAAGTTGCTGCTGGATGGTCTGCTGCATCACGGTGAGCATGGTGTTCATGTTCTCGGGCGTGCGACAGACGGCGAGGAACATGTCGTTGAGGTCGGTGTCGTCGCTGAATTCCAAGGGACGGGAATGGAGCATGCACTGCATGTTGTCGATGAGCAGACGGAAGAGGTATATCTGATTGTCGCCTGAGGTAGCGGAGGGGGCTACGCTCCTGCCTGCATAGTAGGCATTGACCACGGTCTGGGTAAGCAGGCGCACGGCTTTCTCCTGATTGCCCTCGGCATCTTGCAGATAGCCTGGGGGGAAGCCATCGTAGTAGTCGTGGAGCGAGAGCACCCTACCCGACAGCAGCGAGGTGAAATTGCGACGGTATTCGGCTACCATATCGTCATGTGCCTCGGGGGTGCGACAGACGTGCCTGAAGAGGTCAACGGGGCTCTTGAGGGTGGGTGCCACCTCGGGCGAGCGTAATATGGCGATGAGCTCTTCTGCCGTATCGTAGTGAAGCACGGCAAGGGGATTGAACATTATATCAAAGAAGTGTTGTGAAATCTTCTCATAATGTTCTAATAACAACTGCTTTACACGTTGTGGCGTAAGTGTCTCTTCACCCTCGTTATTATACACTTGGGTGGACAGGATACCTTCAGCAAAGGATGAGAAGAAGGCACGGATAAGCGCTGGTTGGTAGTTGGGATGATTCATAACGATAACGGGAACGGGAACAGGAACGGGAACGGGCTGCTGTGATACAGCAGCAAACAGAACAGGACTATTGCTCCGAGCTTGCTCGCCTGAGCACCCACTGGAGCGCAAGAACTAGCGCGAAGCGCGACTTGAACCTTTGAACTAGCGAAGCGACTTGAACTAGCGCGAAGCGCTTGTATCCCGCAGGGAGAACTCGCAGCCACAGTAGAGCTGGTTGTAGAAGTTGTTTTCGCGGAGGAGCTGGTTGCGGCGCTCTTGCAGTCCGCCTTTGCGCCAGTTGCGCTCCCAGAAGGTGACGCCCTCTACCTGAGAGGCTGCCCAGGTGCCTGCCTGGTTGATCTGGTCGAGGGATTTCCAACGGCTGGAGGCGAGTGTGGTGGTGAAGGTGGTGAGGTTGAGTTCCTTGCATTTGCGAGCCGTACGGAGCAGTCGGAGCTTGAAGCACTCCAGGCAGCGCCCTCCCCTCTCGGGTTCATGCTCTAAGCCTTTGACATGGCAGAGCCAGTCTTGGTGGTCGTAGTCGTCGTCGATGATGGTGAGTCCGAGTTTGTGGGCATAGCGCGTTATCTCATTCTTACGGATGAGGTATTCCTGCTCTGGGTAGATGTTGGGGTTGCAATAGAAGATTACGGGCTGGTAGTCGTTAGCCAGCATCCACTCTATTATTGCAGATGAACAGGGGGCGCAGCAGCTATGTAGGAGGATGTCTTGCATTATTCTATCACCTTAAACTCATAGCCCTGCTCCTTGAGATAGCGGAGGGCAGCTGGAAGGGCGTAGCGCAGTTTCTCGATGGACTTGAGGGAGTCATGGAAGGTGATGATGGAACCGTTGCGGGTGTAGAGCACCACGTTGCGCAGAACGTCGAAGGCGTTGAGCAGGTGGGAATAGTCACGAGTGACGAGGTCCCACATCACTATCTTATACTTGCGGCGAAGCATGTTGTAGGCTCCGAGCCACATCCATCCGTGGGGCGGACGGAAGAGGTGGGAGTGGATGAGTTCGTTGGCTTTCTCCACATTATTATAATATGTAACGATGTAGTGGCGCAGGGAACCCATGTGGTTGTAGGTGTGGTTGCCCACCTGATGCCCTTCCTCCACTATGCGACGGTAGAGGTCGGGATAACGCTCCACATTCTCGCCCACCATGAAGAAGGTTGCCTTGACGCCAAACTCCCTGAGGGTGTCGAGAATGAAGGGCGTGGACTCTGGTATGGGACCATCGTCAAAGGTGAGATATACCGCATGTTCCTCTGGATTGATGCGCCAGAGAGCCTTGGGGTATATCCACCTGAGCCATTTGGTTGGTTGTTCTATTAGCATAGAAGGAGTTAGAGGGAGTCAGAGGACATTACTTACTCGGCAAACTCACCGCCACGACGCTGGTAAATCTGCATGTACTGTGACACCTTGCTGGCGAGACGGTCGGCAAAGGATTTGTTGTACTGGTCTGCTACATCTACCATTGCCTGCATGATGTAGAAATTATACATGCAGTCGCGCATAGAGGCATTGAAGCCCGTCTGGTTGAGAGTGAGGTAATATGCCACATACTGAGAGCAGTTGGTAAACATCTGGTTGAGTATCTTCTCAGCCTGCTTTGGTTTGCCCAGCTGATAGTAGGCATCGGCAAAGTCAACGCCACCGCTCATATAGTTATATGGCAGATTATAGACTGGCAACACCTTCTCGGCATAGGCTATAGCCTTGGCTGCCTTATCCTTCTTGCCCTCGTCGAGCAGATGCATGATGAGCGAAGCGAAGAGGCGACGATGGGTGTAGCACATACGCGTGACGGTCTCGTCGAGGTAGAGTCCAGGCTTGTCCAGACCACCATACTTGAAGCGTGTCATGAGGTTGGTATATACCTTCTCGGTATCGAAGTTGTTGCTCTCGTCGGTATGGAACGGCGTGATACGGTTGACCAGTCCCTCCTGAATGAAGTTCTCGCCAAGGTTCATATAGTTCTCGGAACCCACGGTGAGGGCTACATAGAGCGGACGAGTCCAGTTGCTGTTAGCCACCATCTCGAGCAGCATGAGGTCGCCCTTGTAAAGAGCGCGCTTGCCTGAGAGACTGATAGCCATGCGGTCGGGGATGTTTACAGCACCAGTAGAATCCTTAGGCAGCATCATGCCTGAACGCAGAACGGCCTGCTTGTCAATCTTGAGGTAGAGGGTGTCGGTAGGAATGACATGCTTGTCGTCATCATTCTTATTAGCACGAACCCAGTATTTCAGCACGTTGCTAACCTCAAACGGTTCGTCGCCAAACTGCTCTCGAGCCTGCTCGGGGTTGGTCTTATAGAAATCGAGCACCTGCTGCTTGTATTCAGGCTTTATCTCCACATACTCGTTGGTGCCAGAGCAGTAGTCGAGACGAGGCCATGAGATAGGCAGCGAAGGTGACTTCCATGCTGGGCGCACCATCTGGTCGATATACCAGTCGGTCTGCAGGTAAGAGAGGTTGCAGACGCGGGCATCAGTGCGCACCTGCTCCACATCCTGATTATACCACAGAGGGAAGGTGTCGTTATCGCCATTGGTGAAGATGATAGGATTGCCCTCATCCTGCATAGACATGAGATAATTCTGACCGAAGTCGCGACAAGCATAGCGACCAGAGCGGTCGTGGTCGTCCCACGTCTGCGACGCCATCTGTATAGGTACAAAGAGTGCTGCAAGAGAGATGACGACGGCAGCTACGAGGTTTTCACGCTTCATGCGACGTGAGAGCAGGTCGATGAGAGCTGCTACACCCATGCCACACCATATAGCGTAGGCATAGAACGAACCTGCATAGGCATAGTCGCGCTCACGAGGCTGCATTGGTGTCTGGTTAAGATAGATAACGATGGCAAGACCCGTCATGAAGAAGAGGAAGAACACTACCCAGAACTGCTGGATGCCCTTCTTGCCCTTGTAAGCCTGCCAGAACAAGCCTATGAGACCGAGAATGAGAGGCATGCAGTAGAACACGTTGTGACCCTTGTTCTCCTTCAGTTCGTCAGGCAGACGAGACTGGTCGCCAAGCATGGCATTATCAATAAACGATATTCCCGTAATCCAGTTGCCGTGCTCTGCCTCGCCGTTGCTCTGCAGGTCATTCTGACGACCAGCAAAGTTCCACATAAAGTAGCGCCAGTACATGAAGTTACACTGGTAAGAGAGGAAGAAGCGCATATTCTCAAAGAATGTAGGCATCTTGACAGAGATTATCTGACCGCAGCGGTCGTAGTCGCGCACAGTACCATCTACACCACCCATCCAGTCTTCATAAGCCTGGGCATGACCTGAGTCGTGCATACGAGGGAAGAACATATTCTGGGCATAGACATACTTATCTTTAGTGCGAACCACGAAGTAGCGGTCGGGCTCGTCGGGCGACTTCTTCTCAACACGCTGATATATGGGTGCACCAGTCTTCATGCGCGGTATGCACATATTGCCCTCTATATCGAGAGCCACCTGAGAGGTGTAAGCCTCGCCATAGAAGAGAGGGCTGTCGCCATACTGGTCGCGAGAGAGATAGCTGCCAAGGGTGAAGATATCCTCAGGCGAGTTCTGATCCATAGGAGGGTTGGCACTTGAGCGCACCACGATAAGAGCGTAGGTAGAATAACCTATCATGAGCATAAGCATACAGCAGAGAGCCGTATTCTTGATGCGATTGGTGATAACTGCCACCCCACCCTTCTTGATATAGTTAAGGGCAAGCCACAGAGCCACAAGGATTACGGCACCCACCACTACTGCAGTCCAGCCAATGCCATAGAACGGAATGCCAAGCATGCCAATGGCAAGGGTGAAGGCAAGATTGCCACGTTTGAGGCTATTCTTGTTGTATGTTTCATAGATAGCCCAAAGCACTATGGCGATAAGTAATACTATATATATAATGGTACCCGTATTGAATGGCATATCGAGAGTGTTGACAAAGAACAGCTCAAACCATCCGCCAACCTTGATGATGCCAGGAATGACACCATACAACACCGCTGCCACCAATACTACGGAAATAAACAACGCGAGCAGAGAACCCTTGAGGTCGGCATCGGGGTATTTCTTGTAATAGAACACGAGCACGATGGCTGGGATGCAGAGAAGGTTGAGCAGGTGCACACCGATGGAGAGTCCCGTCATATAGGTGATGAGAATAAGCCAGCGGTCAGAACCAGGTTTGTCAGCCACATCTTCCCACTTCAATATAAGCCAGAATACCACAGCCGTGAAACAAGACGAATAGGCATACACCTCGCCCTCTACGGCTGAGAACCAGAACGTGTCGGAGAAGGTGTAGATGAGTGCTCCCACAAGACCTGATGCCTCGATAGCGATGAACTTAGACAGGGTGAGTTCAGCCCAGTCGTCGATAAGCAGACGGCGCACCAGATGGGTGATGGTCCAGAAGAGGAACAAGATACATCCTGCGCTGAGCAAAGCCGACATGGTGTTGACCATTTTAGCTACCTGAGTGGCATCACTAACGAAATGGGTAAAGAGGTTTGCCGTAAGCATGAAGAACGGTGCGCCTGGTGGGTGACCCACTTCAAGGAGATAGCCTGTAGTGATAAATTCAGGGCAGTCCCAGAAGGATGCCGTAGGTTCGATGGTAGAACAATACACAAAGGCAGCGATGAGGAACGTCACCCAGCCAAGCGTATTATCTACAAGTCTAAAATGTTTCATTGTTTTGTATTATTGTTATAGTTTTCTTTTTCGCTATATTTTGTCGTTATACTATATAAAAAGGTGCAACAGCCAGTTGATGAAATATGCCCCATAGAGCAGGCACAGGTAACGAACCACCTTGCCAACGGTGATGGAGGCAAAGGTGATAAGGACATTGGCACGCATGAGTCCGAGCAGGATGGTGATAGCCGAACCCAGCAAAGGGATGAAGGCGAAGAAACCCATGTAGGCACCTCTGCCACGAACAAAACGGCGAGCCTTGTCCATGTGTTCAGGCTTCACGTGGAGGTATTTCTCAAACCACTCTTCCTTGCCCATCCTGCCTATGCAGTAGTTGACGATACTACCTAACACATTGCCAGCCGTACCATAAAGAATGAGTAGCCAGGGGTCAACACCCATAGCCAGCATGGCAAGCATTACAGCCTCGCTGGAGAACGGCAGAACGCTACCAGCAAGGAAAGCCGCAATGAACATGCCGAATGGTCCGAACTGTATCAGAGTATCAATCATAAGAATCTCTCTTGTAGCCTCAACATCAGGTCTGTGAGGTAGGCGGTATTGTTGTATATCCAATAAGGAGAGTAGCACCACACTGGCGTGACGAGTCCGAGACACAGAGCCCAGAACATGCGGAAATGCGTAACCTTCAGCGGACCGAACATCAGCAGGACATACACAGGAAAAGCGACCAGAGACCACAGCCACGTGAATGCCGCGATGCCGATACAAGCACCAGACTCGTATGCAACACTCAGAACGTTAGCCTTGTAGGTGCCACGAGCCAGGACGAGACTTGCCGCAAGAGGTCCTGCGACCAATGCCGTATTGCGGAAGCCTGCCATATATATGGCTACAGAGACAGCCACAACAAGTGTGATAAGGGTGTATTTATGTAGTAAGTAATACTTTAGCATTACAAATCGGCACCAATGTCACGACGGTTGTATTTGCCTTCAAACTTAATCTTTTCTGCTTCGCGGAAAGACTTCTGCAGAGCCTCTTCCTTATCCTTGCCATAGGAAACGACGCAGATAACACGACCACCTGCCGTTACTACCTGTCCGTCCTTCATGGCTGTGCCTGCATGGAAAACGATAGAGCCCTCGACATCATTTATGCCCGTAATAGGGAAGCCTTTCTTGTATTCCTGAGGATAGCCGCCACTGACCATCATGACGCAAACGGCAGAACGAGAGTCGAACTCTATGGACTTGGTGTCGAGATTGCCTGCTGCCACGCCCTCGAAGAGGTCAACGATATCACTCTTCAGACGGAGCATAACAGACTCAGTCTCAGGGTCGCCCATACGACAGTTATACTCTATAACCATTGGTTCGCCTGCAACATTTATCAGACCAAAGAAGATGAAACCCTTATAGGTGATATTCTCCTGAGCCAGTCCGTCAACGGTAGGCTTAATGATACGCTCCTCAACCTTCTGCATCCATTCCTTGGTAGCAAAAGGAACAGGAGAGACAGAACCCATACCACCAGTATTGAGACCTGTGTCACCTTCGCCGATACGCTTGTAGTCCTTAGCCTCAGGGAGAATCTTGTAGTTCTTGCCATCGGTAAGTACGAACACAGAACACTCTATGCCCGAGAGAAACTCCTCGATAACCACACGACTTGAGGCATTGCCAAACATACCGCCCAGCATCTCCTTGAGTTCTTTCTTAGCCTCGTCGAGAGTGTCGAGTATCAGTACACCCTTGCCTGCACACAAGCCGTCAGCCTTGAGCACATAAGGAGCCTTGAGGGTTTCGAGGAACTTCAGTCCTTCCTCAAGATGCTCGCCATCGAAAGTTTCATAGGCAGCGGTAGGGATGTTGTGACGCTTCATGAATGCCTTGGCAAAATCCTTAGAGCCCTCGAGTACGGCACCAGCCTTAGAAGGACCGATGACAGGCACTATAGGATTGAGCTCATCATAAACGCCCTTCACCAACGGGTCTTCTGGACCGACAACAATCATAGCCACGTTGTTGTCAGCCACAAACTGCTTGATGCCTTCAAAGTCATCAGCCTTGAGGGCTACGTTCTTACCTTTGCCCCCTACTCCGTCTGTGCCAGCATTACCTGGTGCGATGAAAAGGGTTTCACACTTGTCACTCTGGGCTATCTTCCATGCCATGGCGTGTTCACGACCGCCTGAACCTAATAAAAGAATGTTCATTTTCTTAAAAGTATTTTTGTTTTTTGTTTTGTCTGTTTCGTTATAAGTTCCCTATTTCAGGGGTTTGAGATAATCTTCAAAGTATCTCGTAATCTTCTCATGCAGATGTACGGAGAGATGTTCTTTCATGTTATGCTGTTCGCCAGGATACACATAGAAATCAGGATATACATCGGCTTTGTTACACTCGTTAAGAAACTGCAAAGAATGCTGGGGCACCACTACGGGGTCGTTCATGCCAGTAATTACGAGCAGTCTGCCCTTGAGGTTTGCAGCCTTAGAAAGCAGAGAGGTCTTGGCATAGCCCTCGGGATTATTATCAGGAGTTCCCATATAGCGTTCGCCATACATCACCTCGTAATACTTCCAGTCTATGACAGGACCACCAGCTACGGCTACCTTGAAAACATCAGGATAGTTGGTCATAAGGCTGATGGTCATAAAGCCTCCGAAACTCCATCCATGAACGCCAAGTCTGCCTTTATCAACATAAGGCAGGGAGCGGAGGTAGTCAACACCCTTGAGCTGGTCTTGCATCTCGACCTGCCCCAGCTGGTGGAAGGTAACCTGTTCAAAATCCTTGCCACGGTTCTCGGATCCACGACCGTCGAGCACGAAGATGATGTAGCCCTTCTGAGCCATATACGTCTCCCAACTGCGAGAAGCCCAATGCCACGAAGCCTCAACAAGATGTACGTGAGGACCACCATAGACATAGACCACTGTGGGGTATATCTTCTTCTCGTCGAAATCAGGGGGCAACACCATACGATAGTATAAATCAGTATTACCATCAGCCGCTTTTATCGTACCGTTAAGATAGGTAGGTACGGCATAACCCTCCCACGGATTAGGTGAACGGGAATACTCCTTCCTCTCGCCTGTTGCCGTTTTGATGATGTCATATTCCTTAGGAACATCAGGCGAAGACCACGAATCAAGCAGTTGGGTTCCGTCAGCAGATAATAGTCCGTTATGTACACCTATGCCATTATCGAGCAAGGTTCGCTTGCCTGTTGATACATTCACGGAGAAAAGGTTTGCCTGCAAGGGCGAGAGTTCGTTGGTCAGGATTATCACGCTTTTGGTCTCTTTGCAAAAACCTATCAAATCCATAACTACAAACTGCCCCTTAGTGAGTTGCTTTATCACCTTTCCCTTTGTATTCATCAGATAAAGGTGCCAGAAGCCATCCTGCTGACTCCAGTAGAGGAACTTAGTATCATCCCAAGGAAGGAATGTTATGGGATGCTGGGGCTCGATATACTTCTCGTCTTTCTCCGTATAGAGAGTAGCCTCTTTCTTACCATCAACAGCTGAATAGCAATCAAGCGAAGCCTTGTTCTGTGCCCTATTTACTTCTATAATATATATTTTCCTTGAGTCAGGCGACCAAGCGATATTGGTTAAATAACGGTCTGTAGGGTCGCCGGCATCAAGATAGACCGTACTCTTGTCCTTTATGTTGTATATGCCCACTGTCACCTTATGGCTTGTCATACCTGCCATTGGGTATTTGGTAGGTTCGAGGGTGGCAATACGTTCAAAGGTGTTGACAAGCGGATAGTCGGTAACCATAGACTGGTCCATACGATAAAAGGCGAAGGACTGCTTATCTGGCGAAAGGAATATTCCTTCAGTAATGCCAAACTCATTACGATGAACAGCCTCGCCATAGACAATATCTCTGCTACCGTCTGTGGTTATCTGCTGTTCCTCTGCATCTCCCGTTTCCTGCAAGAAGATATTATAATCCTTGCTGAAAACCTTAGGATAAGATGTTGGCTTAGGAGTATCGTCTTCATTAACGAGTGTATTGTCATTCCACCACAATTTTAGCGTTTGAGGAGACATAGCCTTATAGTTCTTGCCTCCAGAATTAAGGTCTTCCAGAGTAAACTGCTTGAGAGACTGATTATGGTCAGTAATCTGCTGGGCTGTCATCGTCAAACACAATATCGTTAAGAGTATGAATAGACAATACTTCTTCATTAGCACATTTATTCTTCTCCCTTGCCAAAAAACTTCTTACGGTCTTTCTGGCGCTCGGCACGAGAATCAAATTTCTTGAACTTGCGGGCACCCTTATCATCGCCATCGAAATGTTTTCCGAACGGCTTGCGGGAGTCTTTCCTATCAGACCAGTCTTTCCTTTCGAACTTATCTTTCCTGTCAGACCTGTCACGCTTAGCCATCTGTGCCTTACGCTTAGCGCGTTCTTTCTCCAAAGAAGTGAAGTTGAAACTGAGAATATCGGCAGACTCGTTGTCTATGATTTCCTCCTGCTTCTTCTCATATTCACGCTTTTGCCAAGAGCGACGCTTTTCAGCCATCTTACGCTTTTCTTCCTCAGTCTTCACGATGCCGCCTTCTTCGCGGAATTCCTTGAGTTTGCCACTAAATAGCTGATACTTACGGAATTCGCACTCAAGAGAACCATTATACAAAGGAACCTTCAGACTTGCCTTCAAACCTATCTGTTGGAAACAGTCCTCACGATAAGAAAGTATCCATGCCTCGCCATCCTTGAAAGCATGCTTCAGGCGCTCGCCTATCATCCTGTATGTTTCAAGCAGATTAGGCGTAGAGATGCGTTCGCCGTAAGGAGGATTGGTAACTATTATAGCAGGGTTAGCATTACCAGTAAAGTCCTTGAAATCCTGTTGGGCTATGGTTATATCAGCAGTCAAACCTGCAGCCTTGACATTGGTAGTAGCCATATTAACAGCCTTGAAGTCTATATCATAGCCATAGATATGGTGCTGGAAATCACGCTCCTTTGAGTCATCATTATATATTTCATCAAAGAGGTCGGCATCAAAATCAGCCCATTTCTCAAAGGCATAATTCTTGCGGAATACACCTGGGGCGATATTTCTTGCTATGAGGGCAGCCTCAATAGGCAGAGTGCCTGAGCCACACATAGGGTCGATAAAGTCTGTCTCGCCCTTCCAACCTGTCATCATTATCATACCAGCAGCAAGTACCTCATTCAGGGGTGCCTCAACAGTTTCCTGACGATAACCACGACGGTGGAGTGATTCGCCACTTGAGTCAAGACTCAGGGTTGCCTCCTCGCCATTGATGTGCACGTTAAGACGAACATCTGGGTCAGCTACTGAGATATTCGGACGCGAACCTGTCTTCTCACGGAACTGGTCTACTATAGCGTCTTTCACCTTGTAAGTCACGAAACGTGAGTTAGAAAATGTATCGCTATAGACAACAGAATCTACCGTGAAAGTCTTGCCCTCACCTATATATTCGCTCCAGTCTATCTGCTTGATATGGTCATACACCTCGTCAGCAGACTTAGCCGTGAAATGAGAAAGCGGTTTCAAAATGCGTATTGCGGTGCGCAATGCAAAGTTGGCACGATACATCAAAGCCTTATCGCCCGTAAAGGTTACTACTCTGCAACCTTTCTCTATATTATGCGCCCCGAGTTCTGTAAGTTCCTGTACCAGTATATCTTCAAGACCCATGAAGGTCTTGGCTACCATTTCAAATTCCGTATCCGTTTTCAAAACCATGATGTATTTTTACGTTCTTATAAATCTTACTGTTGCTTGCCACGTTGTCTGTTACCCACTTGTTGGCGCCTATCACACTACCCTTACCTATGGTGATACGACCAAGAATGGTGGCATTACTATATATTATCACATCGTCCTCCAGTATAGGATGACGGGCTATTCCTTTGATAGGATTGCCGTCCTTATCTAATGGGAAACTGAGTGCACCAAGCGTTACTCCCTGATACAGCTTGACATTATTACCGATGATACATGTAGCACCTATCACCACACCTGTGCCGTGGTCAATTGTAAAGTGATGACCTATCTGGGCAGCTGGGTGAATATCTATGCCTGTCTCAGAATGAGCAAGCTCGGTTATCATACGCGGAATAAGGGGAACACCAAGCAGATGGAGTTCATGAGCCAGACGGTAATTCGACAAAGTGCGAATGACTGGGTAGCATGAAATAATCTCACCGAAACTGGTGGCTGCAGGGTCGCCATTAAATGCCGCCTCCACGTCCGTTGCGAGCACGTTACGTATTTCAGGCAGTTTCTTTATAACCTCATTGGTGATCTCAATCGCCTTCTTACGGGTTTCATCAACACAGAAGCACTCATCATTAGGGTCGATGGCGAAACACAAGCCTGCCATAACCTGCTTCTTCAGCAGACGGAAAAACCGTTCCAAATTGACCCCCATGTGATACTTCAGGCTATCAACACTTACCTTTGACTGACCAAAATAGCCAGGAAAGAGTATCTCACGAGCAAGGGTTATAATCTGATTGAGTGCATCGTTTGACGGCAGAGGCACATTGTCGCGCACCTTATGGAAGAGTTTCTCCAAACTTTCCTCTGAAGCCAAACTATCAACAGTCTCGCTGATGATATGATTGTTGTTGTACATAATTCTTAGAATATTCTATTAAAAAATTTGTCGCAAAGGTACATAAAAAATCCGACATTCACAAATATTTACTTAGTAAATATCCACTATACGGATACAAAGACACAAAAATAAAAGCCACACCCTAAGATTAGAGTGTGGCATAGTCTATTCGTATTTAGAACTTGTTTCTATCTGCGTTTTTTTCCGAAACGGTTATAGAGTTTCCATCCAAGCAACATACCGTCAATAACGACTGTTGAAGAAGAAATAAAAGACATTATACGCTTTGTGGGAGACAAAGATGACATTAGATTTTCCTCTTTCTTATGAAACAAATCGTCCCATATTTTATGAAGGTCAGCCTCTTTGCCATTAATCTCGCGTTTCAAAGCCGTTCTTTTAGTCTGTAATGTTTTCAGAGAGTCAATCATTTTTTAGTATTTGTTTCAGGAGTTTCATCTTCCACCAGGTCTTCTGCAAGGATATTCATCAAAAAACGTACCAAAGGTCTTTCGATAAGCACATGACGCGCATTATATACAATAATGAGCATCAGCAAGTAAACGCATCCTACGAACAAGAAGCCCAAAGGAACACTTTCAAACACTTTGCCCAAGAAATTGGCAGCTGCATACGATATGAAGAACAAGAACAAAACAAGTATCACAGATATGGCCATTATGAGAATAAGACTCGTAATGATACGGACAATCTTATCGACAACGGTCAGACGAGTGTACTTCGTCCTTAGGTCAAACCATCGCTTAACCTCTTCCACAAACTGGGCAATATACTCTATATTTTGGTCGTTGGAAAACACAATATGAAAGTTGATTTTTAATCCTCTACAACTTCTTCAACAAGTTCCTCTACCTGCTTCTTGCTCAGAGAAATATTATGCTTGTCACAGAATTCCTTGATGGTCTCCTGCACCTTATACTTATCTAAGAGGTCCTTAACAGAACTCTGAAGTTTTGCTCTTGTGTCCTCACCCTTTTCTGGTGCAAGAAGAAGTGCTGCTGTAGCTCCAGCTACTGCGCCACCAACGATAGCTGCGAAATAACCTAATGTTTTCATAATTTAAAGTTTTAGTTTTGGTTAATAATAAGTGAAAATTAGTATTGTGTTATGTAACTATTTGCAAATGTAATAAAATTATCGGTAAAAAGAATAATTTTTTATGTTAAAAAAGGCAAACAGGCGAAAATTACACATTTTTTTTATTAACTTTGTAGCAAATAAAAAATGACACAACATAACATTTTTACTAAACCAATAAAAAAACAATGAAAAAACATCTTATTATTGTAGCGACTGTTTGTGCAGGTCTTGTATTTGCAAGTTGTAGTTCTTCAAAGGAAAGTGCATACCGTAAAGCTTACGAAAAAGCTAAGGCACAAGAGCAGGCTCAGCAGGCTACACAGCCAGTTCAGCCATACGCTCAGGCTCCTGTTCAGCAGGCACAGCCAGTTCAGCAGGCTCCAGTAGTAACTCCTTTGGTTGAGGCACCAGCACAGCAGCAGACTGTTGTAACCAACAACAATGTAGCTGTACGTTCTGAGAGAGTTAGCATAATCAATGGTTCCGGACTCAAGGCTTACTCTGTTGTAGTAGGTTCATTCGGTGTTCGCGCAAATGCTGAAGGACTTCAGAACACGCTGAAGAATGCAGGCTATGACGCACAGGTTGCATACAACCAAGAGCGCAACATGTATCGTGTGATTGTTGCTACATTCGACACACGCGAGAGTGCTGTTCAGTGCAAGCAGACTCTGCTGAACACCTATCCTGATGCATGGTTGCTCTTGCAGCAGTAATAAATGGCAAGGATACTAGCTATAGACTATGGCAAAAAGCGTACCGGGCTCGCTGTAACTGACATGTTGCAGATTGTGCCTGGTGCGCTTGATACTATAGAAACAAAAAAACTGATGGAGTTCCTTAATAACTATATTAATAAGGAACAAGTGGAGAGAATTATTATTGGAGAACCACTACAAAGCAATGGTCAACCATCTGAAAATATGGGGAGGATATTGCAATTTAAGGCCCAATGGGCTAAAGCTCACCCTGAGATTCCGATAGAAGGATATGACGAGAGGTTCACATCAGTAATGGCTCACCAAACAATGCTTAATGCAGGATTGCATAAAAAGGCACGACAGGACAAGGCATTAGTGGATCGTATTTCTGCTACTATAATACTACAAAGCTACCTGTCGTCAAAGAGAATTTGATAATGATTTTACCTATTTATACATACGGACAACCTGTACTCAGGAAAATAGCTGACGACATAGACAAAGATTACCCTAATCTTGATAACTTGATTAGTGACATGTGGGAAACGCTGGCATCAAGCGAAGGCATCGGACTGGCTGCACCACAGATAGGCTTGGCCATAAGACTTGTGGTTATAGATCTTGATTTACTCAAGGATGATTTACCAGAATATGAAGGTTTTAAGAAAGTATTTATAAATCCTCATATCGTAGAGTATGACAAAAGCAAGACAGATTCCTCTCAAGAGGGTTGTCTTTCACTTCCTGCCATACGCGAGAACGTAGTTCGTCCAACACGTATTAGAGTAAAGTATCAGGACAAGGATTTTAATGAGTATGACGAATGGATAGAGGGCTATCTGGCACGAGTAATGCAGCATGAGTTCGACCATCTCGACGGGACTATGTTTATTGACAGACTGTCGCCACTTAGGAAACAACTCATAAAGTCTAAACTGCGTTCTTTGTTACAGGGACGTTTCCGCACTTCATATAAGGTAAAACCGCCACGTAAGTAATAATTACATCAAAAGAATTGCCACCATATTGTTTTCGTTGTGTTGCTGTCTGAACATTCTCGCACAATACAACGTGAATCGTCTGCTTACAAGCGGACGAATCGCTCTTCATTATGAAGACTACGTCTTGTCTATACAGTATTTCAATCAGGCAATAAACCAAAAACCATATTTATGGGAACCATGGGAATTACGAGCAATAGCAAAATACTATCTTGACGATTGGCAGGGAGCAGCCGAAGATGCTTCGCAAGCTATAAGACTTAACCCCTATATCACCAATCTGTATGATTTGCGTGGTATTACCTACATTAGGCAAAAGGAATATGACGCAGCAATAAAAGACTATACAAGTGCTATAACTCTTGATGCTACCAATAAGGGATATTGGTGTAACAGAGCCGCATGCTATCTTGAAAAGGGCAGCTACGATACAGCTCAGGTGCAACTCGACATTATTATCGACAAATGGAAGAAATATGCTACGCCATACCTCATGAAAGCAGAAGCATACCTTTTACAGAAAGACACTACACAGGCTTCGATATGGATTGACAAGACTCTCAATGTAGAATCATACAACGCTGAAGCATGGAGAATGAAGGGATACTTAGCACTACAACACAGTCAGTGGCAAGTGGCTGACTCATGTTTGTCAAGAGCCCTACATTATAAACCCAAAAACGTAGCATGCTATATTAACAGAGCTTTAGCAAGACTGAAATTATACAATTTACGAGGAGCTATGTCCGACTACGACACGGCATTAGAGCATGATCCGAACAACTTCCTTGCTCACTACAATCGTGGCATACTCAGACAGCAGGTTGGAGATGACAACAGAGCTATAGAGGATTTTAACTACGTTCTGTCATTAGAGCCAGGAAACATTCTCGCACTTTTCAATCGTGCCACCCTACTCGACCGAACCGGAGACTTAAGGGGAGCAATCAGAGACTATAGTATAGTAATCAGACAATTCCCGAATTTCTGGACAGGTTTGCACTATCGTGCTGCATGTTACAGAAAACTTGGCATGAATGCGAAGGCTGAGCAGGATGAGTTTCGCATAATAAAAGCCCAAATGAATAAGCATATGGGCATACAAAACCGTTGGAGCAAGGCAAAACTTAATGCTATGCGAAAACTGAGCGACATAGACCCTGAGAAATATAACCAGATAGTCGTAGATGACGAAGAAAAGAACCAGCACGAATATGCAAGTGCATATAGAGGAAAGGTGCAGAATAGAAATTCTTCCGACATTTTCCAACCATACATAGCACTCACCATGTCTCACAAGCAGACAGACAATGTGTCTTCATACGTGCCATACGAGGAACATGCAACTCATTTCTTCGAAAAAATATATCACGTTACAAAACACAATGACCTGCTACACATCAGACTTGGTAACGTAAGTGAGGCAAATGGCACCGAAACATTTGCTGCTATAGACTCGCTAACCTCTATGATTAACCATGCAAAAAATATTGAGGATGCACTTAACTACACATTAATGAGAGCTGTAGCATATTCTTCTGCACTCAATTTTCAAGACGCCATTAATGATATAAACAAGGTGTTTGAAACACAACCCGACAAATTCATTGCATTGTGGCAGAGAACAATATGTGAGGCAATGATGGTGGAATTTGAAAAGAGCACTACCCCACGAGAGGCAGAAATGCGACATCTCGGCGTGGTAAATGATTTCACTAAATTGCTTGAAATATCCCCCAATAATCCTATGGTGCTCTATTGTTATGGCACATATAATGCAAGGAAGGGAGATTATGATAAGGCTATTGAAATATTCAATAAAGTAATACAATTATCTCCGAGAATGCCGTACGCCTACTACAACAGAGGACTCTCATACATGAAAAAAGGGAATAGCATAGAAGCAAAACGGGATTTCTCTAAGTCTGGTGAATTGGGATTATATGGAGCATATAGTTTACTAAAAAAATAAGCATACCATTTATATAATATAAAAATGTATAGGCTTTTATTCTTTGCAGTTTTCAGCCTTTTTGTTATAAAAGCAGAGGCACAGACAGTAACAGACATGTTTATAGACATGCCTGATAGTATTATACCTTATATAGATAGTAAACAACGCAAGGAACTTGTAGAACTTAAGCAGATGGAACCTGATAGTACGGCAACAATCGGCAACAACTTAGGTAAAATCAAACTGACAAGACTCTCTGATTCTATTCTCACTTTGCAGTTATCAGAATGTAATACAATCGAGCTTGGAAAACTTGAAGACAACAAGTTTGTCTTTATAAAAACTTATGGAGCTCCTTTACAAGAAAGTCTATGTTGTATAATCGACAATAAATGGAGAAAAATTAAAATGGTGGATTTTTCCGATATTAATTTCATACAGGAATCCGATTCCATACCTGAACTGGAACAAAAAGAAATGATGCGACTACTAGAGTTTTCCCTTATTAGTGCATCAATAGCAACCATTCCTGACGAGCTTATTATAAAGTTAAACACCCCTTTAGTGACTACGGAAGAAAAGAAAAAGTTTGACGCTATCACATTGCAAAGAAATGTAAAATGGAACGGCAAAACCTTTAATTAATGTAAAAAACTTCGTTTAAAATATTCTTTTCCTTCAAAAACTCTTGCATAAAGAAAAAAAAACAGTAAATTTGCATCGTGTTTTTCATGGTATTAGATTATTAAGGTTAACGAAGATTGGTTGTCGTGAGACAATCAATTTTTTTTGTATCTGTTTTTTAGGTTTTTATATTCAAAAGTTGTGTATGTTAAAAAAATATAGTAACTTTGCAGAAAATTTGAGCATTAATCGATGAACAGCATCAAAGTCATAAAGGTACAAAGCAAGAAAGAGATGAAGATGTTTATCTCGTTCCCGCACACTTTATATCAAAAATATGACAATTATGTGCCAGATTTAGACTCTGACGTTGAAGGCTTCTTTAATCCTAAAAAGAATCGCAACTTGGCTTACGCTGACGTTCAACCATTCATTGCAATGCGTGATGGTGAGGTCGTGGGAAGAATAGCTGGCATAGTAAGCCACAAGTCAAATTCCACTTGGAATAAGCGTATTGTCAGGTTTACATATATTGAATTTATAGATGACCTGGATGTGTCTAAAGCACTACTTGATACAGTAGCAGAATGGGGAAAATCATTCGGAATGAATGAAATTCAAGGACCGATGGGCATTATAGACTTTGACAAAGAAGGTATGCTCATTGAGGACTTTGATTTGCCAGGATGCTTTATGGAGTTTTGGAATCCCCCATACTATAAGAGTCACATGGAGCAGCTCGGATTCAAGAAAGGTGCAGACTGGCTACAGATACGTTTTGAGGTTCCTGAGCAGATACCTCCTCGCTTCCAACGAGTGGCAGACTATTCTAAGCAGGAATTTGGCGTGCATGTAGTGCGCAAGACCAAAAAGGAAATCACACAGGGTTATTCGCATAAGATATTCAAACTACTGAACGAATCTTTTGCTCAACTATACGGGTTCGCACCATTCTCTGAAGAACAGGCAGAAGAAGTATTGGCACGCTTTCTTCCTTTCTTAGATATGGATATGGTACCTATCGTTGAAGATAACAAAGGCGAACTGGTAGGAATAGCCGTTACATGTCGAGATTTCTCAGATGGAATAAAAAAAACACATGGTAAACTCCTACCCTTTGGATGGTTACATTTGCTTAAAGCCATAAAACTTGGCAAACAAGACAAAGCGCAACTGATGATTATAGGCATAAGACCTGACATGCAGGGCATGGGTGTTAACGCCACAATATTTGCCCATCTTATACCAGTATATCATAAACTCGGAATTAAATGGTGCGAGACCAATCCACAGTTGGACACCAACGTAAGAGAACTTTCTCAGTGGAAGCCACTGAACCCCAAGACGGTAAAACGTCGCAGGTGTTGGCAAAAGGACATTTAAACTAGCGAACATTATTTTAAACGGACATAATTAATATACTAAAAATATATTGAACATGAATAGAGTTGTAATTACAGGTATGGGTATCTGGTCTTGTCTCGGACAGACTCTTGATGATGTACGTCAGGCTTTGTATGAAGGCAAGAGTGGTATAATCTTCTCACAGGAACGCAAAGATGCAGGTTTCCGCTCAGCCCTTTGTGCAGATGTTCCGCAACCAGACCTCAAGCCTTTTGTTCCACGCAACATGCGCCAATTCATGCCTGAGGAGGCTCAATACGCTTATATGGCAACCAAAGATGCTTTGGAAGCAGCTAAAATAGACCAGGATTACCTTGACAAGAACGAAGTCGGTATCATATATGGTAACGATTCTGTAGCAGAGGCAACAATGAGAGCACTTGACAAGTTCCGTGAGTTTGGCGATACAGCAGCTTGCGGTTCAGGTGCTATATTCCAGTCTATGAACTCTACTGTGACTATGAATCTTGCCTGTCTTTTCAAACTGCGTGGTATCAACCTCACATCAAGTGCTGCATGCGCTTCAAGTTCTTTGGCAATAGGTAATGCATATCTTCTTGTCAAGAATGGACTCTCTGACTGCATTATTGCAGGTGGAGCACAAGAAGCAAATATGTATTGTGTCGCATCATTTGATGGTATACAGGCATTCTCTACACGTGAAGATGAACCAACCAAAGCATCAAGACCTTTTGACAAGGGACGCGATGGACTTGTTCCTGGGGGTGGTGCTGCTACAGTTATACTTGAAAGTTACGAGCATGCTATCAAGCGTGGTGCACCAATCCTTGCTGAAGTTGTAGGTTGGGGATTCTCAGGTAATGGTGACCATATCTCTACACCAAATGTCGCAGGTCCTGCACGTTCTCTTGAACTTGCTCTTAAGAATGGTGGCATCGATCCTAAGCAGATTGGCTACATTAATGCTCACGCTACATCTACCCACGCTGGTGACGGTCGCGAAGCAATGGCTATTGCACAGGTCTTTGGTGATTATAAAGTGCCTGTTACCTCCACAAAATCACAAACTGGTCATGAGATGTGGGCTGCCGGTGCTGCTGAGACAATTTATTCTATGCTCATGATGAAAAACAACTTCATTGCTGGAAATATCAATTTCACTGAGCCTGATGAAGAGACTTCATGCATTAATGTCATTCCAGAAACTATCTCTGCTAATTTTGACATGTTCCTTAGTAACTCATTCGGCTTTGGTGGAACTAACTCTACGCTTATTATCAAAGATTTTAAGGGATAATTTATAGAATAAACAAAAACAGAATTAATAATTAAAAAAAGATTTTTATGACACGCGAAGAAATTATTGCAAAAGTCAACTCTGTACTCGCTGAAGAGTTTGAAGTTGAAGAAAGTGCCATCACTCCTGAGGCTAATGTTAAGAACACACTTGCCCTCGACAGTCTTTCACTCGTTGATCTTGTAGCACTTATCCAGTACACCTACAAGATTAAGATTCCTGCAGAGGATCTTCCTAAAATCCAGACCTTTAAGGATTTGTACGACTATATTGAGTCACACCTCTAATCATGGATATAAAAAAACTTATACCACAACGCTCGCCGATCATGATGGTCGACGAGCTGTTGTGTGTTAATGGAGATGAGGCTACCTGTCAGCTTACAATTCGTCAAGACAATTTCTTTATTGACGAAGACGGTCTTATGGCTGAACCTGGTCTTATTGAGCACATAGCCCAATCTGCAAGTGCTTTTGCTGGATATAGGGCTTTTGAGGCAGGAGCTACTGAGCCTCCTGTAGGATACATTGGTGAAGTAAAAAACTTTCATCTCTATAAGCGTCCTAATGTAGGTGATATTCTCACCACAACCATTACTATGGGACCAGAGGTAGAGGGCATTACCATCATTCGTGGCGAAACAAAGTGTGGTGATGACACTATAGCTGACACACAGATGAAGATTTTCGTTAAGCCATAAGAAGAAACAACTCTTGTAGCAATAACGCATTATGTTTTTAGAAAACAACTTTTACAAGATATTAAGCGAAGAAAAACAGGATATGTCTGGAACCTATAAGGTTGCCATCCTTCCTGATTGTAATGTCTATGACGGACATTTTCCTGGTGACCCCGTATGCCCAGGTGTATGCAATATAGAAACCATCAAGGAATGTGCCATAAAACTCATAGGACACGACCTTCGTATTCAATCCATCAAGCAATGTCGCCTTACCGCTATTGCGACTCCAAAGGTTTGTCCTGAAGTAACCATTTCAGTTAATGCCACCACAAAAGACGATTCTTATATAGTAGTGGCAACAATCGCTGATGACAAGCAAAGCTATATGGAATTCAAAGGAACACTTGCATAAAAACAATTATGACAGAATTATTCATAAAAATATATCACTATTTCAAATACCATCGTGCGCTCATGTGGCTCTCGATGGTTTTGCTATTTGTTATAGTAGGTTTCTTTTCAAGTCAAATTCACTTGGAGGAAGACCTTAATAAACTCATGCCTTCATCAAAGAATCCCGATGGTACTACTAAGATGGCATTCGCAGACCTTCGTATCAAGGATAAGACCTTCCTTTTGTTTGAAGCAAGAACAAAGAGTGGCGATGCCATTAATCCGAAGGACATGAATGACGATGTGGTCAACAATCTCACCACTGTATGTGATGCTTTTGTTGATTCTCTACTCGCTACTGATACTGACACAGCAAATAGAATAATCGGCGACATCTTCTATTCCATCCCAGAAGACATCATGCTTGATGGAATAAGTTTTATGCAAGAGAATCTTCCGTCTTATATTGACACTTCTGCTTATTCTGCTTTTGACACTCTGCTTACTGTTCAGCACATGAAGAAGCAGATGGCACAAAACTCAAAAGACCTCAAAGGAGAGTTTGGCGAAATGTTCCCTGAACTTATACAATCAGACCCTATAGGTATGCGTAGTGTACTGATGAAGCAGATGGAATCAATGATGCAGACTACTGGAGGTAGTTATAAAACAATTAATGACCACTTTTTTGTACGCGACTCAACCGTATGTGTTGCCTTTATCTCCCCTTCCTTCTCAGCTACCAACACAGGTCAGGGTTCACAACTGTTCATAAACCTCAACAACCTTATTGAGAAGTTTCAAAAGACTCATCCCGACGTAAAGATTAGCTATCACGGTACTCCCGCAAGTGGCTATTATAACTCATCTACCATCAAAGGCGACCTTACCTCCACTATAGCATGGTCACTTATTATCGTGCTTGTAGTCTTATTTATATGTATGCGCAACTGGAATACCATTCCTCTGCTCATACTTCCTGTTGCCTTTGGAGCCTTGTTCGGACTTTCCATGATGTATTTCATCAAGGGACAATTCTCACTCCTTGCACTCGGCATCGGAGCTATTGTACTTGGTGTAGCTATGAGCTACGTGCTTCATATTCTAACACACTATAAATATGTTGATGATCCCGAGGCTGTACTTCGTGACGAAACCAAGCCCGTACTTCTTGGCTGTCTCACCACTATTGGTTCTTTCATGGGACTTATCTTCATCAAGACCGACCTCTTGCAAGACTTCGGACTTTTTGCTGCATTTGCTATTGTGGGAACTACGATATTTGCCTTAGTTTACCTACCACACCTGATGGTACTGGAGGAAAACAAAGTAAACGCAAAAGCCTTCGCCTTTATTGACAAACTCAACAACTATCCTTTTGAACGCAAGAAACCGCTACTTTATGTAATCGGTATTATAACAGTTGTTTGCATAGCTTTCTATATAGTAAAGGGCACAGACTTTGATGCCGATATGGGTAATCTCGGCTACCTCTCTGATAACACAGAATATTCTGAGGCACTTCTGCGCGACAAGACATATACAGCAGATAAGTCAAAATATTTTGCAACTCAGGGAAAGACGATGGAAGAGGCACTCAACAATTTCTCTCTTCTTTCTGCCAAACTTGATTCACTGCAAAAGATAGGATTGGTAAAAGACTACACTCACACAAACGTAATCTTTGTACCACTTAAAGTACAACAAGAGCGTATAGACGCATGGAAAGCTTACTGGACACCAGAAAGAATTGCTAAAGTGAAGTCACTTATTGCAACTACAGCACCAAATGCTGGATTAACGGCAGACGGTTTCCAACCATTCTTCGATCTGGTTGATGCCGACTACACCCCCACTCCGCTTTATGAGGCAGACATCATTCCAGCAGGCTATCAGTCAACCCTTATGGAACAAACAGCTGCAGGCGATTACCTATGCTTTACTTCCGTACGTTGTGCTAATGACTCAATACGTGGTAAGGATACAGACTACAACCGTATCTGCGATGCTATAGCCAACGAACCAAACATGATGGTTCTTGACACTTATTATTACACTACTGATGGACTTAACGACCTCAATAGCGACTTCAATATCCTCCAATGGGTAAGTATGGCATTCGTATTCGTAGTTCTGCTATTCTCTTTCCATTTCAACCTCAAGCACACCTTGTTAGGTTTCGCGCCAATACTTCTCTCATGGCTTATAGTGCTTGGAGCTATGGCTATGTTTGGTGTACGCTTCAACCTTATCAATATAATAATATCTACATTTATATTCGGTATAGGTGTTGACTATTCTATATTCATCATGAATGGTCTCATAGCAGACAATACCAACAACCATGTGCTTGCTTACCATAAGACGGCTATTTTCTTCTCAGCATTCATCCTTATCGTTACGGTGGCCTCAATGCTGTTTGCTAATCATCCAGCCATCAAGTCTGTCGGTTTCGCCACACTTGTTGGTATGATTTCTGCCGTAGTTCTCTCTTATGTAGTTCAACCTGCAGTATTCCGTTGGATGGAGAATAAATAACAGCTTAATTATTTTCCCAAAATAAAGACTCCCTTGCACCATATGAGTGCAAGGGAGTTATCTTTTTCTTTATCTCAAATAACTGATTACTGAAGGAATGAGATCAATACACCTGCAGCAACAGCCGAACCTATCACACCTGAGATATTAGATGCCATGCAATAGTTGAGCACGTGATTCTTTGGGTCATATTTTGTAGCTATTTCATTAGCAACGCGTGATGCCATAGGCACAGCTGACAGACCTGTAGCACCAATCAGCGGATTAACCTTCTTCTTGGTAAAGAGGTTAAATATCTTTACCATGCAGATACCTGCTGAGATAGATAGAGCGAAAGCAAGGAAACCACCAACCACGATGCCTATGGTCTGAAGGTTAAGGAAAGCATCAGCCGTCATTGTTGCGCCAACAGATAATCCAAGGAATATCGTTGCAGTATTCATGATAGCATTTGAAGCAGTATCAAACAAACGGCTGGTCATCGAACCCAGTTCTTTCAGCAAGTTACCAAACATAAGCATACCGACAAGGCTTACAGCTGTTGGAACAAGCAGAGCTACTATTATTGTTACCGTTATAGGGAACAGAATCTTGAGTACACGCAGGTTCTTTATTTCCGTCTTGTTCGGATACTTCTTATCCTGCTCCTTCATATTTATCATCAGTTCTTTCTTAGAGCACAGACACTTTACCACGAGTGGTATAATAACTGGGACAAGCGCCATATAGCTGTATGCGGCAATAGCAATAGGACCAAGCAGTTCTGGTGCAAGTTTGATGGTGGTAAATATTGCCGTAGGACCATCAGCACCACCAATAATACCGAGTGAAGCAGCCTGCTGTGGTGTGAATCCCATAGCCAAAGCGCAAAGTAGTACGGCAAAAATACCGAACTGAGCTCCTGCACCGAATATTGACAGTCTCAGGTTACGCAACATAGGACCGAAGTCGGTCAACGCACCAACACCCATAAATATAATAGGTGGAATAAAACCTGTCTTAATGCACATATAGTATATGAAGTTCATCAAGCCCAGTTCATGCGCTATCTTGTGCAGGGGCATATCCCATATTATCTCTTTGTTACCTGCAGCATCCGTAAGGAAAGAGCCATCAGCAAGTGGAATATAGCCTTCTGATGTAACTGTAACCACACCCATACCACCACCAGGGAAGTTTGCCAGAAGCACACCCATGCCTATAGGTATCAGCAATAGTGGCTCATATTTCTTTACTATACCGAGGTAGAGCAATATGCAGGCTATTACTAACATAATAAGAAACGACCAGTCGCCACCCGTTTGAGCGAACGATGTCATTTCCCATATTTTTTGTAAGATTTCCATTAATCTACTTTTGTACTTTTAATCTCTTGAACTTTAATACTTAAGCTATCGTCATCAGCACATCGTCCTCTTCTACAGAATCGCCTGATGTGAAAGCGATAGAGGTTATGGTGCCACTCTTCTCAGCCTTGATGCGATTAAATACCTTCATAGCCTCGATATAGCATATTACCTCACCTTCCTCCACGTGATCACCTACCTTCTTTGGTGTTTCAGATGATGACTGTACAAGATAAGCCTTACCCTCCAATGGTGCAAGAATTTCTATACCCTCACCCTTTGCTGGTGCTGGTGTAGCTGCTGGTGCAGCAGCGGCAACACCTGGTGTAGCTGATGAAGCTGGCGTAGAACCATCGTATGAAATATTTACGAGGTAGTTCTTACCATTCACATTTACCGTAACCTGATTAGGCAACTGCTTCTTCACGTTTTCTGCACCGTGAACATGTACCTTTTTCTTCTCCTTGCGTTCAGCCAGGTCTTTTTCGAATGCAGTCTTAGCCGCTCCACTCTTGTAAGCCTCATACTGCTGTGGGTGCATAGCATACTCGAAGAGTTCTTCGTCGTCCTCGCCTTTTTCCCATCCTGCCTGTTTCATCTTCAAGCGGTATGTCTCAAGCTCATCTGGATAGTTATCCTGTGGGTCTGTAGTAAGGAACTTACGTCCCTCTTTCTTCGCCATATCCTTAAACAGCTGGTCAACCTCTCCAGGCAACTTGCCACTCTTGCCAAGAATCATATCCCATATATTCTCAGCTATCATAGACCAGCGCTCCTTACCCTTCTCCATCTGTATCACGTTCATCAACGCAAGGTTCTTCACGTATTGTGAGAATGGAGTAACGAGACATGGATAACCCACCTTTGGCCATACGTAAGCCACCTCGTCGAAGAGCTTTATCAGCAGTTCGTCGGTGGTAAGCTCTGGCTGGTTATTCTTTACCTTCCACTTGTTAAGTGAACGGAGGTTATCCTCAAGGTCTGTCATCAGCGAACCCATCATGCCTCCTGGCAGTCCTGGCTTAATGAGGAGTGAGTTATTGAGGTGATTGAGCTTTGGTATGTAGTAGCCCAGGAAGTCATCCATCATCTCCTGAATCTGGGTGCGTACCTCCATGTATGCAGCCATATTTATCTCTTTAACCTTGAATCCAGCATCCTTCAGCATCTCCTGTACGGCGATAATATCTGCGTGACCAGTACCCCATGACAAAGGTGATACAGCTGTATCAATATAATCACAACCGCCACGAGCCACTTCAAGTATAGAAGCCATGTTGAAGCCTGGACCAGCGTGTGAGTGATACTGTATCACAATATCCTTCTTGTATGCCTTGATGCCAGCAACTATCTTACCCAGCGACTCCGGTCTACCTATACCAGCCATATCTTTCAGACATATCTCGTCAGCACCAGCATCAATAAATGTCTTGGCAAGGTTTACGTAGTATTCTACCGTATGTATTGGCGAATGGGTAATACATAGAGCAGCCTGTGCTATCATGCCTGCATCCTTAGCGTATTGTATAGATGGAATCACATTACGTGGGTCATTGAGTCCGCAGAATATACGTGTGATGTCAGTACCCTGAGCCTTCTTTACCTTGTAGAAGAGTTTACGCAGGTCCTTAGGACATGGACTCATGCGCAGTCCATTCAGCGCACGATCAAGCATGTGTGTCTGAATGCCTGCCTCATGGAAAGGCTTCGTCCACTCGCGAACTGCCTTATTAGGATTTTCACCATAAAGCAGGTTAACCTGCTCAAAACCACCACCGTTAGTCTCTACACGGTCAAAGCATCCCATCTTTATAATCGCAGGAGCAACCTTCACCAACTGGTCAACACGTGGCTGATACTTACCAGCACTCTGCCACATATCGCGAAAAACCAGACTGAACTTAATTTCTTTTGCCATTGATGTTTTATTGTTGTATTTTACTTTTTACCTTAATTACTAATCCTGATTTTCCTTACAGTCTCTTTATCTCTGCAACTGTACCTTTACCGCCTGTTATCTTGGCAACAGCCTGGTTAATGGCTTCCACTACGTCAGGAGCAATAGGCACCACTTTGGTAATTGCCTTAGCGGTTTTCTCACTCTCTTCTGGGGCAACCCTGTTTACAATCTTTATAAGCAGGTTGCTCAGCATAATAATGATAACCAATACTGAGAATACCGTTACCATTCCTACAATCATCAATGTAATACCTATGTTCATATTCAGATATTTTTTATAACGAACTAAATTTGTGCAAAGTTAATAAAAAATATTTGAATATGAAAGTTTTTCTTCTGCTTTTTTATGCAGTCACAGATTTAGATCTTTTCTTCTTCGTCCAATCGCCCACCCCACAGATATTTGTTCGTATCCTTAACTATCACGTTGCTAAGCAGAATAAGAGCCATGAGGTTAGGAATAGCCATTAGGGCATTAAAGATGTCAGCCATTGTCCAAACGGTGTTGAGGTTGACTACCGAACCCACAAGCACTGCACAGAGAAACATCCACATATAAGCCTTAACAGCCTTTGGACCAAACAGATACTCCACAGCTCTCTGGGCATAGATGCTCCATCCGAGAATGGTGGTAAAGGCAAAAGTAAAAAGTCCGAACATCAAGAGCGGTTCGCCTATTGACGGAATAAGTGAGAATGCCAGTTTTGTAAGCGTACCACCATTCATGTGTTGTGATTTCAGTTCAAGAACATGCGCAAACACCTTGCCAAGCGTATGGGTATGGAATACCTGAACATCAGAAAAACTCAATATGCTACTGACTATCACGATACCAGTCATAGCACATATCACAACTGTATCCCAGAATGTACCGCTTGCACTGACCAGTGCCTGACGCACAGGATTCTTAGTTTTCGCAGCAGCAGCTACGAGGGGCGCCGAACCCAGACCTGACTCGTTAGAGAACAGTCCTCGAGCAATACCATAGTGGGCTGCTATCATCACTCCTCCACCTGCTACTCCTCCGCCTACGGCGTCAGGGTCAAATGCTGAGAGACAGATGAGTTTTATGGCAGGCATAACATGATCGGCATTCATGCACAACAGCACTATACAGCCAATAACATAAAGCACAGCCATGAAAGGCACCAAGGCTGTACACACCTTAGCTATACTCTTTATACCACCTATTATGACAAGTGCCACAAGTACCGTTACCACAATACCTGTAATCCATGTATCAATGCCCATCACCTCGTTGGCAAGATTCGAAATAGCATTTGCCTGAACAGTACTACCTATGCCGAATGCAGCAATAGCCGTAAACAAGGCGAAGAGCACACCTGCCCACTTAGCATGCAAACCATATTCAAGGGCATACATCGGACCGCCTATCATATATCCTTTCTTGGATGTCTTGCGATATTTCACGGCAAGCAGTCCTTCGCCATATTTCGTAGCAATACCGAAGACACCAGTGAGCCAGCACCACAACACGGCACCTGGACCGCCCAGCGCTATGGCTGTTCCCACACCTATGATGTTACCAGTACCAATGGTAGCCGCGAGAGCTGTTGCCAGAGCACCAAACTGACTCACATCACCCTTGCCGTCTTTATCCTTAGCAAGAGAGAGTTTTATGGCTGTAAAGATTTTACGTTGTGGGAACTTCAGTCGGATGGTAAGCAAAATATGCGTACCAACCAACAGTATTATCATAGGATAGCCCCACAGGAAATCACTTATAGCTGAAAGAATGGAGTCAATTGAATTCATAGTTATTAGTCTTGCGCTGGTGTTTTGAGTATTATTGATGTGGCGCCAATGGTGAAGAGTGTGTCATTATATATTACACGCTTCTCTCTGTCGCCAAGTATCTGATTATCAACGAATGTGCCAGTATAACTGGGACCGTCTCTGAGCACATATTTCAGTTTACCCTGCTTGTCTCTTGACACGTTGATTACACAATGGTTCATATCTATCGACGGGTCGTTGGTCTCGATTGGTGTATTACACTTCGAACCCTTCATGTATCTGCCAATTATGTTATCGCCCATCTTGAGTGGCAACACCTGTTTATAGTGAAACACATTCTCTATCACCACTATGGTGCCTACACCCTGGTCTGCTTCTTCCGACGTTGGGTTTTCGTCCTTCTGCTGGTTGCGTAGTTTGGAAACGCCTATGCGTATTCCAAACTCCTTACCACAGTCAGGACACTGGAAAACAAGTGACTGTCCTGCGTGATACCTTGTTTCATCAAAGGTGATGAAGTTGTCACATTTAGGGCAACGTACTCTTTTCATATCTTGGCAATCCATGCCTCGCCAAACTGACGGTCGGCATTTCTCAACTTATATAAAGCCGCATTGGCAGAAGCTTCTGTATCGTAATGTCCAAAGACAACCTTTCTCTGCGAACCCTTCTCAAGCACCTCAGCCTTGATGTAGCCTGCAGCCTTGAGCTTATTCACGAACTCCTCAGCACCCTTTTTGCCCACCTTGCTGGCAAGCACAATAGTGAAGAAATTTGTCTTTACTGGCTCTGCCTGCTTAGCCACAGCATTTGGTTTAGCCTTCGCAGTCTCAGCTGCCACAGGAACTGTACATACATTATTTACCTGCATACATGCTGTCTTATTTTGTTTTACAAGGGTCGAAACTATTCCCGCATCAACCACAGAGCATTGCTGAACGTCGCTACTGCCTATGCCGAGCGGAATGCTTGAGAATACAAACAGCAACAGCATCATGGCAGCAACCAGCACGTTGCGCACAGCATTGACACTAATGCTTATCTTACGTGAATCGTGGTCAATAGTTGTCTCTGTCTTAGCAAAATCAAGCTCTGGCTCTGCAAATTTAGTCTCAGCATATCCACCGCTTATAGGAACAGCTATGGTTTCAGGCTTTCTGCTGATACGATCCATGCTGTATGAACTCAGCGCATATAAATAAGGAGTAAGCAAACCTGCCATGCAAGGCTCAAAGTCATACTTCTCATCTGATGTGTATCTGAGTGTTCCTATACCGTGAAATTCATACTTACCCTCGATAGTAAGCGTCTGCCTTACCTCTTCAACGTCAGAGGCTATCATGCGTATTGCCTCAGGATAGCTGACGTCATAAGCCTCAACATAAGACTGCGCGAGCAGAGAATCATTCAACCTCAGCTGGGGGTTGAAACCTATTGTGCGCTGAGGCTGATAAAACATTCCCTCCTCTTCAGAATATTCTGCATGCACATAATGAGCCATGAATCCACCAAAGTCTGGAACGATAACGCAGTCATTATCAAGCAGAAGGATTTCGATATGTCGAGTTAATTCTATCATTTAAGTTAGCATTTCTTGTATGAATTGCTTGCAAAGTTAATAAAAAAATACATTTCTCACAAGCATTACGTGATATAAATGTAAAAAAAAATCTTAAACCTTTGCACATTAAAAAAAATGTTGTAAATTTGTCCGTATAAAGCCCCAAAAAAGATGAAAACGTTTATCAAATACAATAACAATATCCCTCTAATACTTGGATTACTGATAGTTACGTTATTACTATCAGCATGCAGCAAGAAGAACAGCACTACCACATTAGACGAGGATAAAGCAGCCAAGAAGACCATGCAAGGCGTATGGACAGACGAATTGGAGGGCAATATCATCTTTTCTGTAAAGAATGACACCATATATCATAATGATACGCTAAGCGAACCAGCATTCTTCTATATCTACAAGGACACCTTATTTATTAAGTATCACAATATGGTGAAGTATCCTATTAAGGAACTCACTGAAGAATCTCTCGTGTTTATCGACGAAACAGGCGACGAGATCGAGCTTATCAAGAACAACACCCCAGCAGGCAGCATCGCTCCTACCCCTGAAGAGGCTGAGGCCCCTAATCAGGGCAAGGTGATTAAGAAGGATACCGTACTGACCTTTGGCGACAAGCGCTATCATGCCTACAAGAAGGTAAACCCTACCTCATTCAAGGTTTACATACAGTCTAAGAACGTTGACGGACTGAGTGTAGAGCAGATATATTATGACAATATCGTGCATATAGCCCTCTATGCAGGTCACAAGAGAATTTTCGGACAGAATATCACTAAGGCAGATTTCAAGGGCTTGGTGCCTGACAACTATCTGGAGCAGGCTATCCTTTCAGATATTACCATAAAAGGAGCAAATAAGGATGGAGTGACCTTCGTTGCCATTCTCACCATTCCCGACTCTAACACCAACTACATGATTAACATCATTATTTCACCAACAGGTCAAAAGACGCTTTCATTATGAGATACCAGCCTATTGACAACGCAGAAGTGACAGCCCAAGTAAGGGAATTGGTGGAAAAGAGAAAGATGTATAGGGATAACAGACTCAGTCTTACACAGATAGCAAAAGAGGTAGGCATTTCACGCTCCACTCTCTCTACTATATTAAATAAGGAGTTGGGAATGTCGTTTCTCGACTACGTAAACGGATTAAGACTCAACTTTGCGCTCGACGTAATTAAAAACAATAGTGAAGAACTCTCCATTGAGCAGATCTCGCTCCTTGCAGGTTTTTCCTGCCCTTCTACCTTCTACAGACAACATAAGAAGGTTTATGGCACCACACCATTAGCGAACATTAAAAACAACAAATAAATGAGACAAGAAGATTTTCAGTATTCAGGAGAACGCTTTGCCGACCTGCAGATGCTCAGGTATCAGCTTCCTGGTTTTGAGGCACTTACCCCCAAGCAGAAGACATACATCTATTACCTTGCCGAGGCTACCCTCTGGGGACGAGACATCATCTACGACCAGTGGGGACGATACAACCTGCTAATAAGAAAGACCCTCGAGGCTATATATATAAAAAGGTATAGGGACGAAAAACATCTTGAGCAGATAAAGGACCAACTCACCAACGACGATAAGGCTTTCATCGAATACCTGAAGCGAGTGTGGTTCTCTAACGGCATTCACCACCACTATGGCTGCAATAAGTTCAAACCTGCCTTCAGCCAGTCGTTCTTTGAGCAGATAGTCAAGGATACACCTGCTGAGGCTCTGCCTATGGAGGCTGAGAAACTGCTTGCCGTCCTCTGTCCTGTGATATTCGACGATACCATACTCCCCAAGCGAGTGAACAAGGCTAAGGGTGTAGATTTGATTAAGACTTCAGCCTGCAACTTCTATCAGGGTGTTACCCAACAGGAGGTAGAGGATTTCTATGCCTCAAAGAAAGGCAATGACCCTACTCCTCCTTCCTATGGTCTCAACTCCACTCTTATAAAGGAAAATGGCGAGTTGAAGGAAGAAACATGGGCTCTTAACGGCAAGTATGGCAAGACAATCGAGAAGATTATCTTCTTCTTGAACAAAGCCTGCGATTATGCAGAAAATGAGCAACAAAAGAAAGTCATCCGCCTGCTTATAGACTACTACACCACAGGCAATCTCAAGACCTTTGACGAGTATTCTATCGAGTGGCTGAAGGAACTCGACGGACGCATAGATTTCATCAACGGCTTCATTGAGGTTTATGGCGACCCTCTGGGGTTCAAGGGCTCTTGGGAAGGCATAGTGGAATATAAGGATCTCGAGGCTTGCAAGCGCACTCAGACCATAAGCCAGAATGCCCAGTGGTTTGAGGACCACTCGCCTGTTGACCCTCGTTTCCGCAAACCTCATGTTAAGGGTGTTGTTGCCAATGCCATCTGTGGTGCTATGCTTGGTGGAGACGAGTATCCATCCACAGCTATAGGCATCAACCTGCCTAATGCCGACTGGATAAGGGCTCAGCATGGTTCTAAGTCTGTCACCATAACCAATTTTACCTCTGCCTACAACAAGGCTGCTAAGGGCAGCGGTTTTCTTGAAGAGTTTGCTATTGATGAGACAACAGTCAAGATGATAAGAAAATATGGCGACACCTGCGACGACCTGCATACTGACCTGCACGAATGCCTCGGACACGGCTCAGGTCAGCTCCTGCCTGGTGTCAGCCCTGATGCCCTCAAGGCTTATGGTAACACCATCGAGGAGGCTCGTGCCGATTTGTTTGGTCTGTATTATATAGCTGACAAAAAACTCGTAGAACTGGGCTTGACGCCTGATGAGGAGGCTTATAAGTCTAATTACTACACCTACATCATGAATGGTATGATGACCCAGAATGTTCGCATTAAGTTTGGCGACAACATTGAGGAGGCACACATGCGCAATCGCGCCCTGATAGCCAATTGGTGTTATGAGCATTCTGATGGTGCCATCGGGATGGTGGAGCGAGAAGGCAAGCGCTATATCAAGATAAATGACTACCCAGCCCTTCGCCAACTCTTTGCCCGTCTGCTGGCTGAGATTCAGCGCATAAAGAGCGAGGGTGACTACGAAGCTGCCCAACACTTGGTGGAGACCTATGCAGTAAAGATAAATCCAGACCTGCACAAGGAAGTGCTCTCTCGTTATGAGAAGCTCAACATAGCTCCATACAAAGGATTCCTCAACCCTAAGATGACTCCTGTCTATGGCTCTGATGGCGAGATAACTGACGTTCTGCTCGACTTCTCAGAATCCTACACTGAGCAGATGCTCCGTTATTCAAGGGATTATTCAGTTGAAGATTGGATTATATAATGTTGTCTTGGTTGTCCAAGTTGTCTTTTAATTTTTGAGCTCTTGAATCCTTCCAGTCTTCATAAAGACATCAAGCAGTCCCTGCGATTGCTGATGAACGGAGTGACAGCCCTGTCGCTTCGCGATAAGGGTATGGACTATCACCTCAACTGGGGAGCCAACCTGTTGCACCTAAGGGAAATGGCGAGCCAATATGAGCCTTCGCTCGAACTCGCCACCCTCTTGTGGGCAGATAATATCAGGGAATGCAAGATACTCGCCACCATCCTCATGCCAGTAGGCGACTTCTCTGAAGACCTCGCCATGAAATGGATTAGCGAAACACCCACCCAGGAAATAGCCGAGATAGCCTCCAAACAGCTGTTCAGCCAACTCCCCTATGCCAAGTCCCTCGCTTTGCGCCTCATCACCTCAGCAGACATGATGCCCCAACTCTATGGCTATTGCATCCTTGGCTCACTTAGCAACCTCTCTCCTGAAGAGAAGCAACAGATAATCCTCCAAGCCAACAACACCATCAATAACTCCAATCTCCCCATAGGTCTGCGACACTCAGCCCATAACACTTTGCTCCGCATAGAGAATGCCTAATACTGTAAAAAACTTTCAGCCATCTCGTTCAGGGCTACGCAATCGTTACGCGTAATATGGCGCTTGTCTGCATCATACTGCCAAGGACTTAATATCAGCACTCTACCTTCAGCACAGGCTTCAAAGAGAGCATCTGTCGGCTTATAATAATCGCGAAAGCCATTATCAGCCAAAAGAATAAAGGAAAGTTTCTCTTCCAAAAGAACCTTCTGCACACGCTTCTCGTCTGGAGAAATGAATGGAGACACCATCACCACACCCTTGCGAGCCTTAAGCACACAGCTGTTCATATAGTCTCTCAATGGCTGACTGTCTCCTCGTTCTGCTGCCTTCACCCAGATGCTACGCACATGCACCACATCATACTG